>Ga0182001_10000079_pt1 | contig 22630 bp, 19 predicted proteins | sample BulsoiFelSFmetaG_FD_120485 | JGI IMG/M metagenome (GOLD analysis project Ga0182001, IMG submission 120485) | Bulk soil microbial communities from Mexico - San Felipe (SF) metaG | ecosystem: Environmental > Terrestrial > Soil > Agricultural land | place: Mexico: San Luis Potosi | collected... | reverse complement strand
GGCCCAATGGCGCGAACCGTCACGGATGCCGCAATCCTGCTCGGCGTGCTGGCAGGCGTTGACCCCAGAGACGCGGCGACGAACGAGAGTCAGGGGAAATCTTTGACCGACTACACGAAGTTTCTTGACCCGAACGGATTGCGCGGCGCGCGCATCGGTGTGGCGCGAAAATTCTTCGGCTTCAACGACAAGGTTGACAAGTTGATGACGGATGCGATTGACGTAATCAAGCGAAGCGGCGCTGAAGTGATTGACCCTGCGGAGATAGAAACGACTGGAAAGTTCGACGACTCAGAGTTTGAAGTTCTCCTTTACGAATTCAAAGCAGACCTCAACGCTTATCTTGCAGGCTTAGGTCCGAACGCTCCCATTCATACTTTGAAAGAAGCCATCGAGTTCAACGAAAAGAACCGTGACAAAGAGATGCCCTACTTCGGCCAGGAGATTTTCTTGCGCGCGGAAGCGAAAGGGCCTTTGACCGATAAGGCTTACCTTGATGATTTAGAAAAAGATCAGCGCATGTCCAGAGTCGAAGGCATTGATGCGACGATGAACAAGAACAAGCTGGACGCGATCATCGCCCCGACGGGTGGACCACCCTGGACGACAGACCTCATCAACGGCGACCATTTTTCCGGCAGCAGCTCGACGCCTCCTGCGGTCGCGGGCTATCCGAACATCAACGTGCCCGCAGGCTACATCTATGGCCTGCCCGTCGGCATCTCGTTCATGGGCAGAGCCTACAGCGAACCCGTTCTGATTAAATTGGCTTACGCCTTTGAGCAGGCGACGAAGTTTCGCCGCGTCCCGCAGTTCTTAACAGAAGGAAATCTGCATTGAGTGATTTTTCAATAGTAACGAGATGAAAAAATTTCGCCTGACCATCGCAGTTTTCTTCGCGCTCTTGATTGCCGTGCCGCTTTCGGCGCAACGACAGGCCACGCAAACCGAGCCCGAGCTTCTCTCGCTCGATACCATCTTCACATATCACTCGAAATCTCTTGGGCCATTTCAATGGCAGGAGGATGGAAGCGGCTATCTGACGCTTGAGCCATCAGCAAATAGAAAAGATGGCTCGGACATCGTACGTTACGACGCGCGGACAGGTGTGAAGTCAACGCTTGTTCCGGCTGATAAGCTCGTGCCGCAGGGCGCGTCTGCTCAGCTTAAAGTCGAGCAATTCAATCTCAGCCCGGACGGGCAGAAGCTGCTCGTCTTCACAAACTCTGCACGAGTCTGGCGCAGCAACACGCGCGGCGATTACTGGGTCCTGGATTTGAAAAGCTGGCGTCTCAGTAAGCTCGGGGGCGAAGCGAAACCGTCAACGCTGATGTTCGCCAAGTTCTCGCCTGACTCATCGCGCGTCGGCTACGTGCGCGAAAACAATATTTACGTCGAGAGCCTGACAGGTAACGACAACCGCATCACTCAACTGACGACGGATGGCACACGCTACATCGTCAACGGGACGTTCGATTGGGTCTATGAAGAGGAACTCTTTTGCCGCGATGGTTGGCGTTGGAGTCCTGATGGAAAGCAGATAGCCTACTGGCAACTCAATTCGGAAGGCGTCAAAGAGTTCAAGCTCATCAACAACACAGCCGCTCTTTATCCCATCATCACATCATTCCCCTATCCGAAAGCGGGCGAGATGAATTCCGCCGCTCGTGTCGGCGTCATCAGCGCCGGAGGCGGAGAGACAAAATGGTTTAATATTCAGGGCGACCCGCGCGAGCATTACCTGCCGCGCATGGAATGGGCTGCCAACTCTGACGAACTCATCATTCAACAACTCAACCGTCTTCAGAATACGAACATCGTCATGCTCGGCGACGCTCACACAGGTCGTGTGCGCACCATCCTCACAGAAAAAGATGATGCATGGGTTGACGTTGCCTGGGGAGATATTGACTGGGACAAGACGGGTCTTGCGCGCGGCGATGTAGAATGGATTGACGGCGGCAAACGGTTTTTGTGGGCCAGCGAGCGCGATGGTTGGCGACATATCTACTCCGTCTCGCGCGATGGGAAAGAGATTAAGAACATCACGCGAGGGGATTTTGATGTCATCGGCGTCGAGAAGGCTGATGAAGCGAGCGGCTGGCTCTATTTTGATGCTTCGCCTGAAAACGCCACACAGCGATACCTCTATCGCACGCGGCTGGACGGCACGGGCAAAGCCGAACGCGTCTCTCCTGCTGCTCAACCGGGCACTCATAGCTATAGCCTTGCCCCGCGTGGGCTGCTGGCAATTCACACCTACTCGACCTTTACGAAAGTTCCGGTCATAGACATCATCCATCTGCCGGACCACCAAAGCATCAGGACGTTGATTGATAATCGTGAGCTTGCCGAACGAGTCGCCAGGCTCAAACAATGCCCGTCGGAATTCTTTCGCGTCAAGGTCGCCGATGGCGTCGAGCTTGACGGCTGGATGATTAAGCCGCCCGATTTCGATCCGCAGAAGCATTATCCGGTTCTCTTCTTTGCTTACAGCGAGCCTTGGGGCGTGACTGTCGTGGACTCCTGGGAGGCTGGAGGTCAGATGTGGCACAAGATGCTGGCCCAGCAGGGCTACATCATCGTCAGCGTTGACAATCGCGGCACGCCCGCGCCTCGCGGACGCGCCTGGCGCAAAATTATTTACCGCAAGATTGGAATTGTGAACTCTTTAGATCAAGCCAATGCTGCAAAGAGCGTCAGCCATTGGCCCTTCGTTGACCCGAAGCGCATAGGCATCTGGGGATGGAGCGGCGGAGGCTCTGCCAGCCTTAACGCTATCTTTCGTTACCCTGATGTCTATCGTATGGCGATGGCCGTTGCGCCTGTCGCAGACCTGCGCTACTACGACACGATTTATCAGGAAAGGTATTGTGGTCTGCCCCAGGACCATCCAGATGAGTACAAACAAAGCTCTCCCATCACATTCGCCGGTCAATTGAAGGGACAACTCCTCATTGCGCACGGCACTGGCGACGACAATGTTCATTATCAGGGGACCGAAGAACTCATCAACGCGCTCATCAGTGCAGGCAAACAGTTTACGATCATGCCCTACCCGAATCGCTCGCATGGCATCTACGAAGGCGCGGGCACGACCCGACATCTCTATGGTCTGCTGACAAAGTTTTTGATGGAGAATCTTCCGGCGGGCGCAAGAGCGAATTAAGCTTTGTTGAGAGTTCGTTTAATAGATTACTAATAGCTCTATTCCTTATCAGTTGCCGCTAGCTGAAGCTAGTGGTTGTCATTAAGTAAAACCTTTTGGCTTTAGCCAAACTCAGAAGAAAGATTTTCCCTATGACTTTCGCCCGACAGCTTGCAATTTGGCTAAAGCCCGTACTTTTTACTAACCTTAGTCCACTAGCTAAAGCTAGTGGCAATTTATAAGCGGCATATTTAACATCTCACCGCCGAGCGAAGACGCGCATGTTTGTCTTCAGCGAAAAGCAGAGCGTCCGCAGAGTGCGCTCCGCGATGTTGACGTGTGTCAGGACTCACACTTTCCCTTTCTCCTTTTATCATATTACACGGAAGACGATTGCAACTTGCCAGACAACGTTTCGCAAACGAAAATGTTTTCACTTTCATAGAAGGAAACCGAAGCGCGATGATTACGATTGACGGCTCATTCGGCGAAGGCGGAGGACAGATCATACGAACCTCTTGCGCGCTCTCGCTCATCACGGGCAAGCCGTTTCGCATCTACAACGTTCGCGCCAGGCGCGACAAACCTGGCCTTCAACGTCAACACCTGACAGCCGTCGCGGCCTCCGCCGAAATCGGAAACGCGCAGGTTGACGGCGCATCGGTCGGCTCGCGCGAGTTCACATTTCGACCGGGCAAGATTGCGGCGGGCGATTACACTTTCCGCATCGGCACTGCCGGAAGCACGACGCTCGTTCTGCAAACCGTGCTCCCTCCATTGATGATCGCCGACGCTCAGAGCCGCATCACGCTCGAAGGCGGAACGCATAATGTTCACGCGCCGCCGTTTGAGTTTTTGCAAAAAACTTTTCTTCCACTTGTGAACCGGACAGGGCGGCACGTCTCAATCGAGCTTGAACGCTATGGCTTTTATCCGCCGGGCGGCGGGCGCTTGCACTTGATGATTGAGCCTGGCGCTTCACTTGAGAGACTTGATCTCACTAAGCGCGGGCTAATTCGCGCTCGTCGCGCACGCGCGCTAGTTGTGAATCTCCCACACAGCATCGCCGAGCGTGAGCTGGACGTGATTAGAGAGGAATTGGGCTGGGATGATACAGAGCTTCAACTGGAAACTTCAAACAACGCACACAGTCCCGGCAATGTTTTGACGATTGAGATTGAGAGCGAGCAGTTAACCGAAGTCGTCACCGGCATCGGAGAGCGCGGCGTGCGCGCCGAAACGGTTGCCCTCAGAGCTATCAAAGAGGCTCAACAGTATCTCTCGCACGACGCACCCGTAGGCGAGCACCTGGCGGATCAACTTCTCATCCCGCTCGCGCTCGCGGGTGGCGGCTCTTACCTGACGGGCGCGCCCTCTCTGCACACGACGACCAATATCGAAGTCATCAAAAAATTCCTGAACGTTGATATTAGCGTCGCGCCTGCCGGGGATGAGACATGGAGAATTGAAGTAAGCTGCGATTAATATCGCAAGACCTTCAACGACCAGCCTCAACTTCATCCGGCAGTAGTGTCGCCGCCTAGAAGCGTCAAGACTTCGCCCGTGATGTAGCTCGAATCAGCTTCCGACGCGAAATAGACGTAAGCTGGCGCAATCTCTTCGGGCTGTGCGGGACGTTTCATTGGTGTGTCCGCGCCGAACTGAGCGACATCTTTCGCGTCCTTGTCCGAAGGATTGAGAGGCGTCCAGACTGGACCAGGCGCGACACAGTTGACGCGGATTCCTTTCTCCACCAAATTCTGCGCGAGCGATTTCGTGAAAGCGTGAATCGCTCCCTTAGTCGCCGAATAGTCCAACAGTTCTTTGCTTCCTTCAAGCCCAGTAATCGAGCCTGTGTTGATGATGCAGCCGCCCCTCCCCAAATGCCTGAGCGCGGCCTTCGCCATGTAGAAATAGCCGTAGATGTTCGTCTTGAACGTCCGCTCAAACTGCTCGTCCGAAATATCTTCGAGCGTCTCCTGATGTTGTTGAAAGGCGGCGTTGTTGACCAGAATATCGAGTTGCCCGAACTCATTCACTGTGCGTTCGACAGCCGCGCCGCAGAAACCTGCGTCTCTGACATCGCCTGGAATCAAGAGAGCGCGACGGCCTTCTCCTTCCACAGCCCTTTGAGTCTCTTCCGCATCTGATTGCTCTTCGGGCAGATAGACAATCGCCACGTCCGCGCCCTCGCGCGCAAAGAGCACGGCGACACCGCGCCCGATGCCTGAATCGCCGCCTGTGATTAAAGCGATTTTGTCCTGAAGCTTGCCAGAGCCTTTATAGAGCGGAGCTTCATACTGCGGCTTCGGCGTAATCTTCGATTCAATACCGGGTTTCTCCTGATGCTGCGCTGGCATCGGAGATTTGGGCTGTTGCTGTGTTTGCTTCTTTGAGCTTTGTCCTTCGCGCTTCCGGCTCGTGCTACCCTTTGCCTGCTTCTTACTTCCACTCTGTTTCTTTGCTGTCTTCTTCTTCGCGCCCGCTTGGCTCTTTGTCGTCATCAATTGCTCTCCCCTTGTTCTAATCTACTCAATCTTCATCCGCCTGCTCTTCAGTCTCCGGCTCTTCTTTCAACTCCGCTTCGTTGAGACGAGCGAGCAGCCAATTACGGAAGATGTCCGCCTCGCGCCCTTTGCCGGTCCAGCGCGCGCGGTCGAACATCACGAGCGCCATCGAGAGCGCGTGATGCTGTCCGGCGCGATCCTGCGCCAACTCGAATTGACGATACAACTGGTCAATCAAGCGGACGCTCTCCTCGGCCTTCGCCTCGTCCTTGAAGCCGAGCTTGTTGGCGAAGAACTTGGAATAGACGTTCATCGGGTGAGCTGTAGAGGTATAGAGGTCGAAGTAACCTTTAACCAATCCTGATTCTTGCAGCACCGACCCGACATAAGAAGGGCGTGCGCCCGTGATGATCGCAAGGTCTTCAATCTCGTTCATCCCGGAAAGATAGAGCGAGATGATCTGGTCTTTTCTGGAGACACGCTTAGTGCGACGCTCCGAACCATCGCTCTTCTGCTTGGCTGCTGTGCTCATCGTTCATTCCTCCTACAAAAATTGAAGGCGAGCGGCTATTTTCTCTTCTGGTCTCCCTTGTCGCCCTGACCAGCCTTGACCGTCGTCTTCGCCTTGCGCTTGATGTCCTGCGAGAGCGAGCGACCAACATCGTCAACTTCATCGAAGCGGCCTTTCTCGTCGCGGCGAACGTAACGCTTATCATTGCCCGTATCTATCAACTCGCGTTTTGCTGCTCCCTTTTTTCCTGCCATTGTATTTTCCTCCCTTTGTTCGTTTGGTCTTTGCGCCGCTTACTTCACGCTCCGGCGCGCTTAGTTTTCGGTCTCTTATTTAAGCTTTCCAGCTTCTCCATCGCACGACCTAGACTCTGCCTGTTTTTGAGCACCTCTTTAAAGAGATCGCCTTTGCGCTTCAAGCGTTCAAGCATGTTCTTGATCGTGAAATCTGCAATCGTAACTTTATGGCGTTTGACTTCGCTCCATTCGAGCGGCGCGGAGACGGTCGCGCCCGGTTTCGGCCTCACAGAGTAAGGCGCGACGACGGACTTGCCGCGCGCGTTCTGCATGTGGTCAACATAGATGCGCGCCTTCTTGCGCTTCTTCAATGAGCGTTCGAGCGTGGCGACATCAGGGTTCGCTTGCTCGACCATGCGGGCAACCTCCAGCGCAAAATCTGCGACATCTTCGTAAGAATAGACCGGCTTGATTGGCACATAGATGTGTATGCCTCTTGAGCCTGAAGTCTTAGCGTAAGAGTCCAGCCCCAACTCATCAAGAATCTCTTTGCAACTGATGGCCACGTTGCAAATCTCTTCCCATTCGACGCCCTGTGGGTCTAAATCGAAGACGAACCAATCCGGGTGGTCCAGGTTCGAGACGCGCGAGTGCCAGGGGTGTCGCTCAATCGCGCCAAGATTAGCCATGTAGAGCAGTGTCGCCTTGTCATCGCCGATGATGTAATCAACCTCGTGCCCTTCTTCGACCTCAAGCTTTGCGGTGCGAACGTAATCAGGCGCTTCGTTAACGTCATGCTGGTGAAAGAAGCTGCCCGTGATTCCATTCGGGTAACGCTTCATAATGAGCGGGCGGTCTTTCAGATAAGGCAGGATGTAGCGCGCGACCTCGAAGTAATATTCGATAAGGTCGCCTTTCGTGTAGCCTTCGTCCGGCCAATAGACTTTGTCCAGATGCGTCAGCGAGATGACAGCGTCGCCGACTTTGATGATTGCATCACCCGTCAACTCTGACGATTTAAAGAAGCGGCTCGCCGGAATCGCCTTTTCCGCCGCGCGTCTGCTGCTCTTAATTTTCCTGACGCCCGCTTGAGAGCTTGCGGGTTGCGCTTTCTTCCCACGCGCAGATTTTTTTGCAGCCTCTGCTTCCCACTTCTCATCTTTGACGCGCAGCTCAAGCTTCCAGCCCGCTTGCGCGAACTCGTCTCTGCTCTTAACGAGAAGCCACTGGCCCTCTCTGCGTCCCAGGCGAAAGAGGTTGAAATCTCCTTTGAGCTTCTTGCCGTGAAGACGAATCTTCAGCTTTCCTTCCTGATACTGCTTGAGTGCATCGCCGCCATTGACGAGTTCGTAACGCCCCTCGTCCCAGATCATGTGGCGGCCTGCGCCGTAGTTTCCTTTCGGGATATGTCCCTCGAATTTGAGATACTCGACCGGGTGATCTTCCGTTTCGACGGCCAGGCGTTTGTCTTCGGGGTCAAGCGATGGCCCTTTGCGGACCGACCAAGACTTGAGGACGCCGCCTATTTCGAGGCGAAAATCGAAGTGGAGCATGGAAGCGTGATGCTCCTGCACGACGAAGCGATGGCGGTTCGCCTTTGAGACGCGTCCGCGAGGCTCAGGCGTCTGCCTGAAATCTCGCTTCTGTTGATAAGTCTCAAGCCCCATTCTCTTTGCTCAACACCAGGAACGCGCGCCACGAAAGGCGTTCGAGTTTTTGACATCTTCTAAATCGAAACTACGCGAAACGTTCGCTTCCGACTCACTTTTCAGACACAAATAAAGCTTCTCACTTCAATCAGCAAAGGTGATGCCGCAGTTATATTTTATTGGTAGATCGAAATGTACAACTTTGAGGCTTGAGCATGTGTACGCGAACGTACCTTTTCAGAAAAGAAAAAGGAGTGTTGCCGACTACCTTTTCGCAGACGACTTAGAAACTCTTTTCCCCGTCCTCTTCTTTTCGCGTTCTCCGACAACTTCCGCCTCGTGACCGGAGACGGCGAACTCGTCCTTAACTTTTTGCAAGAGCCAGAGCGGTTTTCCTCTCTCGGCGCGCCCTTTCATCTTGAACAGACGCCACTCGCCCTTCAATCGCTCGCCATGCAAACGGAATCTGAGAGAGCCTTTGCGCCAATCTTCCAAAGGCTTATTGTCTTCCCACAGCTCATACGTCCCTATGTCCCAGCGATAGACTTGCCCCGCGCCGTAATGGCCTTCGCTAATCTCACCCACATAAGTCAGGTACGAGACGGCATGGTCTTCGACTTCAACCGCGAGCCGCTTCGCAGATGGATCGAGCGAAGGGCCTTTCGGCACAGCCCAGGATTTCAAAACACCGCCCATCTCCAAACGAAAATCCCAGTGGAGGTGGCTCGCGTGATGCTCCTGCACGACGAATCTGAGCTTGCTCGCCATCTTCCTCCTCACAGCATTTTCCGCACAGACTTACGAACTACCTCAGAAGTTAATCCATAAACAAGATGCGAGGCGAGCGCGTAGGCGTGCGTCGAGAGAGAAAACTCTGAAGGCTCGGCAGTGAGTCCGAGCAAAGGCACGGCCACTTCGTCGGCGGCCATCCAGAAGACCGCCCCGAATGGCAAGCCAAATCCTGAGCAGACTTCAGGCGCGACTTCGGCAGCGATGCCATAGACGCCGCCCATCGCTGCGCCAAAAGCGTAATGCACGACCGCGCCCGCAGTTTCTTTCTCGTCCTTCTTCAAATGGCGATTGAAGATGTTTTCGGAGATGGCTTCGGCCAGCTTCTCGGTCGCGTCTTCCTGCTCTTCTTCGTCTGCCTGAGGTTCGCGTCGCATCTCGCGTATGCCCTCTTCGCCTCCTTCGGGTTTGAGCGATTGCGCGCCATGAGGTTTTTCGACGCCCTCCATTATGCGGCTCAATGCGGCCTGAAACTGGTTCATGGTCCAGGACGCGACCAACCCGCTGATGAAACCGGCCAACGCGCCTTTCAGAACGTCAGGTTCTCTCTTTCCATTCTGTTTAGCCATAGCTCAATCCTCTTTTGCTCACGCTACGAATATTATTAACCGCAGAGGGCACAGAGGACACAGAGGAAAAGCAGGAAGGAAAGAAATCTCAAATTTGAGATTCGAGATTTCAAATTGATTTGTAATACCTCTGTGTCATCTGTGGTTCAATCTCTTTTCACAATAACTCATTGGTTCTCACCACCCAACCGTCCGTGACCGTTTCCATTACTGGAACTCGAACGCCACCACATAGCGAGCGCGAAGCTTGAGCCTAAGAGGAGTGCGCCCGTGATGAGCGGATGCAGAGAGGCTTTCGTATAGACGCTCGATTCGGCGACATGGCCTTCGTAGCCTCCGCGCTCCCTCAAATCCTCGTTCGCATCGTAGAGACCATCTTTTCTATCCTCTGGCGATGGCTTCTCCGTTTGTTGTATGTCGAAAAGCGCGGCCTCCATCACTTTGTCCGTGACGCGCGGCGCATACTTTCCGCTTGTCGAAATGGCTTTGCCGCCCACGCCGACGAAGACATCGCGCTCAGGATTCTCCGCGCTAAAGAGAATCGCTTCGGCCACAGTCTCAGGCGCGTAAACCGGCGGCGGGTTCTCAGGCTCGACCGGCAAATAATTTTTGGCGTGGTCTTTGTAAGGCGTGTCAATCGCGCTCGGCTTGATTAAAGTGACAGAGACGGGCGCGTCCTCTTCTTCCAGTTCCATTCTGAGCGCGTCTGTGAAGCCTTTGACTGCGTGCTTCGAGGCGCAGTAAGTCCCTTGTAATGGAATCGCGCGGTCAGAGAGCGAGCTGCCGACGTTAATGATTGCGCCGCCTTTTGTTTTGAGATGCTCGGCAGCGATGCGCGAGCCGTGAACCAACCCCCAGTAGTTCGTCTCGAAAAGCTTTCGATGATCGTCAAGCGAGACATCGAGCACACGCCCGTAGATTGAGACGCCTGCGTTGTTGATCCATGTGTCGAATCCGCCGAATGTCCGCAGGGCTGCGTCGGCAATGCGCCGCACGTCGTCTTCGTAGCCGACATCAGCGACGACCGAAACCGCCTGGCCTCCTTCGGCCTTAATCTCATCAACGAGTTGATGCAAAGCCGCTTCGCTGCGCGCCGCGAGCACCAGTCGCGCTCCATGCTTCGCGGCCATTCTTGCCGTGACCAGCCCGATGCCGGATGATGCGCCCGTAATGACGATTGTCTGTTCGTTGAGCTTCTTTAACTGCACGCCCATGACTGTTTCCCCTTTGCTCGAAAATTTCTAAAGCGAATCTATTTCTCATTCACACACGGCTTCAGCCGGGTGATTGGCGGCGCAGCAAAATGGCATTAACCGTTTCAACGGTTTTCACCTGCTGCTATCTTCTAGCCGAACTACTGTAATGAGCACCTCGCCAAGTAAACCGTTGAAACGGTTAATGGAACAGTAATTGATTTCCAGCCACCCGGCTGAAGCCGTGTGTGAATGAGAGCACCTCAAGCTTCTAATTGTATGCCGCTGAAATTATAAAGACCTTCTTAGTCGCCCTTCTCAATTTTGTGTGCTAATAATGTTCTTTCTTGTTTGCACGCGCCTAATTGTTGTTTCCATGAAACTGTCTGCGTAAACTTGCGTATGGCTTTAAGGCTTTGATTGGTCTCCTGAGCAGGCAGTTTTGAATTGAGAATGTTGGTTGAACCCGGCACACGCCTCAATCGTTATGAAATCCGCTCGCTGCTAGGGCGTGGCGGGATGGGCGAGGTTTACCTGGCCCAGGATACGACGTTGCGCCGACCCGTCGCCTTGAAGCTTCTGCCCGCGCGCTTTACTGAAGACTCCGACCGCCTTCAACGTTTTGAGCAGGAGGCGCAGGCAGCCTCGGCTCTGAATCACCCGAACATCATCACCATTCACGAGATAGGGCGCGAAGACTCTGTGCATTTCATGGCGACGGAGTTCGTCGAAGGCGAGACATTGCGCCATCGCATGGAGCGCGAGCCGTTAAAGTTGAGCGAGGCTCTTGAGATAGGCGTGCAGGCTGCGGCGGCATTGACTGCTGCACACGCCGCAGGAATCATTCACCGCGACATCAAGCCTGAAAACATCATGCTCAGGCCGGACGGCTACATCAAGATTCTGGACTTCGGTCTGGCCAAACTGACGGAGCGTCGCGCAGAGATGATTGACACGCAAGCTCCGACGATGGCTAAGGTGGCGACGAATCCCGGAACCGTCATGGGGACGACCAATTACATGTCGCCGGAGCAGACACGCGGGCTTGAGGTGGATGCCCGCACAGACATCTGGAGTCTGGGCGTTCTGCTCTACGAGATGGTCACGGGTCACGCGCCCTTTGAAGGCGAGACGCAATCGGATGTCATCGTCTCAATCCTTGACCGCGAACCATTGCCTCTCTCTTCCGAATCGAGAGAAGTCCCGGCGGAGCTTCAGAGAATCATTCGCAAGGCCCTGAGCAAAGATAGAGAAGAGCGGTATCAAACGGTCAAGGACCTCTTGATTGATTTGAAAAGCTTAAGGCAAGAGCTGGCGTTTGAATCGAGGCTGGAATATTCACTCGCGCCGAATGCTAACAGGCGCGCAAGTTCTGGCAAATATGCTGTGGCGCAGGGTTTCGGCGCGACCACCATCAAAGACTCTCGCACGCGCACAGGCGAAGCCCTGCGCGCGCAGACAACGCCGGGGGATCAATCGTTCGCAAGCGGAGTCAATCGCGGCAGAAGCGGCAGATACATCATGCTTGCGGTCACGACAATCACGCTCTTAGGTCTCGGCTATCTCTTTTACGCCATTGTTCTCAAATCTCGTCCCTCCAGTAAGCCTGTTGCGTTCTTGCAGAACATGCAGGTCACACAACTCACGACGAATGGGAAATCGCGCGATGCGGTCATCTCTGCGGACGGCAAATACGTGGCATATGTCGTGGACGATGGAGGCAAACAGAGTCTCTGGGTCAGGCAAGTTGCTTCGGCGAGCGCCGCGCAAGTGGTCGCGCCTGCTGAGGTGACATATCAGGGCATAGCTTTCTCGCATGATGGAAACTATATCTATTACAACATGTGGGATCGCAAGAGCGTCGGCGAGATTTATCAAGTGCCGGTGCTCGGCAATACGCCGCCGCGAAAAATTGTTCACGACGTGATGCCGAGCGTCATGGTTTCGCCCGATGATAAACGGCTGGCCTTTGTGCGTGGTTACGCGCGTGAGAATCAAGCCTCACTCTTCACCTCAAACGCGGACGGCACGGGAGAGAAGGCGCTCGTCACTTGCAAAGCCCCTGATGGATGCTGGGGTGGGGCCTGGTCGCCCGATGGCCTTCACATCGCGCTCATACGCTGGAATGACAGCGGGAAGACTTCGGCAATCATGGAAGTCCCGGCGGATGGTGGTCCGGAGAGACTTATCTCTTTGCAGAGATGGATGGGAGTCGGCGCGATGGAGTGGCTCGGCGATGGCAGCGGCCTTGTCGTCACTGCTTCGGACCAAAGAAATAGTCCTGCGCAAATCTGGTTCATCTCTTATCCGGACGGCGCGGCTCAAAAAGTCACTAACGATTTGAACGGTTATACGGGCTTGAGTCTGACTGCGGATTCGAGCACGCTCGTGACGGTACGCGGCAACGGTCTGGCAAACATCTGGGTCTTGACGGGCAATGACACGAACAATGCGCGACAGATTACATCCGGCAACACGGAAGGCGCACTCGGTCTGGCCTGGACACCCGATGGTCGCCTGGTCTACTCGTCAGTTGCGAGCGGCAACTGGGACATCTGGATTATGCAGCCCGACGGCAGCAACCAGAAGCAACTGACGTTCAATGCAGGCTCTAATCGTGTGCCGACTGTCTCAACCGATGGCCGTTATGTAGTCTTTGTTTCCGACCGGACGGGGACTGACCACATCTGGCGAATGGATTTGGACGGTGGCAATCAGAAAGAGTTGACGCATGCAGACGGCGACGGCTCGCCAACAATTTCGGCTGACGGCAAATGGGTCGTCTATACGTCCTGGACCTCCAACACACAGGCGCTCTGGAAAGTTTCGATTGACGGCGGCGAGCCTGTTCAGATATTGAACAGGCAATTGCCTTCGCCAAGTTTTTCGCCCGATGGAAAGCTCATCGCAAGCTCATACTGGGACGATCAATCCGAGCCGCAGCAGTGGAGAATCGCCATCGTCTCTTTCCCAGATGGTCAGGTCGTCAAGACTCTCGATACGCCTCCGTCCGCTGTTGGCGGCGGCGGAATATTTCCTATGCGTTGGACGCCGGACAGTCGCGCTCTGACCTATGTGGATAATCGCAACGGCGTCTCGAACATCTGGCGACTGCCGATTGATGGGAGCGCGCCTAAGCCTCTTACAGATTTCAAACAAGAGCGCATCTTCAGCTTCGGCTGGTCGAGCGATGGGCGACAGTTAGCGGTCGCGCGCGGCAGTTCGAGCAGTGACCTGTTTTTGATTAAGGGATTCAAATAGAGCGTTATGACATTAACAGTTAAGAAGAACCGGCAGCCTTGAATGTAATGGCTGCCGGTTCTCTTTTTGCCTGGCTCGACCTCAGAGGTAGGGGTCGCAAGGGGATTCGACAACTAGCCAGACTTCTCAGTTAGTTCTCTTGATTTAGCGAGCATGGGCTGCGATTTCGATCTTGCGAAGTTTCTTGCCGCCCATCGCCAGTTTCTCTCCTGCGGCTGCGCGACGCTCATCGCCTGAAGGGCCTAACTCGCGCCCATCTTCATCTCTCCTCAGCCAAACCTGCGAGAGAAAATACTGGCCGCCATACTGGTGAAAGACCAACCGCTCTGTTACATCGTTTGCTCCGGCCTGAATTCTTTCCGGTGCTTGTGCAACCACGCTCGTCTTATGGTCCACACTCCGAATCAGGATAACTTTTTCAGAGAAGCGCATGACTGCGTATTCACCGGCAGGGAGCGTCTTGCCGCTGACTTGAAAGTCGAACGGCACGTTGACTTTGATTACGTCACTCGACTGTGCTTGCGCTGACGAGGCCGCCAATATGAGGAACAGACCAAACATTGCGAACATGCTATAAAGTTTCTTTTTCATCCTTTTCTCCTCGACTCTCTTTTTTTAGGCAACGGTCGTCTCCGACCTGCCGCCTACCCGAATTTTGTGACTGATGCCGCGAACTCCAGTAGAATCCCCGAACGCTTCTCGATAGTGCGATAGATGTGCCACAGTAGTTGACAGGAATTTGAGAGCGCAAAAATTTTGACTGAAACTATTGCGAGCCTTTAACTTAAGTTCCAACGAGACTCTGCTTCCGTGCTGGTCCAAGCAAGAGGCGGATGATCGCTTAAATCTATCCGATGAGATAGCTTCTCTATCCGCCGAGATAGAATTCGACTATCCGAAAGTTTATTGTCCGCTATGAAGAGTGGGAAGATTCTCGCCTGGTGCGTTCATCTCTACACGGCGCTGGGGCTTGTGGCAGCCGCAGGGATGGCCGTGCTGATCGTGCGCGGCGGCGATGATTCATTTCGCGCGGCGCTGGGGCTGATGGTGCTGGCGACTCTGATTGATGCGACCGACGGTTGGCTGGCGCGGCGCGCACGAGTCAAAGAGTTTGCCCCGAGCTGTGATGGGAGGAGATTGGATGATCTGATAGATTTCCAAACCTACACGTCGCTGCCCCTGCTCCTAATCTGGCGTGCTCAGGTTCTCGATGCGGGTCAAGCGTGGTGGCTGCTGCTGCCACTGCTTGCGAGCGCCTACGGCTTTTCGCAGGTCAACGCTAAGACAGATGACGGATTCTTTTTGGGCTTTCCTTCCTACTGGAACATCGTCGCCTTCTATCTCTACTTTTTGCGCCCGCCCGTCTGGGTTTCCCTCGCGCTCATCATCCTGCTCTCGCTTCTGACCTTTATCCCCTGGCGTTACCTTTACCCATCACAGCGCGCGCCCTACAGTCGCTTGACGAATTGGCTTGCAGCCCTCTGGGTCGTGCTGCTTGTGATGGCGCTTGTGCGCGCACCCGACGCGAGATGGCCGCTTCAAATTTCAGTAGCATTTCCCATCTACTATATGCTGATGTCCTGGACCTTGACGCTTCGTTTATGGCGCAGAGCACCAAGTCAGTAATATTGCTTGTCAACGACAGTAACTATGTTGTACTTTGCATCGCCGTAGCTTAAGTCCTTTGGAATCTTTTCGCGCAGAACCCTCGTGAGACGCGCGCCTGACCATTTAATCTACGATTGCTTTTCAAAGCGAGACCCGGAGAACAAAATGAAACGCTGTCCCACATGCGGTCTGACACTCGACGATTCACAAACCTTTTGCACGAACGACGGCACGCCTCTGGTCGCCGACAAATCCGCTTACGACCCCAGCGCAACGCTCGTCGCCCCGCCCGGCACGGTTCAGTCAACACAACCACCACCGCAAGCGCAGCAGACGGGCTGGCAATCTCCCGCGCGCCCGACCGCGCCGCAGATGTTTACGCCCGTCGCAGACCTGAATCAACAGACCGGCAATCGTCCGAGTAAATTTGTGCCCGGTCTGATTGGCGGCATCGTGACCGGCATCCTCGCTCTCTTCGCAGGCTTTCTGCCCGTGACGGCCTTTATCGGAGTCAGTCTTCTCTGCATCATCTGGTCTATGGTCGGCGGCGCGGTGGCCGCTAAGCTCTATGTCAACCGCTCGCCCGTTCCCGTTAGAAACGGCGAAGGCGCGGTGGTCGGCTGTGTCGCCGGAGCTTTCGGCGCGCTTATCTATTCGACTGTGGATACGTTGATCGCTTATGGACTTCAGGCCCATGACATAGAGGTCTTCTATCATGGGCAAGGGCAGAACATCACGGGCGGCATGTTCTTCGCTATCACTGGAATCTTCGGAGCGATCTTTGTCTTCGGCTTGTCAATCGTCGGAGGCATCATCGGCGTTGCGATGTTCGAGAGCCGCAAGAGCTATCACATGAGCGCTCCACCGCCTCCGCCGCCTGGCTATGGTGGTCCAATGAGTGGAGGTTACAGGTAAAGCGAAGGCTGCGCTTATCTTTCAATCCAAAGCATCAAGCTGAAGTCCGATTGGCTCTGCGCCCGCGCCCCGGATGCTGTCTATCACTTTGGCGACTTCGCCATAAGCCATAGCCTTCGGGGCTTTGACGAAGACTGTCTTCTGAATGCGCGCCTCTTCCGCGAGGTCTGAACGATCCATCATGTCGAACCTGTAAGCATGATTCTCCGTGCGCGCACGAAAGATTCTCGTGAGTTCCGCGCTCAATTTCCCCGTATCGTTCACCGATCCCATGTCGCCAATCTTATTCAACTCTAACGCTCCATCCTCTTTGATCGTGACGACGAGGTTATCAAGTCTGGGCTTGCCAATAATCTTTTCTTTAGGCGGCTCAGGAACCAGGGCTTTGAAGACGCTCGGCTTCAACGGCGAGACGACCATGAAGATAATCAGCAGCACCAGCAGAACGTCTATCAACGGCGTGACGTTGACGTAGGGCGTCGCCTTCATCATTCTCTTCTCTTTGCTCATAAGCGGTATTGCTCCTTTGCCTTTGAAATATTCAGATGCGCCGCGATTAAGTCTGGAGGGGCAAAGGCTCACTCCCTGCCCGCGTTCATCTTGATGAGTAAGCGGGCAGGGACAAGCTCTGCCCCTACAATTCCTATTCAGAAATACAAGCAGACGATTGCTTAGACACTCAGGCGAGCGAAAATGTTCCGTGCGGTTGAGATGGAAAATTATTTTGCAAACGAGGCGAAGAGACCATCGAACCGCCTTGCGATGGCGTCCCATTGATAGAGAGGATTCTGTGCGTTCTCGTATGCGGCGCGAGCGAGTTGCTGGCAATGCTGAGGATTGTGATAGAGATTGTTGAGAGTTTCGGCCACGCCATCGGTCGAAACTTCGCCCAGTTCCAGAACAGAAAACTCCGGCACATAGCTCCGTGCTACGGGAATCAACTCGCCTCGCCCGCTCCAAAGCTGGCGGCAGGCGCTATGGTCTGGAACAATCTGCGCCGCGCCCGCTGCGCCGTGCTCTAAGCTGACCAGCCCCCAACCTTCGCCCATCGAAGTATTAATGCCTACATCGCAGGCGTTATAGAGCAAATTGAGTTTCTCGTCGCTGACGATGCCGCCGCCGAAAGGATTCAAATGGAAACGGTCTTCGAGTTCGAACCGTCTGACGAGCGAGTCAATTAGTTCCTGTTCTGGCTCGCCCATGATGGCGTGATGAAGACAGAGCCTGACATTCTTCGGCTTGTCTGCGGCAAACTTGGCGAACCCTTCAATCGTGAGGTCAATCCGTTTTCTCTTGTCGGGCCGACTCGCGTTGAGCACGACGAACGACGTTTCCAAATCAGGGAAGTCGCCGAAGACCTTTCGCTTCGCTTCTGCTCGACTCTGCGAGTCGAAGGATGCTGCAAGCAGTTCCGGCAAGGGATAAAAGTGACTTCTATCAACGCCGTGAGGAATGACATCAACCCGAGGAAACTCGCCCCCGCCACGTTTCGAGCGCAGTCGCTCAAAAGCCTCTTCAAACTCCTTTTGGGCAAATCTCGTATAGACCGCCACACGGTCTGCGTTTTCGAGCGAGGCCGCATCCTCTTCGTTCTTGATGTTCCCGTCGAGCGGAATGTAAGCGATGATTTTCAGGCGGTCGCGAAAGTGTCCGAGGATGCGCAGGTAATAATCAAAAAGCCAGATGTCGTGCAGGATGAAGACCAGTTGTGGATGAATCTCTTCGATCAACGCTTTGGCTTGAAACGCCGCGAAGATGTCGCCGCCCTCTAAGTTGGTCGGGTAGATTGTCAAGCCGCGATCATGAACCGTTTCCCCTTGATAACCGATGCCGAGATAATGAATCTCGTATCGGTCTGCGAGCTGCTCGGCGATGCTGTGCATGACTCGCGTTAACCCTGTGCCGTAAGTGTTGAACCCGATAGCGACGATTTTGATGCCGGACGGCGAATGGCTCATCTGTGTTCTCTCTTCATATCAAGCTCTAACCCATGCACATCGCAGATGCTGTTCATATTTTAAGCAATGAACGATCCACGCGCACCGCATGCAACAACACGAAATGAGATAGAAATTTTTCGTGTCGTCGCGTGCGGTGCGCGTAGAATACTTCTTTATTTGTCTGATTCAAATCGCGCTTTGCTGGACCGTCAGGTCTGTTTCAACTTGTTCACTGCTTCTGCTTGCGAAGAACAGCCCCAACCCTTCGAGCGCGCCTGTCGGTCTTCTGTGTCTCCGATAACTGACGCTGAACCCTGCGTCGTTTAGATAGCGGACGAGCCTTTCGACAGTAAAAATTGAGAGATGCTTGATCTCAAAGATCGGTCCTCGCAAAGCGCGGTCTTCGCTGATCTCCAGAAACTCGCCGCCGATCTCGTGAAACTCTCCGCAGATTTCATCAATCAAGTGGAGTCTTTGTGAAGTCAACAGAATAGGCCATTCGGCTCCCTCGCAATCGAGTTTCAACAAACGAACGCGCTTCTCACCCTTGTTCGTCACGTAATCCATGATCTCATCGAAAGCAAATTTTGCGACGGGCACGCCCGTTCCCCAGATGACTGAGCCGTTTCCTGTATTGATGATGCCTTCCATGCCTTCGTATGATTTCGGAAACGGATGATAACCATCAAAGCGCAACTCATCGTCATTCGGGTCAGAGCGCCAGACCGCGCCGTTGACCAGTTGCACATGACCCTGCTCAATAGAATCTTTTAAGTTCTCTGCTGCGATCTCGAAATTCGCGCGGTCGGGTTCGATGCTATAAATGCTCTTGCAACCTCTGGACAGAGCAGCATAAGCGAACGACCCGATGTGCGCTCCTATGTCGAGGACGATGTCGTCGGGCGCGAACGTGGGCGGCAGCCTGTACTCGTTGAAGATGACCACGCCGTTGAAAATCGCTTTATCCAGCGTGTCATTACGGAATTTCCAGGCTTCATTCATCAAAGCATCTCCAATATCAAAGGCTTTCAGAGCCTGGCAAAAGCGACAGGCGCGAGCTGCGCGAAGAATGATTACTCATCAACTGCCCAGCTCGCGCCTGTGACCTGCCTGTTTGAAGTGGACCGAGTTCTCTCTGCTCGGAGCGCTAATGCGACATAGACATGTTGCAATCACAGATAGACCAGGGCGGCGCTCCGTTTGGTCCTGACATCAATGACATCAAGAGCAGTAACCCACCGGTGCCTGTAAAGCTACTCATCTCATAGCTGGGAGGCGGTATGTTTTTGCCCCCACGCGGGCCGCACTGTCCTGTGAGAATGTAACTCACGCGGCTATAAGTTCCGCAACTGAGCACGGCGTTGACCTGCTCCAGCCGCTGCAACTCACGACCAGCCCCGTATTTCATGAAGTACTGGTAGAGAGCGCCTTGCGGCACATGCAAAGTGCTGAGGTATTGCGTCGTAATGGCGAAAATATAGTCAGGATCGCTCATATATGTGTCCAGGCCGGACGGAACTTGCGAATTGCTTGAGCCTGGCACAATCCAATCTTTAACTTTCTCGCGTGGATTCTTCGCATTGATGATGACGATCCAGTAACTATCATCCTGAGGATTCTGAGGACTCATATGTGTTGAATTGCCACCCGACCCGACAATGAGATAAGGGGCACTGCCGCTGCCGGAACCGACACTACTATGGACTGTGTAAGCGAGCATACTGTTCATGAATGTTCCTCCGCTTTAAGGTTAAGAGACGTTTTCAAAGTTTTCTCGAGGCAATTTGTAGAAACCCGGCTGGAAAAATACTCTACTCTAATGCATTAAAATGGGGTTGGAAGTCAAGCTTTAGCCTGCACAATGCAAAAAATTTTTCAATGTAAAAATACTTAAAGATAGCCTGGGCTTGTCTTTCGCCATTGCTCTAAAACTCCATCGTTTGAAACATCGTCCTTACCGGCAGACTTTTACTCATCATTGACCAACATTTGCTTCTCTTATTCTGGTAATTCAGAGCTTGGCTGGACCAAGCAGTAGAGGGAAGAATTGTCCCTGCATCTTTGCTCCCCGCGGAATCGTGGGCACGCCTTCAAGGGGCGGAGCATCCGAAGCCGAGCGCACGCCGTCGCGGAAGACATTGATGACAAACGCGCGCCGCTTCTGGTTTGTGCGGTTCTCGAAAGAGCCATGAACCATCAGCGGGTGATGAAACGATGCATAGCCTTTCTTCAACTCGATTGCCACAGGTTTGAACTCACGTTTCTGTTCTTCGCTCAAGACAGTTTGAATCGCGTTCATCTCATCGGCGAGTCCGGTGATGGGAAGCAGGTCCCAGCGATGGCTGCCCGCGATGTAATGCAGGCAGCCGTTCTCGCACGTCGCATCGTCGAGACCAATCCAGCAGGAAAGATGCGCCATCGGTCTTGTGCGCGTCCAGTAAGAATAGTCCTGATGCCAGGCGACGATGCCGCCGTGAAGGGCAGGCTTCGAGAAAAGCTGGTCATGCCAGAAGCGGACAGCGCCGTCGAGAAGCTGCGATGCAGGCACAGTGAAAGCGGGATTCCAGAGCGCGTCGTGAAACCCGCGCGCGATGCGCCAGGCCCCGAGCGCGTGAAAGAGAATTTTCGATGGGTCTGTTGATTCGTTCGAGTTGTATTCGTAGAAGAGTTCGTGAGCCGGATGGTTGGAATCAGTGAGTAAACTCAACTCCGCGCGCAACACCTCAACCTGCGCGTCATCCAGTACGCGGACGCCCGCGACGTAACCGTGCTCATGGTAAAACTCTACCTGCTCGTCACTCAGACGATACCGCTCTGAATCTTCCGGCCTCGAAAGTTTCGGGAAGATGTCTGTGAGCGGATGATGATAGATAGAGAGGTCTTCAATCATCTGCGTCTCTTGGGAAAGGCATTCGGAGTTGCTATCGGCGGATGTTCGCCGCGCGGGACAATCCATAACTCTACCTGGCCTAACTTTCGATAGCCGCCATTGACAACTTTTATTCTTGATGAAGCGATATGATATTGCCTGATTAAAATATCTCTGACAGTTTTTAGCATCTTGAAAGCTACGCCTGGCGGGTCTGGTCGTCGTAAATAGTATGCCTGTGCGTAAGCGATAATATATGCTTGTGAGCGTGACTCATTACGCAAAGCTGCGGCGAAAGGTTCAAGGTTAGCCGCCTCATCCTCAATATCTTCAAATGAACCAACTTCACTCTTCTCTTGAGGGGAAGAAAAATAGTACTCATCGAATTTACGCGCCGAGTCTTTGTCCTCAAACACACGGGAGTAGGCGTCTCTTCGAGGAAGAGGTGCGCTGCCTTTCGGAACTATCCAGAGTTCTTGAATAAAACAGTCAGTGGCTCCGCCGTCAACTGCTACGATGCGGTCTTTGCTGAGGCCACGCGATCTAATCAAAAAGTTCTTCATGCGTTGCGCATACCTGTTGCTAAGGCCGGGTAAGTCTCGCCGGGCACGATAGACGATAAGAAACCCTTTAGCGCTTGGTTCATTCTCTAGCTGTTCAGCAAAATTATCTAGCCGGGCTGTCAAATCTGAAAACTGAAGATCTCCGAACTCATCAAACTTTCGCGCGGCTTGAGTGTTAGTTTGCGTCTGGGCTAAAGAGTAAAGAGGTAATAAACCGATTATCGAAAGTGCGATGATTAGCTTGATGAGGACTCGCTTGATCATAACTCACCCCTCCCCTCTACTTCTTACTCAATCCATCAATCACAACTCTCGCCACTGTCGGGATGATGTCGCGCTCTGTGGCGTGGTCGGTCGTGAAGGTGACGAGGACGAAATGCGCGCCGTTCGGGAGTTCAATGTAGGCCGCGTCGTGACGGGTTGTGCTCGTCCAGCCAGCCTTTGACCAGAGACGCGCGCCCGGTTCAAGCGCAATGGCTGTGAAGCCGTGCGCCTGGTCATCGTTGTCGTTGCTTTTTCCCGAATAGTCTCGCTTCAATAGCTCCATCATCATTGCGCTGCGCTCGGGCGTCACGGCATGTCCTGTGACTATCTCTGAGAGAAGTCGCGCGACCGCGTCGGTCGTCAGCTTGTTACGGTTCTCGCCCTTCGTGCCGCGAAAGAACTGCTCGCGCCCGTAGGGGCCTTCGCAGTAGGTCTTCTGGTTGACGTTGATGTTCGTGTAGCCTAGGCCCGCGAAGTAGCGGTTGACGGCGTTGCGACTCTCCTCCCAGCTCTTCAACTCACGGCCCGTCAGCTCCGGCCCGCTCGTCGTCCCCGTCACCACGTCGAGCACGTAGCTCGTCGCGTCGTTCGACGATTCGACGATCATG
>Ga0182001_10000078_pt1 | contig 22665 bp, 18 predicted proteins | sample BulsoiFelSFmetaG_FD_120485 | JGI IMG/M metagenome (GOLD analysis project Ga0182001, IMG submission 120485) | Bulk soil microbial communities from Mexico - San Felipe (SF) metaG | ecosystem: Environmental > Terrestrial > Soil > Agricultural land | place: Mexico: San Luis Potosi | collected... | reverse complement strand
GAGTTGTTAAACCACTTGACCTTACCGGTTATTCTAGACATAGCAAACGAATCCTCCTAACGATTCGATAAAGCAAAGGCGAGCAGAAGCCCGTGAGGCTTACGCCGACTTTAGGTTAATGCTTGTGAGCCGAACGCGCTTTTTTGTTTGGGGCGCAAGACGGAAACACACAACCAACGAAAAAGCCCGTGCGCGATGAAGTGCAACGAACGCACTCACCAGCACAGACAGACAAACGGGGAAAAGCTAAACTTCATACTGTTAATGGTTGCAAATCGAAATGCGTGGGCGAGTTAAGGGAAAAGCCCTGCCTTCGAAACGACGGCGAATACTAAGCGAAAGGCCGTAAAGCTGTCAAGCGAAAAAAGATGGCGAGTTAATCGGTCTCTCTCAAGAGAAGAAGGCCGGAAAGCCCTTTAGAACTTTCCGACCGCCTTCCAAACATTCTTATTTTCGTTACTGTCTTGAGACAAGAAAGACATCCCAAGCCCAGCGCCCAACCTGAGCATCATGCGAGTCTTTGACCTTGGCCCGATACCGGAAATGATTGCCGTACTGGTCTGTCCGCTTCGACTCTTTGTAATCAAGCTCCAGCTTCGCTACGCCCAACTCCGGCAGGGTGTGCAACTCAGAGGCTTCAGAGATGCCGTTATGATTTGCGTCCTGCCAGAGGCGTAAACTTGAGAAGATTGAATCTCTGTTATCAATCACCCCATCGCTATTGCCACCATTCTCAGGCTTGTCATACTCAGCGAGAGCAAGGAAGCCGTTGCGTTCTACGCCAGCAGGTGGAGAGGGCTGAGGAGTGTAGTTGCCGAAGAGTTCGGTGCCATTATCAATTAGCCCGTTGCCGTTTCTATCGAGCACGAGGAAAGCGTCGTCGGAATTGGTAGCTGTCCACGACAGATGTTCAGCTTGCCCATCCATGTTCATATCAAAGTTGACTCCATCAGCGGCATTTGTAAGATTAAAGCCGTTGCCGAGCACGTCAACCACAATCGGAGTGAAGTACCAGCAATGGCAGTTATAGTCCATAAAGCCGCCAGCGTCCGTGCAGTTGATGTATGTTAGAGAATTACAATTGCCATCGCCGCCCCACTCGCAGATGCCAAAGGTCGGTGACAGATAATAGCCCGGGCCACAACCTCCAAGAGGGTTGGTTTCAGAACAAGTCTCATTCGTAAAGTCCCAAAAGTATCCGCCGCCGACGCAATCCCCTTGCGGTAGCAGCGCAATCTGTATTTGTTTACAAGTTTCGTCGCCATCGCAGAATAAGCCGGGACAGCATTGATCATCAATGGCGCAAGGCTCTCCTGCCCTGCTTTTCGATATCGGACAGAAATACGGTGTAGGCGTTGGGGTAGGCGTTGGGGTCAGTGGGCATGAAGGACCTATAATCTGTTTAATATAGGTTAGACCATCTCTATTGCAGACATATTCCCCATTTGCTCGCGCCTTATTATCAGTGCAAGTCATAGGAGTTGACCAATATGAATCTGCTCCGCACCAAGTGGGAATGCTTTTACATTGCTCAACAACGGTACAGCCGGGACTTCCAAAGCTTTGCGTGCAAGTAAGTCTTGCGCATTGAGCATCGCCATTAGGATCAACCCACGTCGAACATGCGTTGATACCACCACAGGGAGAAGTTTGGGCAGCGCCTCCGGTGGACATCGTGATAGCAATCGAAAGCGCTAGCAATAAAGGGAGCATCACCAGCGATAGAGCGTACAGTATGCGTTGCATCTTAGTTCACTCCTTTGAATGTTTCAGATAACTGCCGCAACTTCTGCTGGACCTGATTTGCTCCTCCTTGTTTTTGAGCATTCTTGAGACGCGCTGTTATTAGCTTGTATGCACTACGGAAGCCTGCTTTCCATTCTTCCGAATGATCAACAGGCGGTTCCAAGGTGTCCGAAGTAGCTTCAATGACTTTCATTACTTCGTTTGCGTTACTTTCAGATTGAATTTTGGCGAGTCGCTTACTGATAAAGATGGCAGCGGCGCGTTGGCCCGCAGACCGTTCGGCAGACATGCCCGTGTCGGAACCCCATTTCGTTCCGTCCGAAAACTCTGCGTAGTCAACAGACAGAGTAATACTCTGCTCTTTGTCTGAAATCGCCTCGCAAGTATCAGCAATGGTTTGGGATTGATTCGGCTGTAACGCGGGAGAACTTGTTAAGTCAAGGTTGCTAAACAGCACACCACTTGCTTGCGAGCCTCCGGCCTCCTCTTCCTGTTTGATTGCATAAGCCCTGATGGATTTGCCAGATACATTGACGAGTTCAAATGCGAATTCTCCCTCTCGCCCATCCCAGCTAAGGAGTCTGGGCGAGGAGATGAGCAAGGGGGTGTCCGTTTGCGCCTTCACTTTTAAGGTCGGGGCTTGAATTGGCATTAAGGCCGACTCTTTTGTGTCCGCTAAAAGTCCCGCGCTTCGGTTACTAGAAAGAATGCCCAAACATGCTAAGAGGATACCCAGTGTGAAGAGCCTCAAAAGTAGCCGCCGAGTATATAGGTTAGCCATTGCCTCTCCTTTCATTTATACGAGCGCGAGATTTTCGCGTGGTCTAAGTTAGTTACTGGCCCGGACACTCTGTATCCTACTTAAGACTTCTGCTTCTTGGTCGGCTGGAAGCCGCCCCACCCATTGACTAACTACAACGCCTTCGGCATTTACCAGCATCAGTGTCGGCGTACCTCTAACGCTGATTGAGGCTAAGGATGCCTGCTTTACCTCATCAACTGATACGCCAAGGCTGTTCAGGTAATCCTCACCTTCGGTGACAGGCTGGGGTAGTACTGCTACTAGGCGGATATTGCTGCCTCGCTCCTTCACGAGCCGCTGATAAAACGGAGCGCTCTCCGAGCAGAAATGGCAAGAATTTGAGAGGGCGAGCACGAGTGTCTGTTTGTTCTTAGACCAATCTATATCTTGCAGATTGATCTTTGCTCCGATGTTCGTGGAATCAGCAGCGATTGCATTATTGTTCGATTGGATGGGCTGGGCGAGAAGATATTTCTTGACCAAAACCGTTCCTAACAGAATTGCTACGATGATGATTGCTATATTCGAGAAAAGTTCGATTCTCTTGGAGAGTTTATCCATTTCTTGAGTCCTTTTAGAGTAGCGAGTAGGTACGAGGCTCGCTTAAACTTATGGGTTGAAATTGAGATTAGCAAGAAGCGGGACTCTTTGAGGAGTGAGGCTTCTGCTAACAGTTAGGAAAAAGACGCCACCTATATACGCCTCCTACTCCAACTCGTCAAGATTTATTCAGCCTTACTTGAATCAACAAGAGAATTATCTAAAGAACTTAGAAGGCGTTGTCACTTTTCTGTCAGGTGTAAAATCCAGAGGGAATAACAGATGGGAAAGCTTGCTCTTTAATGGTTAAAGTCCATTCATGTCCGCTGCTCGGCTGACACTCTCCGCACGAGGTGTAGTCCTGCGAACTCATCAGCAGGAAACAGTATCCGACTTCGGGCGTATAGATAGAGGCAGGCGGCAAGACTGCCTCTACCGCTTTCACCTGGCGACAGCGTTGGTCACGGTCGGCGGCTTGATGCCCATCGCGCGCATCGCTGCGGGCGAGGCGTTGCGGACATCCAGCTCCTTCAAGATGTATCCGGCTCCGCCGAACTTGTCCGCTAAGAAAAGCACATAGCGGATGTCAACGGCGATGGTGCGCTGCTTTTCTTCGTTGTAGAAGAAGTCGTTGCCAAGCCCTTCATAGTTACCATCGAAGACGATGCCGACCTGCTCGCCGCTCCCGTTGAGAACGGGACTGCCGGAGTTGCCGCCGATGATGTCGTCGGTCGTCAGAAAATCAACCGGCACATCGCCGTTCACGCCGTATGGTCCAAAGTCTTTCGCGCGGTAAAGCTGCTTCAATTTCTCAGGAGCGTTGAATGGCTCGCGCCCAGTGTCTTTCTCAATCACGCCGGAAAGACTCGTGAAGGGAGTGGCGATCAGCGCATCGCGCGGAATGTAGCCTTTGACTTCGCCGTAGGAGAAGCGCAAGGTGCGATTGGCGTCCGGGTAAAGCTTGCCGCCTTTCATCTCGCTCATTCCTTGCACGAGCAGGGGACGCCAGCGCGCGACCGTCGCATTGAAGGCTTGCTGACGCGTTGAGATGCGCTGCACTTCTGGGCCAATCTCAAGAGCTATATCAACGAGCGGCTCGTGCAGGTCACGCAGTTGCGCGCCCGTCAGATCGAGCAGGCCGGAGAGACCTTCGGCAGTCGAATATTTTTTGCTGTCAACGACGGCGCGCGCGAAATCTTCTTCGGCACGACGGCGCGCATCGCCCTGTAGATTGCTGAAACGCTTTTCGAGAAAATCTATCTTCTGCCCGGCGGGAAGCTCGTCGGCCTTCTCCAGAAGGTAGGCTAGAAGCTCGCGCTCTGCTGTGACGTTGCGCTCTTGCAGAACGGCTGGAATCTGTGTGCGCACTCGCTGAATGCCCGCCGCGCCCAACGCCGGATTGCGTTCCGCTTCCGGCTTCTCTTTCTCAGCCGCCGCGCGTTGTGCGAACGAAGCGAGAGCGAGCAGGTCACTCGCGCTCAGGATTTGTTGAAGCAACTGGTCGCGTTGCGCCGTCGCCGTCAATTCATCATAAGCCTTCGCCAGCGAGGGCAGGACTTCGCCGTACTTGGCCTTGCGCGCGGGGTCTGCGTTGACCCAGGTTGTGAAGGCTGCTTCCTCTGCGCGCTTTTTCTCGACCAGCCCGGCGCGCCGCATCGCAATCACAGAGCCTTCGTAGTTTTTCAGATCGTTGCTTAAACCGAAGATGGCGCTTTGCAGTTTGATGCGCGCCGCAGGATCATTCTTGCCAGCGTTCTCCAGCGTCTCTATCTGATAACGCAAGGTGTCAATGAGGAAGGGAATCGCTATGTCCTGGTTGTAAGCGACCGAGTAACTCTCGCGGTAACGGCGTGTCGAACCCGGATAACCCATCACCAAAGTCAGGTCGCCTTCTTTGACTCCGCCCATAGAGATTGGCAGAAATTTTTTGGGCTTAAAGGGCACATTAGCGGTCGAGTATTCGGCTGGCTTGCCGTTTGGTCCAGTGTAAACGCGCATGAATGTGAAGTCGCCGCAATGACGCGGCCACTCGAAGTTATCTGGATCGCCGCCATAGAAGCCTATGTTCTTGGGCGGCGCATAGACTATGCGAACGTCCGGCAAGTTCAAATAGGTGAACTTGTAATAGGACAGCCCTTCGTTCATCGCCAGCACGCGCACAGAGATGCCTTCCGCTTCATTCTCGCCTGCGCTCTCCATCGCCTGAATATGTGTAGCAATCGCGCGACTGCGCTCCACAGGAGACATCGAGTCGGTGACGCCGTTCAGGATGTCGCTCGTCACGTCTTTCAAATCCTGAGTGATGGTCACGCTGTAGCCTTTAGCTGGCAATTCTTCGGCGCGCGACTTCGCCATGAACCCAGTCTCGCCGTAATTGTTCGCAGTAGTCGAAGCAGCGACGAGCGCATCGAAGGCCACGTGATGGTTCGTCAAGAGCAGCCCTTCTGGGGAGACGAACTCGCCCGTGCCGCCGTCAACGATGACGACCGCGTCCTTGATGCTCACGCCGTTCGGGTCATAAAGGTCTGTCGCTTTAAGTTTCAATCCGCGCGCGACCAATTTGTCCAAAGGCAAAGATGCGATCTTATCGGGCAGGAACATTCCTTCATCTGCATGGCTGCGGACGGGAATGAACGTGACGAAGAGAAGCGCGGCGAGCAAGATGGCCGACACGCGCGATAATCTGGAGGGCATCCTTTTAGTCTTCCTTTATTGAAAATCTTCAGAGCGATTGTTTGTCTGGAAAAGATATTAACAGAAAAGAAGAGCAGGCCGAAAGATAGCTGGGATGATCGCGCCGCAGGCGTTGAGAGGAGGAGAGTTCAAAGCTTCATGCTTTAACTTATCCTTCTCATCTCAAGCATCAACTCGCAGCTTTTTCTCCAAACGGTATAATCCTGAATGTCAAGCAGGCTTGACATCACTGGGCATCGCAGCTACCATGAGAATGGAAAGTGAGCTTGACATGACTTGGAGCATCCGAAACCGAGTTAAAGAGCTTCGCATCGAGCGCGGTTGGACGCAGGCTGAGCTGGCGGACGCCGTTGGAGTCTCGCGCCAGAGCATCAATTCGATAGAGCGCGAGCGTTATGTGCCGAGCCTGCTTTTAGCTCTCACTTTCGCGCGCGTCTTCAAGTGTTCGACCGACGAGATTTTCAAGCTGGAGAAAGAAAAATGAAGATACCCATCTTCGGCAGGGTGTTTGACGAACGTTTCCTGAATCACCGGCTGCGGTCCACAAGCCTCGGCGGCATCATCGGTGGGGCGGTCGCCCTGCTCCTCTTCGCCTACCACTATTACGTGGACCACATTTGGAGTTGGGACCTGCTGGCAGTTGGCATCACGATAGTGGTGGTCAAGTGGATAGTCCTGACCTGGTATCTGATAACCGATTAAGCATGAATGGAGAATGAAAGATGAATTTCCGAAATATACTGAAAAATCCCCAAACCATGATGCGCATTGCGATGGCCTTCATGTTGCTCTTCTTTACTTGGCCGAAGTACCTTCACCTCAGTTTCGGTCTCGGGGAAGATTGGATTGACGGACTGCGCGGAATGCTGCTCGGCATCGCAATGGGCTTCCTGATTCTGGTCGTGCGCCACAGCAAGGGCGGACGTTGCTGCGATGATGGCAGAACGTAAGTCCGAACATTTGCCATACATTTGCCATGTTCTTCGCTCCAACGGGGCGAGATGTTTATAGTTCAAGCTGCTGGGAAAACACCAAGCTCCGTGAGGAGCGGAATGTAATTGTTCAAAGGCATTCCGCTCCTCACGGAGCTTGATGTTTTATAACATGGCTCCGGCTATAAACATCTCGCTCCTGCGTCGCTTCGTTTCTCTTATCTGAACTCACGTCTCTTTATTCCTTTGAGAAGCAAAGCGAGTCAAAGCTTCTAACCTGTCGCTTATCACTTTCCATATCGTATAATGCATCTACAATAAAAGAGCGGTGCTCCCGGCTGTTAGTAGAACTTTATTGAATAAGCTGAAAATTTAAGAGAATGTTATGAGATTTCTGCATCTGGCGGATGTGCATCTGGGCTGCCGCCGTTACAATTTGGAAGAGCGGACGAAAGATTTTTTTCGCGCGTGGTACGACATCATTGAAAATCACGCCATCCCGAACAAGGTTGATTTCATCATCATCGCGGGCGATTTCTTCGACCGCCGCAACATTGACCCGCAGGCGATGAATCATGCCATCGCAGGGCTTGAGCGATTAAAAGACGCAGGCATCCCGGTCATTGCCATCGAAGGCAATCACGATCAGCGTGATGCTGTTTCGGAACACAGTTGGATGCGTTCGCTCTCCGAATGGGGATTCATTAAACTGCTTGAGCCGACGCGCGATGAAGAAGGGCATCTCAAGCTTGTGCCCTGGAACGAAGAAGAACGCTCAGGCTCTTACATAGACATTGGCGGCGCGCGCATCTTCGGCTCGCACTGGTACGGGGCGAGCGCGACAGCCGCTATTCCTCTCCTGGCCGATGCGCTCAGAGGGGCGTCAGAGGCTGGACGCTTTAACATCCTGATGCTGCACACGGATGTTGAAGGACAGACGAATCGCCCCATTCCGGCTGTGCCCGTCGCCAAGCTGAAAGAGTTAAAATCGCTCGTGGGCTATCTCGCGCTCGGCCACACGCACAAGAAGTTCGACCTCGACGGCTGGGCTTTCAATCCAGGGTCACTTGAGCCGACTTCGATTGACGAATATAAAGAAGAGCGTGGCGCGTTTCTGGTCGAAATTGACGACGAGCATCAGATCAAAGCAACCTACATTGACGATTACATCCAGCGTCCCTTTCAACGTTTGACATTCGACGTGTCGGGCGTTGAAGACGCAGAATCGGTGCACGCTGGCGCGATGCAGATGCTTGAGCGCGAGGCGCGCTCCGTTGATGAGACGAGCGAGGGGCTTGCGCCGATTATCGAGATCACCTTGCGCGGCCAACTCGGTTTCAAAAACTCGCTGCTGCAAATCACGCGTCTGCGTGACGAAGCGCGCGAACGAACGGGCGCGCTCCATGTCATGATTCGCAACCAGAGCGTCCCAGTAGAATACGCTGTCGCCGCAGGTTTGGACGCGCAAGCGCCGAGACATGAGCGCGAGCGGCGCATTATCGAAGACCTGATTGCGCGCGATAACCGCTTCAAGTCACGCGCGCACGAAATGGCCGAACTGGTCATCGAGGCCAAGAGGCAGGCCCTGAGCAACGAGCCGCCCGACAAGATTCTCGACTTGATCGCACAGCAGATCGAGCAACGCGATAAATCTGAGAAACCGGAAGCAGAGGGCGCGCACGAACATGCGCCAACCGCCACAGCGTTAAGCGCAATCGAACGGAATGCCTTAACAGCAGTGACAAGTGACAAGTGACGAGTGACGAGTTAATTTCGTCTTTACTCGTCACTCGTCACTCGTCACTTGTCACTAATCAAATGAGTGATGCTTCAGACAAGATGCGCGGTGAGCGCGAGTTGCCGCTATTCCCTTTGCCGCTCGTGCTCTTTCCAGGCGTGCCGCTCCCGCTGCACATCTTCGAGCCGCGTTACCAACGCTTGCTCGCGGACATCCGCGCCAACGACAGTCTCTTCGGCCTCTCTTACTTCGACGCGGCTGAAGCGGAAGATTCCCGTCCTCCTCTCGGACATATCGGTTGTGTCGCCGAGGTGACCGAAGTGCAGCCTTTGCCCGAAGGCCGCTCAAATATTCTGACCGTTGGATTGATTCGCTATCGCGTGGAATCTTATGTCGAGAGTCTTGAGCCTTACCTTGTCGGTCGCGTTCAATTCTTCGAGGATGAAGAGGAAGATGCTGACTTTCTTCAGCAGCGCGCCGATGAAGTCTTGAAAATTTTCATGCGGATTGCGCGCGCCGTGCGCGTGATTAACGACGAGCGCGCAAGTTTGCCTGAACTGCCGCAAACGGAGCCTGAGCGACTCTCTTTTCTGATTGCGGCGGCGATGGATTTGGATACTGATGTCAAGCTGGAACTCCTTGAGTTGCGCTCCACCGCCGAGAGATTAAAACGGCTGCGCGATCTGCTGGCGCGCGCCGTCTCCGGTTACGAGGAGCGAGCGCGCATTCACTCGATCTCCAAAAAGAACGGACACGGTGGCAAGAAGATAGATTTGGAATGACCACGCTCGAACGACAAGTCACAGAGGGCAATGAGACGATCCATGTGCACGTCCTCTTCTTCGGCGCGGCGCGCGAAGTGGCCGGGCACGACGAGGTTGATCTGAATTTACGCTCCCCCGCCACCGCCGCAAATGCTTTTGCAGAGATTCTTTCCAGATACCCGGAGCTTCGACGCTTCGGGCGCTCGCTCCTCTTCGCAGTCAATCAGGAGTATGCACGAGGAGAGATGGAAGTTAGAGAGGGCGACGAGCTGGCGATCTTTCCGCCGGTCAGCGGCGGCGCAGGCGAGCCGGACGCGGAGAGCGAGAAGCATGAGGCGGTAGAGCCTGACTTTTTTGAACTGACGACCGAGCCGATTGATGTGGGCGCGGTCGCACGACGTGTTGTTCCGCCTGTTTGCGGCGCGACCGTGACGCTCGACGGCTATGTGCGCGAGTGGACGCGCGGACGCCGGACGCTCTATCTCATCTATGAAGCCTATGCGCCGATGGCCTTGAGCGAGATGCGCCGTTTGGGACGCGAGGCGCATGAACGTTTCGAGATAGCGCACATCGGCGTTGTGCATCGCACAGGCTGCCTTGAGATAGGCGAGACGAGCGTCTGTATCTCCGTCAGCGCGCCGCATCGCCGCACGGCGTTTGAAGCTTGCGAGTGGGCTATACGCGAACTCAAGCGCACTGTGCCGATCTGGAAGAAAGAGTTTTACGAAGATGGCGAAGTCTGGGTCGAAGGCGAAGGAGCGCCGGAAGAGTTGTTGAGAAAGTAGATGTTGAATTTGAAATCTGAGATTTGAAATCTCAAATTAATTGAAGAATGGTAAAGCTGGAATTGAAAGAGCGGAAGCGAGACAAACAAGGATGAAGGATGAAGGAAAAGAAAGTGTTCCATCCTGCGCTTTCACCCTTCATCCTTCATTCTTCATCCTTGCTCTTCTCCCTCTCTCAAACAGCACTCTTTGGCTGAGGTAAAAATCATGCGCCTGCGAAATTTCTTCATCACATTGACTCTTGTGGCCGCCGCAACGCTCTCTCTTTTCCTGAGTCTCCCAGTCGTTCACGCGCAACAAGCTTCTCAGAATAAACAGACTCCACAAGATGAAGATGTCTTGCGCATCAAGACGGAGCTTGTGCAGACAGACCTGACGGTCTTCGACAAGCAGGGACGATTCGTTGACGGCTTGCGACCAGAGCAGTTCGAGTTGAGCCTCGATGGAAAACCGCAGGCCATCTCTTTCTTCGAGCGCGTTTCCGCCGGAAGCTCAATGGAAGCAGCGCAAGTTGCAGCGGCGCGCAGCGATTCGGCGAAGAGCAGCGAGCAGAGTAAAGGGACAACTCAAGGCGCGGCCAACAACGGGCGCGTGATCTTCTTCTTTCTGGACGATCTGCATTTGAGCGAAGCGAGCCTGATGCGCGCGCGCAAAGCTCTGGGAGATTTCATTGATAATCAGATGCAGCCCGGCGATCAAGTGGCGATTGTCTCGGCAAGCGGGCAGATAGGATTTCTGCAACAACTGACGGATTACAAGCCGATGCTCCGCGCAGCAATCAATCGTCTCGTTTACAAGAAAAATCCTGAAACCTATGCGGGCAAAGTTCCAATCAGCGAGTATGAGGCGAACCAGGTTGTAGATAATAGAAATCGTGAACTCTTTACTTATTTGGTGATGGCAACAATCAATGAATATCAGTCGCAGGGGCCATTGCTTGGAGTAGCGGTTAATATGGTCCGCAACCGAGTGCGACAGATTGCTTCGCAATCAAAGGCGGTCACGATTAATGTGCTTGAGGTGCTTGAAAGTCTGATGCGATCTTCGGCGCAGCTTCCGGGTCGCAAACTCGTCTTCTTCATGTCGGATGGTTTTATCGCTAACACGCGCGGCGGGAACGCTCTGCCGCTGCTCAAGCGCGTGACTGAGATTGCGGCGCACTCGGGCGTTGTCGTTTACACGATGGACGCGCGCGGGACTTTCAACGATCCGACGGTTGATGCGGGTCGCAATGACTTTCCAGACGGCATGTCATCAGGCACACAGGCACGCACCCCTTCGCTCGAAGCTGCCGCGATGCAAGAGCCTTTGCACATTCTGGCCGAAGACACGGGCGGTCGCGCCATCATCAATGACAACTCGTTCGCGGACGCTTTTCAACAGGCCATTGACGAGACCTCTGCTTACTATCTCCTGGCATGGCGACCGGACACGGACGACGAACGCAATGGGAAATCCAAAATCAAAGTTACCGTCAAAGATCGTCCAGACCTGCGCGTCCGCCTTCGTCGCAGCTACTATGTGCCGCCGCCGCCCGCAGAGGCGAAGGCGAAAAGCGAAAATGAAAAGAGCGTCGCCGGTGATTCTTCGCAGGTGACGCCAGAGGAAGGGCTGTTGACTGCGCTCGGCGCGCTCTACCCACAGCGCACGATTCCGACCGCGCTCGCAGTCGGTTACGTCAACACGCTCGATCAGGGATTGACACTGAAAGCTTCGATGCAGATTGATCGCGCGGCTCTAGACGTGGCGACGGGAGAAGCAAAGAAGTCAGAGGTTGATGTCATCGGCGCAGCCATTGATGACCGGGGCATCATCGTGACTTTCAAGCAACTATTGACAATCGTCCCGGACTCTTCCACACAGAATCAAGCGCAACCGATTGTTTGGAATCAGCAATTGAAGTTACAGCCCGGCCTTTATCAAGTGCGCGTGGCTGTGCGTGAGCGCGCGAGCGGGCGGACGGGCAGTGCACAGCAATGGATTGAAGTGCCCGACCTTGCGAGCGGACAATTTTTGTTGAGCAGCCTTTTTCTGGGCGAGCGCAAGGCCACTCCGCGCGATGAAAAATTCGCCGCAGCTCCGCAGCCCGTCACGGTGGACGTTGACCATCACTTTGCGCGCGCATCCATCATGCGTTTTCAAGCCTACATCTACAACGCCACGCACAACGGAGTTGCGCCCAACATTGAGATTCAAACGCGCGTGCTCAAGGGTGACAGGACGATCATCACCATGCCATCAGCACGAGTCCCGACCGACACGACGAAGGATTTAACGCGCCTTCCTTACTGGGCAGAGATAGCTTTGGACCAATTGCCTGTGGGGAAATATCTGTTACAGGTGACGGCGACCGATAGAGCAACGAAAGCGAGCGCCACACAACAGGTCAGCTTCGTAGTCGAGTAGAAGGAAGAGAAAACAGGCTTTGAGACAATGATGGGGGACACCTGGCCTGCTTATTCCCGCATCAGAGAAGTTACATCTCTCGTTCGGAAACCGCGCCTGCAAGCGATTCGAGGTATTTCTTCATGCACCCGCCGAAATCTTTCACCCTGCGCTTTGTGCTCGCTTACATAATAATTTGCTTCGCCGCGCATCTCTCGGTGACATGCGCGCAGGAGCAGAAGAAAACAGAGCAGAATCCTTCAAGCACTGCCGACGATGTCGTCAGGATAAAGACAGAGCTGGTGCAGACGGACGTGAGTGTTGTGGACCGGCAAGGTCGCTTCGTTGAAGGCTTGAGACCGGAGCAGTTTGAGCTGAGCGTTGACGGAAAGGCTCGCGTGATCTCCTTCTTTGAGCGGGTTGGCATGGAAACCGGAGCGGAAGGTAATCAAGCCGCGACAGGAATGAGAAGTAATGAGCGAGCGCCGACAGCGCGAGATACTCAAAGCGCGCCAGCTATAGAAAAGCGTGGCCGCGTCGTACTCTTCTTCATAGACGACCTGCACCTCTCGCCTGAGAATCTGATTCGCGCACGTAAATCTCTCCTGCAATTCATAGACAACCGAATGGAACAGGACGATCAGGCAGCTATTGTCTCGACGAGCGGGCAGGTCGGATTCCTGCAACAACTGACGGACAACAAAGCTGTGCTGCGCGAAGCCGCTTCGCGTCTGAGCAACCGCCGCAATGCGGAAACTTATGCGGGCAAAGTGCAGATTAGCGAGTATGACGCCACACAGGTAGCGGAACATTTCAACCGAGAGCTTTTCAGGTATCTGGTCGAAGCTACTGCTGCGGAATACCAGACCGATGAGGTGACGGCGGCTAACATGGTCATCAATCGCGTCCACCAGATCGGCATGCAATCACGTACCGCGACCATCGGTACGCTCAATGCCTTGACGGGACTGATGCGCTCATCTGCTCCTTTGCCCGGACGCAAAGTCGTTTTCTTCATCACGGACGGGTTCGTCGCCGACCCACGCGCTTCAAATGTCCTGGAGATGCTGCGACAAGTGACGAAGACGGCGGCGCAGGTTGGAGCGGTCATCTATTCTGTGGACGCGCGCGGCACATTCGGCAATCCTTCCACGGATGCCTCCAGAAATGATTATCCTGATTTCACCGGAAGCGTCTCTCGTGATCTGCTCGGCGAGACGATTGCCACACAGGAGCCTTTGCAGATTCTGGCCGCAGACACGGGAGGCCGCGCCTTTCTGAACTCAAATTCATTTGATGATAGCTTCACGCGTGCGCTCGACGATTCATCGAGCTATTACCTGCTGGCCTGGCGTCCCGAAGCAGAAGAACAGTATGGAGGGAAGACGCGTGTCGAAGTGGGCATCAAAGGTCGACCTGATTTGAAGGTGCGTGTGAGGCGCGGCTTCATCGAAGCGCCAATTGTCAGTTCTTCCTCGAAGCGCAGGGAGACAACGCGACGCACACCGGAAGATGAGCTGCGCTCTGCGCTCGGCTCACTATATCCTGTCCGTGCGCTGCCAGTCTCTTTATCCGTGGGCTATGCAAGTAAGCAGGCAGGAGGCGCGGCGCTCTTGAACGTCTCTATGCAGATAGATACTTTAGCGCTCAATCTTGACCCGAGTGACAAGGCGCGAAACGCTGAGGTTGATGTCCTGGGTGTGGCTTTAGACGACCGGGGCGCTATCGCCAGCTTCAAGCAGAAACTGACCATCGCGCCGGAATCAATCGGGCAAGGTCGGCGAAAAGTGGTCGTCTGGAATCAGCAGTTGGCGGTCGCTCCCGGACTTTATCAGGTCAGAGTCGCAGCGCGCGAGCGCAGTAGTGGCCGAATGGGAAGCGCCATGCAGTGGATAGAAGTGCCGGATTTTACAGCGGGGCGTTTCCAGATGAGCAGTATCTTTCTGGGCGAGCGCGAAGCTCAAGGAGCGGCGAGCGAAAAATCTTTGTCCGCACCGCGCCCCATCACCGTCAACGCGTCGCGTCGCTTTGCGCGCAGCTCTGTTCTCCGTTTCCAAATCTATATTTACAATGCGGCGCATGATGCAGCCCCGCCTAACATTGAAATCGAGGGGCGTGTTCTTCGCAATGGCCGCCCCGTCATCTTGATACCTCCGGCCAACGTTCCGAGCAATACGGCGTCAGACTTAACACGCCTTCCTTACTGGGCGGAGATAGCTTTGGACCAATTGCCCGCTGGAAAGTATCTGCTACAGGTGACGGCGACCGATAGAGCTACGAAGGCGAGCGTCACACAGCAGACGAGCTTCATGATCGAGTAAGAGAAAAAGAATCGAAGTCAGGACGAAGAGAAGCATTGACTCCAGACCCGATTTGGCATAGAAGAGACCCACATTCTGAGAAAGGATCAGATAACGATGAAAAAAGTTTTAGCAATCGGCCTTGCCGCCGCTTTCCTAATCAGCGCGTCAATCGCGAGCGCGCTCCACCGAAATTCGACGAGCGACGCGCAAGCGAGCACTCAAGCTCTGACAGAAGTGAAGGTGTGCCCCATGAACGGCGAAGTGCTCAGCGATGTGTCGAGCGCGCCCAACGAAGTCGTCGGAAACTACAAGGTCTATTTCTGCTGCGAGCATCACAAAGAGGCATTTAGCAAGCTCTCACAGAAAGAGAAAGACCAGAAGATTGCCGCAGCCCTGGCGAAGCAGAACAAGAGTAGCTGAGCCTATAATTATCTACAATTGGATGTAACCCGTAACGAAGGGATGAGGGCGGAGGGATGAAGGAAAACCAGGACGGTCTTTCTTTACTTCATCGCTGCCACCCTCATCCCTTCGCTGACCCGTTGGTTACACTCAATTGCAATTAGCGATAAATGCAGCACACAATTAGCTAATCAATTGAAAAATTGACGCGCTGGGATGCGCTTGTTTTTCCAATTCTGTCCGTCGCAGAGACCTGCAAAGTATATTGGCCGGGCGGGAGTTGGTTGAGAGAAATCTCTGACCAGTAGGGCAGGCGCGACGAGTCAGAGGTCGTGGGAGCTTTGCCCGGAGCGATGCTCATCACCTGCTGGCGATTGCGAAAGACCTGGGCTTGAACCCACACGTCCGCTCCGTCCGCTCCGCGCGCTGCGTTATAAACATAGGTCTGAAAGCGCAGCACGGAGGTGCGCGCAAAATGATGGTCAACATCCACCGTGACGGCCTGTGCCCCAGAAGAGTTTGGCGACGGGTCTCCTCCTCCTGCTGCTTCGCTCCTCTCGCCTAAGAAAAGACTGCTCATCTGAAATCTAGCCTGGCCTGAGTCTGGCACTTCAATCCAGGTCATGGCGCTGCCCGTGCGCCCGCTCGCGCGCTCGCGCACGGCCACGCGCACCTGATAGAGACCGGGCTTGACGTTCAATTGCTGATTCCAGATGACGGGCTGTTGCGATGAGGAATCGGGAACTATTGTCAGCAATTGCTTGAAGCTTGAGAACTGTCCGCGGTCGTCAATCGCTACGCCGATGACATCAACTTCAGCCTTCTGCGCCCGCTCGCCCGCGTCCACATCCGCACGCTCGATCTGCATAGAAACTTTCAACGCGAAGTTGTTGCCTGTGGTGTTGAGGTGGCCGACTGAAAGCGTAACGGGCAGAGCGTGGCGCGGGTAAAGTGAGCCGAGCGCGCTTAACAATTCCACTTCGGACGATTGCTGTGTTGATGCGGTCTTCGCCTCAGCTTCTTTACCGGTTTTAGCAACCTCTGTTTTAACGGTTGGCGCAGGATTTAAGAAGTTGTTGCGCAGGCGCACACGAAGCTCCGGGTGATCCTTAATGCTGATTTTGATGCGAGACCGCGCATCGCGCTCGGCTTCGCTGTCGGGTCGCCACGCCAGCAAGTAGTAGTCCGAAGTCTCTCTTATCGCCTGCGAGATTGCATCAGAGATTGAATTGGAATTGAAGATGGCACGGCCACCCGTCTCATCAGCGATCAATTGGAGCGGCTCGCGCGTGGCGTTGATTTCGCCCGCAGCGACTCCGACGCGGCGCGCAGAAAGGTCTATGTAATCGTTCGTGCTCGCGTCAACGCCTGAGCCAAGTCCGAAAAAAGTTCCACGCAAGTCCATCGTATAGACGACCGCGCCGGAGCGTGCCGCTGCTTCCGTCACCCTGTGCAGCGTCTCCAGCGCGCCGGATTTGCGCTCGTTGATGATGAAGCCATCCGAGAAAAAGAGGACCAGCTTGCGCCCAGGCAATGCGCTGGCCGAAAGCATCAGGTTGCGTAGCGACTCAAGCGTGTCGGCTGTCGTCATGCGTCCCTGTGCATCAACTTGACGTAAACGATTCCTGAGAAGGGGAGCAGCCGAATAGGAAGAGGCCAGGCGATGGTCTCCGTGACGATTGCCTGGACCAGACTGCTGCTCGACCTTGATTGATTCAAGGAGGTAGGCGTACAGCTCGCGGTTGCCGTTGTCCAGCACCTGGCTCGCCATGTATTCGCTGATCTGAGTGTTGCCGGTGTAGGTCTCAGGGTTCTGTTTATAATTGAGCCGCTTGATGGCCGCGCGGAGAACGGCCGGGTTATCTGTCAACTGTTGCAGGAAACCTATCTGACCGCTTGTTGAGACAACCGCGACCTGATCGTTCGGTCTCATCTGGTTGTCAACGAAGCTCTGCAAAGCCTCGCGCGCGCGGATGAGACTTGCGCCGCTCGTGTGCAAATCATCTATGAAAAAGAAGATCACGCGCCCTTGTTCCGTCACGGTAGATGCTGCGCTCACGGTTGTCGCGTCTTTCGTCGGCGCATTGCTCGTCCGGCGCGAGGCCGCGAGTTGAGCGGCTTCGGTCGAGCTTCCGGCGGTCAAGCGCTCGAAGAAGGAGACCGTTTGCGTTTTTCCATCAAGGCTCAATTCAAACTGTTCCGGCAGCAAGCCCTCGACGAATCGCCCTTGCTTGTCAAAGACCATCACGTCCGTCTGCACAAGCTCTGTCTTAATGCGCAAGACATCGTCCGTTTGCTCACCTGATTGCGCGCGCGCGACAGCGACAGGCAAAGACAGAAAGATAATGGCTGGAAAGAGAACTCGCAGAAGAGAAGGCGCGCAGAAATGGCGCATACGGTTACCTCAACGGAAAATTAAGACGGCCTCATGGATATTGTAGGGGCAGAGGCTCACTCCCTGCCCGTCTTACTTTATGAAAGCGCGGGCAGGGAGTGAGCCTCTGCCCCTACAAATATCATTCAGGTCCTAGATTATAACGTAGGCTACCGGTGAATGATATGAAGAAAGGCGAGTCGTAAATCACGGCTCGCCTTTGCTGTTTGGATTTGAGCTGAATGAGCTTAGCTTGTGACGGCTTCTTCCACACCAGCCTCTTCGCTCGAAGGATCAACAAGCGAGGCGCTGGTCACCTTGTCGCCGCCATCCGTCTTAATCAAACGAACGCCGGAAGCCGAGCGGCCAGTCTTGCGAATGCTGTCGGCCTCGATGCGAATGAGCTTGCCTTGCTGAGTGATAATCATGATCTCGGACTCTTCTTCGACAGGGAAGACCGCAACCACTTTCCCTGTCTTCTCGGTCGTCTTCATGTTGATGACACCTTTACCGCCGCGCGATTGCAGGCGATAGGTCGTAATCGAAGTCTGCTTGCCAAAACCCTGCTCGGAAACAGAGAGCATCCTTTCGGAATCGTCTGCCGAGACAGCACAGAGCGCGACGACAATGTCATCTTTACGCAGGTCAATGCCACGCACGCCGCGCGTGGCGCGTCCCATCGGTCGCACCTGCTCTTCGTCAAAGCGAATCGCCAAGCCGTTGTGCGTGGCGATGAAGATGCGCTTCGTGCCGTCCGTCAGCACCACGTCGAGCAGTTCGTCGCCGTCGTCAATGTTGATGGCGTTGATGCCGTTCATGCGGATGTTCTGAAAGTCTGCGAGAGAAGTTTTCTTAATTACGCCCTTGCGCGTCACCATCACAACATAGCGCCCTTCGGAAAATTCCCGAACGGGAATGACGCCTGCGAGTTTCCGCGACGAAGGAATGTTGATGAGATTGACGATGGCCTTGCCGCGCGCACTCGCCGCAGCGTCCGGCACTTCGTGAACCTTCAGCTTATAGACCTGTCCGTCGTCCGTGAAGATCATCAGGTAAGCGTGCGTCGAAGCGATGAAGAGATGCTCGACGAAATCGCCGTTCTTGCCTGTCGAAGCTCCGAAGCGGCCTTTGCCGCCGCGCCCCTGGCGTTGATAGACGGTCACGGGCGTGCGTTTAATGTAGCCGCTGTTTGTGACGGTGATGGCAACATCCTCGTCGGCAATGAGGTCTTCGATGGAAAGCTCGACGCCCTCATCAACGATCTCCGTGCGCCGCTCATCGCCGAAATCTCTCTTGACCTCTTCGAGTTCCTTGATGATGACGCGGCGAAGACTATTCTCGTTCGAGAGAATCTCTTCAAGCTCCGCGATGAGCTTGATGATGCTCTCGTATTCATCAATGATCTTCTGGCGTTCGAGCGCGGAAAGGCGGCGGAGTTGCAGGTCAAGAATCGCCTGCGCCTGAGCTTCTGAGAACTCAAGCCGCTTCATCGCTTTCTGCAACTTGGTTAAGTAACCGGCGAGCGTCAAATCTGTCGGCACGCCTTTCCACTGCTTGACCTCGCTCATCGTGCTGGTCTGGCCCATCAGCCAGGCTCGCGCTTCGTCAACCGAGCGCGCGTTGCGAATCAACGTCACGATGTAGTCAAGCGCGTCAATTGCTTTGGTCAAGCCTTCTAGGATGTGAGCGCGTGCGCGAGCCTTTCGCAGCTCGTACTCGGTACGGCGACGGACAACCTCGCGTCGAAAATCAACGAAGGCTTCGAGCATCTGTTTCAGATTCAGAACGCGCGGCTGCCCGTTGACGATTGCCAGATTGATAACGCCGAAAGAGGATTGCATCGGCGTCAGCTTGTAAAGCTTGTTGAGGATGACCTGCGGCACTGCATCGCGTTTGAGTTCGACGACGATACGCATGCCGTCACGGTCGGATTCGTCGCGGAGGTCCGAGATGCCGTCCAGCTTCTTCTCGTTAATCAGTTCAGCAATGCGCTCGATCAGGCGAGCCTTGTTGACCTGGAAGGGAATCTCCGTGATGACGATGGCGTCGCGCTCCTGCGTGCCGCGTCCGATGCGATCAATTCCGGCGCGCGCGCGCATCTGAATCACGCCGCGACCTGTCGTGTAAGAACGTTTCAGTTCTTCGCCGCCGTAGATAAATCCGCCCGTCGGAAAATCCGGGCCGGTGACGATCTTCATCAACTCTTTAATATCAGTATTCGGTTTGCGAAGCAGTGTGATGGTCGCGTCCACAATCTCGGTCAGATTGTGCGGCGGAATCTTCGTCGCCATGCCGACGGCGATTCCGTCCGAGCCGTTGATGAGAAGGTTCGGGATTCGAGTCGGCAAGACCGAAGGCTCGCTTAAGGACTCGTCGTAGTTGGGCTGAAAATCAACCGTCTCTTTCTCAATGTCCGAAAGAACCTGTGTGGTGAGGCGCGCCATCCGCACCTCCGTATATCTCATGGCCGCCGCGGCGTCTCCGTCAATCGAGCCGAAGTTGCCTTGACCGTCAACCAACGGATAGCGCATGGAAAAATCCTGCGCGAGACGAACGATGGTGTCATACACAGCCGTGTCGCCGTGCGGATGATATTTTCCTATTGTGTCCCCAACGATGCGCGCGCTCTTCTTATAAGCTTTGTTATATTGATTTCCTAATTCATTCATCGCCCAGAGTACGCGGCGGTGCACAGGCTTGAGGCCGTCGCGCACGTCAGGCAGGGCGCGACCGATGATGACGGACATGGCGTAATCAAGGTAAGAGCGCCGCATCTCGTCTTCAATATTTATGTAATTTCTCTCTATAATGGTTTCCATTCAACAGACCTTTCCGGTACAATCCGCGCGGCTCGCGGCATCGCCTTGTTCGTCAGAAGCTGTGGGCAAACTTGCCCGTGCAAGTCTCTGGCTCGCTCTTCGGCGGACAGGCTCGATGCCTTCCGGCCTCGCGGAAATTATCAGCCCTTTCGAGGTTTAAGGTACTTGGACTTTCGCGCTTTCTAAGCACGGGTTTGAAGTACGAGATATTGTACCCGGAAAACCGCTTTTTAGCAAACTCGCAGACGCTGAAAAACCTAATAAAAATGCGGGTTTGAGCCTCTTTTTGAGGGTCAGCGGAGCGTTTTCACAAGGCGCAAAATATTGTGTTCCAGTCAGCAGGTGAAACGGAAGATCAAAGGGCAAAAATGAGCATGACTTTCGACGGAAAATCAAGGCGCAAGCGGGAGCGTTTGGAACTCTCTTTGCCCGCGCGCGTTTATGGACGCGAGAGCGAAGATTACGAGTGGACCGAGCAGACGAGGCTTCTGGACGTGACGCCCTTCGGAGTCCGTCTTTCGCTGTCGAGGCCGACAGAGCCTGGGCGACTCCTTCACCTGACGCTGCCGATGCCGCGCCAGTTGCGCTGCTTCGATCACGTCGAAGACCAGTACAGAGTCTGGGCATTGGTGCGCAACATGAAATCGCTTGAGCCTGTGAATGATAAGCCGCCGCGTTATGAGATAGGTGCTGCTTTCATAGGCAAGCGCGCGCCAGCGAGTTTTGATCTGGACCCGACGACGCTCTATGAAGTCGCCTCTTCGCCGACCGAAGCAGGTTTATGGAGCGTTGTTGAGCGAGATAATACATCGGCGAGGCACATCCCTTCGGACAAACCGCGTCCTGAGACGCGCCACAACATACCGATTGAAGTGATGATCGAAGTGCTGGATGAGAAGGGACAGGTCTCGGCTCGTGAGACGACCGTGACGGAGAACATCAGCCCTCGCGGCGCGGCTGTCTTCACAACGCTCGACATCACGCGTGGCCGTTTTGTGCGCGTAACCAGCGTGCAGTACAGAATCTCTGTCGTCGCGGCTGTGCGCGCGCGCCGCGTCGGGGCCAACGGCATCCCACGCCTTCACCTGGAGTTCGTAGATAAACGCTGGCCGCTTGAAGTTGAATAGGGGATAGGGGTCGGGGGTTGGGGGTTGGTATTTCGATTTCCCCAACCCCCAACCCCTAAACCCCCATCCCCTGCTTATGAAAATAGTTATTCCGCGACAAGTTCTGTTAGTTGAGATTGAGCGTCGCTGCCCGGACGCGGAATGCAACTGGAAGACGCGCGTCGGGTTGACGAAGGAAGAGGCGCGCGCCTACTTTGGATTTGAGTGCGAGCGTTGCAAGCGACATTGGGACGACATGTTGACTGAGCGTGACGTGCCCGAATGGTGGGAGGAGTTGACCATTACTGACCTTTATGCGGTGCGCGCGCAGAAGGATGTTACAGGAGATGAGCCGGGCGAAGTGGTGACGAGGATGAGTGAAAGTTTTCGACACATGAAGGATGATGACGAAACAGGAGAAGACTCGTTTTGAGTGAGAGCAGCCAGAGTGTAGCACCGCGCAGACCAGCGACCGAGCCGAAGTCGCATGGGTTCGTGCTGCCCCTGTGGGCCATCAACATCTTCATCCGGCCTATTAGCTATCTTTTGTGCCGCCTCTTCTTGCGCCTCAGTTACAAGGGGACGGAGAACATTCCGATGACGGGCGGCGTCATCATCGCTTCAAATCATCAGACCTATCTGGACCCTCTCTGGAAATCGCTGCCCATCAAGCGAGAGCTTCGTTTTCTGGCCTGGAGCGAAAGCTTCGATTGGCCCATCGTTGGCAAGATGATTACTGCGCTCGGAGCCTGGCCGATCCAGATTGAGAGGGCTGATAAGACGATGCTGCGCCGGACATCGCAGTGGTTAAGAAGTGGCGGCGCGCTCGTTATCTATCCAGAGGGTGGGCGTTGTTTGCCGGACGGCCACATGCTCAGGTTCAAGCCCGGGGCAGCTCGCATGGCTCTGGATGCAAGCATTCCGATCCTGCCCATCACGATTCGCGGAGGCCACCGCGTCTGGCCGAGAGGCTGGCGTCTCCCGCACCTGCACAAAGTCGAAGTCATCTATCACCCGCTGCAATACGTCACCATCCATGAAGGCGAAGACGCTCGCCAGGCCGCGCGCCGCGAGACAGACCGTTTAGCCGAAACCATCGGCTCGGCACTCTGAATTAGTTGGCAGTTAGCAGTGGGCAGTTGGCAGTAGTTAAGAGTTGATGAGTTGAATACTTAACTGATAACCCACAGCTTTAACAAGCTACAGCTTACTGCCAACTGCCCACTGCTAACTGCCAACTGTTCTTCACGGTTGTCTTTGTCTTTGTCGCATGAT
>Ga0182001_10000077_pt1 | contig 22944 bp, 22 predicted proteins | sample BulsoiFelSFmetaG_FD_120485 | JGI IMG/M metagenome (GOLD analysis project Ga0182001, IMG submission 120485) | Bulk soil microbial communities from Mexico - San Felipe (SF) metaG | ecosystem: Environmental > Terrestrial > Soil > Agricultural land | place: Mexico: San Luis Potosi | collected... | reverse complement strand
TTCCTTCTTTGCATAAAGCACAAGGGTGACGCCGGGACGAAGGGAGTAGGAGCCTATTGTTTGATAGCGGTCGCCGAGCATCGCATTCAGCTCCGACACCTGATCTATCGAGCCGAGCACCAGCGGCTCGTTCGTCGTCGTCATGTGTGCGAAGAAACCTGCGTGCTCGTAATCGCGCAGATACCAGGGTAGCGGCCAATAGTCCGGTGAAGTAATAGTGATGCCTGTCTGTTTGCCTGTCCCCGCGCGGTTTGAAAGTTTCTCTATCTCCTCGACCATCGTCAGAAACTCGCGCCGCGTGTGCGCATAAACATACGGATAGCTGTCATCGTCGTAATGATAAAAGTTCAGACTGATGGTTTGTATGCTCAAGATGCCGAGCGCAGTGACGGCAAGCACAAGAGCTACGAAGTGAAGCCTGAGACTCTTACCATAAGCGTAAATCTCGTTGATGGCGTAACCGCCCGCGATTGCCAATGGGACAGTGAAGTTAATCATGAGCCAGGGCGTCTTGTAAGGAATGAGCGAGTAGGCCAGGAGAAGGCCGAAGGCCCAGGCTCCCGTGAAGACAGCGAACCGATTGCGGCGCAAGATCAGGGCTAGAAGCGCGCCGACTGCGCCCAGGATGAGCAATGGCGCTTCTTCCTGCCAGAGCCAGACGAGATACGTTAAGAAAGGATGTGCATGCTGGGCGGTTCCGGTCTGGGCCCAGACCTGAACACTTTTAATCGCGCCGCTGACGCCTTCCCAGTAAGTGAAGAATGATGAGTAGAAGAGAACGTTGATGAAGACGAAGAGAAAGAGAGCAATGCCTGACCAGAGCGCGATGTTCGACAACCCGCCGAAACGTTCTAGTGGCGCTTCCCTGCGCAAAACTTGTTTCTTTGCTTTACGCTTGGAAAGAGACTTCTTCTCCCAATGAACAGTCCCCGCTCTCCGAAAGAGACGTGTATAAATCTCTGCGATGCCAAGCGAGAGCAGCAGCACGCCAGCAGAGATGATGGCCGTCTCTTTCGTCGCAAAGAGAAGCGCCGCCGAAACGGAAGCAAGCAGAAGATAGAGCGGGTCTGCCGTTTCGTAATAACGAATTCCGGCGACGACAATGCCGAGCGTGAAGAAGACGAAATGCGATTCGTGTATGAAGTAGCGCGAGATGAAAACATGGCCTGGCGAGAACGCAATGAATGCCGCCGCCGCGAGCGCACCCACCGTTCCAATATTGCGCCGTAGACAGAGCACCAGCCAGATCGTTCCGACGCCAAAGATGACTGGCACAAGCCGGACGGCAACTGTGCTCAGGCCAGCCTGTTCTCCGAAAAGAAGGCCGTTGATTTTTGTGATGACGAGCGCGAAATAATAGAGCGTCGGACCATGATAGTTCGCAGGATCGTAATGATAGATGCCTTTGCGAAAAAGATTCGTGAGAAAGAATCCGTTGACCCCTTCGTCATGATGCATCGGCTTCAGCCCGAGTTCGTAAAGGCGTATGAAGGCCGCACCGGCTAAGATGAGAATGCTTGCCACACGCCACATGAGCGGCGAGATTTCGGTTGAGTCCTGAGCAAGCGTTTCCGCGCTGAGCGGCTCATTATCTTTTTTACTGTTGCGTGATTTTGTAGAGCCGGTATTCACCTATTTCTCCAACAAGTTGAAAGTGTGAGAAGAAAAGCTCGTTGACTGTTGTTCGCCACTGCGACATGAAGCTTCGCTCCTGCGGCCCTGTGACAACATATTCTATACCGTACTTTTTCATCAATGCATCGGCGTCCGGCGTGCCCGCATAGATTCGCTCGACCTCGCGCTGGCGGTCATCGTACTTAATTCCGTGCGAGCCGATATGACCTGGATAGCCCATGACCGTGCGCCGCCCGGTTAAATAGATGGGCGTGTCAAACGTCGGCGCGTGCAGAACGGTTGCGCGCGGCGGAGTCTCTTTCTTAACCAACTCCGCGAATTTTACTCCATCCGCGTCGAAAATTCTGAACTCCACTGAGCGCGTCACGACCCCTAAGACATCAAGCATGCCCGCGAGCGTTAAAGTCAGAAGCAAGACGATGCCAGCCGCGCGAAACATAAATCTGCCGCGCAAAAGTCGTGCGAGCAAGAGCGCGGCGATGGGCGCGGATGCGATGAACCAGTAGAAGATGACCTTGATATTGTCCCATACCCAGGGCGCGAGTTTAATCAGATTCGGGACAATGAAACAGAGCGTGAACGGCAGGTAGAAAAAGAGCAGCCTGTGCGAGACAAGATATTCTTCGCCCTCACGCCCACGCTCGCGCCAGAGAAACGCTGCAACGATCAGCGGAATCAAAAGCCCTGTGTTTTTGAACCAGAACCAGATAAAACTCTCCTGGCCTTTATCCCAGCCGAAGTTCAAGCCGAAGAAGCTTTCCGCTTCGACGGAGCTACCGTGCGTCGCCCACCACATCTGCGGCAAAGCGACGACAGCAGCGATTATGAAAAAGATTGCCCAAGCTTTCCATTCCTTCAAACCGGTCAACAATGCGACGCCTGCGCCGACGGCCATCACCACGACGAAGCTGTGTGCATGAACGAGCGGCAGAAGCCCTGCGATTGCGCCCGCAATAGCCATGCGCTGCATTGAAGCGATAGGGGGACGCGGGGATGTGTGGACGCGGCGAGAAAGATTTTTCTGCTGCTTCCCTTTCTTGCTCTGCTTCGTCTTCTTCGCTTGATAATCGTCTTTCTCCGTGTCTCCGCGCCCGAGCGTCTCCGCGTCTCCAATCATTTGCCACCAGGCAATGAAGACAATGATTGCAAGAGCAAAGCCGAGCAGGATTCCACGTTGCGGAACAAGCAGGGTCGTCAATGAGTTGCCCCAACGATAGCCGTGCTCATTGATCGTGTATTGCTGTTGAAGATTGAAGAGAACGTTGGCGATGCCTTGCTCGCTCCACTTTGAATCTTTGAAGAAGTGCCACCAGCCAAGCCCGCCACTGAAGAGCACGAGCGCGGGCGCAATCAATCCTGCAATCCAATCCCTCGTCAATTTCAAAGTGAAGCGATGGAGCAAACCAACGAAGGAGAGCGCGAGCAGGAAATTTTCCAGCAGCATCGCTTGTCTGAGGGTCGCCCCGGCGCGCACAAAACAGGCCGCGACGAAATCCGCTATGAACGGATAGGTGAACCGCGCCCCAGCCCACGTCGGGTCTTCCGGCGGAAAGTTCGCGCCTTCAGTGAACCTCGTGATGATGCTCAGATGAAAAGGCAGATCACCGTAGTTGTTCCTCACGCCCGTGTAAATTCCATCGGGCAACTCTATCATCGCGCGATCAAAAACAGCCCAGAGCAGTAAAGCTACAAGCGCGTAGAAGACTAGATAAATGGTCGTTCGTGGCGTCGGATGCAAGATGGCACGTCGCACATCTTTGACAGCATCATGGACATCCGCGCGAACCTGCCCGCTTATTTTCCCTTTGATTAATAACGTAAATGGAGAAGCGAGAATAATCACGCTGAGGATGAGAACCGCATAACCAAAGCCAAAGAATGAAGCGAGGATGAAAGAGATGAGGCCGAGCGCGGCGAACCCGAGACACGCGCCCGCGCAGAGACGAGCAACGAGCGGCGCGTCCTCGTCAAATAGATAGGTAACGAGTGCGCCGCCCGCAATTGCAATCAATGCCAAGGCAAGAGCGAGAGGCATAAGAACAGTGACGAGTGACGAGTGACAAGTGACGAGTGAAGACGGGTTTTCAACTCGTCACTTGTCACTCGTCACTCGTCACTGCTTTAAACAGCATCCGACAAGCTTGTAAACGAGAAGTCGCGCGCTTTGATGGCGGGCGCGAACACAGGGAAGCCTGCGCCGAAGCGTTCGGAGCCTGTGATACGTATGCTCGGCGACATGGCCTCTATGTTGTTGAGCATCTTGACGGGCGTCTCGTTGAAGCGAAAGTTCTTGATGGCATATTTCAGCCTGCCCTGCTCGATCAGAAACGTGCCATCGCGCGTCAAGCCCGTCAAGAGAACCGTCTGCGGATCAACGAATCGTATGTACCAGAAACGCGTGACGAGGATGCCGCGTTCCGTGCTCTTAATCATCTCCTCCAGAGAAGAGTTGCCGCCGTCCATGATTAGGTTTGAAGGAAAGGCTGTCGGCTCTTTGCTCATCTTCTTGGCCCAATAGCGCGTGTAGTTCAGATTCTGAACAGTACCACCGCGAATGTAATCGAGCTTCTTCGTCGGCAAGCCCTGACCATCAAAGGACGCGCCCGGCGCGGAGTTGAAAGTCGGGTCAGTATAAATATTGATGTTGTCGCCAAAGAATTTTTCGCCGAGACGGTTGCCGCCGCCCTTCTTCGAGAGAAAAGAGCGCCCCTCATCGGCCTGACGCGCGCCGAAGAGATTCATCATCGGCGCGATAAGATCGCCGACCGCGTTCGGCTCAAGGATGACTGTGTAGTTACCCGGCTCGATCTGCACAGGATTGCGCGAGAGTTCGGCCTTTTCAATGGCACGCTCTGAAATTGCTTTCGCGTTAATGTCGCCGATGCGGTGTGACATGGCCGTCGCCCAACCCGAGCCTGTCTTGCCTAGATCATCAACCGTGCGCACGGTCGTCGTGTAAGAAGCCTGCGTGTTTCGCTGGTAACCGTAATTCCCGTTCGTGTTCGCGCGCGCAGCAAACCCGCCCGTGTGGTCAAAGATTCCAGCCGAAACTAAGTTCTTAGCCCTCGCCGGATCAATGGTCGTCGCAATAGCCTCCGCACGAATCTGAGCCTCCGCACGATATGTCGCTTCGTCAAAGGCTGCTTCAACGGGCGCGTATTGTTGCTTTGGGAGAAAAGGCTGTTGCTCTGGGTCTTCCGGCCTGAGTCGCGCTATCTCTTCGGCTGCACGGACAACGCGCTCCAAACCTTGATCGTCGAGCGTGTTGGTCGTCGCAATCCCGCTGCGCTGACCGAAGTGCGCGTTGACGACGAGCGAGAGATTGTCCGTATCGCCGCTCGTGTTCGCAGAGTTGACGCCGAAGCGCGTGTAAGCCGTGCGCCCGCCCTGCAAAGTCGCTTCCAACTCATCCGCCTTCGAGAAGCTCAAAACTTTTTTCAGCAGAGCTTCGGCTTCGCTGCTGGAAATTATCGCCATAGTTGTTCCTCAAATTAAAAGTCACTTGCCTGAGCCTTCCAAAGAATCAATGCGGCCTTCCAAGCCACTAACACGTCGAGACGTTCCTGCCTCAAGCTCATACAATTGCCTGACTGAAGCTAATGTTTGCTCGCTCACCATAACTATTCTTTGCAGTCCTTCACGAAATTCACCTTGCATACTCTGCACGACCTCTTGCATATTTTGCATGACTCCTTGCATTCCCTGCATAATCCCTTGCATCGCTTCCTGATTCTTCGCAAGAGCGGAGGTCTGGTCAGATAGCTTATTGAGGTTAATTTCAATCTCCGCTAACCGCGCATCATGTGCGGCTTGGTTCTCTAGCAGAAACTGCATGGTCCTTTGCATCTCTTCGGGTGTCATATCAGCCATCCTATACCTCTAAGAGAAATCTCAAGAATCAAATCTTTCTGCCAGTGTTAATGATATTAATTTTGCGGAAGCGCGCAGGGGGACAGCCGTGCGAGACTGCATTGACCTGTCCCGGCTCGCCTTTGCCGTCGAAGTACGAGCCACCGAGACTGTAAAACTCGCGCGAGCCGACGCCGTCACAACTATTCCAAAAGTCAGGCGTGCGCGATTGATATGCAACATCTCGCAGCAATCCGACTTTCTTGCCGTTCTTTATTTCCCAGAAGACCTGTCCGCCGAATTGAAAGTTGTAACGCTGCTGGTCAATCGAGAACGAGCCGTCGCCTTCGATGTAAATTCCGTCCTGCACGTCTGCGATGAGATCATCCGCGCTGATTTTCGTATTGCCTGCGGCGGGTTGCAGACTGACGTTCGGCATCCGTTGGAAGGCGACCGACCCCCAACTGTCCGCATAGGCCGCACCGTGCGAATGTTTCAAACCAATGATGCCAGCGTTGTCGCGCACTGTTTGATAGTTGACGAGCACACCGTCTTTCAGAATATCCCACTCCATAGTCTTGACGCCGTCGTCGTCATAACCGCATGTGGCGAGACCATCTTTTTGAACTTTGTCGCCTTTGATGCTGACAAATTTTGAGCCGTATTGAAATTTCCCAAGCTTCTCGCGCGTGGCGAAAGATGTGCCCGCGAAGTTGGCTTCGTAGCCGAGCACTCGATCAAGCTCTGTCGGATGCCCTATGGATTCATGAATCGTCAGCCAGAGATGCGTCGGATGAAGGACGAGGTCTTTGCGCCCAGGCTCGACCGGTTTGGCCGTGTGCTTCTGAATCGCCTGCTCAGCCGCGAGTGGCACTTCGCTGACCAGGTTGTACTCTTCGACGACTTCGTAACCTTTGCCGATGGGCGAGCCTAAGCTTGTGCGCTGCTCGAATCGTCCGGTCTTGGTATCAACAGAGGTCACAGTAAAGCTGGGCCATGAGCGAATCAGCGTCTGCTCTATGTAAGAGCCTTCTGTTGAAGCGAAATACTTCTCTTCTTTCGTGAAGAACATCGAAGAGTTGACGAACATAGGTCCAGGCCCTTTAACCTTCAGGGCTTCGGCATTGACCCTCAACAGATGGTCCGCCTTTTCCGAAAGGGGAACAGTAAAGGGGTCGCGCACGACAGGCGTAATGTATTTCGCGTCCGGGTATTTCTCGACGGGGACTAGCGAGATGCGCGTGCGTTGAATTGACTTGTTGGCCTTAGCGATTTGTGTGGCGCGGTCAGTGACGCGGGCGACCTCTTCCTTGTCCATTCTGGATGACGCGGCGAATCCCCACGAGCCGTCAACGAGGACACGCACGCCGAAGCCGTAAGATTCCGTGTTGGTCACGTTCTCGACACGTTTCTCGCGCGTGGTGACGAAATTATTGAGCGTGCGGACAAAGCGTATATCGGCATAGGACGCCCCCTTCTGCTTCGCAGTATTTAAGGCAACATCGGCCAGGTCTTTCATCTTTAGGGTCTCCGAATCTGGATTGCTTTGCGTTTGGATTGAACCGGGACGAAACTGGATCGCTTGGATTATACGCGAACTGCGGGTCATAGTTGCAAATCAAATAGCAGAGTCTAATCAATCACTAAACTTCGGGAACGATTTATTCACCACAGAGGACGCGGAGGAAAGAAATTTTTAAATTTTGAGTTTTGAATTTTGAATTGAAGACAAAAGACACCCGCTTTCAATTAAAGACACCTGCTTTCAATTCAAAATTCAAAACTCAAAATTCATAATTCCCTCTCCGTCCTCTGTGGTTCAAATCAATCTTCCTTATACGCGCAGTTGAATAGAATCCTAACCAAACAAAGTGCCTTATGCTACATTGTGATAGTTTCGGAAATATGGAGGTGATTATGGTTGATAAAGCCGCAGCGAATCCGGCTCAGGAAACTTGGCCCAGCTTGCCTCTGGATGAATGGCAAGATACGTATGCAACCCTGCACATGTGGACGCAGATTGTCGGCAAAATCCGGCTCACGCTCAGCCCACCCATCAATCACTGGTGGCAAGTGCCGCTCTACGTCACCTCGCGCGGGCTGACGACTTCCACGATTCCCTATCAGACAAGGTTCTTCGAGATTGAGTTCGACTTCGTTGACCACAACCTGCTTATTCAAACAAGCAATGGCGATAGAAAGAGTATTAAGCTTGAGCCGCGCGCTGTCGCAGACTTTTACAAAGAGGTCATGACGACGCTTCACTCCATCGGAATTGAAGTCAAGATACATGCCAAACCGGACGAGGTGCAGAATCCAATTCCCTTCGCCGAAGACTACGAACATGCTTCTTACGATGCGGAGTACGCCAATCGCTTCTGGCGCATACTCGTTCAGGTCAAGCGCGTCTTCGAGGAGTTCCGCTCACGCTTCATAGGCAAATGCAGCCCTGTGCATTTCTTCTGGGGAAGCTTTGATCTGGCCGTGACTCGCTTTTCGGGACGCCGCGCGCCGGAGCGTGAAGGAGCAGACCCGATCACGCGCGAGGCATATTCGCACGAAGTCATCTCGCACGGTTTCTGGCCTGGCGCGGGAATCTCTGGCCCAGCCTTCTACTCTTACACTGCGCCCGCGCCAGAAGGCTTGGACAAAGCGCAGACTCTTCCAGCCGAGGCGTTTTACAGCAACGAGATGTCCGAGTTTCTTTTAATGTATGACGATGTCAGAAAGGCAGATTCGCCCGACGATGCATTGATGGATTTTCTGCAAAGCACTTACGAGGCAGGCGCAAATCTTGCGAAGTGGGATCGCGCTTCATTGGAAAGGCAGCTCAACTCTTAGAGATTTCTTATTGCGCAAGCGCGTTTGATGAATCGTAAGGTCTATTCATTCTTTCATGATGGGGTGCAAAGATTTTTACCACAGAGGACACAGAGGACGCAGAGGAAAGAAATTTGATTTGAAATCTGCTATTTCAGATTTGAGATTACTTTTCTCTCTTCCTCTGTGTCCTCTGTGTCCTCTGTGGTTCAACTCACTTCTCATTACACGCAAGAATGCATAGACTCTGGATGAATCAAGTGACGGCTGGACAGTGGTGCGGTGCAAGGTGTAAAAAGTTTGTTTCGCTTTGATGCGCTGATCCAGTCTGAGGGGGTCTTAGTCTTAAAATGCTTCGCGCAGGTATCGTCGGTCTGCCTAACGTCGGCAAGTCCACGCTCTTTAACGCGCTCACGTCGCAACAGGCCGCGCTCGCGGCCAACTATCCTTTCGCCACGATTGAGCCGAACATAGGTGTCGTGCCCGTGCCGGACGAGCGGCTTGAGCCTCTCTCGAAAATCGTCAAGACGAATACGATTATCCCGGCGACAGTTGAGTTCGTTGACATCGCAGGGCTGGTGCGCGGCGCGTCAAAAGGTGAAGGATTGGGCAATCAGTTCCTCGCCAACATACGCGAGACCGACACGGTCGTGCAGGTCGTCCGCTGTTTTGAGGACGAAGGCATCATCCACGTCGAAGGCTCAATCAACCCGCAACGCGACATCGAGACCATCCAGATTGAGCTTGCCCTCTCAGACCTCGCAGCGGTTGAGCGCAGGCGCGAGCGAGCGCAGAAGACTGCCAAGAGCGGAGACAAGACCGCACGCGCGGAGCTTGTTGTGTTGGATAAGATTCAACCGGCACTCGATGAAGGCAAGCCCGCTCGCATCATTTCATTGACAGATGACGAGCGAGCCATCGCGCGCGGCTTCTTTCTGCTCACGATGAAGCCGACGATTTACGCGGCGAATGTTGACGAGGCCACTCTTTCAGAAAACCCTGAAGATAATCCGCATGTGCGCGCCGTCAAAGAAATTGCAATGAGCGAGTCTGCCGAATTCATCATCATCTGCGCGCAGCTCGAATCGGAATTGGTCGAGCTTCCACCCGACGAGCGCAAAGACTATCTTGGAGCTCTGGGCGTGACGGGCAGCGGTGTTGATCGTCTCATCAAAAGTGCATATCACCTGCTCGGGCTGATGTCATTCCTGACAGCAGGCGAAAAAGAGGTACGCGCCTGGACAATCCCGCAAGGCACGCGCGCACCCCAAGCAGCAGGCGTCATCCATTCAGACATAGAACGCGGCTTCATCCGCGCCGAAGTTATCTCTTATGGCGATCTGACACGCGCAGGCTCCTACGCTTCCGCACGCGAGCAAGGCTTATTGAGATTGGAAGGCAAAGAGTACGTGATGCAAGAGGGCGACGTTGTCCATTTCCGCTTCAACGTCTGAGAGCCACCTTTTATCCTCTATGCTCTGAGCTGTTGTGCTTCTGCAAAAACGGCTACAGGCGAACTACAACCTCACTACCTGACATTTTACAATCGAGGCGTGAACTCTTCTCCTTTCTACGCTCAACATCCACTTCCATTGCAAAATAATGACCTGCCCTCAAGGTCTTGAGAGCCGGAACTCAATATCTTTTTGCCTGACGCTGAAACGGAAGCTTTCATATTTTTTTCATCAATAATTCAGAACGACCTAAAGACGCCACGCTCTACCTCCGAATAAATTATCGACGCGCGGGAAAATTTGGTTGCAAATTTCCGAAAAAGACCCGTCGCTTCATACATGCATTGGCGATCAACAGACGCTTTGTTAGCGTTAGACCTCAGTTAACAACAACTTAAGGAGAATGATTATGAAAAACCTGTCAATTACCCTGAGAGTAGTAGTATGCGCCGTTTTCGTTTTGTGTCTTTCGTCTTTTGCGAGAGCGCAGGCGACCCGAACTTGGGTCTCGGGCGTGGGCAACGACGCTAATCCCTGTAGCCGCACGGCCCCCTGCAAAACATTTGCCGGAGCAATGTCGAAGACCTTTATCGCAGGTGAGATTGATGCGCTTGACCCAGGTGGTTTCGGCACGGTCACGGTCACAAAATCAATCACGATTGACGGCGGCAGCGAGTTCGCTTCAATCCTCGCCAGCGGCACCAACGGCGTCAACGTCAACATCGCCGCTAGCGCCAATGACCCACAGCGCAGAGTGGTATTGCGGAGGCTTTCGATCAATGGCACGGGAGCCAGCGGCACAATCGGCACCAGCACAGGCATCCGGGGCGTCAGCGCCACCAATTTCACCTCGCTAGAAATTGAGAACTGCTACATCCAAAACTTTACGACCGTTGGCGTTGATGTCAACGTTAGCTCGGGCAATCCGATTGTTTCCGTCAAGGACACCAATGTCAGCAACACCGTCACGGGCGTTCAGTTGAACACTGCCGCAGGCGGCGTCTTGACCGCCGTTCTTGAGAGGACCAGAGTTGATATTTGCAATACAGGCATCAATGTCAAAGACCGCTCGTTTGCGACGATTCGTGACTCAGTCGTGCAAGGCAATGGCGGCGGCACAGGTGTGCAGGTCTCAGCGCCTTCCAACAGCGCCGGAGTGAACCTGGAGAACACGGTGATCTTCAACAGTTCGACAGGCTTTGCCGCTGGCACCGCAGGCACGAAGGCGGACCTCTCGAACACCTCCATCTTGAATAACACGACGGGTGTTTCTAGTGGTGGAGCGACCGTCAACTCGCATGGCAATAATCGGTTTGCTGGTAATAGCAGTGATGGCGTGGCTCTGAATGGTATAGGGCAGAAGTAGGTTTTGTTCGGCCTACTAATCACTCACCTGTCTCTTCTGAGAGAGACAGGTGAGTGACAGAGTCGCATACTTTATAGACTATCTAAGGAGTTCCTGAATGAAGATCAAAGCATATCTCTCGATTGTGACATTGTTCCTATTGAGTTTCGCCGTGGCCCAGTCTGCTGCTGCCCAGACGCGCGGTCCATCTGCAAGCGGCAAATATCAATTCTCGTTAGAGGACGGGTACACAAAGTACGTAGAATTCAGCGCCAGCACGCAAGCGGACGGCACCGTTGCTGGCGATATGTTCCTGAGCGATGAGGCAAAGATCGCAGACCAGGATGTGGACGGCACAGGCGACCCGACGCTGTCAGAAACCTACCCGGGCTTCTACTTCAAGGCAGATTTTGATGGCTTGACCGTAGAAAAGAATCAGGCGGTGATGAGCGGAACTATCCGCGACTCCAGCATCAAGAGTTTCATCGGACAGCGCGTCTTGCTCACGGTCGAAGACAACGGCACTAATTCCGAAAGGCCGGACACCTTGACGTGGGGAATCTATCCACCAGTGGTTAAACAAGAGACACCGACGGACGCCGAACGGGAAGTTGATACAGGAGCGGGCACGACCTGGACGACTTCTGATTACGAGCGCAAAGATGATCCTGAAGTGACGTACCCTAAAGACCCGACTATTACAAGCCAGAGCTTCGAGCTAACCGCATACGACTTCGTAGAGGTGGCACGCCCAGCCGGTGATATACAGGTTAACCCCTAGAACTATCGAGATAACGAGCAAGCGATAAGCGGCGGGACACCCGAAACCCGCCGCTCTTATTTTTTCTGAGCATCTGCCTTGAATGGAAAATTACTCAATGCTTCTCGTTCATGGACATGAATAGTTCAAGGCCGAGATTGGAGCGGCACTCAACTGGCATCGCGCGGCGCTTCGTAAGAAATCCTGCCGGTAATTGGAAAGTAGGGAATATTATTTAAGAAGGCGGAGGCGCGTGAGTAATCGCCTCTCGGATGGAATTGCTTGAGCTTCTCATCGCAACAGAGCGCGGACGACGACGAGTGCCAGGTAAATGATTGCCAGCACGACAGCGAGTTTGATGATGCCGATGGCGAGCGCGACGACAAAGTGAAAGATTCCGAGCGTCACTCCAGCAGCAGCCAACACGAGCGGCACGCCGATGGTCAAGACGAACAGGCAGAGGAGCACGATTCCAACCACTTTGAAAGCATCTTTACTATTTTTCATCTTTCCGTATCTCACAATCTTTTCAAAACTCCGAAAGTGCGCTCTCGCTTTCATCAGCGGCGTTTGCGCTCGACCACTTATACGAAGAGACTATAGCCAGCGTTCCATCGAAGATTGGCCTTGATTCTAGCACATTTCTCGCGCTTGCTCGCCAACAAGATTCTGTTATCTGCTTGACATACTTCCTCAGCATGAGGATAAGAAAACTGTCCACGAAATAACATGAAAACAGACTAAACATTCTTACACTCTTGATGGTTCATCCAATTTCGTAGAGAGTTTTCGTTTCACTGATTCTTAAATGAGCTTGGCTGTTTTGTTCATCCGCAAAGATTTCGTTAAAGTATAGCCATGCCGCGTCGCGCCACAAAAAGTCTCTTCGCTGAAATGGACGAGTCGGAGCAGTCAGACATCCTTAATGCGCCTCTGGCCGAAAGGATGCGCCCGCGCACGCTCGCTGAGTTTGTCGGACAAAGCCATCTGGTCGGCGAAGGCCGCGTCATGCGTCGCCTGATCGAAGGTAAGGGTGCGCTGCCGTCTCTGATTCTCTGGGGTGCGCCCGGCACAGGCAAGACTACGCTGGCGCGCTTGCTCGCTGAAAAGAGCGGCGCGGATTTCGTCGCCCTCTCCGCAGTCTTTTCCGGCGTCAAGGAGGCTCGCGCGGCGATTGCCGAGGCGCGCGAGACCAGAAAGCAAGGACATCGAACAGTTCTCTTCATTGACGAGATTCATCGCTTCAACAAAGCGCAGCAGGACGCACTGCTTCCGGCGGTCGAAGATGGAACTGTGACCCTCATCGGCGCAACGACCGAGAATCCTTCGTTCGAGGTGACGGGTGCGCTGCTTTCACGTTGTCGCGTGCTGATTCTGAATCCCCTGACAGATGAAGACATCGAGACTATCTTGCGCCGCGCGCTCGAAGATAAGGAGCGCGGAATGGCCTCGCTCCACGCCGAAATTTCAAGCGAAGCGATTAAGCAGCTCGCTCATTCCGCGCATGGCGACGCGCGCGTGGCTCTGGCCGCGCTCGAAGCCGCAATCGAGTCAACCGAGCCGGACACAGAAGGCTCTCGCCTGGTCACGCTCGATACAATCGTCGAATCATTGGGGCGTGCTCATTACGCTTACGACAAAGGCGGCGAGGAACATTACAACCTTGCCTCCGCTCTCATCAAAAGCCTTCGCAACTCTGATGTCAACGCCGCGCTTTACTGGCTCGCGCGTCTCATCGAAGGCGGAGCTGACCCTGTTTTCATCGCGCGCCGTCTCTGCATCCTCGCATCAGAAGACATCGGTTTGGCAGACCCGCAGGCGATGGTCCAGGCTGCGGCGGCGGCAGACATCACAAGGTTGATAGGTTTGCCAGAAGCTCTCTACCCGCTTTCGCAAGCGACGATCTATCTCGCTCAGGCTCCGAAGTCGAATGCAGTCAAGCGCGCTTTTCTGGCGGCGGCTGAGGATGCTGCGGAGACCGCGCGCGAGCCTGTTCCAATGCATTTGAGAAACGCCATCACGCCCTTGATGAAGCGGACCGGCTACGGGAGCGGCTACCGTTATGTCCACAGCGACCCGCGCGCAAAAGAAGAGATGCAATGCTTGCCTGAGTCCTTGAGCGGCAAAGTGTATTATGAAGAAGAGCAGAAGTCAGAAGTCAGAAGCCAGGAGCCAGAATAAAAGAAAATCTGTAAAACGGGTTTCCGCCTGTTATTCTGGATTCTGACTCCTGGATTCTGACTTCCGCTTTACAAGAGGAGTGATTGTGAATAAATCGGATAAAGAGTTGGCTTTCCTGCAAGACCTCTATGTCGCAACCGATTGGGGTGAGAGATTCGCCGAATTGGTTGACGAGCATGTCGAGCTTCCTAAGAAAGGGAGCATGTTGTATGTCGCCTCCGGCACGGGCGGGCATGCACTGGCGCTCGCCGAGCGCGCTGGCGACAAAGTGACGCTTGCCTGCATTGACGAGAACGAGGAGTCTCTTGAGCTTGGACGCGTGAAAGCTATAACAGTTCGCGCCGACCCTGAGTTTCGGCGTGATCAACTCGAAGCGCTCGGCTTTGAAGATGATCAGTTTGATCTGGTCGTCGGCGATGCATCTCTCGTCGCTGCCGAACGCTTGCCAGAGATGTTTGCCGAGATGATCAGAGTCGCAGCGCCTGGCGGTACGGTGGCTTTGACGCTGGCGACCGCATCGAGCTTCGGCGAGTTCTTCTCTGTTTACTGGGAAGCATTACGTAACTCTGAAATCTTCGGGCACGATCATGACGTTGAGTCTTTGATAACCGAGCTACCTACCGTTACGGATGTTGAAGCGTTGGCGACGCGCGAGGGACTGGATAACGTCACGTCCTGGGTGCAGGTCGAAGAGTTCGATTATGAATCCGGTGAAGACTTTTTGAATGCGCCGCTCATCACAGACTTTCTGCTGAAAGGTTGGATGGAATCTCTGCCGGAAGACGCAGACCGTTCACGCGTCACCAACGAGATCGGGAAGATCATTGATGCAGAACGCCAGGATATGAACTTCACCCTTTCGGTTAAAGCAACTCTAGTCGTCGGGCGAAAAGCGAAATGAGAAAAAGGCGAGGGTGATAAGGCTTGCTCATTTATCACCCTCGCCTTTTTGTTGCGAACCGCAGAGACTTCACTTGCCTTGATCGTTCTCTGCCGCACGAAGTCTGGACGCACGACGGCGCGCTTCTTCAAACAACTGCTCGTCATCAACCTCGCTTAGCTGTGATTGACTGCTTGCGCCACGTAGTTCTCCTGCCTTCTGTTTTTTTGCCTGTTCAAGCCTTGCTTCCTCTTCGGCCTCTTCCTGACCTTCTCTAAAGGCGCGTTTGCTCTGCCCCAGGGCTTTCGCAAGCTGCGGCAGACGGCTCGCACCAAAGAGCACAACGACGATTGCCAGGATGATTAAAAGTTCCTGATACCCTAATGCCATTCTATACATGATTTGTTAACCCTCTGTGGCGGCACGAGTCTCCGCCGCGCCACGATAAATTAGATTCAAGAGCAGCTATTCGTCCCCGTTGTCCGATTCGTAGAAAAGATACTTACGCCAAGTCTCGTCCGCACGCCCCAGGTAACGCATGATCTGGCGATTAACATGGAGTGAAAACCCGCGCGGTCGGCGGAGCAAATGCATCCCTGCCTCTTCGGGCGTGCGGTTGCCTTTGCGATGATTGCAGCGTTTGCAGCACGCGACCAGATTATCCCATGTCGAATCGCCGCCGCGCGAGCGCGGGTGAACGTGATCGAGGGTGAGTTCCGCAGGCGGATATTGTTTGCCGCAATACTGGCAGGTTGAATGGTCGCGCAACAATATGTTCTTGCGCGAGAGCGAGCGACGCTCGAACGGAATATGTATGTATTCGGTAAGCCGGATGACTGATGGCGCATGAAGCGAGAGCTTGGCGGAATGGAGCATGTGGCCGTTGTGCTCCTCCATGCGCGCGACCCCTTTGAAAATCATCACTACCGCGCGCCGTTCGGTGCACACGTTGATTGGCTCGAAAGAAGCGTTGAGGACTAAGACACGTCCATTCATACTGCCCCCTGATATTACGTGACGGCGTGCGTGGGTGTCAAAAACATTTGCGGGATGTAAGTTTACTTTGTTTCTCGGAAACGATCCGTCGCTTCAACGAGCGCGCTCGTAATCCCAGGCTCAGTCATCGAGTGCCCTGCATCCGGGATGATCTGTAGCTCCGCCTCAGGCCAGGCGCGATGCAGCTCCCACGCGCTGACCATCGGGCAGACGACATCATAGCGTCCCTGCACGATGACTGCCGGAATGCTGCGAATCTTACCGACGTTCTCGATGAGATAGTTGTCCGTCTCGAAGAAAGCGTTGTTCATGAAGTAATGGCATTCGATGCGCGCGAAGGCCATCGCAAACTCCGGCTCGGCAAACTTCTCTATCATGTTGTAGTCGAAGAAGAGCTTCGATGTGCTTCCCTCCCAGATGCTCCAGGCGCGCGCGGCCTCAAGCCTCACCTTCTCATCATCGCTCGTCAAGCGGCGGTAATAGGCGCTCACCATATCACCGCGCTCATCCTCTGGAATCACCTTCAAATACTCTTCCCAGACATCAGCGAAGATGTAGCTTGCGCCCTCCTGATAGAACCAGCGAATCTCCTTCGGGCGACAGAGAAAGATTCCGCGAAGGACAAGCTGGCGTACTCTATCGGGGTGCGTTTGCGCGTAAGCGAGCGAGAGCGTGCTGCCCCACGAACCGCCGAAGACTTGCCACGAATCAATACTCAAATGCTCGCGCAATTTTTCAATGTCTTCGACAAGATGCCAGGTCGTATTGTCTTCGAGACTGGCGTGCGGCGTACTCTTGCCCGAGCCACGCTGATCGAAGAGAACAACGCGATATGCTTTCGGGTCGAAGAAACGCCTGTAATCTTCAGTGATGCCTCCGCCTGGACCTCCGTGCAAGAAAACAACAGGCTGCCCCTGCGGGTTGCCACATTGCTCATAATAGATCGTGTGAACGGGCGAAACCTTCAACATGCCCTGGTCGAAAGGCTCAATCGGGTCATATAGAGTTTTCATGGGAGACATCATACAGAGGTCAGAGGTCAGAGGCTAGAGGTCAGGGACAGAAACCTAACCTCTAGCCTCTAATCTCTGCTCTATTGGCCGTGCGATTGTCAGCACAAATACATTGCTCGCGCCAGCGTTTTTCAGCTCACGCGCGCATGCTGAAACGGTCGCGCCTGTGGTAAAGACATCATCAATGAGCAAGATGTTTTCGTTCTCAACGAGTCGCGGTCTTCGCACTTCAAAAGCATTCTCAACGCTCTCGCGCCGCGCAAGCTTGTCCATTCCTGTGCGATGCCTTTCTGTATGCATCGCACGCACAAGACTCCATTCATCAACGGTCAGTCCAGACAATTTAGACAAAGCGTTGGCGATCTCTCCAGCTTGGTTAAACCCGCGCTCGCGTAGGCGCGCATCATGCAGAGGGACAGGCACGATGCGCGTTACATTGTTGAGAGGCTCGCGTTGCTGTGTTTCAAAAAGGAGGTGTGCGAGTCGCCGAGGTATGTGCGGCTCACGCTTCAAGGCTAAGATGTGCGCGCGCAAAGCTCCCTTGTATGCGCCGCAGGCTCTGGCAGCCGTGTACGATTCTTCATCGCAACGACGGCAGCGAACTTCACGCCGCTTCTCCTCCGGCACACGACCGGGCGCAAGCACGCCGCACTTCCAACAGACTAAATCCTCTGCGGAAAAGATGAGCGTCTTTTCCCAGCACGCGCCGCAAGTCACTCCGTCAAAGCGCGCTTCGACGCTCGCCCCGCACACCGCGCATGATTGAGGATAAAGAAGCGCGAGCGCGGCATCGTAAAGAACGCTGGCCCTGTTTACGAAGCCTGACTTCATAAGGCACATTGAGAATCAATCAGTTGCCACTAGCTTTAGCTAGTGGACTACAGTTGTAACAGAGGAAGGCTTTAGCCGAACTTAGAAAAATGCTTTTCCTTTTGGCTTTAGCCTAATACTTCTATCGGCTAAAGCCGATTTGTTTGTTAGGCTTTTGCTCCATAGCTAAATGGACTGAGTAAGCTGATAAACGAAAAGCCTTCAGGCTTAACTACGGTTAAGCCTGAAGGCTCTGGATTATGTCACGGCTGACGATTTTCTTCTATTCGTCGTCTTCGTTCAACAGACCGCGCTCCTGCAAATCCTGACAACGGAGACAATGACGCGCCCAAGGCACTGCTTCCAACCTTTTCTCTTGGAGAGGCTCGCCACAGTGTATGCACTCGCCGTACTCGCCATCTTCGATGCGCCCCAGGGCCTCGTCAATCAGTTCGAGCAGGCCACGGTCGTTCGCGGACATGGAGAATAATAGCTCTTTAGTATAAGCGTTGGCTGCCATATCGGCTGGGTCCTGCGTAGCTTCGGAGTCACGCTCGCGGCTGTACTGTTCAGCTTCCTGAACTTGCCCGACCAGACCTTCGCGCCTGTCCAGCAGCCTGTCTCTGAAAGTTTTTAATCGTCTTTTGTCCATCGCTTTAGATTTCCCTTCGGCTCTTTATTAAGGGATGAGGGACGAGGGATGAAGAAAAACTCGCCAGTCAATCTGTCTTTCTTTTCATTCATCCCTCATCCCTCCGCCCTTCATCCCTATTTTTGGTATGGCAATCCGTGAATGATTGTGTATGCCCTGTATAGCTGCTCCGCTAGCAGGACGCGCGCCATCTCATGCGTCAGTGTCAGGCGCGATAACGACCAGCGAATGTCCGCGCGCGAGACCACCTCTTTTGAGACGCCGTTGTGGCCTCCGATGACGAAGACAATCTCTTTACGGCCTGCTGTCTGCCACTTTTCAATCTCGCCCGCCAGTTCCCTGGAACTCCATTCGCGCCCCTCAACATCCAATAGGATGACGAACGCATCTGAACGAAACGCGCCTTTGATGCGCTGACTCTCCTCTTCGATGCCTTCCCGCTCTGCACGCCTCGCACTTTCGCAGAGTTCTATGACTTCCACGCGAACGAATCGCTTGAGCCTCTCCAGATAATCGTTCGTGAGCGCCCGCAGGTGCTCGTTTTTAGTCTTCCCTACCCAGATCAATCGCAAAAGCATTGCGAAAGGGATGAGGGCGGAGGGATGAGGGATGAATGAAGAGCACTCATCCGCTTTTATTCATCCCTCATCCCTCATCCTTCATCCCTTCTGTAACGAGCCAGTTTCTCGTAAAGATTCTTGCGGCTGATGCCCAACAGTCTCGCGGCTTCGGACTTGTTGCCTTTTACAAACTCAAGAGTTTCGGCGATGTAGTCGGCTTCAAGCTCGGCGAGCGTCTGCCTTTGCTTAACTCTTTTCTGCATCGTGACTGACGCGCGAAGAGATTCCGGCAAATCAGTCGCCTGAATTTTCTTACCTTCCGCAACTATCAACGCGCGTTCGATTGTGTTCGCAAGCTCGCGCACGTTGCCCGGAAACTCATACATCATGAGAATCTGGAGAGCTTCCGGCGAGATTCCCTTGACCGCCCGACCGTGCTTCGTCGCATACGTTTTCAAAAAACTTCTGGCAAGCTCTTCAATGTCTTCGCGCCGCTCGCGCAAAGGGGGAACATGCAGCCGGACAACGTTCAAACGATAAAAGAGGTCTTCGCGAAAAGCCCGCCTCCTGACGGCATCGTCCAGGTCAACGTTCGTTAAGGCAATCAGCCGCGCCTCGACTTTGATCGTGCGCCGCCCGCCGAGCCGCTCGAACTCGCGCTCTTCGATCACGCGCAGGAGCTTCGCTTGAGCATCCGTTGAAAGATGCGCGATCTCGTCCAAAACAATCGTCCCACACTGCGCCGCTTCAAGCCGTCCCGGCCTCGCTTCGGTCGCTCCTGTAAACGCACCGCGCTCGTAGCCGAATAGCTCGGCTTCCAACAACTCTCCGGGCAATGCGCCGCAATCTATCTTGACGAACGCGCTCATCGCGCGCAGGCTTCGTGCGTGAATGAAGCTGGCGAGCGCGTCTTTGCCCGTGCCGGATTCTCCGGTCACGAGCACGTTAGCATCCGTTGCGGCAACTCGCTCGGCGAGGCGAAGGACCTCGCGCATCACATCCGACAGCGCAACGACCTCAATCACTGTTCGCTTCTCAAAGAACTATCCGGTCCAGCCACGTCGGCTGGCAGAGGAACACGCTTGGCATCACGCCACAGCCTTTCGAGGTCATAGAATCTGCGCGCCTTGTCCTCGAAGACATGAACAATAAAGTCGCCGTAATCAACCAGCACCCATTCGGCAGTGTTGTAGCCTTCGACACGCGCGGCGCGCGTGCCCTGCCTTTTCAACTGCTCGACGACATCATCTGCGATAGCCTGCACCTGACGAACGTTCGTGCCGCTCGTGATGATGAAGTAGTCCGTAAAGCTCGCCACTTCGCGCAGGTCCAGGACGACCGTTTCGAGAGCTTTCTTATCATTTGCCGCGCGCAATGCCGTGCAGATTCGCTCATCCAGCTCTTCGGCGCAGTTATCCGCCTTCTCTTCCACGACTTCGCGCGCCACAGCCTGAGCCGCAGCTTTGACCTTCGGCTCCGGGTGTAAGACCTGTTCTTTGATTGAAGAATTCTCTTTCATGCCACTTTGTAGAGTCCGTACTTTCTAATGTATTCAGCGACAGACGGCGAGACTGATTTAACCCAATCCGCTTCAAGTCCTTCGCGCGCCGCACGCCTTACGGCTGTCGCCGAGATGTCCATGTTTACGGCGTCGGTGATATAGATTTTCAAGCCTCCGCTAATTTCTATCTTCTTCGCAGCCTCTGCGACGTTCAGCCCGCGCAGATCAATGATTTTTTCACGCACGGCGGGGGTCACATGCTCTGCGCTCAACTCGTAATGGGGACGCGAAACGACTATGTGATTCGAAAGCTCAAGCACTCGCTCCCACTCGCGCCACGTTGTGATCTCCATCCAGGAATCCGCTCCCATCACGAAGAAGAGTTGTGCATCACTTCCCAACTTCTCTTGCATGACCTGCAACGTCTCGAACGTGTAAGGCTTCTCCGGCGCATCAAGCTCAATGGTCGAGATGCGAAAACGCTCTTCGTGCTGTGTGGAGAGCGCAAGCATCGCGTACCGATGAAGCGCGGGCGTCACACCCTCTTTGCGCTTGTGCGGCGCGACGTAAGCCGGGATGAAGAGAACCTCATCAAGCGTGAAAATTTTTGAAAGACCATGTGCCACAGCCAGGTGGCCCAGATGAACCGGGTCAAACGTCCCGCCGTAAAGAGCTATCCGCTTCATAAAAGTCAGGACGCGGAGACGCAGAGACACGAAGACGCGGAGAAATTGAATTGCCGATTGACAGCGCGAACTCTTGTTAGACTCATAATTATCTCCACGTCAAAATCTATGCGCTTTTTAGAATCGCCGTGTCTTCGCGTCCCAGCGTCTTCGCATCTTGTAGTTCGTCCAGCGTGCGCGCCACCGCGCTCACAAGCTCTTTGATCCCTTGCCCGGTCGCTGACGAGATGGCGTAAAAAGCTCTGCCGTCACTTTCGGCGCGATGCTTCAAACTCTCTAACCGCTGAGGCTCATCCAGCGCATCAATCTTCGTGGCAACGACGATCTGCGGGCGCGCTGCAAGCCGGGCATCGTAAGCGCGAATTTCGCGATTAATCGTCTCGTAATCGTCAACCGTCTCACGCCCCGCGAGCGAAGAGACATCAACGAGATGAAGCAAGAGCTTGGTGCGCTCGACGTGACGAAGAAAGCGGTCGCCCAGCCCTGCACCCTTGTGCGCGCCTTCAATCAGGCCAGGAATGTCGGCCACGACATAGGTGCGAAACTCCCCGATGTCAACCACGCCAAGATGCGGCTCTAAAGTCGTGAAAGGATAGTCGGCGATCTTCGGCTTGGCTGCCGAGATGGTCGAGATGAGCGTTGACTTTCCGGCGTTCGGAAAACCGATCAGCCCAACATCCGCGAGCAATTTCAATTCAAGCTGTAGCTCGCGCTCTTCGCCTTCGCTTCCCTCTTGATGATAACGAGGCGCACGGTTCGTCGAACTTGTGAAATGCGAGTTACCGAATCCACCGCGCCCGCCTTTCGCTGCCAGCCAACGCTCGCCGGATTCTGTGAAGTCTTTCAATAGCTCGCCCGTTCCGGTATCAAAGACCTGTGTTCCGACGGGAACGCGCACTACCGTATCTGAACCTTCACGCCCCGAACGGTTTGAGCCTTCACCGTGACGCCCGCGCTCAGCGATATGCTCAGGGTTGTAGCGCAGGTGAAGCAGAGTGTTTATTGATTCGTCTGCTTCAAGCCAAACGTCGCCACCGCGTCCGCCATCGCCGCCCGAAGGCCCGCCGCGTGGCACAAACTTTTCACGGCGAAAGGCCGTCACGCCGTTTCCGCCATGCCCCCCTTGAACGCGAATCTTTGCACGATCAATAAACATTCGGTGGTCAGTGGCCGGTGGTCAGTTGCCAGAACGTTTCAGCTTTTCAACTGATCACCGGCCCCTGACTACTGACCACTAAATTGAAAAGGCGACGCCAGCGCTCTGATGAGTGAAGCACTCAGCGCGGGCGTCGCCGAAGGTTCGTGGGCTAAGTATCTTATCGCCCTACGCGGCAGCCGCTGGCGCTGGCTCGGTCGCCGCGGCTACAGGATAGACGCTAATGAATTTCCCAGAACGGCCTTTGTCTTCAAACTTGACCACCCCATCAATGAGCGCGAACAGCGTATCGTCTTTGCCGCGACCGACATTCTTGCCAGGTTTCCATTTGGTCCCGCGCTGGCGCGCAAGGATATTTCCACCAAGCACGCGCTCACCGCCGAATTTCTTCAATCCCAATCGCTGCGAGTTTGAGTCCCGCCCGTTGCGCGACGACCCGACTCCTTTTTTATGTGCCATAAAAACTCCTAATAAAGTGATGAGTACTGAGGACTGAGTACTGAGCAGATAGCTTTTACTCAGTCCTCAGTACTCATCGCTCAGCGCTTCTTTTATCCAATCGAATCAATCTTCAAAGTCGTGTAACCCTGACGGTGGCCTTGTTTCCGCTTGTAATGCTTGCGACGCTTCTTTTTGAAGACGATGA
>Ga0182001_10000076_pt1 | contig 23262 bp, 20 predicted proteins | sample BulsoiFelSFmetaG_FD_120485 | JGI IMG/M metagenome (GOLD analysis project Ga0182001, IMG submission 120485) | Bulk soil microbial communities from Mexico - San Felipe (SF) metaG | ecosystem: Environmental > Terrestrial > Soil > Agricultural land | place: Mexico: San Luis Potosi | collected... | reverse complement strand
AGCGCGGCCCGCAGAAGGACATCCTCCTGCCCGGCACCTACTACATCAACCCGCTCGTCTTCAAGGTCATCCCCGAGACGGCGCGCGAGGTCAGGCCGGGCGAGGTCGCCGTCATCGTCTCGAACGTCGGCAAGGACCCGACCGAAGACATCCGCCGCGAGATGGCGGACAAGGTCCGCGTGCGGCTTGAGAAGGAGGAGCAGGACCAGGTGTCGAAGGCCGCCGCCCGCCTCGACAAGCTCGACGGCGAGAGCCGTGAAATCTCCGAGATTCAGGAAGAGCTCATCATCAACGACCCGGCCGACATGCGGCTCGACCAGGGCGCGCACGAGGCTTACGTCGTCCCCGAGGGCTTCCGCGGCATACAGGAGTCGGTCGTCGGCCCCGGCAAGTACTACGTCAACACGCTGGCGATGACGCCCATCATCATCCCGACGACGAACATGACGGTCGAGTGGACGGCCGAGGAGGTCGACAACACGTTCGATCCCTTCGAGGTCATCTCGAAGGACGGCTTCACGATGAAGCTCGAAGTGCGCGTCGTCTTCCGCGTTAAGCCCGAGGACGCGCCCTTCATGGTCGCCAAGATAGGCAACACCGACAAGCTCATCCAGAACGTGATGCACCCGCTCATCGACTCCATCTTCCGTAACCAGGCGTCGGAGTCCTCCGCGATGGCCTACCTCCAGAACCGCCACGAGGAGCAGGAGCGCGCCGAGGCCCGCGTCCGCATGCACCTCCTGAAGTACCACGTCGATGTCGTCAACGTCCTCATCTGCCACATCCACCTGCCGGAAGAGCTGATGAAGACGCAGACCGAAAAAATCCTCGCCGAGCAGCGCCAGAACATGTACAACGCGCAGCGCGAGGCCGAGGAGAAGCGCATCCAGCTTGAGAAGACCAAGGCGCACGCCGACAACCAGAAGGACCTGATGGCGGCGACCGTCGGCGTCGAAATCTCCTCGCGCCGCTCCGAGCAGCGCAAGGCGGAGGCGGACGGCGAGGCCCACTACATCCTCCAGACCGGCAAGGCCGAGGCCGAGCGCGTGCGGCTGATGGGCGAGGCGCAGGGCGTCGCCTACCACGAGCAGGTCAACGCGCTCGGGCCGCAGGGCGTCGCGCTCGTCGAGACGCTGAAGGTCATCGGCGAGAAGGGCGTCCGCATCACGCCCGACATCCTCGCCTCGGGCGGCTCGGACGGCGCGGGCGGCGGCGTCGCCCAACTGCTGCTCCTGAGCCTCTTCCGCGACCGCTTCGGGCTGGAGCAGGCACCGGGCGCGGGCAACGGGACGACCGCCGGCAACGGCGCCAAGGTCGTCAAGTAAACGGCCCTCAGCGAACCTTTGCGCCCTTGCGCCCCCGCGGGTTATGTTTTCAGGCGGGGGCGCAAGGGCGCGAAGATTTTTATGACGAAGCGGGCAATCGTGGCCGTCGGCGGCTTCACCTCCGACTCGGGCAAGACGACGCTGATGTGTGAGCTGCTGCGCGGCCTGCCCGGCTGGGAGGCCGTCAAGATGACGCGCGGCCACTACCGCTCCTGCGGCCGCGACGCGCACGCCTGCTGCGTGAGCGACCTGCTAGGCAGTGAGCCTTTGATACGCTCGGGCCGCGCGGAGACTTTCGAGCCGGGGAAGGACACGGGGAAGTATTGGGAGGCCGGCGCCGCGAACGTCCACTGGGCGGTGGTCACCGACCGGCAGGTCGGCCAGGGGCTTGAGCTTGCGCTGGCGCGCGTCCGCTCGCCGGGCGTGCTCGTCGAGGGCAACAGCTTCCTGCAACACGTCTCGGCCGACTTCACACTGATGGTCGCGCGCCCCGACCGCCTCAACATAAAGCCTTCGGCGCGGCGCGTGCTCGATAAGGTCTCTGCCTTCTACCTCTCGGGCGAGGGCGCGGACGGTCAGCGGCGCGAAGCCTTCGAGTCGTGGCGCGAGTTGCAAGGGTTAGAAGGGCGGGCGGCCTCCGCGCCCGTCTACACAAGCGCGGACCTGCCGCGGCTCGTCGCGCACTTCAGCCAACTCGTTTGAGGGTGGACGTGAACGGACGAATTTTTCAGCTCAACTGTTCAAAGGGCGGCGTCCCCAAGACGCCCGTGCCCGATTCGCTTTTGACCGAGACGGGCCTCGAATGCGACCGGCAGAAGGACCGCCGGTATCACGGCGGCCCCGAACGCGCGCTCTGCCTCTACTCGCTCGAACTCATTCGGGAGTTGCAGGACGAGGGCCACCCCATCTTCCCCGGCTCGACGGGCGAGAACGTCACCGTCGCGGGCCTCGACTGGGAGAGGGTCGTCCCCGGCGCGCGCCTCGCGCTCGGCGAAGAGGTGCTGGTCGAGGTCACGGGCTACGCCTCACCATGCAAGAAAATCGCCGGCTCGTTCCGCGGCGGCGAGTTCAAGCGCATCTCCCACAAAGTCTTCCCCGGCTACTCGCGCGCCTACGTCCGCATCCTCCGCACGGGCCGCCTCGCCGTCGGCCACCCGGTCACGCTCCTCGACGGCGACCAGCCGACTCCCTAAAAAATGAAGGCCCCGGAATCTCCGGAGCCTTCTTCATGCACCCGGCCCGACTCGAACGGGCGACCTGCGGTTTCAAAGCCCGACGCCTCACGCCCGCGGCCGTCCTGCCGCCCGCCATTCCAGACTCTTATGTTCGTATTAACGATGAAGCCGCAGACACTACTACATTCAAAGGTCCGCCGGTTAACTTCTCACGCACCCTAATAGCTCTCAATTCTTTGGAGACGACTCAGAACCCGTGAGCGATTCGAGCACGGCGTCAATCTGGCCGGGGGTCCACATTTGAGTGTACATGCGGTGAAGGAATTCGCGCCGGCGGTCCGCTGGCAGGTCCCGGGCGGCGAGGAATTTACGCAGGCTCGGCGAGTACACATGCATGTAGGCTCGGTATAGCGGATGGCGGCCGCGGTCACGCAAATCGGAGAGCAGGTTCGAGGGGGTTATAAAAGGGCATTGGCGTAGAACCTGCTCGACGACTTCATCGACGGGGCGGCCGGCTTCAATCTCGATCTGCGCATTGTTTTTCAACGCGCCGCTGTAACGCCTCAGCTCGTGCTCAATTTCGAGCGCCTCCGGTATGTCTCCTTCCCCCGCGACGAGAAACGCTACCGCCTGCGCCAAGCCCTCGAACTGAAATTGCTCGCAACTATGAACGGTTAGGTTGAGTGCCGCGCCATCGACACGGCCCATCCGGCGCGCGGCATCCAGTTCGAGGAGTTGCAGCGCGTGGCCGCCTATCTCGTGAACCGCGAGGCCGGTCTCCGAACCGTTTACAAAGATAATCCGCGGGTGGGTGTTGATTCTCAAGCGAATCCCCGTGTCGACCGAACCGTCTATCCAGTTGGCCCAGTAGGCGTCCTCGCTGGCGGTCTCGATTCGGTATGCGGGCTCCGCCGTGAGCCCGACGTACTCTCGGAGGATGCCGACCCAGTGGTCGGCCTTGCGGCGGAGGATTACTCCAAGCTGTGAAACGTCCTTCATCACCATGTACTGGTCGAAGGCGGACTTCCCTCCCGGGGAGAAAGGAATATTGAGCTTTGAGAATCGCTCCTCGACCCCCGCCCTCATCGCCTCAATCTCCTGCGGCGGGATGGCTTCGGGTTCGATACCCATCGTGGCGCGCAGGTATGACCCGAAGGGGATGCGCTCGCCCATAAGCGCGCGGAGGAATGTGGCGGAGCCGGTGAGCTTCTGGACAAGGAATTCGGCGTTGCACAAGCTGTCCGGCTCGGCATCGGCCAGTAGACTTCGCAGGCCCTCCAGATGCCTCAGCGCCTCAAGACGATTAGAGAAAGGCGGCTCAATGTCTGACAGGTCTTCGCGCGGGCAGTAGTCGAAATCCAACACCTGCACCCCTTCGGCAAGAACCGTTTCGAGTGCGTGCCAGCGGTGATAAAATTTTGAGATTGAGGGATTCAGCTCTGACATGGTAAGGGCCTACTCAAAATATCTTCGCACGTCAATAGAAAAAGTGAGCCGTGCGTGGTGATGGGACGCGGTGGCGAGTGACTAGCACCCCCGCCCGCCTTAGCAGCCGGCGGCATCCATTACGCCCCGAGGGGCGTCCCGGCCCGCGCGCATTGTACTCCGAAAAGGGGAGGGGCGGCGGACTCTATCCGCCGCCCCTTCGTTTCCGACGCCGGCCACCCGCGGCGAGGTGCGCCGGCGCCCTTCGGCGGGCGCAAAAATAGGCCACACGTCGCACGAACGTGTGGCCCGAAGTGTGACCCAATTCAAAAAATCGATGCACCCGGCCCGACTCGAACGGGCGACCTGCGGATTCGAAGTCCGACGCTCTATCCAACTGAGCTACGGGTGCGCGGGGCGGCGGCGCGCCGTGCGGAGGATAGCACAGGCGCGCCGCGGCGGTTTAGTGTGCGGGCGGCTTGGCGGCGTTGGGGCCGGAGGCCGGGCCGGCGGGCCACTCGTGGAGGATGAGGCGTGCGAGGGCCGTGATGCGCGCGGGGTCGAGACGGTTCTTGAAGGCGGGCATGCCTTCGTCCGTGTCGCCGTTCGTTATCTTCCTGACGAACTGCTCCTCGGTGTGCTTCTCGCTGCGGAAGTTCGGCACCTTGACCTTCTCGCCCTCGTCCAGCTCGACGAGGCCGCCCGAGCCGTCCTCCTTGTGACACTTGACGCAGAACTGGTTGTAGTCGGCGCGGGCCGCGGCGAACTCGTCTGCCGCAGGGGTGGCCGCGGCAGGCGCGGCGGGCGTGGCGCGGGCCGCGGCGTTCGAGTTGGCGTTCGAGGTGTTCGAGGTGTTGGACGTGTTCGAGGGGGCGTCGCTGCCGCAGGCGGCGAGCGAGGCGGAGGCGGCGAGGGCCGCCGCGACGAGGCTCAGCTTGAATCTTTTCATGCGCGCGAATGCTCCGGTTAGGGGGTCGGGATGCGACTGCCTGGTTTGAAAATCCCGGCGAGTATAGCCGAGCGGGGCGCCCGTTTGGAAGTGTCCGGTAGGGGACGCGCGGCGGTTTGCAATCTGCCGCGGCGCGAAGCAAAATATGTCGCGTCAGACCGGCCGCTCATTCTAACCGATTCGGACACCGGCCGTTTTAAAGACGACTCATCGAGAGCCCCCTTTTAGAGTTCTGAGGAATTAAGCACATGAGCACGGAACAAGAGCAGGGCGCGGGCCGCCCGTCCCTGAGACTGGCCGACAAGGCGCCGCGCGAGCAGGGGCAGGAGCAGACGGAGAAGGCGCCGCTGCCGCGCCAGTTCGTCACCTTCACCTTCTACAAGGCGAGGCCCGAGTGGCGGCTCCTCGACGAGCGCGTGCGCGAGGAGTCGAAGCGCGAGTTCGCCGCGGCCTTCGACTCGTACCGCGGCCAGATGCTTCTGCACACCTACTCCATCGTCGGCCTGCGCTCGAACGTCGATTTCATGCTCTGGCGCATCGGCTACACGCTCGACCCGTTCCAGGAGATGTCGGCCCGCCTCAACCGCACGCACCTCGGCCGCCATTTAGATGTCACGCAGTCGTTCCTCTCGATGACGAAGCGGTCGATGTACATCGACAAGGACAACCCCGAGCACGTTGAGGACCGCCTGCACATCGTCCCGGGCCGCTCGAAGTACCTCTTCGTCTACCCGTTCGTGAAGACCCGCGAGTGGTACGGCCTGCCCGTCGAGCAGCGGCAGGAGATGATGGACGAGCACATCCGCGTCGGCTCGAAGTACCGCTCCGTCAAGCTGCACACGACCTACTCGTTCGGGCTCGACGACCAGGAGTTCGTCGTCGCCTTCGAGACCGACCAGCCGGCCGACTTCCTCGACCTCGTGCAGGAGTTGCGCGAGTCGAAGGCCAGCCGCTACACGCTCCGCGACACGCCCATGTACACCTGCCGCCAACTGTCGCTCGCCGAGTGCCTCGACGAGCTGGGCTGAGCGGGCGCAAAAAATCGGGACGGGGGAAGGGAGAGCTTGAAGGCTCTCCCTTTTTCTTCCGCGCGCCCTCTGTGCGAACTGCGCGCCCTCTGTGTTTAAATCTGCTCATGCGAACAACGCTGCTCACGCTCGCCCTTCTCTTCGGCCTGCTGCCGGCGCCCGCGCGCGCGCAGCAGGCGGCGCCGCGCCACCACGAATACCTCTGGTACGAGGCGGAGAACATGCGGGGCCTCTCTCTGGACGCGCGCGGCGAGCCGCGGACCAACGCCTCGTGGGTGAACCCTTCGGCCGCGCAGTCGCCGGGCTTCGGGATGAACGGCCCCGGCGTCTCGCCCGAGTGGACGCAAGGCGGCGAGAGCGAGTGGAACTCCGTGGCCGCGAGCGCCGACGAGACGCGCGCCTCGCTCTCGCAGGACCTGGAGATACCGCGCGACGGCGAGTACCGCTTCTGGGTGCGCTACGCCGACTGGGCCGGCAAGTCTGAGAACTTCGTCGTGCGCCTCACGCAGCAGGGGCGCGAGGTCTTCCGCCGCGAGTTCGGCGCGCGCGATACGATAGACCCGCACGACGAGGTGAGCATGTACTGGGGCTGGGCCTTCGCCTGGGACGGCTCCGACGGCGTGGCCCTGAAGAAGGGCGCGGCGCGTCTTTCGATTGATGTCGAAAGGGCGGCCGGCGCGCGCCGCCACGTCGATTGCGCGCTCGTCACGAACGACGCGGGCTACAGGCCCGAGGGACGCATGAAGCCGCCGTTCGCGGCCTTGCGCGTGCTCGGCGAGTGGGGCGAGAAGCGCGCGCCTCTCGCGCCGCTGCTCGAAAGGGAAGGGCCGCGCGCGGAGCCGCACGCGCTCTGGCGCCGCCCGCAGGTCGCGGGCCGCGACTTCCTGATGCCCTGGAACATCTCCGAAGAGTTCTGGCAGATGTACGACCGGCCGGCCGCGGAGCGACCGCTCTACCCGTTCCACGCCGAGCAGGTCGACCAGTTCGTCGCCAAGTACAAGGGCGCGCGCGAGGTGCCTTTCTTCTCTTCAAAGCTCGTCGTGCCGGTCGTCTACCTCAACCACCTGCCGCTGCACTTGAAGGAGGGCAGCGCCTTCCTCCGGTACCTGCGAGAGACGAAGTCGCCCTTCGCCGTGCTCATCAACTACGGCGCCGCCGCCTTCGCCAGCGAGGCCGAGGGCGCGGCCGCCTTGAAGCTCCTGACGGGCGAGCTGAAGGGGCAGTTCCTCGGCTGGGTCTCGGGCGAGAGCATCGGCCACGTCTGGACGCAGATGGCGGCCGTGCTGAAGATTACGCCGGGCATGTCGCGCGCCGAGCTGCTCGAAGCCTACCGCGCCGCCTACTCGCGGGCGATGGAAGACAAGTGGAACGGCACGTTCCGCGCGCCGGCCGGGCCGATGTGGGACAAACTGATTCCGGCGCAATCGACTTCGAGCACCGCCTACGCGCACGCGCTCGGGCGCTGGGGCGTCCGGCTGCTCGGCATCGAGACGGCGGCCGTGCAGCCCGCGACCAACATGCGCATCGCCTTCACGCGCGGCGCGGCCCGGCAGTACGGCGGCGCCTTCCTCTACTATCAGGCGCCCAACTTCGGCGACACCGCCACCACCTTCACGAAGGCGCAGAACTTCGCCGGCCCCGAACACTTCTTTCACACGCGCTACGGCACGACGATGGGGCCGTCGCTCTCCTGGTACAGGAAGACTTACTACCTCTATTACATGTCGGGCGCGTCGGCCGTCTACCTCGAACAGGGCTATGACCAGTTCTTCAAGCCGGGGCCGGGCGAGCACCCCTACCAACTCAACCCGCTCGGTCGCATCACCGACGAGTTCGTGCGCTTCGCCGAGAAGCACCCCGAACGCGGCGTGCCCTACACGCCCGTGGCCTTCCTCCTCGACCCGGCGCACGGCTGGGACATGACCGACTGGCCGCACCTGCCGCTCGGCGTCTCGCCCGTGGGCCGCGGCGACCGTGCGCTGCGCGAGCTGTTCGGCGCGGCTTACTATCCTTCGCCCGTCAACGAGGGCGAGCCGGCGACGGCCGACCGCCAATCCTTCGTCAACTCCGTCTTCGGCGACATCTTCGACGTGCTCGTCGCCTCCGAGCAGAACGCGGAAGCCGTAGACGCCTACCGCGCCCTAGTCGTCGGCGGCGAGATAAATCTGACTGCGGCTTGGGCCGCACGCCTCAAGGCTTACGCGCAGAAAGGCGGCACGGTCTTCGTCAACGCGGCGCAGGCGAAGGGCCTGCCGGCGGATTTGACGGGCGTGCGCGCGCTCGGCGCGACGGCCGAGGCGGACGCGGCCGAATGCCTCTCGCCGGGCGAGGCGCGCGCAGACCTCGCGGGGCAGGTGTTCCGCTACGAGCGCGTCGAGCCGCGCGGCGCGGAAGTCTTAGTCAAGGCGCCGGCGGGCGACGCGCTCGTGACGGTCAACAAGGTCGGCCGCGGCCGGGTCGTCTACTGCGCCGTGCCCGACCTGCTCGGCCTCGACGAGAGGCTCGTGCCGGCGGCGGCCCACGCGCTGACGCACCTCTTCGCGGAGGCCACGCCCGTGCGCGTCGCGGGCGATGTGGAGTACCTCGTCAACCGCACGCCGCGCGGCTGGGTCGTCACGCTCTTCAACAACCGCGGCGTCTACAAGCCGCAGCAGGGCATGGCGCAGGTCAACCGCAACGAGGCGGCCGGCGTGACGCTCGATTTGCGCGGCGCGGCGCTGGCGGGCGCGGCCGAGTGGACGACCGACTCCGAGTTGAAAGTCTCGGGCGAAGCGGTACGCGTCGAGGTGCCTGCGGGCGGCGTCCGCGTCGTCGAGCTGGTCCCGCGGGGCTGAAATTGCAAAGGGCGGAAGCTCTGCTATCCTAAAAGAAAGTTTCTGACGGAGGGTTTCAAGGGATGAGGGTCGCGCGCCTTTACACTATCAGCGGCGAGGTGCAGGGTGTGGGTTTCCGCTTCTTCGCGCAGCGGGCGGCGGCGCGCCATCAGGTGGTCGGCTACGTCAGGAACCTCGCGGACGGCCGCGTCGAGGCGCTGGCCGAAGGGACGCCCGAGAGCGTCGAGGGCTTCAAGCACGACATCGCGACCGGCCCGCGCTCGGGCCGCGTCGAGCGCGTCGAAGAGGTCAACGTCGAGCCGACGGGGCGCTACCCAACCTTCAGAATCGAACGCTGAGTGTAGCGCCGGAAGACGGCGGAAGGCGGCGGGGCCGATGAGCCACCGCCGCCTTCCGTGTTTTAGAGAGTCTTGAAAGGCGCCCTTACCTGCCGTGGCGGCTGACGCCGATGCGCCTGCGAACGAGTTCTTCGACTTCGAGCGGCGCGCCCTCGGCCCTCGCCTTGCGGATGAACTCGGCGTTGATATTGAAAATCTTCATCTTGACCAACTGTTCGATTGAGAGGTCGGTCAGCCCCTCGCCGCGCGCCTCGTTGATGAACTCGGGCGTGATCTTGAAGATGCGCATCTTGACGAGGCTCTCGAAGGGCTCCTTGTCGAAGCCCATCCGCGTCACCTCCCTGACGAAGTCGGCGTCAATCTTGAAGATGCGCGCCTTGACCAACTCCTCCATCCGCAGGCCCGGGAAGCCGCTCGCCTTCATCTCGCGCATGAATTTGGAATCGACCTTGAAGATGGCCGCCTTGAAGAGGTCGCCCACGTCGAGCTTGCCGAAGTCGGCCGAGAGCAGGTCGTCGGCGAGCGCCGTCGTGATGTTCAGGGTCGTGGCCGCGAACAGCCTGTTCTCCGGCTCGTGCCCGTCGCCCCTGTCCGAAGAATCTTTCTCGAAGTCGAAGCCGCGGCCCTTCATCGCCGAGACGAAGGCCGGATTGCCGTTGAAGCGGAAGGTGCCGGAGCCCTTGCCGTTCTGGAACGTGCCTTCGCACTCGATGGTGCCGGCCTCGCGCGTGAGGCTGAAGCGGACCGGGCCGCCGGCGAGCGCCTGCTCGCGCGTGAGCCCCTGCAACTCCGTGTAGGCGTAGCTGGAGCCCATCTGGCTCCGGTGGCCCCGCTCTGTGCGGCGCTCGAACGACAGGTGGATTTTGTCGGACTCTTCCGGCTTGGCGGTCTCGTCCTTGCTCTCGGACTTGGACTCGGACTTGACCTTGGCGGTCCACTCGCCGGTCATCGTGGTCTGCGCGGCGGCGGCGCCGTAGCCGGCGGTCAGGAAGACGAGTGCGAGAATGAAGGCGAAGCGCGTGAACGTCAGGGCGGCTCGTGGCATGGAATGCTCTCCTCGGGAAATGGAATTTTTCATCCGCTTGGCACAATGGAAACACCGCCCGGCGCGCGCGTGTGGCAGAAATTTTCTTGACTGGAAAATAAAACTGGCATAGTCTCCGGCCTCCTCGCCGGGCAGTTCCGATTCCGCTTTCCCCAAACACCGTCCACCCTTCTGATTCGCGGGGCGGCCGAGCGCCCCCGAGGGAGATTCCCATGAACAAAACCGTCCTACGCCGCGCGGGCCTCGCTGGGCTCGCGCTCCCCCTGCTGCTCCTTCTGGCGGTCCCGATTGTGCAGCGCGCCGCCGCCGAGCCGAACGTCCTCGAAGCCTGCGTCAACCCCGGCAACGGCGGGATGCGGCTCGTCGAAGAAGGCGTCGCGTGCCGCCCGAACGAGACGCGCGTCGAGTGGAACATAGCGGGGCCGGCCGGACCTGCCGGACCCGCCGGCCCTGTCGGACCCGTCGGACCCGTCGGCCCGGCCGGACCTGCGGGCGCTTCGGCCGGCGGCCCGCCCTACGTCTGGATTTGCACGCCCGCCAGCTACCCTATGACGGCCGGCAACCCGCGCCACGACGTGTACGTCTTCAACGGCAGCACCTCGACCGCCAACGTCTCCGTCAACATCCTCGACAAGACCGGCAACAACCTGCTCGGGCAGCCCATCCCCGGCTCGAACCCCGTGCAGAACTACCCGGGCCACGCCAACGGCTCGACGGTGACGCTGGCGTCCGCCAATACTTTGAACATCAACTGGCTCTCGCCCGCCACCGCCCCGCCCGACTCCGACGGCATCACGAACGTCTCCTACGCCGTCCGCGTCACTTCCGACCAGCCCATCGTCGTCGGCCACGACTTCCGCTGGGGCGACTTTGTCTCCATCCCCTGCGCCCAACTGCCCAAATAGCTCCGGCCGCGAACCGGGAGAAAGAGGGCCGCCAAGGTAACGGCCCTCTTTCTCCCGGCTCGGCGTATCTTCTCCCTGCGCGGCGTATCAAGGGCCGGCCCCGTTTGCCTTTTTCGGTCCCGTATCCTACCCTGTGCCCTTTGAAAAAAGGGCCGCCGGGCCTCATCTGGAGAATCATGGACCACCTGAAAGCACTCATCCGCGAGGTGCCCGACTTCCCGAAGCCGGGCATCAACTTCTACGACATCACGACCCTCTTGAAGAGCCCAGAGGGCCTGCGCGGCGTCGTCGACGCGCTCTCGGCCGAGTTCGAGGGCGAGCGCGTGGACACGGTCGTCGGCATCGAGGCGCGCGGCTTCATCTTCGCGCCGGCCATGGCCTACCACCTCGGCGCGGGCTTCGTCCCGGCGCGCAAGCCCGGCAAGCTGCCCTCGGAGTGCGCCACCGTCTCCTACGACCTCGAATACGGGCAGGACGCCTTGCAGGTCCACCGCGACGCCGTCGGGCGGGGGCACCGCGTCGTCATCGCTGACGACCTCTTAGCGACCGGTGGCACGGCCCGCGCCGTCGTCGACCTGGTCGAGCAGTTGGGCGGCGAAGTCGTCGGCCTCGCCTTCGTCGTCGAGCTTGAATTCCTGCCCGGCCGCGAGCGGCTCAAGGGACACGACGTGCGCTCGCTCCTCAAGTACCAGTCGTAAAACGCGGCTGGACTGAGCGCCCGCGCATCTGCTAAGTTTTAAAGCCTCTGGCTCCCGTAGCTCAGTGGATAGAGCACTCGCCTCCTAAGCGAGGGGTCGCACGTTCAAGTCGTGCCGGGAGCATCACCCCTTTTGCCAAATCAAGAGAGTCTTGCGCTCTTCTTCTTGCTATCTTTAGAGTGCAGATTTTCAGTCTGCAACTTGTTAAGGCGCACGGAATATCTTTGTCGTAGTTCTTCCGGCAGTTGGAAGGAGGCGGGAACTGATGCTCACCGGGGAACAGTATTTCGCCATCAGGGCCGAGCTAAATAGAAATGAGTTGGCGGAAATAATAGCCCTCGAACGCAGGTATACAGACCTCCTCGTCGATGTTACTTGCCGAGCCGCTGACAGCATCTACGCGGACTTTTGCCAGGTCACAGAACTAAGACCCTTTTGGGTAAATTACCCGCCGAGGCAGAGAGGGCGAGCGCCTTCGGGCACGGCTGTCCCGTGGGCCGAGGTGGGAGAGAAGGCTATTAGTCAAAACCTTGTCCGGGCAATCACGCTCGAAGACAAGTCTATTACTTTTCCGGGCCTGCCCCTCGGGGGTGATGTTCGATTTGCAACCTCTGATGCTTTAATACATTTCGACGTGAAGCTGACAGGCCCTAATGATAATCCCAATGAGATAGTAGCAAGCCCTCATCAAATATCTGGCGATGGCGTGGGGTGGGAGAACGGCGGCGTCGTTAATTCACCGGTCACCGTGAGAGGCGCAAGAGCGAGCATGGAGTTTCAGCCAGAGCTACCGCCCTTTTATGTTTTAAATGGGCGTCCTCTCATTTGCCTGACCTACTTTTTGAAGGCTGTTTATGAGGTAAGAAGTATTGGAGACCAGCCGCTACATTATCTGGAATTGGCATGCGTACCGAACGGCCTGCTGATGTTCGGCGACGCTGGACTCGCCAGCACTCCGGGCTTGTTAATTCCTGGTAAGGATGGACAGGATTACCTGAAGAAGCGGACTCGCGTAAGGCTTGAACCACTGGCTAATCTTAACACGTGGCGGTGCTTTAAAATTTTGAGAACTAACCGAGGTTGGCAATCCAAGACGCGTAACGCTTAATAATTTAAGCATTACGCTTTCTTAGAGGACGGCACGTATCGGTCGTAAATTTCGGTTAGGGGAGCTAGTCTAATAAAGCCAGTTGTGAAGAGTCGCCAGCCTTTTTAACGTTTAAGGTTGCGTGGTCTTTGAGAAATTCTATTTTCTCATTCTCCTTCCTGCACGCTTCGCGCGCTAGGCTGACATACTTCGGCTGGCGCTCAATCCCAATATAGTTCCTCCCCTCACGTATGGCAGCCACGGCCGTTGTTCCACTGCCCATAAAACAATCCAGAACCGTATCGCCAGGGAAAGTTAATAGTCTAATAACGCGCCTTGGTAGTTCTACCGGAAATTTAGCCTCGTGGTCGTCATTAGCTCTCACAGAAGGGATTTCCCAAACAGCACGCGAACCCCAGGAAGCCCACTCTTCCGAGGTGAGTTTTGTACGGTCAACGACTGTAATGCCGGGCTTCCAGAAAAAGTAAAGGTACTCAAATTCATCGACAGCGCGGTATGAAAGCGTAGCCCACTTGGAATTTTCCCAAGCCGGGTCTTTAATCCAAATTCGCCTGTCGTACATGTACAACTGAGCCGCAGTAGCCGCATCCTCGATAATACTTCCGACCAGATGAACCCGCGTCTGCGTATTGTACTTTCCCCCTCGAATATTATTCCCGTTAAGGCGGCGGTCAATAGTTTGTTCGCTGCACCCGAGTAAAGACGCGAGTTGATACCTATTATAATCGGGGTGGGCTGCTTTAGCTTCCAAAACCTGTTCGCGCGTTACATTAGACTTATGCCTGCTCAAGTTCATGGCTTGAATCCGGGGCATGCTTTCGTCTGGGAAGCAGAGGATGTCGGCGATATTAACCACTAGAAACCCGCCGGGTTTCAATATTGAAAAATGTAGGCGAATTACTTCGCCGAGCAAGTTGATCCACTCGTCATAAGAAATATCCTTCTCGTAATCCTTACCGAGATGGTAAGGCGGTGACCAGACGCTACAGGCAACTGAATCCGGTTCAATTTGGGGTAACAGTTCGCGCGCGTCCCCTAAATGTATTTCGTTGATGCCGAGTGGCACGGTCAATTCCCCTTCCTCAAATAAATGCTACCCAGAGTTGGCACAGCAACGGCGGAGCTTTAAGCAGCGCACGTTATCATGTGCATTATTTAGCGGCAAGTAGATAACTTTACCATCGTTTACGGCCGTCCGCGCGGGCGGCCGTTTTCGTTTCGGGGCGTGCCCGTCACGCCTCGGGCTCGGCCGCGAAGTCCATCGCGTCGAGGTCGTCGTCGCCGGTCACGGGACGGCCGAGCAGCCTGAGCCAGAGGAAGCCCGCCGTGCCGGCCGCGAGCGACGCCAGCAGGATCGCCAGCTTCGAGGCGTTGACGACCGCGGCGTCGCCCGCGAAGGCGAGGTTCGTGATGAAGATAGACATCGTGAAGCCGATGCCCCCGAGCAGGCCCGCGCCGAAGACGTGCCGCCAGTTCAGGTCGAGCGGCAGGCGGCAGAGGCCGGCCGAGACGGCGACGAAGCTCAGCAGAGTGATGCCGGCCGGCTTGCCGACGAGCAGCCCGAAAATTATCCCGAGGCCGTTGGCCGCCGTCAGGCCCGGCAGGGCTTCGGCGCCGACGACGACGGCCGTATTCGCCAGCGCGAAGAGTGGGAGGATGAGGAAGGCGACCGGCCGGTGCAGCGCGTGTTCGAGCCTGTGCGACGGCGAGCCCTCGTCGTCCTCCCTGCCCGTGAAAGGGATGGCGAAGGCCAGAAGCACCCCGGCGATGGTCGCGTGCACGCCCGACTTCAGCATCAGGAACCACATCAGCGCGCCGCCCGCGAGGTACGGCAGCAGTGTCATCACGCGCAGGCGGTTGAGTGCGACGAGCAGCCCGAAGACGGCGAGGGCGCCGGCCAGGTGAGCGAGCGAAAGTTCGGCCGTGTAGAAGACGGCGATGACGACGATGGCGCCGAGGTCGTCCATCACCGCCAGCGCCGTCAGGAAGACCTTGAGCGAGGCCGGCACGCGCCTCCCCAGAAGCGCGAGCACGGCGAGGGCGAAGGCGATGTCGGTCGCCATAGGGATGCCGACGCCGGCCTGCGTGGGCGTGCCCGCGTTCAGCGAGAAGTGAATCAGCGCGGGGAAGAGAATCCCGCCCAGCGCGGCGACAATCGGCAGCAGCGCGTTGCGGAAGTCGGACAACTCGCCGACGTAAAGCTCGCGTTCGAGTTCCAGCCCGATGAAGAGGAAGAAGACGGCCATCAGCGCGTCGTTTATCCAGTGTTCGAGGCTGAGGCCGCCGACGTAGGTGTGCCAGAGGGCCGCGTACCCCTCGCCCGCGGCCGAGTTCGCGACGGCGAGCGACACGGCCGTGCAGATGATGAGCAGGATGCCGCCCGACTTCTCCGAGTCGAAGAAGTTCCTGAAGGTCTTCGAGAGGTTTCTTTTAATTACGCCCATAAGCGCCCGGAGCCTCGGCCGGAACCCGCCTGCGGGCGCGGCGTGAAGGGGGCCCGCCTGCCGCGGGGCCGTTACCCCGTAGGGGCGACGAGCGCCCCGCGGCAGGCGGGCGTCGGTCACTCTTTCTCGGGCTGCGGCTCTCGCGCCCTGATGCTCGTCTGCCTGATGTTCTGCTGGTGCTGCTTGCGCGAGTGTACGACCACCCACGCGACGAGCGCGAATAAGACGGGCGCGCCGACCAGCGCGTAAAGAAGATTGTTGTCCATGATTCACTCCTCGTGCCGGCCCGGGGCGTGGCGCCGCCGGGCCCTTTGAGATAGACGGGTGGGGCCGCGCGCACTCGCTGCACGCGCCCCCGGGAGGGACTGTGTTTGCGGCTATCTCTTCAGGCGAGACGAGGAGGCCCGCGGCTTTCGGGCCTTGAGAATGGCGCGGAGCTTTCTGCGGCGGGCGCGTCTGGTTCCGGCCTGCGTTGACGGCGGAGGGCGGGCGGCGCTTCGGGCTTCTGCGGCGGGGCCTGCGGCGCCGCCTGCGGCGACTGGTGCTCGGCCCCTGCCCGATTCCGCGGGGCCGCAACCATCTCGACGCGAGCCCGCCCGGTGCCGCCGTCCGTGGGTATTCGCGGCTCGGCCTGCCCGGAGGTCGAAGAAAGGTAAGGGAGCGGCAGCAGGCGCGGCCCGACGTTGTCCGAGACGCACAGCGAGAACAGCGCGCAGAAGATGAGCAGCGCGCGCGGCCTGAGGGCTCTCGCCTTGAAAGTCTCGCGGGTCATTGAAGAGATGATGCCGAATTTTGCGAGAGGGATGCAAGCCGGCGTCGGATTCGACCCACGGAAACGGTTGTTACTCAATCGCTCGGCACCCGTCACCCTCTTCCCCAGAAGAACCCGGAGCCCTGCGGCGGCATCAAAACAGGCGTGAAGAAGGTCGTCTTTCTCATATTCGCGGCCCTGTTCGTGCTCACGATCAAGCAACTGGACCGGGCGCCCGTGCCCGCGGCGCGGCAGGCCACGCTGCCCTTCAAGGTCGCCCTACTCGCGGCGAAGGAGCCGGCCGGCGAGTTGGCCGTGCCGGTCGAAGGCGTGCGCCTGAAGCAGGTTGGCGACTCGTGGCACGCGCCGCGCTCGGGCGGGCGGCTGCACGAGGGGCAGGACATCTTCGCCAAGCGCGGGACGGCCGTGCGCGCCGCCGCCGAAGGGTACGTCGTGCGCGTGGGCGAGAGCGCGCTGGGCGGGAACACGGTCTGGGTGGCGGGCGCGGGCGGCAGGAGTTACTACTACGCGCACCTCGACGCGTACGCGGAGGGGCTCGCGGTCGGCGAGTACGTCACGACCGATTCGGTGCTCGGCTACGTCGGCACGACCGGCAACGCCGCGGGCACCGCCCCGCACCTGCACTTCGGCGTCTACACGCACGCGGGCGCCCTCGACCCGCTGCCGCTGCTCGCCGACAGGCCGCAGGCCGCCGAGCGCCCCGCGCCGGCCGAGCGTAAACGGCCGAGTGCTTAGAAGCTATCCCCTAAACCGTCAATTCCATCCTGATTGTATGAGCATTCCGAGGTTTGGGGATGACTCCCGGCCTCGTGCTAAGCCTTTGAGCCGGCCGCGCCGCCGGCTCGTCACAATTCGCTTCCCGCAACTCCGCACCGGCCGTTAAAATGCCCGCCGCAGTCTAAACGCATAAAGGAGACACGGCTCATGCCAAAGCTTCCCGGCTTCGGGTTTTTTGAAAAGCGCCGCGAGTACGGCCCCTTCTTCGTCCGCCTCGTCGTCGGCTTCGTGCTCGTCTACGGCACGCAGGACAACGTCTTCAGTCAAAAGCAGATGCTTGAGTTTCGAGACTTCCTCGCTGCCCGCGGCGTGCCCTCGCCGCTCTTCGCCGCGTATCTCTCGGCCTACGCGCAGTTCGTCTGCGGCATCCTCTACGTCATAGGGCTGGCCGTGCGTCCGGCGGCGGCCGTGATGGTCGTCAACTTCGTCGCCGCGCTCCTCATCGCGCACCTCGACGCCCCGCTCGACGCGGCCCGCCTCGCCCTCTGCATGCTCTTCTCCTCGCTCTTCCTACTCTTCCACGGCGCCGGCAAACTCTCCGCCGACTCCCGCCTCGGCTGGTCCTAACCCCACCGGAGCACACACGATGGCCGACAAGAAACTCCTTGAGATACTCAAGCAAGGGCCGAAAGCATGGAACGCTTGGAGGCATGAGCATCCAGACGCAGATAGGCCAGACCTCTCCGACGCGGACCTGTCCCACGTCAATCTTACCGCCGCGAACCTCGTTTACATGGACCTAAAGCGCGCGATTCTCTTCGGCGCGAGACTCTCCGGCGCCGACCTTACAGGCGCTCTACTAGACAGAGCGCACCTGGTCCGCGCGGACCTCTCCAACGCGTGCATCACCTGCGCCGACCTTACCGATGCCAACCTTACCGACGCCGACCTTGACGGTGCAGACTTCTCCGGCTCAGGTCTCGTCGGCACGAACCTCTCCGGCGCGATACTCTCTGAGACGAACTTCGATGGCTCTTCTATCGGTTGGACTGTATTCGCTGATGTTGATCTGAGATTGGCTGAGGGTCTGGAGAATTTGATTCATATGGCGCCTTCTGAAATTAGCATCAGCACGATTTACAAGTCTGAGGGGAAAATTCCCGAGGCGTTCCTTCTCAGTTGCGGCGTGCCGGAGTCTTTCATCGCGCAGATTCCGGCGCTCGTGGGGGCGGTGCAGCCGATTCAGTTTCATTCGTGCTTTATCAGTTACAGCAGCAGGGATGAGGAGTTTGCGAAGCGTTTGCACGCGCGGACGCGGCAGGAGGGGTTGCGCGTGTGGTTCGCGCCGGAGGACATGAAGGGCGGGAGGAAGCTGTTCGACCAGATAGACCGTGCCATACAGGTCCACGACCGTCTGCTGCTCGTCCTCTCGGAGAGCAGCATGCGGAGCAAGTGGGTCGAGCAGGAGATTCGGCGGGCGCGGAAGGTGGAGGTTAAGGAGGGGCGGCAAAAGCTTTTCCCCATCCGCCTCGTCAGCTACGAAGAGCTTCAGGCGTGGGAGTGCCTCGATAGCTCAAGCGGCGAAGACCTGGCCGAAGAGGTGCGCGCTTACTACATCCCCGACTTCTCGAACTGGAAGAGTCACGACGACTTCGAGCGAGGGTTCGCGCGGCTGCTGGCCGACCTCAAGGCGGCGGCCGTTTGACTCTTGAGCCGGGGCAGCGCATTCGAGTCGTGCGGGGAACAAGGTCCGTAGCAAACAGATGCGAGTCGTCATCCTGTTCTTAGCCGGCGCGCTATCGGCCGCGCCTCTGGTCGCCCTCGGGCGCTTGAGCGGGAGGCGCGAGGCGAGGGTTTACGCCGCCGCGCTCGTGCTCGCCGCGCTCGTCTACGTCATCTTTGCGGCGCGCGCAGGCGCCTGGTCGTGGGCGGGCGCGGAGGCTGCCGGGCTCGCCGTCTTCGCGGCCGTGGCGTGGCTCGGGCTGAAGGGAGGCCGGCCGCTCCTCTTGCTCGCGTTCGGCTGGGCGGCGCACGCCGCCTGGGACCTGCTGCTGCACGCGGGCGCCGCCACGCCGTTCGTCCCGGGCTGGTATCCGCCCGTCTGCGCCGGCTTCGATCTGGCGGTGGCGGGCTACCTCGCAGCCGTCTCGCGGGAGGGCTGAGCCGGCGGCCGGGAAAAAAAATTCTTGTCTCGGTCGGGGCGCGCGTGTAGAATCCCGGCGTCGGGACACTTAACCACGGGTGAAACAAAGTGATGCTCTCATACGAGGCGAACGTCGAGGCGGTGTTCTGCCCGGACCGCACGACGCGGTGGGCGAGGCCGCTCTTCATGGTGTCGGTGTCGGCGGGCTTTCCGTCGCCGGCCGAGGACTACGTCGAGGGGCGGCTGGACCTGAACCGCTACCTCATCAAGCACCCGGTCGCGACCTTCTACGTGCGGGTCGCGGGCGAGTCGATGGTCAACGCCGGCATCGGGCCGGGCTCTATCTTAGTGGTGGACCGCGCGGTCGAAGCCGACGACGGCGACATCGTCGTCGCGCGCATCAACAACGAGCTGTGCGTCAAGCGCTTGCGCATCGCGCGCGGCCGCATCTGGCTGATGCCCGAGAACGACAACTTCCAGCCCATCGAGGTCATAGAGGGGATGGACTTCGAGGTCTGGGGCCGCGTCATGCACTCAATCTGCTCGTTCTGAAGCGGGGGCCTTCGGCCGTGGCGCGGGCTCTGGCGCTCGTAGACTGCGACAACTTCTACGTCTCCTGCGAGCGGGTCTTCGACCCCGGCTTGCTCGGGCGGCCCGTCGTCGTGCTCTCGAACAACGACGGCTGCATCGTCTCGCGCTCGGACGAGGCCAAGGCGCTCGGCATCCGCATGGGCGCACCCGTCCACGAGGAGCGGCGGCTGGTCGAGGCGCACGACGTGCGCGTCTTCTCATCGAACTACGTGCTCTACGGCGACATGTCGTGGCGCGTCATGCAGACGCTCTCGGACTTCGCGCCCGAGGTCGAAGTCTACTCGATAGACGAGGCGTTTCTCGGGCTCGACTGCTCGGGGCAGCGCGAGGCGCGCGCGCTCGGCGAGTCCGTCCGCGAGCGACTGAAGACCTGGACGGGCCTGCCCGCGACGGTCGGGGTCGCGGCGACGAAAACGCTGGCGAAGATAGCGGCGCGCGTCGCGCGCAGGTCCGCGAAGGCCGCGGGGGTCGTCGTGCTCTCGGACGCGCGACTGACGGAGGCGGCGCTGGCGCGCGTCGCCGCCAGAGACGTGTGGGGCATCGGGCCGAGCCGCGCGCGCGTGCTGAAGGAGGCGGGCGTCGAGACCGCGCTCGACCTCGCGCGCGCCGACGAGCGATGGGCGCGGCGGCGGCTGGGGGTCTTCGGCGCGCGCGTCGTGCTTGAGCTGCGCGGGACGCCCTGCCTGCCTCTGGAGTCCTGCCCGCGCCCGCGCCACACCGTCACGACCTCGCGCTCGTTCGGACGGCTCGTCGCCTCGCGCGAGGAGCTGTGCGAGGCCGTCGCACACTTCGTCAGGAAGGCCGCGGAGCGCCTGCGGCGCGCGCGCCTCGCCGCCTGCGTGCTCGTCGTCTTTGCCAGCACCGACCGCTACGGCGCGGGCGACCAATACTCCGCGGCCGCCACACTCCGCCTGCCCGTCCCCTCCGACATCACGCCCGAGCTTCTCGCGCACGCGCGGCGCGGCGTCGAGCAAATCTACCGTGAAGGTTTTCTCTACAAGAAGGCGGGCGTGACGCTGCTCGAACTCGTGCCGGCCTCGCCCGCGCAGGGCGGACTCTTCGACGACGTGGACCGCCGGCGCGCGCGCCGCGTCGCGGAGGCCGTGGACCGCATCAACGCGCGGCATGGAGAAGAGACCGTCCGTTACGGCGTCGCCGCGGCCGGCCGCCCGTGGCGCGGGAAGATGGAGAAACGCTCGCCGCGCTACACGACGAAGTGGGAAGAGCTTCTGAAGGTAGGGGCTTGAAGGCGTCTGGGCGTTCAGCGCGCGGCGGCGAGCGGGATGGTCAGCTCGCGCCTCAGGTAAGCGCCGGCGGGCGGGCCGAAAGAGACCGTCAGCAGGTACTCGCCGGGGCTCGCGGGCGTGAGTCGGTAGCCTTCGCCGGGGCCGGGGGAGTGTGGCGTCTTGAGCGTTAGGGCGTAGGCGCGTCCGCCGCGTCCTTCGAGCAGGAGGCGGAGCGCGCCGGGCTCGGCGCGGGAGCGCAGGACGCGCAGGCCCTCGCTGCGGGCGCCGGGCGCGGGCGGCTCGAAGGCGTCGTAAACGTCCGTGCCTTCGTCGTAGGTGATGCGCGCCTCTGACTCCCGGGCGAGTTGGAGTTCAAATTCGACGCGCTGCACGTCGCCTTCGCGCGAGGTCGTGAAGCGCGCCGGGCGGCCGTCCACTTTCAGCGTCTTGATGCGCGCGTCGAGCGGGAAGGCCGGCGCGAGTTGGACGCGCGCGTTCGTCGACGGTCTCTCTCGCCCCTCTTGCTGGGCGGCGGGCCGTCGGCGCAGTTTGATGACGGTCTCGCCGCCTGTGCGAGTGAGCGAGATGTCGAAGAGGGAGCCGCGGGCGGCGACGTTCGAGAGGCGTACGGAGGGCCAGTCGGCGGGGAGTTGCGGGGCGAAGCGCAGGGCGTGGCTTCGCGCGTCGGGCGCGCCCGCCTCGACGCCGAGCAGTCCGCGCAGGAGCGGCGTGACGACCATCGCCTCCGACCAGACCTGATGGTGAGAGGAGCGGCCGAACGGCGCGTTGAAGTCGCCGGACAGAAGCTCCGTCACGTAGCCGAGCGCGCCCTGCTTTCTTAAAAGCACGTTCGCCATCAAAGCCTGCCGGCCGACGTGCGGGCGGCCGTAGCGGTAGGCGCCGAGCGAGGCCCAGCCGGTGAAGAGCGGCCACACGGAGCCGTTGTGGTAAGAGAGCGGGTCGTATAGGCGGCTCTCGTCTGAGAGGATGCGCGCCCCCCAGTCGGTGGCGATGCGGCCGGAGCCGAGGCGGTCTATCTGCCGTTGCGCGCGTTCGTCGTCGAGCGTCTTCCACCAGAGCGCGACGGCCGGAAGGACCGTGTCTTCGTCAACCAGCTTAGCGGCATCGAGTTCGTTCATGCGCGCCTGACGCGCGGCGCGGTCGGGGCCGGGGTCGGCCTCGCGCGCTTCCTTGCGCGGTTGATTAGTGGCGAAGGCGTAGAAGCCTCTTTCGTCGAGCCAGTAAGTCTTCTCGACGCTCTCGCGCGTTCGCCCGGCCGCGCTTGAAGCCTCCGCCGCGAGCCTGTCGTCGCCCAAAGCCTTCGCCATCTCGGACAGGCCCCGCAGAGCCCCCATCCAGACGCCCTGCATGTAAACCTCTTCGTGCGGCGGGTAGAGCGCGCCGCCCTCGACCCAGCCGTGGCCGGGCGCTGTGTTTTCGACGAGGCCGTTCGCGTCCGTGTCGGTCGCGGCGGTGAAGCGGTAAGCCTTGAGTATCGAATCCCAGTTGGCGCGCAGGTACGCGGCGTCGCCGGTCGAGCGGAAGAGGTCGGCGTGGGCGGCGACGTAGAGGGGCGTGGCGTCGGCGCTCGCCCAGGCGTACGGGTAGCCGTCGAACCAGTTGACGAGGGAGGCGCTCTGGGAAATCTCGTGCGGGATTTTGCCGTCGGCGCGCTGGAACTTCTTTAGGAAGTCGAGCGCGGCGCGCGTCGTCCGGAAGTCGCCGTAGGAGTTGAGCGCGAAGGAGGTCCAGAGCGAGTCGCGGCCGAAGAACCAGGCGAAGCCGGGCCGCTCGCTCTCGCCCGCCGTGCGGAAGCCGGCGACGAGGCCGGTGCCGAGCAAGGGGTTCGTGACGACGCCCTTGTCGATGCCGACCTTCGCCCACGCGAAAGCCTCGTTGACGCGAGCGTCCGGGGTCTCGATGGCGGTCGTCTCATCAAGCAGCCGCCGGTAGTGCGCGACGTTCTTCTCGTAAAGCTCGCGCGCCGAGCCGAGCAGTCGCCCGTAAGTCTGCCGCGCCTCTTCGCGCCCGCGCGCGCTGCCCGCGATGACGACGGGGACGAAGTGCGTCTTCAACTGTTCGGCAGGCGCTTCGAGGCGGAAGCGCGCGGGCGCGTCGCGCGGCTCCTCCTGATAGGGCATGACGGACACGTCGCGCGCCGAGGGGCTGCCGACGACGCCGGCGAGGCGGCCCGTCTCTTCCCAGATGAAATACGCGCGCTCATTCTTGTCCCAACTGAGGTTGGGTGTCACGGCGGCGGCGGGCCACATCGGCTTCAGGCGCGGGCGGAAGGAGACTTCGACGGAGAGGGGGAGCGCGCTGTCGGCGTCGAAGAGCATGAGGACGCCGGGCTCTTCGAGCGGCGCGAGGATTATTTGCCTGACGGTGAAGGCCGCGTGCGAGTAGGTGATGACGGTCGCCTCGGGGCGGACGCTGATGGAGGCCGAGGCGTCGGCGGCGCGGAATTCGAGCGGGTAGCCTTCGAGGCGGAAGGAGAGGTCGAAGCGGTCGAGGATTTGCAGCGGGTAGGCCCACGCTT
>Ga0182001_10000075_pt1 | contig 23269 bp, 23 predicted proteins | sample BulsoiFelSFmetaG_FD_120485 | JGI IMG/M metagenome (GOLD analysis project Ga0182001, IMG submission 120485) | Bulk soil microbial communities from Mexico - San Felipe (SF) metaG | ecosystem: Environmental > Terrestrial > Soil > Agricultural land | place: Mexico: San Luis Potosi | collected... | reverse complement strand
CACTCCGACTTTTTCATCACTACCTTTACTTTTTCATCAAACTCGACTTATTCAGCAAAGCCCATGATGAGGGCGTTGCCTCAGAAGTGCAAAAGTTACACGACTATTGGGGCAAACAAAACTTTTGCCTCAAAAGTCAGGGGGAGGTGGTAAGATGAAAAGATTTACCTCTGCCCCGCTCGTAACTCACGATTCCGGCAGACCATCTTGGCTGTATCACGCCGCCCAATGGATAGCATTGGCGGTGAAGGAGAGCGACATGATTAGAATCAACGCACATTATTTCTACCGACTAGCAACTCAGTTAAGGCCGCTTGTGACTATTGAAGCGGGCAAGGACATATTCGATGTGTTCTCAGAACTGACCGATGCCGAAGAAGCCTTGAAGGGCTTCTTATGGAACGATGTAATGCCGCCCGAAACCGCTTTTAACGATGGCCGCACACTTCTTGCACACATAGAGAAACTTCTCAACGAATTAGGTAGAGATGAGCCTCTCAATGCTTACGAAGTCGGGCAAATTTCTACCGCGCTCTCTAAGTTTGAGCATGTTCTTTCTGCCGAGTTCGCGCGTAAGGATGCGTATTACGTTTCTAAGAAGGGGATTTACTCAACCTCAGAATTGATTGAGCAGGCCGAAAATCTATTCGATGAAGAGGTTCGCAATAGAATTCCAAACGCAATACCAGACCTAAAACAGGCCGGAAGATGCCTTGCCTTTGAACTCCCTACTGCCGCAGCGTTTCACCTGTTCAGAGCGGTTGAGTCAGTGTCTAAGCAGTACGTAGAGATATTTCGTGGTACGCCGCCAACAGGCAAAAGCGAGTTAGGTCTGGGCAATCACGCCAGGATATTAAGAACGACTGACGCTGACGTGCGAGTGGTTAACACGCTGGATCAAATACGCAGCTTGCATCGTAACCCGATAGCGCACCCCGAAGTGTCTTTAACAATGAATGAAGTTAAAACTCTATTCGGGATTACGGCAAGCGTAATTCAGGCGATGGTTGCGGACATGGAAACGAAAGAGCCGCTTCCTGACCCTGAGATTTTGGACACGCTGCCCGACCCTGACTTACTTGACCCTGAAATTGAAGAGGACGAGCCAGAAGATAATTCCAACTCGTCCTCAAATGCAGCGACTACCAGTTAGTTATTCAGCCCAAAAGTTAGGCTCGACACCCAACTCATAAATTGATTGAACGACGCAACAAAGGTTATGACAGAGAATCTTACAAAGCACTTCGTTAGTTTGAGCAACAACCGTCTTGCTGCGAAGACGTTCACCGAACTTTGCTTTAATCATCGAGAAAGTTGTCTCGACGTTTGACCGTTTATGGTAATGGCGCATGAAATCATCTTGATTGTACATGTACAGGTGATACATGCGCTTCCAGAAATCGCTGCTCCGCTTGTCCTGCGGATTGGTATTTGAACGAAAGGGAATATAAGGCTGTGCGGCATGACTTACGACCAGCTTTAAGTTCGCATTGGATGAATAGGCTTTGTCAGCACTGACTTCATTCATCACGAAGTTTTGGGCGGTCTGCTCAACTAAGGGCGAAAAGTAAAGACTATCGCCCGCGTTGTTGTGAGTGATTTCTACTGAGGTCACGATGTTAGTTTTGACGCCGCACATGAGATGCACTTTTAACCAATGCTGTTCGCGCACGATCTTTGAAGCACCGTACTTCTCTTCTAGCCATTGGTTGTATTGTCCTGTGCAGAAGCCGGATGAATCTACGGCAAAGTCATACTCTACGCCCTTGAGAGGCTTTGATGATTCAACGATTAGTTGTTTAAGAGTAGCGGTTAAATCTTCGCCTTCTAGGTAGCGAAAGATTGAGTTGTAATGCGGCATCTGTGAAAGGTAGCCGCGCCGCGTCGCCTCTTGTAAATCAGAGGTAAAGCGACGGCCTGAGAGCATTGAATAGATTTTGAAGCAGCAGGCAAAGATTCGATCTGTTAAGGGAACGCGAGGCCGTCCCATGTGCTGCATAGGCTCTTCAAGGTTGCGACAGAGTTCATACAGCAACTCTTGAAACTTAGCCTTCTCGTTTGTCTGAGCGAGATTGTAAGCGTGCCATTCCTGCTTATAGGTTGGCTTCTTAACTTTCTCAGGTGCGGGAAGTGTCGCGCCGCTCTCTTTGAGTAGCAGATTCTCGACAGCGAAAAGATGCTTACACTTCAAACCGTTCTTTTCGTAGTCGAGACAAGTACAGGTGTTTATAAAAAGATTGACAGTGTACTTCTTGGAAGAAGTTTGAGAAGGAACTATCCAAACGTTGCCTTCACGGATGATTGGTTGAGATGAAGCTATCTCTAAACCTTTTAGTTCTCTGGTATTCATCATGCACCTCTTTACAGTCGGTGCGTGACGGGTACACAATCGTCTTGCGACTTCAGTGTGCTCGAACACGCTGCGGTCGAAAAGGTCTAGCTGGATGCTCGAACATTCAGCTAGGCCATTCTTCTTTTTAGGCTTGAAAGAACGTGCATACATAGTACACCGTTTCATCCTTGAAATCAAGGGATAAATCCTTGAAAACACAGATATTTAGCGTTAATTGTTTTAATGAAAGAGGCCGCTTTATAAGCGGAAGATAGAGGCTTGCGAGGTGTACTTTTCGAGCAGTATTAGCATGACAATCAGGTCAATAACGAATCTCTTTTAGAAAGGTTCAAAGAAATGTCTAATAAAGATGAGTTCAATAGAATCGCGGCGAGTGTCCTAGAGAATCTTGACGAGAGTTTTCCAATCCCAATCAGGCTTTACGCTAAAGACTACGTTGACGAAACAAGCGAAGAATCACGACAGCTTTTTGTCTATACCGTTGAGTTCCTCAGTAAAGAAAATCTTTTAACTTTCGGAGGTGGTTCTGATGAAGGGCATCAAATCCACCTAACTGTGCTAACAGGGAAAGGGCTTTCCTTATTGAACTCCGTGCCAGAAATTCTACAAGAAAAGTCTGAGACTACACCCTTTCGCCAGAAAATAAAGAACGCCTTGAAAGCAGGCTCAAAGGAAGCCTTGAAGATGGTAATGAGCCAATTCATTCAAGCCGTAGTAAAAGGCGAGTGGCACTTACCTCATCTTAATAGCTGAACAGACTTTTGGGGCAGCGTGTGAACTTTTGAGGCAAATATGACTTATGAGGCAAAGCCCATGATGAGGGCTTTGCCTAAATATCCGGTCAAACACCTTGTTTGCCCAAAATTGGCGGAGCTTGGGAGAGGTCTGCCCAAGAATTGAGGTAGCGAGATGAAGAAAGAGGTAAGCCTCAGCTTGATACTCGCTCAGCGCATCATTGAATTGTTCGATGAGGCAGGGGCAAACAAGGCAGAGCGGTACTGTGCCATCAACCTAGTTACGGCAATGATACCTGTCTCGGTAAATGAGGGCGGCGAAGATGCTACTTCGACAATCGAATCTTGAGGCTATGAAGCTCAGTTCTGAGACGCGCTAGTTCTTGTGCGATCTGTTGGAGTGCTTGGATTATTTGAATGGCGTATGCGTCCTGCATGGTGAGACTCCTAGAGCGGGATTAAAAAGCGGGCGCAGCATATCACCACGCCCGCCAGATTGGTAGATGATTTTAAGCGGCAGCGTAGAACTTCGGTTTGAGATTTAACTCATGCATCGCAGAGATAAGACAGCAGATGTTATGACAAAGCACCTTACAAAGTGCTTCGTTGATTTGTGCGCGGCGGGTCTTGCTGCGGAGTCTGTCTCCGAACTTCGCCTTTATCATGTGAAAGGTCGTTTCCACGTTAGACCGCTTGTGATAGTGCGCCATGAATCGCTCCGTGTTGTAAGCGAAGTAATGATATATCTGCTTATAGAGCGGAGACTGTCTCTTATCCTTATCGCTGCTGTTAGCTTTGAAAGCGATGTACGGCATAGCGTGAGCATCAACAGTAGCTTGCATATTCTTGCTCGACAAGTAAGCCTTGTCTGCCGAGACTTCATTCATCACGAAGCCTTGAGACGTTCTCTCCACAAGAGGCTTGAAGTAGTTGGTATCGGCTGCGTGAGCGTCAGTGATTTCAATGCTTGTGACCACATTCGTTTTCACTCCGCAGCAGATGTGAGCCTTAACCCAATCCTTCTTTTGAATCGGCTGCGTTCGTGTATCTCCGAACAAAGCACGAGTCGGATACTTAGCATTAACCCACTTCTCATAAACGCCTGTCGAGAAGCCGGAAGAGTCCACAGCAAAGTCATTCTCAATCGCCTGCAAAGGCAGCGCGGATTCTTCAATCAACATTTGCAGATAAGGCGTGAGCATCTCTTCATCGAAATAGTTGATGATGGAGTTATAGCAAGGCAGAGACGCGATGTAGTTGCGAGCGTGAGCGTCTCTAAGGTCAGTCATAAAGCGACGAGTAGAGATAGTCGAATAGACCTTATAGGCCATCGCAAAGACCATATCTTCAAGGGGCAATCGCTTGCGGCCTGCGCCGTACTGAGCAGGAGAGCCGATGCCCTGACAGAGTTGATTAAGCAGGTAGAGAAAGAGTCTCTTCTCATTGACCTGAGCGCGATGGTAAGCAGGCCAATCGGGTTGCGCGTAAGTCTTGCGCGTGACTTTAACGGTCTCGGTAACGGTAGTCTTGCCGTTCTCGGTAACGGTCGTGCGTGTGCGCTCAACCGTGAGCTTGACGGCGAAGATGTGTTTGCAGGGTTGGCGTCTGAACTCGTAATCGGCGCACGAGCAATAAGGAATGTCTGGACGAACTTTGTATTTACCACGTCCACTCTGCGAAGGGACAAGGTAAAGGTTTCCTTCACGAACGATGTTTGCTCTGTAAGCTATTTCACGGCCTTTTATCTCTCTCAGTTCCATTGTGTGCTTTCCTCTCTTGGTTGGCACACAGCAGAAGCGTATAATCTTGGTTGCTTAGGCCACATTGCTTCGGCTGTGTGGTTGAATGTCGCAGGGGAAGCTCTAACTTCCTCTGCGACTGCAAAGATGGTGCGCCCGACTCGACTTGAACGAGTGACCTTTCCCTTGCGACGGGGACGCTCTTTCCAACTGAGCTACGGGCGCATTATCAATTTACAAAGAACCTTACTTCTTCTTCATCTCTTCATCTATCGGTGTGTCCAGCTTGGTTATTTGCTCAATAATAGAACTAGCAGTCTGAGGTTTTGTCGAAGTCTTTACTGTGCGGATATTGTATTTATTGGAAGACTTTTTCGTTTGATATGCCTTCCTTCCATCCTTATCAACTTCTTCAATCTCTTTGCTCTCTACAAGTCTCTTCAAGATGGTGTGAATGGAAGCCATCACATTCGAGTAAATGCTCAGGTCATAACCCAAACTGATAAGCGCGTCTCTAACTTCAACAGGCAACATAGGTCTATCAAAGGCTTTCAATGCCGCACGTACCGCATCAGTCAGACCTGGTTTCCCTGTGAGAGTTTCCAGAATATCTCCATAGACTCTAAGAATCTCATTTTGAATATAGTTTGGCTCATCACTCTCAACTTTTTCACCACAAAGAGCAGCCAAACTGCTCACGGTCTGTTGAAGCTGGGTAACACGCTTATCAATCGCTTCTTTCTGAGCCAAGAGTTTAATGAGTTCTTCGCGGGCGTCGTGAAGAGCTTTTCTGTAAGTGTCTGCCATAACGCTGAACATTATAGCGGAGGTCTAAAAAATGTCAAGCAATTTGTCTAAAATAAAGTTAAATAAAAGTCAAAGCCATGTGGAAGGATGGGAAGGGGCTATCTTGGAAGCGGAAAAGCAAATTCAGGAAGCCAAGCAACGAATTGCGACGCTCAAATTTACCATCAAGACTTTTGAGCATTTGAAAGAAAGTGGTGCGCCGTTTCCGAATGAGAAACCGAAGCCGCGTAGTCGAAAGGCCAAAACTGATGCTGCCCAAAAATAAAACCGTCCGCCCAAAAATGCGGTCACGGATTTCTATTTTTAGGCAAAGCCGAAGAAGTTGAGATGATGTTCGGGGCAAGCGAGGTCTGCCCCTTTTGGCGTCAGGTTTATTCGGCGGTCATTCGCTCGCAGTGTTTGCAGAGAGGCTTGTCTGCTGGTTTCTCTTCCTTAACGTTTCCTGCCGTCTTTCGTTGTCTATATTCCCACACCTCCAGATTGCTCATTGCTACACCACACAGCGCAGACCCGCTACTGGCGTCAGACAAGATGTGGTATATATCGCACCCGCGCTTGACGAAGTACATAGCACACCTCTGAATGATTCAGATACGTTGAAAGAACTATGGGCTGCTGAAAAGCAAGATCAGTGCCGATCTTGTCGCGCATCTATTGAAGAATTTTTGAGAAGAGTTAAAGAAAAGTTTTCAGTTTTGAGTTTTGAGCTTTCAGTTAAAAGAAAATCTATTCAACTGAAAACTGAAAACTATCTCTTCCGCAAAATTAAAAGTTGCCAGCGTCAGGTTTGGCGTTATAATGCGAGTCCCTCGTCGTAACAGGACTCGCCTCCTCAAATGAGTGTTATCTTCTCCCCTAAAAACGAGGAATTAAATTAACGCCGCGAGCGGGCCTTCAACCGGAAGAATCCCACTCAAGGCAGAGCGCGCGGAGAGAAGAAGCGTTCCCCGTTAGCGACTCTTTCAATGGTTGAAAAATTTTGTGGAGGTTGCGGAATGAAAAAGAGTTCATTGATGCTCTTCATCGCGCTCGGCGTTTTTCTCAGTTACGGGATCGTTGCACAGGCACAGGGACGACCCAAGATGGGCGGTTATAAAGAGGTGGAAAAGAATGATGACGGGTCCTATAGCTCGGAAGTGCAGGAAGCTGCCGAGTTCGCCGTCAAGGCAGAAGCCGAAAAGGAGGAGACGCAGGTTAAACTCGTCTCCGTCGAACACGCCGAAACCCAGGTGGTCGCGGGCGTGAATTACAAGCTCTGCCTCAAGGTCGAAGTCGAAGATAAAGAGAACAACACGGACGCGACCGTCGAAGTGCAGGTCGTCGTTTATAGAAATCTCCAAAAAGCATACTCGCTCACAAGCTGGGAGCAGGCAGACTGTGACGAGGGTAAAGACGACAAGGATGATTAAGGGAGCGGCCTTTGTCTCAGAGGTTGTTTGAAAATATCTTTAGCCGCGCCGGGCGGCAAGGATTTCCAAATAGCTTCCCAAATGATGCGAATGGTTCGTCCCCGTACCGACAACGAAGAGCGCAGGCTGTTAAGATTTCGTTCATCGGTGCAACCATAGCAGGAGGAAAAAGAGGACGCTGGACTCCTTGACACAAGGTTCGTGTCAAAGGAGTCTAGCGTCCTCCTTTTAATCTTCTCTGCGATTGAGCTATGCCCTGATGTGGCAGCGCGAACAGTAGCAAGTAATGTGTCTGGTCTCCCACTTATGACCCCATTTGGCGCAAATATACTTGCGTAAGAATCTATGCCAGGAGTGGAACATTCTGGAAGGCACAGGCAACTACTTTCTGAGGAGACCGGGTTCTAGCGGCTAATTGGTGTATCAGATATATAGCATGGCCTGACCCTGTTAGACTGTACCCTTGCGTACCGTAGATATGACAATGGCTTTGCGATTTCAACAAAGCCTGCGCGTCGTTGTATCATTCAGAACATGGCGGAAGCAGCGTTCACAATTGTGCTTTTAATCATCGGCATCGGCCTCATCATCTCTGTGCGAAAGTATCTGAATAGAAGTCGCTGAACCTTCACAAGCGCCAGCCCTTTACGTCACATTCATCAAGCGTAGAGAATCACAAAAGCGCAGCTCTGAAGGCGAGACGCGCGTGCGACTCTCATTTAACTCAAAAAAAAATTAATGCTCTTAAGATGCGGCAGGCTCTTGCTTATCAGCCAGGAGGCGATGGACTGTTTCGACCAACTCTTCCACGTAGGGCTTTGCCACAAACGCATTCGCGCCAGCAAACAGAGCTTCCTGCTTATCGGAATCAAACGCCGCCCCCGAATAGAAGATGATCGGTGTGTGCGGGTCAAATTCACGAATCTTGCGGCAGAGGCCGAGTCCGGCCTCAATCGGAAACCATGCATCAAGGATGTAGAGGTTGAATGATTCGTTCTGAGCTATCTGCAAAGCTTCGCTGACGGACTTGGCAGTCTTTGCCTCGTAGTTCTCCTGCTCCAGAAGCTTGTTGAGCATGAAGCAGGTTTCCTCGTCATCGTCAACGCAGAGGATGCGCCGTTTTCTCGGCTGCATGGGGGAAGCCTCCAAAAGGTCAAATTCGGAAGAGGCACGGATTATATACGCACTCGTCTGTACGATAAAGCACTTTCAGGCGCTGGCCGAGAGAGAATGCCGTTCGAGCTTGAGGTAAAGGCCGCGACGTGTCAGTCCCAACTCACGTGCCGCGCGCGAGATGTTGCCGCCGTGCTTGCGCAAGGCTTCGGCGATCATGCGGCGTTCGAGTTCTTCAATCGCATCGGCGAGCGTGAGATGGTGCTGCCCCGGCGCAGAGGCGACCGCGCTGAGCGGAGTAATCGCCGGTTGCTGCGCCGCAGGAGAAGACATGCGCCTGAGTTCAGGCGAGAGCTGATCGGGCGTTAAGACTATTCCGTCTTCGGCGCGCGCGACGATGCGCTGAATCTCGTTGCATAGCTGGCGGACGTTGCCGGGCCAATCACAGACCATCAGGAGGTCCACGGCCTGCGGCGTAATCTCTATGTCGCGCCGCCCGAACTTGGCAGAGTAGTGGTTGATGTAATAGTTGACGATGGTCGGAATCTCGGAGCGACGCTCGCGCAAAGGCGGCACTCTGAGGCGGATCACGTTCAGGCGATAGTAAAGGTCTTCGCGGAAACGTCCCTGCGCGACCATCTCTTCCAGGTCTGTGTTCGTCGCGGCGATGATGCGGACATCAACTTTGATGGGTCGCTGCTCGCCCAGAGGTTGAATCTCGCCCTCTTGCAAAAATCTGAGGAGCTTCGGCTGCACATCCAAAGGTAGATCGCCAATCTCATCTAAAAAGAGCGTGCCACCCGCAGCCGAACGAATCACGCCGGGCGAATCCGAGACCGCGCCCGTGAACGCGCCCCTGCGATAGCCGAAGAGATAGCCTTCGGACAACTCTTTCGGAACCGCCGTGCAGTTGAAGGGAACGAAGACTTTGGCGCGTCGGCTTGAGAGCGCGTGAATGGCGCGCGCGACTAATTCTTTGCCTGTGCCGCTCTCGCCCGTGACGAGAACGGTCACGTCCGAAGAGCGAATCTTGTGGACCTCCTCGACGAGCTTTGTCATCGCGGGACTTGAATGTATGAAGCCGGGCATGAGGCTTGAGCCTGCGAGCGCGTCTGTTTCGGGAGCACTCTGACTGCCAACGGAGCGCGAGCGCAGGGCGCAGACATCCATGCCGAGTTCGACAACTCGCAAGAGCGGCTCAATCGAGATGTTGTTCGGCAGCGTCACGCCATCGCGCGGCGACATCAGAAGAATTGCATGTGCGGCATTTGGCGCGCGCAAGGTGATAATGGAGGCGTTACGCCTTGATGCGAGTTTCTCTTTTTCATCATCAGTCTTGGCACGGCTCAACTCTTCGCACAAGCGCGCGGCTTCTTCACCCTCGCAGCCGTGTGCGACAACCACTCTGTATTGATTATTCTCCGACGGCTCAAAGATGAGAACGCGGCGAGCGTTGGTCTCCTGATCGAGCACGGCTGCAAGCTCGCGCAAGAGGAGTTCGCGCGAGGCGACCGCTTCGGCGAGCCGGAGAGTTAAGAGCTGCGCCAGAGCAGAGCGTTCGTTCTGCTGGTCCGGCGCGTTGCGGTCCAGAGAGGAGAGCGCGTCTTCGGCTCGCGCCAGATCAAGCGTTGCGCCAAGCTCGCGGAAAGTATGTGCGGCGCGTCCCAAATGTTCTGCCGCGCGTTCGGGCTGCACGAGAGCGCAGGCGCGCCCCATCTCAAAATGCGCGCGCGTTGCGCGATAACGGTCGCCCAACATCTCGAAGATCGAAACGCTGCGAGCGAAGTGCTGCGCGGCGAGCGTCGGGTCATCCTGCGCCATCGCCAGTAACCCGTAGAGACGCTGTGCCTCGCCCGCGAACCCTAAATCCGTAGTCGAGTCCGTCGTCTGCTCTGCGACCTTGTGAAGCTCTTCGGCGCAGGCGTCCAGTTCATCAGAGAGCAGTTGCGATTCGGCGAGGATTAAACGCGATTCGCAGATGGCCTGGCGGTCGCCTATGCTCTCGGCGAGCGCGAGCGCCTGTTCTCCCTTTTCGAGCGCGCTCTTTGAATCATTCATGGCGAGATAGCAGCGCCCCAATGTTCTCAGAGCCTGACCCGAATACCACTTATTGCCGTTCTCTGTGGCGAGCGCAACCGCCCGGTCCAGGTAGTTGCGCGCCTCGTCTATCTCGCCGCGCAGGATGCTCAGGTCTCCGAGTGAATCCAGAATCATCGGAATCTGCGCGCCGCGCTCGTCCGTCTCCGACGCCAGAGAAAGAGCGCGCTCAAGGGCTTCCTGCGCGCGCGCCCACTCGCCGACGAGCATCAGATTGATGCCCAGATTGTTATAGCCGAGCGCGGCGCTCGACTTATGTTCCGTGCGCTCGTAATAACTGATTGCTTTCTCAAGATGGCGGATGCCTTCCTGCGGTCGCTTGAGAAACCAGCAAGCCCCTGCCATGTTTGAGTAAATCTTGCCGAGCAGATAAGGCGCTTGATGGTCGCCGACGAGTTTCAAAGCCTGCTCGAAATTCTCAAGCCCCGCTTCGTGATGGCCTTCGAGCGTGTCGGCCATAGCGATGCCGAAGTAAGCGTCCGCGAGGCCACGCCAGTCGCCAGTTTCGCGGTAATGTTCGAGAGCTTTCTGCGAATAATCGCGCGCGATTGTAAATTCGCTGATGCTGCGATAGACGCGCGCCAGCGCAGAGTAGATTGCGCCGAGATAAGCGTGAGAGCCGGTTTCAGTCTCTTCGCGCAGCGCGGCTTTGAGAAGCGCGATGGCTTTCGGATGATCGCCGCTGTAGTTGTAGGCGAGACCGATCTGCACGCGCAGACAGTTGTTGGCTTCCGCATCGAGCTTGGTGCGCGCGTCCGTTGATTCATACATCTGCACGGCTTCGAGCGATTCACGATAGCGACCCTGCATCTCAAGCGAGGCGGAGAGAATGCAGCGCGCCTGCGCCAGCAGTGACGGGTCATGACGCGCGGCGGCCATCAGTGAAGTGAGACGAGACTTGACCTCCGATGAAAGGCCGTTATCCAGAAGCAGGCGAATCTCTTCCAGTTCGGCGAGCAATTCTTCGCGCGAGACAGTTCCGCGCGAGCGCAAACGCTGGACGCGCGCGCGTGCGTCGGCGAGATCAACCACGCCTGGTTCATTTATCTTTTTACTTTTACTCAAATCGTTACCGTCTCCGGTGGGGCGCAAAATTCTCGGCCAAGTATTCAAAATAAAGGTCTAATAATTACCTTATTTCAAATTACGCCCACTTCAGAAAACGTTGGAGGGTTTGCAAGGCGCGGCCTGAGGTTTGCCCATGAACCTGAGGCCACCCATCATCGCCGGGTATGAACACTGGGAATTTAGCACAAGGAATAGGGAATGCAAAATTCAAAATTAAAAATGCAAAAGAGCGGACGGTGGTTCACTCGCCCACTCGCACATTTTGCATTTTTAATTTTGAATTTTGCATTCCTTCCCCCTTCCTTGACACTATTTGCACGCGCCTTTATCATCTTCGTTTCCGTCTGTAGCGCGGGAGTCTGTCTGTATGTTCGAGTCTTTATCCGACAAGCTGAAGCGAACGCTGAAAAACCTTCGTGGCGAGGGTGTCTTGACGCCCGCGCACGTTGACGCTGCGCTGCGCGAGATTCGACTTGCGCTTCTCGAAGCGGATGTTAACTACAAGGTCGCTAAAGACTTCATTGCATCAGTCAAGGAGAAGGCCGAAGGTCAGCAGGTCTGGCAGGAACTGAAGCCTTCGGAGCAGGTCGTCAAGATAGTTTTCGATGAATTGGTCGAACTCCTCGGCGGGCAATCCTCAAGGCTTGTCTTTACCAAAGCCATTCCGAATGTCGTCATGATCGTCGGTCTGCAAGGCTCCGGCAAGACGACCTCGACGGGCAAGATCGCGCGCTGGCTGGCGAAGAATCAGGAGCGCAAGCCGCTTCTGGTCTCAGTTGACGTTTATCGCCCGGCGGCGCGCGAGCAGTTGAAGGTCATCGCAAAGGCTACAGGCCAGTCAATCTTCGAGATGCCCGAGACGAACGATCCCTTGACGCTCGTCCGCGAGGCATACAAGCACGCGCAGCAGACGGGCTACGACACGCTCATGATAGACACAGCCGGGCGTCTTCATATTGACGACGAGTTGATGGAAGAGCTTGAGCGCATCAAGAGCGAAACGCATCCGGTCGAGACACTGTTCGTCGCCGATGCGATGACGGGTCAGGACGCCGTGCGCTCGGCTGAAGAGTTTCATCGTCGTGTCGGAATCACGGGCGTCATCTTGACGAAGATGGACGGCGACGCGCGCGGCGGCGCGGCTCTCTCGATCAAGCAGGTGACAGGTCAACCGGTCAAGTTCGTCGGCGTCGGCGAAAAGTACGACGCGCTTGAGCCTTTCTACCCGGACCGCATCGCACAGCGCATCCTCGGGATGGGTGACGTGCTCTCGCTCATCGAAGAGGTGCAGTCTAAGGTTGACCAGACGGAAGCTGAAGAGCAACTGAAGAAGCTACAGAAAAATCAGTTCACGCTCGACGACTTTCGCAGCCAGTTGAGACAGGTTAAGAAGCTCGGCTCCTTCTCTAAAATCATGAAGCTGCTGCCGGACCAACTGCTCGGCGGCATCGGCATGCCGAACCTGGACGAAGAGCAGACCGCGCAGATGGAGAAGGAACTCAAGCGCACCGAATCAATCATTGATTCGATGACAAGGGCGGAGCGTTACGACCACAAGATTCTGAATGCGAACCGGCGGCGTCGCATCGCGCGCGGCTCTGGGACAACGGTAGCGGAAGTCAACGCTCTGATTAAGCAGTACACGGAGATGCGGCAGATGATGCGGCAACTCTCAGGCTCGGGCATGTTCGGCGGCGGCGGCCTCAAGGGCAAGCTCATGCGCCGCATGGCCGGGATGTCAGGAATGCCAGACCTCGGCGGGATGGGGATGGGTAACGGCGATGACGGCGATTTGCCGTCGCTTCCCGCAGGAGGCCCGTCGCGCAAGAAGTTACGGAAGAAGAAACGGAAGAAGAAAAGGTAAAGCAGTGACGAGTTAAGAGTGACGAGTGACAAGCGAAAAGCTTTTAACTCGTCACTCTTAACTCGTCACTCGTCACTCTTTTGGAGGAAGAAAGTTGTTAGCCATTAGATTAATGAGAATGGGCGCGAAGAAGAGACCTTCGTACCGGATTGTCGTGAAAGAGAAGTTGTCGAAACGCGACGGGGCGTACCTCGAAAGCATCGGCACTTATAATCCGATTGGCAAGGACGGCGAGATTAAACTGGACGCCGCCCGCGCGCAATACTGGATCGAGCGCGGCGCGCAACCGACAGACACTGTCCGCCGCTTAATCAAAGCCAACGCGAAAGCGCAGGCAGCACAGACCGAGACAGTCTAAAGTCCAAAGTCCAATGTCCAAAGTCATAGTGGCTGCGGATGAGCATTGGACTTTAGACTTTGGACATTGGACTCCTTATGCGTGAGACCGTCGAGATGATCGTCAAGGCCATCGTGGATGACGCGGAGGCGGTCGAAGTGCGCGAAGTCGAGCAGAAGGGGACGCTCATCATAGAAGTGCGTGTCGCCGAAGCGGACATGGGCAAGATCATCGGGCGGCAAGGGCGAACGGTGCGCGCTCTGCGCTCGCTCCTTCACGCTGCGGGTCTCAAGCAACATCGCCGCTACGTTCTTGAAATAATGGAATGAGCGATGCTGAGGAGAGGGAAGCGGCGGATGACTTGGTATCGGTCGCTCATGCAGTCAGGACCAGAGGCTTGCGCGGCGAGATCGTCGCAGACCTGCTGACGGATTTCCCGGAGCGTTTCGAGGGGCTTGAAAATTTAATAGGAGTTGCGCCCGACGGCACACGCCTTGAACTCAAGCTTGAAGAGCATTGGTTTCAAGGCGCGCGCATCATCTTGAAGTTCGCAGGCTATGATTCAATCGAAGCTGCCAGCGCGCTCGTCGGATACGAATTCGCCGTCCACGAGGAGGAGCGCGTCGAGCTTGAAGAGGACGAGTTCTACGAATGGGAGCTTCAAGGTTGTCGGGTCGAAACGGTCGGGGGCGAGCGTCTCGGGATGGTGCGCGAAGTGTTGAGGACCGGCGGCGGCGTCGAAGTGTTGGCTGTTGTTAATGACGAGACGAAGCGAGAGCATCTGGTCCCGCTCGCCGAAGCGATTTGCGTTGAGATTGATGTCGAGGCCAAATTGATTCGCGTTGACCCGCCCGAAGGGCTATTGGAATTTTAGATTTTTGATTTGTGATTGGAAAAGACAGATTCCGAAGAATCTGAAATTAAATTTTTCAAATCGGCGACAGCCGCCCTTATCCAATCAAAAATCTAAAATCAAAAATCGTAATGCTTCGCGTTGACATCATCACAATCTTCCCTGACTTCTTTCGCGGGGCGTTTGATTACGGCATCATCAGGCGCGCGCTGAGTTCGGGATTAGTTGATCTCAACGCGCATGACCTGCGGCGTTGGACGCTCGATAAGCATAAGCAGGTTGATGATCGGCCTTTTGGCGGCGGCGACGGGATGGTCCTAAAGCCCGAACCGATCTTTGCAGCAGTTGAAGAGTTGACCGGAGAGTGTGAGCGCGCTCGTTACAAAGAGGGCACGCGCGTTGTGTTGCTTTCGCCGCAAGGTCGCGTGTTCACGCAAACGGTGGCGAGCGAGTTGGCCGCAAGCTCTCACATCATGCTCATCTGCGGACGTTATGAAGGAGTTGATGAGCGTGTCGCAGAGTTTCTGGTGACGGATGAAATCTCAATCGGAGATTACGTTCTGTCGGGCGGCGAGCCTGCGGCGGTCGTCGTTGTGGACGCGATCATCCGCCTTCTTCCGGGCGCACTCGGCAACGAGACTTCCGCCGTCAACGAATCCTTCTCGGAAGGATTGTTGGATTACCCGCACTACACGCGTCCGCCGGATTTTCGCGGCATGCATGTGCCGGATATTTTGCTCGGCGGCCATCACGCGGAGATCGCGCGCTGGCGGCATGAAAGAGCGTTAGAGAAGACTAAGCGCAACAGGCCAGACCTGTTGGAAAAGAAGTTATGAATTTTGAATTTTGAATTGAAGAGACCAAGATTGCTTTCAATTCAAAATTCAAAATTCATAACTCAAAATTTTGTTTACTTGGAGTTAAGAGATGAACCGTTTAGATGTAGTTGAGAAATCGCAGTTGCGCGATTCAATCCCGGACTTTCAACCGGGCGACACTGTGCGCGTGCATGTGCGTATCAAAGAGTCTGAGACCAAAGAGCGTCTGCAAGCATTCGAAGGCATCGTGATTGCCCGCAAGCACGGCGGCGCACGCGAGACCATCACCGTGCGCAAGACCAGTTTCGGCGTCGGGGTCGAGAGAATCTTCCCACTGCACGCGACCATCGTTGACCACATTGATGTTGTCAAGCGCGGTCGTGTTCGTCGCGCCAAGCTCTATTACCTGCGCGGGCTGCGCGGCAAGGCTGCGCGCATCCGTGAGAAGGACACGCGACAGCTCAACGCCAATAGCGGTCAAGCGCAGGGCGCGTCAGCGACAGGCAAAAAGGGATGAGGGACGAGGGATGAGGGATGAAAGAAGACATAAAAGGGATTGATTCATCCCTCCGCCCTCCGCCCTCCGCCCTTCGCTCGCGTCGGCGTCGCGCCTCTTCAATCTGCACGGATTTCGAGGACGCGGCTCGCTCTGAAGGTTTCCAACTCATCGCTGGTGTTGATGAAGTAGGCAGAGGCGCATTGGCTGGTCCTGTGGTTGCGGCGGCAGTGATTCTCAATCCCGCAAGACCTCTGCCTGGAGGACTCGACGACTCGAAGAAGCTGACCGCTAAAGAGCGCGAGCGCATCGCAGAGGAAGTGATCGAGAATGCTCTCGCCTTTGCTGTCGGCCAGGTCGAACCGGAAGACATTGACCGCATCAACATTCTTCAAGCATCGCGCCTGGCGATGCTTGAAGCCCTCAAACAGTTAGACCCCTGCGCCGATTATCTGCTGATAGACGCTGTTCAACTTAAAGAGGCCGAACTCCCGCAGAAGGCCATCATTCACGGCGACTCTATCTCCGCCTCAATCGCTGCCGCATCCGTTGTCGCCAAGACCTATCGTGACGCGCTCATGCGCTCCTTTCACGAAGTTTATCCTCAATACAATTTCGCCAGGCACGTCGGCTACAGCACGCGCGAACACATGGAAGCCCTGCGCCTACATGGTCCATGCCAGATTCACCGCAAGAGCTTTCATGGTGTTGTGACTTGCAAGGATGAGGAAGATGCAAAGCAAGGATGAAGGCAGAAGGCAGAAGTCGGAAGTAAAAGCCTCTGACTCATCACCCATCACTCATTACTCATCACCTCCTCTTCGTATCGCCATTGACGCTCATTCTGTCGGCACGGGGCTGGCCGGTAACGAAAGCTACATCACGAATCTCATCGAAGCTCTCGCCGAGATTGACAACGTCAATCGCTACACGCTCTATGTGACAAAGGACGAAGCGGTGGAGCGTTTTCGCAATCGCTGGCCGCATGTTTCTGTGCGGCAGACCTTGCCGCATACACCGCTTGTGCGAATCCCTTTGACGCTCTCGACGGAGCTTCGTCGTCGTCCCGTTGACCTGCTGCACGTTCAATACACCGCGCCGCCGTTTGCGCCCTGCCCAGTCATCGCCACCATTCACGATATTTCGTTCGAGCATCTGCCGGAAACTTTCAAGCGCAGGAGCCGCATCCAACTGCGCCTGACTGTTCGCAGAACGGCGCGCGCAGCGACGCGCATCCTTGTTCCTTCGCGGTACACGCGCCGCGACATCACGGAGACTTACGGGGTCGAGCCTGAGCGCATTGATGTCACGCCTTTGGCAGCGCCAGCGCATTTCGCGCCCGTTCGAGATGAGAGGGAGCTGAGGCGCGTGCGCAAGCTTTATAAAATCGAAGGCGATTATATCTTGACGGTTGGCTCGATTCAGCCGCGAAAAAATCTCACGCGCCTCATCAAGGCTTATGCGCTCTTGCGCCGCGCGCGTCCACACGTTAAGCTGCCTTATCTTGTCCTGGTTGGAAAACGCGCCTGGCTTTATGGTGAAACGCTTCGTGGCATCAAAGAGCATGAGCTTGATGCCCTCACGGTCTTGACAGGGTACGTGTCTGAGACGGACCTGCCCGCGTTGTATTCGGGCGCGCTCTGTTTCGTTTACCCGTCATACTTTGAGGGCTTTGGTTTGCCTCCGCTCGAAGCCATGCAGTGTGGCGTGCCCGTTGTTGCGGGCGACAAAACGAGCTTGCCGGAAGTCGTTGGCGATGCCGGGCTGCTCGTTGATCCGTTTGACGTTGACGCTCTGGCCCAGGCCATGGCGCGCTTGATTGATGATGCAAGTTTGCGCATCCAATTGCGCGCCCGAGGGATTAAGCAAGCAAAACGTTTTAGCTGGCATGAGACGGCGCGCTTGACTCTTGAAGCTTATGATCGAGCGACGAAAAGCAAGGATGAAGGATGAAGGCGGCAACGATGAAAGCGTGGTGGTAACCATTTTTTCTTTTCCTTCATCCTTCATCCTTCCGCCTTCATCCTTTAAATGATGCGTATCGCGATTCTTGGAACACGGGGCGTGCCCGCCAGCTACGGCGGCTTTGAGACTTTCGCCGAACATCTTTCGACACGCCTCGTCGCACGCGGCCACGAGGTGACCGTGTACTGTCGCTCGCATTACGTAAGCCCTCGCCAGCTCGAATATCACGGCGTCCGCTTGAAGGTCTTGCCGACAATCAGGCACAAATATTTCGATACGGTCGTTCACACTTTTCTTTCCGCGCTTCGTGCCGTGCCTGAACGCTTTGACGCCGCGCTCATCTGCAATGCAGCCAACGCTGCATTTGCGCCTATCCTGAGATGGACGGGAACTCCCGTCGCCGTCAATGTTGACGGCCTTGAGCACAAGCGCAAGAAGTGGAATTGGCTGGGCCGGAGCTACTATAAGCTGGCCGAGCGTCTCTCGATCATTCTGCCGAACGAGACCGTGACGGACGCGCGCGTCATCCAGGAATATTATCTCTCACGATACAATGCCTCTTCGACCATGATCGCTTACGGTGCGGAGGTCGAGCGCCGCCCAGACCCTACGGTGCGCCAGTGGAGAGTCGAGCCGAATCGCTACGTGCTTTACGTCTCGCGCCTTGAGCCTGAGAACAACGCGCACCTGGTCATTGAAGCCTTCAAGAAAGTCAGAACCGCGCACAAGCTGCTGATTGTTGGCGACGCGCCTTACGCGCACGAATACATCAACGAGCTGCGCGCCCGCGCACGCGGCGACAAACGCATCATCTTCACGGGCTTCGTCTTCGGCAAGGACTATCGCATGTTGCAGCAGAACGCCTATTGCTACGTTCACGCAACCGAAGTCGGCGGCACACATCCTGCGCTCCTTGAAGCGATGGGCTATGGCAACTGTGTGCTCGCGCTGGCCGCGCCCGAGAACATAGAAGTCTTAGGCGATGCTGGAATCCCTTACGCCGACGAAGCGGGTTTGGCTGCACAGCTTCAGCGCGTTCTGCGCGACGGCTCGCTTGTCAGTTCCTATCGCCTGCGCGCGCAGGAGCGCATCAAAAAATATTACGACTGGGAACATGTCGTTGACCGCTACGAAGAGTTGTTTATGAAGATGGCCGGGCACGGTGATAGAAGCGACAAAGGCATTGATAGTAAGAGCGAGGAAAGTCCTGCGTTGATTGAAGAGATTGCCCCGCGCGAATCGGCAAAATTGTAAGTCGGCGCGGCTTGATCTCAGGCTTGATTAACTCTCGTGAGTATATTTTGAGCTACGGTCGTGGACGCGGAAGCAAATCATTTGACGGCCTTCACGCTCGCCGGACGCGCAAACAGAGAATCGGGCACCGGTTGCTCGAAGTCCACAGACTGATAGTTGATGCGGCTTGTCTGCGCGCCCGCGCTGTAGTGATCTACGACGAAGGGAAAGATGACTCCCTGGACGTTGACATGTTGCGCCATGCGATCCTCTTCGGCAATCTCTACCCCATCCGCCGTTTTGCGCTTGTAGAGAATCTTCATAGGCAAACTGTCCGTTGCCCCGAACTCAAACTCGACCGTGTAGCCATCAGGGTAAGTCAGGCGGACAACCTCGTTGCGTTTCGCAAGGCCAGCCTCGCGCCTTCCGGTGAATGAGAGCTTTGCTCCTTCCTTGCGCCAGTAGCCGCGAAGCAGGTTATCGAAACTCGAACGCAAGGCCAGCTTGAAATCCTCGACCTGCGTCTTCGACATATCTTTGAGCGACTTCGACGCGCCATCATAAACCCATCCGGTGTCCCCTGTGTTGGTCTGAATAATGCGCCCCTCGCTGCTCTTAAACTCCGTGCGCTCGCGGTCCGGGAACACTATGTAGTCAACGAAACTGCTCGGCAGACCCGACTGCCCATCCTTGAACTGCGTGAACTGCCCGCGTCCCGTGACGGAGCGCACATTCAAATAGGTCGTCCCGCCCATCGCCTCGATTGCGCGCTTGATGACGGCTTCGGCTTTCTCATCCGTTGCAGCGGGTGTCCGTTCTGTCGCTGGCTTTCCATCTTGAGCAAGAGCAGAAAGGGGAGTCAGGCCGAGCAGGAAGACGACAAAGATGAAACGCTTGAGCTTGATGCTTGAAACTAAATTTCGATTCATAAAAGTGTGAGCTTAGAAAAATAGCTTAATCAAAATTCGGATGGGAGACAAAGCGAAAGGGCTTCAATGAAATTCTCTCACTGAAACCCTTCCACAAAGGAGACGCTCTGCACGACGCCGCGCGTTACTTAATTCAATTCCGGGCTTGCGTCCGGTACCGCTTTGATGATGATTTCGCCGTTCTCGACATCTACGAGAAAGCGCGTCGCACCCTTCCACATGGTCGTGATCGGCAGCTTCACCTTCTCGTCAATGTGACGCTTCAGGAAGCGCGCACCGTAGGCCGGGCTGAAACCTTTTTCGGTCAAAAGGTCTATGGCTTTCTCAGAGACTTCGACCTCTTTGCCTTGATACTCCATCTGCCGCCTGAGCTTGTTGAGATAGAGCACGGCGATCTGGCGAACCTCGTCCATCATCAGCGGCGAGAAGACGACGATCTCGTCTATGCGGTTGCGAAACTCCGGCGAGAACCTTTGTTCGGCAGCCTTCATCACCTCGTTCTTAATGGCCCGGACATCGCCCAAAGTCTTCTGTCCGAAGCCGAGAGGTTTCTCATACTTCTTGAAGCTCTCGGAACCGAGGTTCGATGTCATGATGACGATGGCGTCCGAAAGATAGACCTTCTTGCCACGTCCGTCCGTCATCCAGCCCTCGTCAAAAGCTTGCAGGAAGAGATTCATCAAATAGGGCGAAGCCTTCTCGACCTCGTCCAGGAGCAGGACCGTGTAAGAGTTCTCTCTCAACTGTTCGGTCAGGATGCCGCCACGCTCTGAGCCTACGATGCCGCGCGGCATGCCGATAAGCTTTTCGATGCCGACCGTGCCATCGCCATACTCGGACATGTCTATGCGAATCATCTTCTCTTCGTCGCCGAACATGAATTCGGCAACAGCCTTTGCAAGCTCTGTCTTGCCGACGCCCGTTGGTCCGAGGAAGAGAAGCACGCCGTCCGGCTTGTAATGATTCTCCTTGAGCGGACCCTTGTTCAAGCGCAAGCGTTGCGCCACGCCACCGACTGCTTCCTTCTGCCCGATGACGCGACGACCGATGTCCTGCTCCATAGTGGAGAAGCGGTCGTTCGTGTCGCGGAAGATCATGTCACGCGGGATACGTGACTCCTGCGAGATAACTTCAATGACATGCTCCGGCTTAACGACCAGAGTCTGCGGCTCGTTGATTTCAACCTTCACGGCAGCCGTGTCCAGCCAACCGATGGCCTTGTCCGGCAGATGCAGGTTGCGTATGTACTTCGGAGCCATCTCAAGCGCAGTGTTGATGGCGTCGTCCGAAATCGTCACCGAATAATTCTTTTCAAGACGCGGGCGCAGACCCAGAAGAATCTCGCGCGTTTCCGTCAATGACGGCTCGTCAACCTTGACCATGCGGAAGCGACGCGCCAAGGCTTCATCTTCCGCGATGTATTCCTTGTATTCCGTCAGGGTCGTCGCGCCGATGATTCTCATCTCGCCGCGAGCCAGAGCGGACTTGAACATGTTGGCAGCATCACTCGATGTGCCGAGCGCAGCGCCCGCGCCGATGATCGTGTGCGCTTCGTCAATGAAGAGAATCAGGTTGTCGCGCTCTTTGACCTCGTCAATGATGCCTTTGATTCTCTCCTCGAACATGCCGCGCAGCATCGTGCCCGCGACGAGTCCGCCCATCTGCAATTGCACGATGTGCGAGCCGCGAAGGCGCGCCGGAACTTTTTCAGGCTCCAGTTCAATCAATCGCGCGAGCCCTTCGACGACGGCAGTTTTACCGACGCCGGGTTCGCCGACGAGCATGGGCGAGTTGGCGCGCTCGCGATGGCAGAGGATTTCCACCATCTGCTGAATCTCCATCTCGCGGCCAATGGTTGGCGGAATCTTGTCCATCCGCGCGAGGCGATTAAGAGAGGTGCCGAAATGTTTGAGATAAGGAGGCAACTCGAATTTCTTCTTGTACTGCTCCTCTTCCTGTTCGCGCATATGAACGCGGGCGCGCACGTTTTCCACAACAGCCTCCGGCGAAGCGCCTAAGCCTCGCATGACCTCGACGAAAAGACCGCGCTCATCTTGCGAGAGAGCAGTGAAAATATCTGTGGACTCGATTGTCTTGCGACCCTGAGCGCGCGCGCGCTCCATCGCACGTTTGAAGAGATCGGTCGTGTCGGGCGCGATTCTGAAACCTTTGCCAACATGCTGGCGACCCATTTCAAGACGCTTCTCGATCATGCTTCTGACCGAGTGTGGGTCAATCGAAAGGTCACGCATCGTGGCATTGAAAAGCTCTGCTTCTTCATCTGTCAGAGCCTTCAGGATGTGCTCGACCGCAACGTAGTTCTGATCGCGGCGGCGCGATTCACTAAGTGCATTCTCAAGAATGCGCTGACCGCTATCGCTAAATTTATCTTTGTATGCCCCTAGGTCTATCATTCTCTGTTTCTCAACTACATTTAGAAGGCGATGCTCCACACCGTATCAAACGTTCATAGTGTGCCAAAAGTTTGACGGCGAAGTTCGTCTTTGATTTCAAACTGAGCCGCAACGAAAATGCAGCGGCTCTCATAAGCCTTCTTTTAGATGCGAGGGGCGGAAACGCCGTTGCGTTTCCAGACAAACCAACTATACCACACCTCGCACCTGCAAATGTCTAGCCAAAATTTTTAGGGGATAGGTGATAGGGGTTGGGGGTTGGAGAGAACGGCGACTGCTTTCTTTTCCAACCCCCAACCCCTATCACCTATCCCCTGCTTTTCAGTAATCGTAATCTTCGCCGCCCGGCATCGGAGGCGCGCCCTTCTTCGGTTCGGGCGCGTCCGTGACTGCGGCATCGGTTGTCAGCATCAGTCCGGCGATTGAGGCTGCGTTCTGCAACGCCGTGCGAACCACTTTCGTCGGATCAATGATGCCAGCCGCAACCAGGTCTTCGTATTCACCTGTTGCCGCGTTGTAACCTTTCGCGCCCTTAGAATCTTCGACACGTCCGACGACGATTGCGCCCTCGACACCAGCGTTTTCGGCGATGCGGCGAAGAGGTTCTTCCAACGCGCGACGAACAAGCTTGATGCCCGTCTGCACATCCTCGTCATCGGAAGTCAATTTGTCCAGAGCTTTCGCGGCACGCAAGAGCGCCACGCCGCCGCCCGGCACGATGCCTTCCTGAGCCGCAGCCTTCGTCGCATTCAAAGCATCCTCGACGCGCGCCTTCTTCTCTTTGAGTTCGGTCTCGGTCGCCGCGCCGACGCGAATCAGCGCGACGCCGCCGACGAGCTTCGCCAGACGCTCCTGCAACTTCTCGCGGTCGTAATCCGACGTGGCGTCCTCGATCTGAGCCTTGAGCGTCTTCACGCGACCTTGTAAGTCGTCGGCCCTGCCCGCCCCGTCAATGATAGTCGTACTGTCCTTGTTATCCACGATCTTCTTGGCGCTTCCCAAATCTTCGAGCTTGACGCTCTCAAGCTTGATGCCGAGGT
>Ga0182001_10000074_pt1 | contig 23370 bp, 15 predicted proteins | sample BulsoiFelSFmetaG_FD_120485 | JGI IMG/M metagenome (GOLD analysis project Ga0182001, IMG submission 120485) | Bulk soil microbial communities from Mexico - San Felipe (SF) metaG | ecosystem: Environmental > Terrestrial > Soil > Agricultural land | place: Mexico: San Luis Potosi | collected... | reverse complement strand
TGGGCGGCGGCCTCCGGTCTCTGGCAGTTCATTCCCGGCACGGGCGCGCGTTACGGCCTGCGCCAGAACGCCTGGATTGACGAGCGCAACAGTTTCGAGAAAGCGACGCGCGCATCCGCACGTTATTTGAAGTTCCTCGCCAATCGTTATCGCGGCAACTGGGAACTCGCCATCGGCGCGTACAACACGGGCGAAGGCAACATCGACCGCGCCATCTCGCGCGCTGGCGTCGCGGATTTCTGGCGTGTCTATCCCTTCATCGCGCAGGAGACCAGAAACTACGTGCCGAACATCTTAGCGGCGATGTTGATTGCGAAGAACCCTGAGAAGTACGGCTTCCACGGTGTTCGTCCAGACCCGCCGCTCTCTTACGACGTGGTGCAAGTCCCGACGGCGACGAGTTTGAGCTTGATTGCGCAGGCGACCAACGTGAGCGTTGATTACATACGCATGCTCAATCCTGAACTCCGTCGCGACACGACGCCGCGCGGCGAGTCTTATCAGGTTCGCATTCCGGCTGGCAAGGCCAACCAGTTCGTCGCGGCCTTGAAGGGCATCCCGATTGAGAAGCGCGATGCCGCGCTTAATAACAATTTAGTTCTGACAGGTTACACGCGCGCGAAGACGGATGTCGCATCAACACCTGCAACGCCGGGCTTGATGAAGGTCAAGGCCAGACCGGGCGACACGCCTGCCAAACTTGCTGTGCGTTACAATGTCTCTGCCGATGACATCGCAAGAATGAATGGAACGGCGGTCAATGCCGAGCTTCCAGTGGGACAGGAAGTGAAGCTCCCGACGCCAGCTCCCGCATCAACGCGTCGTCGTAGCGGTAGATAACTCAGAAGAGCGAAGCGTTCGACTCGTCTTGAATGCTTTATAAACAATAGCGAGCGCGCTTCCGATTAAGCTTTCGGAAAGCGCGCTCGTCTCTTTTCACCGAAGAAGCGCCTTCACACCCTCGCAAACGTCACGTGCGCTCCTTCTTTTCCTCTTGAGAAACGGAGCAAGCCCACCATGCTCTTTCGCACACAATCCGCAGCCGTTTATGGCATTAACGCAGACCTCGTTGACATCGAAGTTGATTTGACACCGGCGCGCGGCGAAGCGGACGCGCAGCCTTCCGTCACAATCGTTGGCCTGCCGGATGCAGCCGTGCGCGAATCCCGTGAGCGCATCCGCGCTGCCATCTCAAACTGCGGCTTCTTCTTTCCCTTTCACAAGACGACGATCAATCTCGCGCCCGCAGACGTTCGCAAAGAGGGGGCGAGTTTTGATCTGCCGATTGCGCTCGGCATCCTCGGCGCAAACGGCGACCTCTGTGATGCGGAGAACCTGACGGATATACTCTCGACGGGCGAGCTTTCATTGGACGGTCGCGTGCGCCCGATTCGCGGCGCGCTGCCCATTGCGATCCGAGCGCGCGAATCCGCTATCAAATATCTGCTTCTGCCTGAAGAAAACGCGCGCGAGGCTGCGGTTGTCTCGGGCGTTAATGTTTATGCTGTCTCAGACCTGCGCGGCGCAGTTGATTTAATCGCGCGCCTTCGCTCAAACACGCCGCCGCTGCCTTTGAGCATTGACCCTTCTGAAGTGCTGCGAACTTCCGACCACTACGGTGTTGACTTCAAAGAGGTGCGCGGGCAATTGACGGCCAAGCGCGCTCTTGAAGTCGCCAGCGCAGGCTCGCACAACATCTTGCTCATAGGTCCACCTGGTTCCGGCAAGACCATGCTCGCCAAGCGACTGCCGACCATCTTGCCGCCGCTCGAATTCGAGGCGGCGTTGGAACTCACGAAGATTCATTCTGTCGCGGGGCTGACCGGTCGAACGGGACTCGTCACCGAAAGACCTTTCCGCTCGCCGCATCACACGATCTCTAACGCTGGTTTAATCGGAGGCGGCACAGTCCCGCGTCCCGGCGAAGTAAGCTTAGCTCATCACGGGGTTCTTTTCTTAGATGAGTTGCCGGAGTTTGACCGAAGCGTTTTGGAAGTCTTACGCCAGCCGCTCGAAGATCAAAAGGTGACGATTAGCCGTGCCGCTATGTCATTGACGTTCCCGGCATCTTTCATGCTCGCGGCAGCGATGAATCCTTGTCCTTGCGGCTTCTGGAACGACCCGACGCGCGAGTGTCGCTGCACGCCTCTACAGATTCAACGTTACGTCGGGCGCATCAGTGGTCCACTGCTTGACCGCATAGACATACACATTGACGTGCCTGCCGTCAGGTTCAAGGATTTGTCCGACCGCAGCAGCCCAGAAGGTGAGAGTTCAAAGGAGATGAGCGAGAGAGTTATCAGGGCCAGAGAGATGCAGCGCGAGCGCCTGCGCGCCGAAGGCATCTTCGCAAACGCTCAAATGTCGCCGAGACTGATCCGCCATCACTGTCCATTGGATTCTGAGGGCGAGCGCATGCTGGAATCCGCGATGGTTCGTCTGGGATTATCAGCGCGCGCTTACGACCGCATCTTGAAGGTCAGTCGCACGATTGCGGACCTTGATGGTTCAGAGGAGATACGTCCCCTGCATCTCGCCGAGGCCGTCGGCTATCGCTCGCTTGATAGAACTTATTGGGTTTGAAGAAATGATTTCAAGCTGCGGGAGTACATCAGTTGCCACTAGCTTTAGCTAGTGGATTAAGAAGGCTTACAGACAATCGGCTTTAGCCGATTAATGTTCTTTGGTGTAGTGCGAGCCTGACTCTCTTATTGCCAGCCGCAGAGCGATGGCTTCAGTTGGGCGATCTGGTTGAAGCGGTCTGCATAGCTTTCGGCATACTCTGTGATCGTTCGTTTGATTCTCGCAAAGAGAGCGCAGCGAAAACTCTTTTCCGCAACGCGGTCGCGCAGGAAGAGCAGCGCGTTGGCTTCGCCCCAGTATTCACGATCTTCCCAAACCTCTGCGCTCGTCCCTCCCATCTCGTTCGCCATTTTGATTAAGCGCGGATCGTGCGTGTCGTGGCCGTTCGCCAGGAAGATAGTTTTGTAGAGCGGCATCAACTGATTCTGAAGCTGATAGAGTTTGCCGTCCATGCCTGACGCTTGATTAACGTGGCCGAACTCGTGCGCGATCTTCGCAGCCGCGAGAATATCTCCGCCCATTGTCTGCTCAGCATCGCCATAGGCCAGCGAATTCATCACAGGATAATAGACAGGGTCTGGATAGCCCTGATTGATTTCAGACCCGAGCGTGATTGTCACTCCGACGAGTTCGCCCGTATCGTTCCACCTGTATTTGCCGGTCGTTGCTCCATGCTGATTTTCATTCGAGATTGTAATTGTCAAAGTTAAGCGAGCATTATGCTCGTACTTCTCCCATTGTTGGCGTCCGGCCTCAGTTGAGAGAAACTCTGATTTCCACTCCTGGTATCTGGTCCTGTATCTGTCCGGTATCTCTTCTTTAATGCCGCCCTGACCTGTGGCGGATGCGCCCTTCGTGTATGAATCTTCAAAGCGGGCGGACGAGTCTTCTCGGGTGACGAACAGATCTGCCGAACTCAGCCCGCACTGGCTGAAGTCTTCTATGTCCCACCTGCTCGAATGAAGCCCGACTGTTTGCCGCGCGCTCAGGCGCGAAGGAGTTAAGAGCCAGAGCGCGCAGAGGATGGCGACGAAACAGGAGACGTAGCAATTTTTCATCTTTGACGAGCCTCAAAAATTTATACGCGAACGTTGGTTTTAGAAATATGCGAGGCAGACCCAAAAGGGTTTCGTCCTTCTAAGCTACCTTTGGTCGGAAGTCAATAGTTTTATCCGCAGCCGCTTTCCAAAGAGCTGGCGAAACCATGAAGGACGGCCCTCAGGTCTCTGGCCCTGCGAATGCTCTGTCTATAATCTGAAATCGGGGGTGGAAATTGATTGCCAGCTACTATCTTTGAAGCGGGAATAGCCCGGGCAGCTCAGTCAATTGGTCTTACCCCTGAAATATCAGACATGCCAATGGTCAAAAACTTGGCTTGACAAAATCGCCGGTCTAACTGATAATCCGTCGCGTCTCTGAGGTGTATGGCTCGAAAATCAAATCAAAGGTCATACCCTTTCGCTGTAAGTCTTCAATAATTAATAGGCAAATCCGTCCTGCTTGAGACTTTCAGCGTTTGGGAGAGAGCTTCGCAGTCCACAGCCGCGCGATTTGAGCGGCCCAACTCTTTGGCTTTCGAAGCTCCTCGGAGATTTCGCCATACTGGATAATCTTAATCAATAAAGCATTTGCAATGATGCTCTCTAATAAGAAAGGACAGACCGATGTATAAGTATGCGTGTCAGCGCGGCATGACAGCTCTGCTGTTGCTTCTGGTCGTGTTTAGCATGACGGCGAGCGCGCAGGAATTCAGAGGCTCGATTACGGGGAAGGTAGTTGACCCGAATGACGCTATTGTTCCGGGCGCGGAAGTCTCCATCAAAAACGTTGACACTAACGCGCTCGTCACCGCAACGACGAATGAGGATGGCAGCTACAGCTTTCCATTGCTTCAGCCCGGAAAGTACACGCTGACCGTGACGAAAGAGGGCTTCAACACAGCCGTGCGCGAAGGGATAGAGATTCGCGTCGCAGACAAACTGACGCTCGACGTTAAGATGGATGTCGGAGTCTCAGCAACCGTCACCACCGTCACGGACACCCCTGTTCTTGAGACCGGCTCGGTCAGTACCGGAACGGTCATCAACAGCCGACAGGTCAGCGAGCTTCCTTTATCAGAAGGAACCGCTTATCAGTTGGCGACGCTAGCGCCCGGTGTGGCCTACACCGGCAATCCGATGTTCACTGCGCCCATCTCGAATGGCAACCTCGCGGCGTTTCGCTCAAACGGCGCGCCAGCGCAGAATCAGATTACGCTCGACGGCTCGCCGAACTATGCCTTCGACGGCGCGGTCGGCTTCTCGCCGCCATCGGACGCCGTGCAGGAGTTCAAGATTCAGACGAACGCCTTCGACGCACAGCAAGGTTATTCGGCGGGGGCGACCGTCAACGTCGCAGTCAAGAGCGGGACCAATGACCTGCACGGCTCCGGCTGGTATTTCAACCGCGACCGCAGCCGCACGGCCAATAACTTCTTCTCGAATCGTAGCGGCCAATCCAGACCCATCAGAACTTATCATCGCTTCGGCGGCGTCGTGAATGGCCCTGTCGAGATACCTAAGCTCTACAACGGTCGTGACAAGACCTTCTTCCTTTTCTCCTACGAGCGTTTGTTAGATAACACTGCGGAGCCGCAACTCTTCACTGTGCCGACCGCCGCGATGCGCAACGGCGACTTCTCTGCATTGATTGTCAATCGCAACAACATCGCGGATACTGCGAACACAGTCATCTACAATCCTTTCAGCGGAACGCCGAGCGGCAGCAACGTGGCGCGCACGTCATTCGGTTGTCCGACATCGGGCGCGGTGTCGGCGACATCCACTTGCAACATCATTCCGTCAACGCTTTTCAATCCGATAGCCAGAGCGTTGCTCAGCCTCTATCCGCTGCCTAACGTGACGGGCACGGGCGCAAACGGCACGCAGAACAACTATTTCTCGAATGTCATCCGTCACGAAAAATACAGAGCGTGGCTGACGCGCATTGACCACAAGATTAGCGCGAACCAGACGATCTTCGGTAAGTACTATCATAGCTTCAATCCAGAGGATCGTTATGACTGGGCTGCCGATTCTCCGAACAGCTACATCAATGGTCTCTCCATTACTCAAGGGTTTGAGGACAGGACCAATGATGGCGGCAATCTGGACTATACCAACACTCTTTCTTCCAGCATGGTCCTGGACCTGCGCGTCAGCTTCAACAAGTTCACGCAAGAACGTCATCCGGCTTTAACGCTTGACCCGGCGACATTGGGCTTCTCTGCTCAGGCGGTCTCGGCGTTTCGCGGCTACGATTATTTCCCGATGCTCGAAATCAGAAATCTGGACGCGACACGTCCGATTCGCTCCGATCTCGGCTCGATGCGTTCCGACTGGAACCTGGGACGCTTGCGCCCCTTCATGATGGGGACGATTGAGCCGACCGTGACCAAGCTCTTCGGCAACCACACGATGAAGGTGGGGTACGATTTCCGCGATGTCCGCGAGAACTTCATCAGCAACGGCTATCAGGGCGGACGCCTCTTCTTCGACGGCACATACACAAGCCCTGCGTCCAACTCTTCGAGTACGCTGCGCAATGCCTTCGGGCGCGACATCGCTGCGTTTCTTCTGGGCGTGGCGACCGCAGGCTCAGGCTCGACCGCAAGCCAAATTGATAACTCCATTAACTACTCTGTGCAGTCCGTCTATCACGGCTTCTTCGTGCAGGACGATTGGAGAGTGACGCCTAAGCTGACTTTGAATCTGGGACTGCGCTATGAATTAGAAGGCGGCTTGACCGAGCGTTACAATCGAATCCAGCGCGGCTTCGATCTTTCAACGCCGAGTCCGGTTGAAGCTGCGGCGCGCGCTGCTTACACGACAGCTTACAATGCCAACCCTGCGAACTTCGTAGTCACGCCCGCGAATTTCCATGTGCTCGGCGGCTACACCTACGCTGACGATAACAACCGCACGGCCTGGAACACAGATAAAGCAACGCTCCAGCCACGTTTCGGAATTTCTTATGCCTTGAATGAGAAGACAGTGCTTCGTGGAGGCTTCGGCATCTTCATGGCACCGCACCAGATCGAGATCAACTCGCTGGGTCTGCAAACGGGCTTTGCTGGGACGACGCCTTTCATCGCCTCGAATGATAACGGTCGAACCTTCTTCGGCACTCTGACCAATCCGTTCCCGAATGGCGCGGCGGCCTCGCCGGGCGCAAGTCTCGGTCTTTTGGCCGGAACTGGCGTTGCCGTCGGAGCGTCGGACACGCCTGTGCTTCCGATTGATCGCAAGAACTCTAAGTTCGCGCGCATTGTCGCGGGCATTCAGCGAGAGTTGCCAGGCCATTTCGTGCTTGAAGCCAACTATGTTTCATCCTGGGGCTACGACATGCCTGTCAACAGAAACTTGAACTCCGTTCCGCGCTCGTTCCTGGCGTCTGACCCAACGGCTGACGCGACCGTCAACACGTTCATGAACGTGACGCTTCCGAACCCGTTCAGGAATCTGTTGCCGTCAACGAGTCCGTTCAACTCTGCGACGACCATCACGCGCGCGCAGTCGCTGTTGCCGTTCCCGCAGTTCGGTGATCTGTGGATACAGCAATACAACGGCACGAACAGGTACAACGCGCTCCAGCTACAGGTGACACAGCGGCTTAAGAAAGGTCTGACGATGAGCGCGAGCTACACTCGCTCGCGCTTGCGCGAGAAGTCGGATTACCTGAACCCGACCGACACGGCACTCGAAGATCGCATCTCGCCGGACGACAGGCCGAATCGCTTCACCTTCTCGACCGTTTACGAACTGCCCTTTGGACGTGGCCGCAGCTTCGGCAAGGACATGAATCGTCTGGTTGATGTGGTTGTCGGCGGATGGCAGATCAATGGAACGTACGAGTGGCAATCGGGTGAACCGTTCACGCTCAGTCCGACGCAGGTCTGGTACTACGCGGGCGACTTATCGCAGTTGCAGAGCCACACTGGCGAGAACAACGGGCAGGGGCAGAAGTACGGCGTTGACATCTCGGCCTTTACCATTCCGCTCGCCAACGGCATCGGGATAGTCAGGCTCAATAACTTCAACACGGGCCTGCGCAATGTTCCGACAACTCTTGATAGCTTGCGCAATCAGCCGTTCATCAATGTCAACCTCTCGCTCTCGAAGAACTTCATGTTAGGCGAGCGCACCAAACTGCAATTGCGCGCCGAAGCGATCAATGCTTTCAATCATCCGTATTTCGGAAGCGGTATCGGCCTCGACCCGAGTAACACAGGAACTTTCGGCCTTGTGACCACGCAACGCAATAACCCGCGTGACATACAGCTTGGCGTGAAGTTCGTCTTCTAACGCTGGCGGAGGGAACCGGGGAACTCTCCTTCGTCCAGCGCTAACGGACGCGAGCCGCCTTTGGGTCAAAACCCTCGGCGGCTCGCGTTACATAGAGAGTCAATTCCAGACGACTTGTCACACAAGGAAAGTGGAATGAGTAAGCGAAGCATAGTCCGTGCCATCAATCTTATCTTGACCGTTGTCGTTTTTGTGGGCGTCGCGTTGGCCCAGAAAGCAGCTAATCCAAGCGCGCTTTCTTCAACTTCCATCAATTGGAACAACGCTCTCAAGCAGAAGCCCGAATGGTACGCCAGCGATGAAGCCGTGCGCATCGCCGACAACGTTCTTCTCTACCAGCGCGAAACGGGCGGCTGGCCCAAGAACATAGACATGGCGCAAGTCTTAACCGAGCAGGAGAGGCTCGCGCTCGTCAAACAGAAGCAGGAAGTTGATTCCACGATTGACAACTCTGCGACCTACACTCAACTTGCATATCTCGCGCGAGTCTTTACGGCAAAGAAACTGGAACGCCACAGGGAAGCCTTCCTCAAAGGCTTTGACTATCTAATAAAAGCGCAGTACGCCAACGGCGGCTGGCCTCAGTATTATCCTCTGCGCGAAGGCTACTACACGCACATCACCTATAACGACAATGCCATGATCGGAGTCCTCCGACTTCTGCGCGACGTTGCCAGGAAGAAGCCCGACTATAGTTTCGTTGATGAAGACCGCCGTCAAACGGCAGCGCGTGCCGTTGAGAAGGGAATCGAGTGCATCCTCAAAACTCAAGTCGTCGTTGAGGGCACGCGCACGGTCTGGTGCGCGCAGCATGATGAGGTGACGCTCGCGCCTGCGCCCGCCAGAAAGTTTGAACCCGTCTCTTTGAGCGGCTACGAGAGCGTCGGCATCGTCAAATTCCTGATGGGCATAGAGCATCCAAACGAGCAGGTTATCAATGCTATCGAGGCGGCAATCAATTGGTTTGAGAAGACGAAGATCAACGGCATCCGCCTCGTCGAGAAGAAAGATGCCTCGAAGCTGCACGGCTTTGATCGCGTGGTCGTTCGTGATGAGGCGGCGTCTCCGCTCTGGGCACGCTTTTACGAGATCGGAACGAACCGCCCCATCTTTAGTGGACGCGATAGTGTTATCAAGTACGATGTCTCGCAGATAGAGGACGAACGGCGCAACGGTTATCGTTGGTACGTTGACGACCCTGAGGAGCTTTTGAGCAAAGATTATCCGGCCTGGCAGAAGAAGCGGGGACGCGCGGGTTCGCAAACATCAAACATCAGGGGCGTTGAATTTTAACGAAAAGCTTATGACGAATCGTCGAGAATTCATCAAACAATTCCTGGTCGGAGGCGCTGCGGCGCTCGTGACGACAAGTCTCGCGTCCGCAGAGACCGTGAGCCGAGTCATCAATGGCTCGCTCGGCTCATACTCATCACCCGACGACGCTTGGGCGCAAGTGCCTTTGATTCTGAAACGCATCAAGCCGCCCGTTTTCCCGAAGCGCGATTTTTCTGTCACGCGCTACGGCGCGGTCGGTGATGGCAAAAAGGATTGCACCGAAAGCTTCAGCAAGGCCATCGATGCTTGCAACAAAGCTGGCGGAGGCCGCGTCGTTGTTCCTGCGGGTCTCTTTTTGACGGGCGCGATTCATCTCAAGAGCAACGTCAACCTGTATGTCTCTCGTGACGCAACCATCAAGTTTAATCCAGACCCAGCGAAATATTTGCCGCTCGTCTTCACACGCTTTGAAGGGACGGAGTGCATGAATTTCTCGCCGCTCATCTATGCTTTCGAGCAGGAGAATCTAGCCGTGACGGGCGAGGGCACGCTCGACGGCTCGGCGTCCGACGAGAACTGGTGGGCCTGGAACAGGCGCGGGGCGGATGGCTCAGAAGCTCCTGCGCGCGCCAGCATACGAAAGCTGTTGGACTACGGCGAGCGCAATGTTCCCGTCAGCGAGCGCGTTTTCGGGCAAGGCGAAAAACTTCGGCCTAACTTTATTCAGCCTTATCGCTGCAAAAACATCCTCATCGAAAACTTACACATCATCAACTCGCCGATGTGGGAGATTCACCCTGTGCTTTCGACGAACATCACCGTGCGCGGCATCAAAATCAAGAGTCATGGCCCGAACAACGACGGCTGCGATCCTGAATCATGCACGGACGTGTTGATCGAAGATTGCGAGTTTGACACGGGCGACGATTGCATCGCTATCAAGTCGGGTCGCAACAATGATGGCCGGAGGGTGAATGTTCCCTCTCAGAATCTGATCGTGCGCGGTTGTCGTATGAAGGATGGACACGGCGGCGTGACAATCGGAAGTGAAATCTCCGGCGGCGTGAGAAACGTCTTCGCGGAGAATTGCCAGATGGACAGCCCGAACCTTGACTACGCTCTGCGCGTGAAGAACAACGCCATGCGCGGCGGCCTTCTGGAAAACCTATATTTCCGCAACATCGAGGTCGGGCAGGTTCGTCTCGCGGTCATCACCGTTGACTTCAATTATGAAGAGGGCGAGAAAGGTAAGTTCACGCCCGTTGTGCGCAACTTCGTCGTGGATGATTTGAAGAGCGCAAAGAGCGCGCGCGCTTTGGATGTGCAAGGATTCAAGCAAGCTCCCGTTTATGACATGAAGTTGACGAACTGCACTTTTGATAATGTTGCTCAGTCGAACATCGTCAAGAACGTTCAGGGCTTAACTTTCACAAACGTTCGCATCAACGGCAAACTGGTCGAGAACATTGCGAGCGCGGCGAAGATAAAAATCGTTCTCGCGGGAGATTCGACCGTGACGGACAAGGACGGCTGGGGCAAAGGATTCAAAGAGCATCTTGATGAGAACATCGAATGCGTCAACATGGCGCAAGGCGGTCGTAGCTCCCGCTCGTACCTCAACGAAGGCTGGTGGCAGAAAGTCCTGGCCCTGCACGGCGATTACATTCTGATTCAGTTCGGCCACAACGACATGCCCGGCAAAGGGCCTGAGCGCGAGACAGACCCGCAGACGAGCTACAGAGAGTTCATGACGCGTTATGTTGACGAAGCGCGCGCTGCCGGAGCAAAACCGATTCTCGTCACATCGCTCACGCGTCGTCGCTTCAAGAACGGCAAGATTGATTCAGACCTTTTCCCTTACACGGACGCCGTGAAGAGAATCGCTGCTGAAAAGAGAGTGCCGCTCATTGATCTTCACCGCTTGAGCATCGAGTTGATTGATTCGATGGGGCAGAAAGAGAGCGACGCTCTCGGCAAGATGAAGCCCGACGGCAGCGGTATGGACTACACACATCTTGGCGACAAGGGCAGCGAGTTGATTGGTAAACTCGTCGCTGATGAATTGCGAAGAGTTGAGCCGGAGCTTGCGGCGCACATCAAATAAGATCAGAGGTATGGAATCATTCCGAAGTGATGAATTCTCGACCGCCTAAGGTTTCGTCGCTTTATCCTGAGTCGCGGGCTTCGGCGCGGGCAGCGGCTTGGCGTATATCTTAATCAAGATCATCGTGAACTCTTTCCCAGTGCGTTGGTGTGGCGTCCCGCGCGGGACGACGATCAAATCGCCCTTCTTGATTTCAAATGTTTGCCCGCCGACGATTTTCGGACTTTTCCATTCGCCTGGAGAGTCTTCGCGCGGCGCATCCAATTTCCCGCCCAGAGTGAGCGTGGCAGAGCCATCGAGTACGTAGTAAACATCGTCGGAAGCGTCGTGGACTTCCGCGAGCGCGGTCGGCCTGCTCTTATCGTGCTGCACGGCGACACGAAGCTGCATCCCTTCGCCGCCGATTAACTCTTCCACCTTATTATCTGTGCCGATCTTCTGTTCAAGGTCATTGAGAGACTGCGCTTGCAAGACGACGAACGGACGAATCGGGCTGCTCGGCTCTTTACCGCTCTGCATGGTTGATGACGACTGCGCCGCCGCGCCGATTGAAAGCAGGGATGCGAAAGCCGTAATTGTCAGAATGCGCTTGATGCTCATGAACATTTTGTTTCGTTCTCCTTTGTTTCCAGTGCGCTTGAGTAAACTTCTTCCATAATTCTTGTCACCTCGCGCCCGATGAGTCCGCCCACGCGCGGCTCGCCGCCCGTGAGAACTGCTCGCGTGAAATCATCTATCAACGGCTGGTGAAGATTTCGGTGCGGCTCGTGAAATTCAATCCGCTCGCTGTCCGTAGTCTTAATCATCAACTCTCCTTCGTTCAAAGGGGCGACATGGATTGAGCCGCGACTGCCGTAGATGCTCAACTTGTCTTGCGGTTCGTGAGCCGCATGCGTCACCGCAAGCGTGGCCTGAGTCTTCCCCTCGAACTGAAAGAGGGCTGTTGCCGTGTCCTCCACTTCACGCTCGAAGAGAACGTTGCCAGTGATGCCTCTGGCTTCTCGAACTTGTCCGAACAGATTCATCAGAACTTCTATGCGGTGACAGCCGAAATCGAATAATGGTCCTCCGCCCGACTTTGATTTTTCCAGCAGCCAACGGCGCGGATGATTTGGTGCAGGATCGAATCTCTCGAACGCATTCATCTGCGCGAGAACAGGCACGCCAATCTCGCCTGAGTCAAGAAAAGATTTGATGCGCTCAATAACCGGATAAAAGTGGCGGTAATAGCTGATGCCCAGGCGAACGTTGTGAGTCTCGCAGGCTGCGATCATCGAATCACACTCTGTCGTATTCAACGCCATAGGCTTTTCGCACAAAACATGAAGGCCAGTGCTCGCCGCTGCGATGGTTTGCTCTCTGTGAAGATGAACGGGCGTGGCGATGTAAACCGCCTCGACCTCTTGGTCCGCAATCAAATCTCGCCAATCTTTGTGCCAACGCTTCGCGCCAAACTCTCTGGCGAACTCTTCGGCTAAGACAGAGTTCGCGCGGCTCACCGCGACGAGTTCGCAATTTGGAAGATCGCGCAAAGCCGGAGCGATTCGCTTGCGCGCAATGTCTCCGCAGCCGATCAGTCCCCACCTGAGCTTCTCAGACATCTCTAAACTTTCCCGCTCGCTACTTTTTACGACTCTGCTCGATTAACCATCTGGCAAGTTCGCGCGCAGCCTTGTAGTTGTCATACTCCATTGGAAGCTTTCTGCCATCCGTATATTCGTTGTAGAGCCAGGGGTCGCCGACGGCGAAGACAGTGCCTTTGCCAAAGCGCGAGACCGCCATGATAACGCCGTCCTTGTCCTCGATGATTGCTTTGGCGGGCGGCGTGATTGAAAGAGTTGAAATCTCTTTTAAGTAAAGCTGGCGCGCGAGTTTGAAGATAGAGTTATTGTCGGGAACGATAATCTTGCCCATCTCGAAATCGTTTCCCTGCACACGGTTCTTGCTGTCTTTATTAAATTGAATGCCGAACTGTCTCGCCAGATTATTGAAGTGGTCAAACTCCATGTTGCCGATGTCATTGCCCATCAGGACCAGGACGCCGCCACGCTTGACCCAATCGGTGATGGCTTTAATGTGCGCGTCTTCAATGAAGTTCGGATGCTCCGTCTCTTCTTTGGTGTCTGGGTCAACGATGATGTAGATGTCTGATCCTTTCAGATTCGCGGACGTTGGAGCCTGCATCAAAGATTCCGTTCTCGCGCCATAATTCCTGAAGGCATTGCCGAAGAAAGAGAAGCCGCTGTTGGGCATCTCCTCCCATTTGTAATGAAAGGGAAGAACACGTCCTGTCGAATCCTTCTTCGTTTCGCTGTTGAAGAAATAGTCGAGCGTGACGGTTTTGCCTTTGCCAATGGAGAGTGTGTCTGCAATCTCCATCTCAATCGCCGCCATCAAAAATGCGCCGACGCCTTTCGCATCGTTGGTCACGACCTTTTCGCTCAGATAGTATTCATAGCTTCCATCTCGATAAGGATTCCCGCCCAATCCTGAAACGCTGACAGTCCCTTTGAGGTTGACTCCTCCGGCTGGCGTCGGCTCGATGAATTGAGACTTGATGCCGTCGTAGCCTTTCTGCGCGACTTTGAAATATGAGGCTGGAAGATAGCCCTCGCGCACAGCCTTCGCCAGAGCATAGACGAACATAGAGGAAGCAGAGGCTTCAAAATAATTGCCCTTCTCTTTGCCTTTGTCGAGCACGTCGTACCAGAGTCCAGATTTCGGGTCTTGATATTTTTCAATCGCGATGGCCAAACGTTTCAAGATCGAAAGAAGCTCGGCACGCTTCGGATGATCTTTCGGGAAATAGTCGAGTGTGTCCACGAGCGCCACCGCGTACCAGCCCATCGCGCGCGCCCAGAAATTTGGCGAATGCCCCGTCTGCGGGTCTGCCCAACGCTGCTGTTTGGATTCATCCCAGCCGTGATAGAGAAGCCCTGTCTTCGGGTCGCGCGAGTGCGTCTCCATCAGGATGAACTGTTTGGCGATGTCGTCGAAGTCCGCATCTTCGTGAAAGGTCGCGGCGTACTCCGCATAAAATGGCTCGCCCATGTAGAGGCCATCGAGCCACATCTGCGAAGGATAAATTTTCTTGTGCCAGAATCCGCCTTCGGAGGTTCGCGGTTGTGTTCGTAACTGCTCGCGTAAAATGTCCGCCGCTTTGCGATACTTGTCCTGGCCTGTCACTTTATAAAGCAGCAGGAGATTTCTTCCCGAGAGGACGTTATCAAGATTGTAGTCGTCCGGCTTGTAAGTGCGAATCGTGCCGTCATCATTAATGAAGCGATCTGTGATGTGCTGTATATATCTGAAATATTTTCCGTCGGCGGTGTTCATCCAGACGCCTTCGATGCCTTTCAACAGAACACCCTGTTCATAATTCCACCTGTCACGCGAGGGGTCAGTCGCCAGAGACTCTTTCCAGATAGTCATTGCAGTCGCCGCCATGCGCTCCGAAAGAGGCGCGGTCTGCGCTGCAATGGAAGAGAGAGAAGCGAGCAAGAGAAACAGGAAGAGAACTATTTTAGCGAGAGCTTTCATAGTTAGAGACAGAACCTCCATCTTAGAAACATAGAAGTTTTGCTGAGAGTTGATTTATGAATTGCCACGAGCTTTAGCTCGTGGACAGCGACATCTTAAGTTTTTTGGCTTTAGCCAAATCATTCGGCTAAAGCCAGAAGCCTATTAATCTCCTGGTCCACGAGCTAAAGCTCGTGGCAACTGATAAAGGTCTCTCTAATCTCAGAGCACGAATAGATGAGGAGAGCAGAGCGCTAATACTTAGAGATCATTTTACCCATGAGCCGAAGACTTGTTGACGCCAGCGCGTGCATCACGAACTGCGGCGACGTAAGCTCGCGCGGCTTCGGTCACTTTCTCAGGCTGGCCTGCGCGGATGGCCTTCGTGTCCACGAGGTCTGCGCCGACGCCTAAGGCGAATGCCCCAGCCTGTATGAACTCGGCTGCTGTTGTGAGCGAGACTCCGCCGGTTGGAATCATCTCGACTTGTGGAAGCGGAGCTTTCAGCGACTTCAAATATTTCGCGCCGCCCATCGCGCTGCAAGGAAAAATCTTGACTGCATCCGCTCCGGCTTGCCATGCAGTGACAACCTCTGTCGGCGTCAGAGCACCGGGCGTGACGACGACAGAGTAACGCTTGCACATCTCAATTGTCGCCAGGTTGAGCGACGGGCTGACGACGAAGGTCGCGCCCGCCAGGATGCAGGCACGCGCAGTCTCTGCATCAAGCACAGTGCCCGCGCCGACCACCACTTCATCGCCGTAACGGTCGGCCACCTGTTCAATCACACGCACGGCGCGCGGCACCGTCATGGTGATTTCGAGAACGGGCACACCGCCCGCGCGTATCGCTTCGATAACCTGCATAGCCTCTTCCGCAGAAGACGCGCGCACGACCGGCACAACGCCGACCTCTCCGATGCTCTTCAAAACATCCTGCTTATTCATTCGAGCTTCTCCACAATACTAAAAACTAGAAATAGACACAGAGCCACAGAGGCACAGAGAAGAGACGAGAGCAGAAAATTTCAGAGAGCAGATTTGAGATTTCAAATCTCTTAATTTCAATTTCTATATCTCTGTGCCTCTGTGCCTCTGTGTCTATTTTCGTTTTGAAATCTCAAGACATGCTCAACGCGCGACACGCGCGCCGCCGCCTTTCATCACGCGCTCGACTTCCGAGAGTGTCGCCATCGTCGTGTCGCCCGGCGTCGTCATCGCCAGCGCGCCATGCGCCGCGCCGCATTCGACAGCCCACTGTGCGCCTCTGTCGGTCAGGAAGCCGTAAATTAACCCGGAGGCGAAACTATCGCCGCCGCCCACGCGGTCGAAGATTTCCAGGTTCTCGCGCGTGGCCGATTGATAAAGCTCGCCGTTGGTGTAGCAGACTGCGCCCCAATCGTTGACGGTCGCTGTCCTCGCGTTTCTGAGTGTCGTCGCGACGACCTTGAAGTTTGGAAAATCAAGGACCGCGCGCTCGATCATCCGGCGAAAATTTCCGACATCCAATTTCGAGTGATGCTCGTCCAATCCTTCGACTTCAAAACCCAAGCAGGCCGTGAAGTCCTCTTCATTGCCGATCATCACGTCAACGAGCGAGGCCATCTCGCGGTTAACCTCTCTCGCTCGCTCTTTGCCGCCGATTGATTTCCAGAGCGAGTCTCGGTAGTTCAAATCGTAAGAGATAATCGTCCCGTTTCTCTTCGCCGCTTCCATCGCCTCGCGCGCAACCGCAGGCGTTGTCTCCGAGAGCGCGCAGAAGATGCCGCCCGTGTGAAACCAGCGCGCGCCTTCCTGTCCGAAAATCTTTTCCCAATCAATCTCGCCGGGTTTAAGCTGCGAGACGGCAGTGTGCCCTCGATCAGAACAGCCGAGCGCAGCGCGCACGCCGAAGCCGCGCTCAGTGAAGTTCAAGCCGTTGCGAACGGTGCGGCCCACGCCGTCATACTTGACCCAACGAACGTGCGATTGGTCCACGCCGCCCTGATAGATTAAATCCTGCACGAGTCGGCCCACAGGATTATCCGCGAGCGCCGTGACGACCGTCCCATCCATACCGAAACATCTTTTCAGTCCGCGCGCGACGTTGTATTCGCCGCCGCCTTCCCGGACCTGAAAGGAGCGCGTCGTGTGAACGCGCCCTTCGCCCGGGTCCAGCCTCAACATCACTTCGCCGAGGCTGACGACATCCCAGCGACAATCATCTTTCGATTTGATCTGCAACGATTCCGCCATAGGTTTTTAATTTCAACTTGCCGCGCTGTCTATCTTAGCTGGCTCCAGATGTGGCGCGAGCACATGAATAATGAGCAACGCGAGCAGGTAAACGGAGCCACAAACAATAAAGATTGGCACGTAGTTGCTGCTGGTCCATTGCAAGACATAACCAGTGCCTGCCGAAAACAACATGCCGCCAATCGCGCCTGCTGTGCCGCCGATGCCGACCACCGAGCCGACTGCGCGGCGCGGGAACATATCAGAGGCGATGGTAAAAATATTTGCAGACCAGCCCTGATGCGCCGCAGCCGCCAGCGCTATTACTCCTATTGCTACCCACATGTTGGTTGCGAAGGGCGCGAAGACGACGGGGACAACGCACAAAGCGCAGATGAGCATCGCTGTCTTGCGCGCTTTACTTACTGCCCAGCCGCGTTTGAGAAGCGTTGAAGACAGCCATCCTCCGCCGATGCTTCCGACATCTGCCACTACATAAACGACGATGACAGGAAGGCTCAGTTGAAGCAGGCTGATGCCATAATTCTTGTCTAGAAACTTCGTTAGCCAGAAGAGATAGAACCACCAGATCGGGTCGGTCAGGAACTTCCCAATGGCGAATGCCCAGGTCTGCTTATGTGGAAATAGTCTGGCCCAAGCTATTTTGGTTGTCGGTTCAGCCGGGTCGCTCTTAATATGCGCTAACTCAGCTTTAGAAAGGCGCGGATGCTCTTCGGGCTTGCGATAAATTGGAATCCATAAGAGGAGCCAGATGAAACCCAGCGCGCCTGTGGCAATGAATGCTGCTTGCCAGCCGTAATGGAGAATAATCCAGGGGACAGTGAGCGGGACAATAATCGGGCCGAGATTCGAGCCTGCGTTGAAGATGCCTGTGGCAAGCGCGCGTTCTTTCTTCGGAAACCATTCGGCTACTGTCTTAATCGCCGCCGGAAAATTTCCTCCTTCACCTAAACCGAGTGCGAAGCGCGCAACGCCAAAGCCGAAAGCGGTAGATGCGAGCGCGTGCCCCATCGCCGCGAGACTCCAGAAGATGATCGCTATTGAGAACCCTTTGCGCGTGCCGAGCCAGTCCATCAGGCGACCAACCACCAGCAAGCTGAGCGCATAAGCCGCTGTAAAGGCGAAGACGATCCACCCATACTGCGTTTCGTTCCAACCGATTGAGCGTTGCAGGTCAGGAGCTAGAAAGCCGAACACCTGGCGATCTATGTAGTTGATCGTCGTTGCGAAAAAGAGCATCCCGCAGATGACCCAGCGATAACGCCCTATGCGAGCAGTGATGCTTTCGGTGGCAGCTATGGTCGCGCCCATCACGCTCGCACCTGCCGATTGTGGCGGCGCAACCTCGGCTTCTGATTTGGGTTGAGCAGTCTCTTTTAATGATCGAGTCGTATCGCTCATTGCTTCTCCTCAAACTCGCAGCGATGAATGGTTCTACCCTTGGCTTATTAGAGAGAAAGTATATCGGGAGAAAAGTATTCGCGTCCCCGGACCTGAACGGAAACTTCAGGAGAAGTTGTGCTGCAAACTCAGAATGACGCCGCACAGCCGCTCGGCTGTGAGCATGCGCACGAGCCTCTCAGTCTTCTCCGCAATCTCTGCTCTTTTATTCACAACCGATGGTTATCACACGAGAACTTCTGCCCGCGCTCGCTCATGAAAAATTTATTGGTTGACTCCGCTTGCCAGAAATCCGCCATCCACAGTCAGAATCTCGCCCGTCACGAAACTCGCCGCGTCCGAGGCTAGAAAGACCGCAGCTCCCGCCAGCTCTTCGACTTTGCCGAAACGCTTCATGGGCGTACGCGTCAGGAATTCGCGCCCGCGATCAGTCTCATCTAAAAGTTTTTCGTTGAGCGGCGTGCGAAAGACGCCAGGCGCGATGGCGTTAACGTTGACACCGCGCGGCGACCATTCGAGAGCGAGAGATTTAGTAAGCGAGGCGACCGCAGCTTTGCTCGCGGAGTAGGCAGCGACTTCGTAGAGCGCGACAAAGGTTGAGAGCGACGCGATGTTGATGATGCGCCCGTACTCGCGCTCAAGCATGTGACGCCCGAAGACCTGGCAGGCGCGAAGGGTTCCCGTCAAGTTCGTTTCAAGAATCGCGTTCCAGTCCTCTTCGGCGAACTCCAGAGTCGGCGCGCGCTTTGTCCTTCCGGCAGAGTTGACCAGAATATCAACCTGGCCCAGGGCCTTGACTGTCTCCGCCAGCACACGCTCCAGCGAGGCGCGGTCTGAAACGTCCGACGTGACGCGAAGCGAGCGCCGCCCAAGCTCTTCAATCTCTGTGGCAGCCGCTTCGACCTGTTCTGTGCGGCGAGATGTGGGAACGACATCAGCCCCAGCTTCTGCTAGTCCATGCGCGATTGCGCGGCCAATGCCGGAAGTTCCGCCAACGACAACAGCCACCTTGCCGCGCAGTTCTAATTGCGAGTAGCTCATGACTCTCTTGATTCCTTAAAGACTAGCCGAAAGCCTTTTGATGAGGGAAGAAAATTTCGCTTAAAAATTTTCCTCCAGATAAGGGCGTCAAGAGGAAACCGCCGATGGTTCGCCCATCTCTAGGAGGTCATACCAATTAAATAAGAAGCGCATATTGTGTAACACCACTAGACAATTTCTGTCAAGAGTTTTCCTGATGCTATACCATTTTCTCTGAAAAAGACTGTAGTTTAAAATGAAACTGCTTGCTTTACGATGGCCGTTTATGGTAAATAATGTTTCCACGAATTTGAGAGTGGTTTGACCATTTAGGTTATGTCAGCCTCTTTGTCAAAAGCTCGCTCGGGCGTAGAGCAAGAGTTTTATTCAAGCTTGAAAGTAAAAGCATCTGAACTTGAAGTCCTGGAGAAAAGCGTTGGCCGCAGTCAGTCCAGATAATATCAAACGTCGGACGGTAGGCAATAACATTTGGCTCGGCAGGCCGGAATCTGTCAACGCGATGGCGAGCCTGCGCCCGCAGGAACTCAAGTATGAAGTTCTCGATTCGGAAGAAGCAGTAGGGCGCGCGCAGTTGGAAGAGATACGACGCGCGGCACTTGAGAAAGAGGGCGACCTGGTCATCATCCTCCTGGGCGGGCGCGGCGCGCAGGCTCTCTACCGCATCGTTGGCGCGATGTCGCAAGGGCAGGAGATAGACGACCTGCTCTCTCGCCTGCACGTCTTCACGCAGGACGCGCTGGCTCCGCTACGAATGGACAACGGCCTTAGTTTCGTGCGCGACTTCGAGCGTCTGTTGGGAGATGCTTTTTTTCGCAAGGTCAAGAGCTTCACGCCGATGCGGACGGACGTGGATGATTTAGAAGGCGAGCTTGTGCGATACCTTTTGAAGCTTGAGTCTCTGGGCGGGATAGACATCTTCTTCTTGGGTTTAGGACCGGAGGCTGAGGCGGCTTCGCATCTCGCTTACATCAAGCCTGGATCGGGCGCGACCCTTGCAGACCTTGCCGGTGTCATCCCTATCTCGCAGACGATTCTTGAGCATCACATCAATAAGTTCAAAGTCGGCGGAAGCATTGTGACGGAAGCGGACGAGGCTGAGTGTCGCGCGGTCACACACATTCTCACCCTAGGGCCTGCCGCGATTCTTCAAGCCCGACGAATCGTGCAATCAATCGTGGATGCTTCGACAGCACCGGCCAAGCGCGCGAGTTACCGTCGCGTGCTTGAGACCGAAATTTCAGAAGAGCCTGAAAGACGCGCAGCGCAGATGGATGAGAATCCGGGATTGTGGCTTCGCCTGCACGCAAACGTCAGGTCTTTAATCCTGCCGGACGTTTTAGAAGCTTAGGAAGTTAAAATTAAGAGTTTAGAATCATCATGTCTAGCAGCTACCTTATAGAGACTCCTCCGATTAGCGAATACGCGATTATCGTTGACCCGAAAGACAATCTCGCGGTCGTCAAGCAGCAGACTGCGCCCGGACTTGAATTGACATTGCCGACAGGGCGTGTCATTCGCGTCAATGCGATAGTTCCTCCGGGACACAGATTCGCCACCCGTGACATCCCCGAGGGCGAGTTCGTCTTGCAGTACGGCCAGCCCATAGGCACGAGCCTTGGCATTAAGGAAGGCGACTACATCTCGCATGACAACATGTCGGACGATGTGCCTGTAGTACGCGATCTGCCGGAAGACTTGCACACGCCGCCGCCCGATTATGTTCCCGTCTCAGAGCGCGCAACCTTCATGGGATTCCGCCGTCCAGACGGGCGCGTTGGGACGCGCAATTACGTTCTCATCGTTCCGACATCCATGTGCGCGAGCCACGAGGCGCAGCAGATTTCGATGATGGCGGAGTTCATGCTCTACAAGCGCGAGAAGTACGAGAATGTTGACGGCGTGGTCGCCATCCCGCACAACAAAGGCTGCGGCTGTCAGGACGGCTCGACCATAGACGTGATGCTCAGAACGCTCTCGAACTATGCGGATCATCCGAACGTTGGCGGCGTCATCCTGATGGACCTGGGATGCGAAAAGACAAATCTCTCAAAGGTCGAGCAATATCTCTTAAAGCGAGACAAAAAGTTTGACAAGCCTGTTGCCAAGATCGGTATTCAGGAGGTCGGCGGAACGGAAGCGGCCATCGCTCAGGGCTTGAAAGAAGTCGAACGGATGCTGCCGGAAGTCAACAGCATCGAGCGCGAAGAAGTGCCTGTCAGCGAACTCATCCTCGGTGTCAAATGCGGAGGCTCTGACGGCTTCTCAGGTATCTCTGCGAATCCTTCTCTGGGTCGGGCGGCAGACATGCTGGTGCGCAGCGGCGGGACTGTGCTCATCACGGAAGTGCCTGAGTTCTGTGGCGCGGAACACATCATCGCCAATCGCGCGAAGGACGTGGAGACTGGCCGCGCCGTTTACAGAATGGTTGATTGGTACAAAGAGTACGCCTCGAAGTTCGGCGCGGTGCTCAATCAAAATCCGAGTCCGGGCAATATCGCTGGCGGGCTTCTCAACATCACCATCAAAAGTTTGGGTGCGATGTCTAAAGCCGGAACGACGCGCGTCGAAGGCGTCGTCGAATACGCGGAGAGACCTAAAGGTCATGGCCTTTACCTGATGCAGGGGCCGGGCTACGATCAGGAGTCAACACCCGGACTCGTGGCGGCTGGCGCAACCGTCGTCGTCTTCACGACGGGACGGGGGACGACCATCGGCAACGCGATTACGCCAGTGATTAAGCTTGCCTCGAACTCTCCCGTCTTCGAGCGCATGTCGCGTGACCTGGACCTTTCGGCGGGCGGCGTCATTGACGGCACGGAGACAATTGACGAAGTGGGCGCGCGCGTCTTCGAGCATGTGCGCAGAGTCGCAAGCGGCGAGGTCCAGGCGAAAGCAGAGGAGCACAAGCACAGGGAGTTTCAATTCTGGGCTGAGCAGACCGTTTCGCTCTAGGATGTGAAGTTGCCAAATCTGTATTCTGAATGAGCCGCGCGTGTTGACAGCCAACATGCGCGGCTGTTTTATTTAGTTTCCGTACCATTAATTATTGACTCGCAATTGAATGCGACTGATGCGATAAAATTGTAGGGGCAGAGGCTCACTCCCTGCCCGCTTGCGCTTAGTGAGACGACGGGCAGGGAGTGAGCCTCTGCCCCTACAAAATTGATTTGCCCTCAATTGAATTTAATTACTGAAAGATTCTAATGGAAGCAGAGCTTGAAACCAGCGAAGCCGTCAAGAGCGTCCACACACTGGCTGCGGGTTACAGTGCTGCTCAGGCTTATCTCTCGATGCTCTGGGGCGCGCTCGCTTTCGCTTCGATGGGCGCGCTCGGTCATCTCGCGGGCGAGCGTTGTAGCTGGCAATTGGTGGCTGTGGCGCGCACGTCTCTTGCTCTCATCTTCTCCGTTCTCTTCGCTCTTGCGACAGGCGTCCGCCTGGTTTTCTTCAAACCTGCGACGCTCTGGATACGAAGCATCTCTGGCAGCATAGGCATTCTCTGCTCTTTCTATTCGCTCACACACTTGCCCATCTCAACATCACTGACTTTGAGCAACACCGTTCCCATCTGGGTAACGCTTTTGGCGTGGCCGCTTCTGGGTTATCGCCCGACGAAACAGATTTGGCTCGCAATCGCGGCAGGCATCGTCGGAGTCGTCCTCATCCAGAGACCATATCTCAAGGCAGGAAATCTGGCAGGGCTGGCGGCCATAGCTCATGCGATCTGCTGGGCCATTGGCATGATTGGCCTGAATAGAGTGAACGGCGTTGACCCACCCGCTGTGGTCGCTCACTTCCCCATAGTTCCGACCGCAGTTTGTCTCATCTATTTCTTAATCACGGGTGCATTGATTAGCTCCGACAATCTCA
>Ga0182001_10000072_pt1 | contig 23602 bp, 19 predicted proteins | sample BulsoiFelSFmetaG_FD_120485 | JGI IMG/M metagenome (GOLD analysis project Ga0182001, IMG submission 120485) | Bulk soil microbial communities from Mexico - San Felipe (SF) metaG | ecosystem: Environmental > Terrestrial > Soil > Agricultural land | place: Mexico: San Luis Potosi | collected... | reverse complement strand
GGTGGCGAGACCTATACCGAGGGTTTAATCGGTGAACTCTACAAACTCGGAGGGGAACTCGAAAATCTCAAGCGCAAGCTCGAAAGTAAATACGAGCATTTCAGAAAACCGGTATCCAGTGATCTCTCGCTGATGCTCTACAGCCCTAACGATATTGAAGACAACTATCTCCCGAAATATTTAGGGGTCGGAGAGCGTAGGATGCAGCACATCCAATCAATTGGCGATCAAATTCTGCAAGAGTTGCGAACGTCGGTCATAGATTTGCCGAAGGTCATGCGGCAGCGCGGCGGAATGGAGAACATCGAACTACAAATTCGTGATCTGGCGCGCAAGCCCTTTGAAAATCTCAAGAAGGACTTTGACGTTCTGGAAACGCTCTGGAAGAAATATCCAGATGAAGTAGAACTGGAATCTCAGGTCCGTTTTATTTACAACAAGGCCAAGTTCTGGCTTCACGGCGGCAGCCGTCCGCGCAGCTACGTGCTCGCGCCTGAGCGTCATAAGGTTCTTGTCGGCGTACCGCAGAACAGCACGGACATGAGCAAGCTGGAAGGATTCAAGAGGCTTCTTAATGCCCGCATCACAGAGCCGGGCGACCCGGCAATCTCCATTCAAGAAATTCCTGACCGCTCAGAGATTGTCTTTTACAGCGAAGTCGGAGGAATTCCGATAAATTGGGCCGACCCAGTTCCAGAATACAGACAAAAATATCTTTCAAAGCAAGCCGAAGGCGAAGAGCTGCATACGGATCACAACGAGATTAAGTTTGATGATCTGGTCGTCCTCGACGACCGCGAGCGTGCAGAACTGGAAGAAGCGCACGAATGTTTTCTACTCGGCGTAATCTTCGGCGAGATCAGGCCGGAAAGAGATGCTGCCGGGCGCATCCGCTATGTCTGGTCTGAGCAGATAGGATTGGTCGGCAAAGAGAAGACAATCCCACTCGGAATTGAAATGCGCGCGCTGGCGGAATTAATAAGCAAAAAAACTGCACGCGCTAAGTTGATGATGCGAAACCGCGACCATGTTGATCGTGCCAAGCGTGACCGCGATCTCTTGACCAGATACAACGCCTTACTCGGTTGGTACTTTGAAGAGGTTTATCCCGAGACCAGAACACAGGCGACCGATGGGCTTGAGTATATAGAACAATCGAACATGTGCCGCGCTGTGGACAAGCAGATTAAAGAGGTCGAGAAGTTTCTTGAGGCACATGATGGTAATAACCCGATGGCGAGACAGGAGTTTGTGCGGATGAGTCTCAGTTATCGCGCCGGTATTGATTCGTTTGCGCCGTTGCTCGTTGATGGAAAGCGCGCACTACGCGCTGAGGCGGTAGAAGCGGCAGTGGTCAACTTAGGCGAATACCGGGGCTAGTTGCGAGTCTTAACCAATTTATTCTGTGAAAAGTTTGGCCTTGAGAGGCGAGCGCGCATGTTGTTATGCAGAAATTGCGGTAGCCAGATTCAGCCGGACCAGAATTTCTGTCTGGAATGCGGCAGCCCTGTAAAGGGCACAGAGCCGACAGCCTTTCAAGCGAATTCCACTTTGGCTATGCCACAGGCCAAGACGCGAACGTCTTCCACCGCATTGATTATTGCCGGGCTTCTCGCCACAGCGGCGGTCTCGGTCACAATAACTGTCCTGGCGCTGAGGGGCCGGAACAACAACCCGCAGCCACAAGCTTCGCCTTCAGCCGTCAAGCCTGCGGACTCGACTCCTATGGCAACATCGCCGAGTACAAGTCCGACAAGCGCAAGTCCGACCCCGCCGGGTTTGCCGCCAGTGAGAATTACGGCTACGGCCTCTTCCACTCGGGCTTCAATGAACGGCAATAATTATGAGGCGAACAGCGTTTTAGATCCAAGTTTGGATACAGCATGGGTCGAGGGGGTTAGTGGGCCTGGCATCGGTGAGTGGATACGTTGTGATTTTGACCGCGAGGTTACACTCCGGCGAATAAACATTGCTCCAGGGTATTTCAAAAATCCTCAGATTTGGCTTCACAACAATCGCTTGGCCGCGGCCACCTTCTATTTTTCCGATGGTAGCTCGCGTCACTTTAATTTTCCAGATCGTATGCAATTGCAAAGTCTTGATGTCGGGCGAATCAAAACACACTGGGTTCGGATGACCATTGACGATATTTATGGTGGGAGCGTTGATAGTGAAGATACACCTATTTCGCAACTGACCTTTAGCTGGGAGTTGTGAGCTGGTTGACACTGCTCTTTCGAGGATGCCGGTATGAGTTCAAACTCTTTTGCGCTCAAGGTAATTGGAATCGAGTTTTTGGCTATTCTTCTTTCCGGCGCTCTGGTCCTGTTCTACGTTAAGTCTGTTAACGAGCGTCATCAAAACGCGACCGCAGCGAACGCCCAGTCTTTCGCTCCGAAGCCAAGCGCGAACATGCAGACATTCGCCGCCAGCTACAAGCGGGACGGGAAGTCCGTCACTGAATTGTTAAGCGCCCTCAAGCTGCGCCAGGAAGCGGATTTGATTACCTTCGTTATTGATACTTCCCAGAGCATGGATGATGACCGTCAGGAACTCAAAGAGAATGTCAAAAAGTTGGTTGCACATTACAGAGGAAAGAGTTTTGAGTTGATAAGCTTTACGGACACCGCACAAGTCATGGGCGCTCCGACAAGAGACCCTGTCGAGTTGCAGAGGAAACTAGATCAGGCTCACGACCTCGGTGGTCCTGAGAACACTTACAGGGCGCTGATGACTGCGGCAGATAAAGCACGCGAGCAATTCAAGAATCCGGTCATCATATTAATGACGGACGCAGCCCCCAACGACGGAATGCCGGGCAGCAGCAGCAACATCACGCTGGACCAGGCGGCTAATGCAGTTAATTCCGCCAATGCTGAATTCTATGTTTTCGCCGCGTTTGATGAGCAGGAAGAGATGTCCGGCGGTTCGGCTGCGACAAGCCCCTTTTATCCGCAGCTTGTCGGGAAGATCAAAGCGGGCGGTCAAGTCTATTACCTGAAGCGAGATAATTTTGACCCGAATGCGATGCGTCCTTCCACCGGCAGGTGATGAATAACAATCCGTAAACGGAGTGACCCAATGATTATCTGCAACCAGTGTGGGAATTCTCTGGCGGACGGCCACAATTTCTGCACCCAGTGTGGAAACACAATGCCTATTTCTCGCACTCCAGCGTCGCAGACGGCGATGCCCACCTTGGCGCTTCCTCAATCGCCGATAACTTCTCACCAAGATGCTGGTCAAGCTGCGACAAGACAGTCGCAAAGAAAAGCGAATCCGTTACCCTGGATCATCATGTCCGTTGTGATAGTGCTGGCAGCAATCATCGTGATTTACAACAACTCAAAGTCCGGCCTAAGCTCCTCGACTACGAACTATAATTCCAGCCCATCAACTACGAGCTACAACCAGGGGCGGGTTGATTCCGGCAGCGTCAACACATATCGAACTCCCAGCATGACTCCGAGTTCGACCAGTTCGAACATGCGCCCGAATAGTTCGAACATGAACCTCGCAACTTCAAATCAAAGTCGGACGCTCGCTTACTGCAATGCCAATTCGCTCAACATTCGCAGTTCGCCGGTGCTTGATATGAGCAAAACAAACCAAGTTGGTGAACTCACGCGTGGAGATCAAGTTTGGATCATAAGGGAATCGTCAAACTACGACACTTATAACGGAGTCACCTCAAATTGGGCGGAGATACAGACCGTCAATGGATCATTACATGGGTGGGTATTCCGGCACTATCTCGAAATTGTAGAGGTCGGAGATTAATAGCTCGCGCTTCCACATCTGAAAAGCTTGGAAGCGAAATAGCTTTTCAGACATTTTTCAACGCGCACGTCTCCCTGCATTTGTATCCTTTGTGAGGAGATTTATACAGATGATAACTTCACGGCGCGATTTTATTGGCTCACTACTTTGCGCATCAGGAGCTTTGGTGGCGGGCTGTCGAACTGCCCAGCTTGCTGACAAGCCAATTGTTGCCAGACACACTACTCCGCTCATCACGAGCTATAACGATAGCGGTCAGCCGGAGCTTGTTGAAGGAAAGACTTTACTCATCTCGCTTATCTCTCCGTCGGCAATGGCCCAGCCGGAGGGAAGCTTCCCGCTCGCGTTCGAGCCGGAATCAATTGGCGGCGAACAACTAATAGAGCCGCAGCCTCTATTTTTTTACCCTGATGCTGATTCTCATGTCATCCGCACAATCCTTTCTGCGCCATTGGACGTGATAGCAGGTCTTCGACCTCTGCTTTTTACAGCGCAAGAGAAGTCGAGTGAGAAAGCTGAGTTGTCTCCCCCATTTTCTGTCAGGCGAGGCTTTTACAGGGAAGCTACTCTCACGCTCGACAAAAACTTCAGTTCGCCAACGCCTGAAATCACCAGACAGCAACAGCAAGATTTCGCCGAGATGGTTGACATCTTGAAATTCCGAACCGAACGCCACTGGTCCAAGCCTTTTATGATGCCGACCGATAAAGGCGATATTGATAACTTTGGTGACAGGCGAACCGTCAATGGAACGAAACGCTATCGCCATCGCGGTCTCGATCTTCATGCGCCGATGGGCACGCCCGTACAGGCTGTCAATGACGGCATCGTTGTGCTTTCAGGTGAACAGTGGACCGCCGGACAAACTATTTGTATAGATCATGGCGGCGGCATCTTCTCAAAATATGCTCATCTTTCTGAGAAGCGTGTCAGCAAAGGCGAGAAGGTTACAAGAGGGCAGGTAATAGCGTTGTCCGGCAATAGCGGAGGCCAGAAGCCGCCGCCACATCTGCACCTGGACATTATCGTCAACGGCACGCACGTTGATCCGAAAGATTTTATGCGGACGGCTGAACAGTTAGTCCAAGTTGAAGCTGCCGGGAAACATCTTTTGCCGAGCGAGCGATCCTGAAGAGATGGCCGGGTGATAAGGAGATTGCTTTGATTATTTGCAACAACTGTGGCAGCCCTGGAGTTGACGGGATGCACTCCTGCCCTGAGTGCGGCGCGGAAACTCCTCTTGTCTCCGGCCTTGAGCCGTCAACTTTGCGCTTTAATGCGAAGGCTGCGCACACAGGAACAACGGCAACTTTGAACTCCGGTGAGATTGATACGTCGCAGTTAATCTCTCAGCCGTTGCCGCCTCCTGTCGTTGAAACCATGGGTTCACGGTTTGTTCAACCCGATGCTGAATCTCCCAAGATTCCCGCAGACACTCAAGGGTCGCGCACGGCACTGGTTGTTGCTGTCTCGGTCATCGCAACGGTTTGCTTATTAGCATTAGGCTTCATCGTAGTGCGTGCATGGCTTAAAGATAGTAAAGGTAAAGAAAGTCCTGATACTGAGAGCGCAGCTCTTCCTTCAGCGACACCAACTGCAACTATGCGACCTGCTAGTCCGCCATCTCGCATAGAGAATATAAAGGTTGATACCAGCGCAATCGAACGGGAAGTAACGGCAACCTTAAATGGATGGGCCGCCGCCTCGCAAGCGCATGATCTGGATACACATATGAGCTATTACGCAGACATTCTTGATACCTATTATCTACGCAGTAATGTAAGCGCTGACTTCGTCAGGGCTGATCGCGCGCGCGCTTACAGTCGTTTCACCAAACTAGACATCAAGTTAAGCAACATCGAGGTAACGCCCGACCCCTCCGGGACGCGAGCCACGGCAGTCTTTGATAAGACATATAACTTTGAGGGCGATAAATATCTGTCCGGTTCTGTGCGACAGGCGATATGGCTAAAGAAGATAGGCGGGCGATGGCTCATTACGGGAGAGAAGGATTTGCAAGTCTATTACGTTAACCATTGATGGTCTCTTCATCCCAACGCCATCAACGTTAGGCTAAACCCCAAGGGACAAAAGGAGTGCGTTATGATCTTCTGTAACAAATGCGGAAACGAGATTCCAAATGAATTTGGATTCTGCACTGAGTGCGGGGCTGCGGTTCCTGCTACGCCGAAATCTGAGTTGCCGACAATGCGAATCAATGTTGGTTACGGAGGATTGGCTGCGGCTCCGGCGCGAGAGGCGACATTGCCCAGCAGTCCGCCCGTCCCTCACTCTGAGCCTGTGTTGAGTGCGCCATCCGCCCCGCCGGCAGGCGCAAACGTCAAGCCGATTATGATAGTTATCGGCGGAGTAGCTTTAGCTATTATCGTGGCGGCAATACTTATAACGAACTCAGGTTCTAAATCATCAAACTCTGCGACTGCCAGCACGTCTTCCACGTCTTCGCCTTCCTCTTTGGCAGACTCATTACAGAATGCTATAGACAGGGGACGACTTGTCACGCTGACGAATGACGATGCTTATACCTATTACTTTCAGCTAAAACAATCCGACCCGCAGAACCCCAAATTGAGCAGCATTAAATCTCAACTGCTGCCACAGCTTCGCAGCATGGGCGATGATGTAATCAGACAAGATGCCAGCACTCAGTGGCATCGCTTGACAAATAATGATTGGACAACTGCTCAACGTGTTTATGAATTGGCCCATACTCTTGATCCTAGTGACCACAGCCTCGAAGCCAGATGGAAATATGCTGAAGGTTCAATCGCGCGCCTGCAAAGCGATAGAGACGGCGAGGAGCGAGGCTATGCCGCCGCCGCTCAATTGGAATCGAACTGGGCCTTGCCACATTTCAGGCTCGGCCTCCTTTATATGCGCCGTGATAGAACTGACCCGAATGACCGGAAAGGAATGGTACGCGGGCAGTCGGCTGTGCCTTACTTCAAACGCGCCATTGAGCTTGACCCTAATTGGGAACTGCCATACCTCAGCATGGGCACAGCCTACTTTCTGCAAAATGATTTAGATACGGCTGAACGATATTATCGTGAAGCAATGGGAATGAATCCTAATTGGGGTGGACCACATGCCTGGTTGGGCGCTATCTATGAAAAGCGAGGGCAGTGTCATGATGCCATTAGTGAGTATGAGAAAGGTTTAGAACTCGTCTCGAATGATGATTCGTTCGACGTTGCCGGAACGCAAAGTAAGCTTGATGCAATTCGTAGCAGATGTTTCTGATAGCAGGGTGTTGGTGAAGCCATTCGACCAGACTCGCAATGAGCGAGACTTTTATCACTCATGGTAATTGCTGGCCGCTCAATTCCATCGTTACTCCTCCTCGCATAAGGTAAAAGAGATGCTCTGTCCAAATTGCGGTATCCAAAACACGGAGTCGGGCCTGTTCTGTCGTGGGTGTGGTGGCGCTCTGGAAGTTAGTACAAAGGAGCCTGAGCAACATCATAGCCCGCCATTTATTCCTGGTTTATCTCAGAATCAGTCCGGCTTGAAACAATCGGAAGTATTCGATCCTTTGATTGGAAAAATCATTGATAACAGGTATCGAATCGAGCCTCAGACAGGTATTGGCGGGATGGGCACGGGTGAACATCCTCTACCGGGAATCTATCAAACGCCTGGCTCTATGCCAGCGGTAGGCATGAGCACGCCCCGCTCTCATTCTAATGCGCCAGACCTAATGGCATCTGCTCCGAATAATAGTCCGCGCTCGTCTGCCCGCACTATATTGTTAGCTTTTATAGCAACGATTTTGCTAATAGGTATCGGCGGAGTTGGGGCGTGGCTTCTGTTCGGAAATAAGAGTGTTGATTCGGACAATAGAGCCAGGGCCAACGATAACAAAGAGGAATCAACCAGGTCGGATGTCAACAGGGAGAACAATAATTATGCTCCATCAACTATAACCACACCTACTCCTATGTTTACGCCAACACCTCTGATTACGCCGACACCTATGGCTACTCCCTCACCCATAAACACATCGGCAGCGCGAGCGGAAGTCATGTCCGTGATGAATCGTTGGGTAGATAGTTTGAGAAGGCGAAACCTCTACGATAATTTGAGATTGTACAGAGATCAATTAGACGCTTACTACCAATACCAGGATGTTGGTAAGGAAAAGGTACGTGCCAGCCGCCAATCATACTTCGATAAGTATAATTCTTCGGTAGATGTGCAGCTCAGCGACATCACGATTGAGTTTGACCAATCCGGTACGACTGCTACCGTTTCCTACGATAACACTTATGACTGGAGAGGATATACAAAATTCCTGACCGGCAAGTCTCGTAACGAGATGGTTCTGTCAAGGATTAACGGAGAGTGGCTCATCACCAGTGAGAAGCATATATCTAGTTACTACGAAAATAAGAATTGAGTCTAAAGGATATTAAAATTGACGCTCAATGCCTCCGACATCAAGAGCAGATTTGAGGCATGAAGGTACATAATCGTCCCAGCATGAAATTGATTTCTGAGTCCCAGAAATGCCAATCATGAGTGCCGGGTCTCTCATAGTATTCAAACTTGAAGCCGTGTGCGCGCAACGCTTCGTTAAAGCGTGAATTGCTCAAGGTGACCTGCGGCAGGGGATCACTCTTACCGACGGAAGCATAAAGATATGGAAAGGCCACCCCCTTTGGTAGCGCTTGCTCAAGAAGCTGAAAAACGTCGTTCTCACGGCGCGTCTGACTATTCTCATTGCCGAAGATGCTGTGAAGGTCTCTCAGCATTCGGGCGGTTGGTGATCTCCCCAACCGGGCAGTCAGAGGCACATCAAATGCCCCACTAAAACTGGCTGCGAAAACAAATAGTTGTGGATAGCGAAGCGCAAACTTCATCGCTCCAAGCCCGCCCATCGAGAGACCGGCAATAGCGCGCCCCTCCCTTTTAGCTATCGTGCGGTAGTTCGCGTCAATATATGGAATCAAATCACGAATGATTACATCCTCATAGCGAGCGTGTTGATCGCTTGCGCTATTAGCATACCAACTATCGCCGACCCCTGGAGTGACTACTATTAAATGATAGCGCGTGAGGTACATTGCGAGATTAGAACGCTTCCACCAATCATCTTCATTGCCTGTTAAGCCGTGCAGCAAATAAAGGACGGGGTAACTTTTAGAACTCAGCGCATAGTCAGAAGGCAACCAGATGCGATAAGGCAGGGCGGTGCCATCAAGGCTCTTCGCGGCCAGCGTTTCATATTTGGCTTCAGGCGTTGCGACAGTCGCTGAAGTCTGTCGGGCACTGGATGCTGTTATCGGCTGTATGGCGTCGGCGGATCGGCTTTGCGGCGCAATAATATTTGGATTGATTAATAATACGAGAGCGCCGAGCAGCGCCAAACATAGCAAAGCCGGTAATGTGCGATTCAAATTATTGAGCGCTTTCTTGCGCAGATTCATTTCAGCTTTGACGCGTTTCATAGTTAACGATTAAAGGCCGCTGAGATAATCGTCGTCTCTTTTTTGAAATTGATTCCAAGTCCCTTGTTCTAGTGATCGTCCCTGGAAGAGGGTTTGAGAAGAAATCCAAGCAGCGAGGGACCTCGCAATCATCTGTTTGAAAAGTGGTGCGACTCTATCCCCATTGCATATCGCTGTCAAGCAGCTTTTCTGGATAATGGCTATAATAGTCTGCGACCATTTTTGCCTTATCAAGCTGCAATCAAAGTCGGTCAGGTAACTCGCATTGGGTAAAGGAAGGTAGTCTTTCAGAGCAGGCGGCAGCGCACATTGGCGCTCTCTACACAATCTTAGATTCCCGAAATATTGCGCCTTGGAAACAGGGCATCTATTTCAGTACAGCGGGGATTGTTCATCTTCTAAAGACGTAGCCCGAAGAGAAAAGCTCCAAACTCATGCGGCGGCCCCGACAACCGCGCACAAGTTAAAGTCTGCTTTCCCTTCAGGCTACGATTCTGGTTGCAACACAAATCCCAAATAAACGTGCAGTGCAACCAAACTTGAATTTCAGGAGCGCGGGCGCATGCCTAAATGAAGCGCAGCAATCCCGCCGGTCAAATTCTTGTACTCGACTTCTATGAATCCGACATCTGCCATCATCGCGGCCAGACGTTTCTGGTCTGGAAAGCGCGAGACGGAATCCGGCAAATATTCATACGCGCCCGGCGAGCCGCTAATCACCCCGCCTATTTTGGGCAGAACCCGTGTGAAATAGAGTTGAAAGAGCGAGCGAAAACCCGGAACAACGGGTCTCGAAAACTCCAGAATGGCTGCGCGTCCCCCCTGCTTGAGAACGCGAAACAACTCTTTCAATCCTGTTTCGACGCTCGACAAATTCCTGAGGCCGAACGCAATCGTGACCGCATCGAACGATTCATCTGTGAAAGGCAACTTCAACGCATCGCCTTCGACGAATGGAATCTCCGGTGAAACATTCGTCCCGGCTTTGCGCGCGGCTATCTCAAGCATCGGACGGCAAAAATCTGTGCCAATGATTTGCGCTCCCGAAGCTTTCGCCAACGCCAGCGAAAGATCACCGGTCCCGCAAGCAACATCCAGAGCGCGCGCGCCTTTGATAGACAGAGCAGCCTGTAACTTCTTCGCTACAAGCCGCCGCCAACGCTTGTCTGTGTTGCCCGACAGCAGATGATTCAAAAGATCATAGCGGCTCGCAATCCCCGCAAACATATCGCGCACGCGGCGCGCATGTTCGCTTTCTGTTGCGTTCCTTTTGTCAGTCACAGTTAAGCTAAATTTATCCGTAGGATGGTTGCGAGAGGCTTGCGAATAGGTTGCAAATCACTGCTTCTTAACGGGCGTAGGCTGCGGCGCAGGTGTAGCCGCAGCCTCGCCCAGAACTTCGACCTTGCCGTTTCGCTCAAGAATGGGCTTGAGTTTTTCAGCTCCGCCAAGAGCGACCGTTGCGATTGAGTCTTCCTTGAAGAGTCTCGCGGCTGTGCGCTTGAGGTCATCCGTTGACACACTCCTCAATTGCCGCAGCCGGTCTTCGATTGAGCCAAGTTGATAAGTATCTGCATCAAGCCAGAGGTCCACGATGCCTTCAGGTCGTTCGGTTTGTTTATTGAACTCGGCGATCAACTCGCCGCGAGCCTTATCAAGCTGCGCCTCGGCCACTCCGTTTTTGGCAAGCTGTTGCAGAACCTTGCGGGCGTTTGCCAGAGTGTTCGCTGCATCAGTGGTCGGCACGGACGCGCCCATGATGAAAATGCCCGGAAGCACGTGCGCTTCGTGGCGGACGAAGAAAGCTGTCTTCGTCAGGTCAGGTTGAGCCGCAAGCCAAGCATCGCGCGCAATCAACGCCAACAAGCTGGCGGCGGCGTAATCCTTGTCAGAGCGTGCCAATCCGCGCACGGCCAGACGAACCTCAGCCGCCTCAACGCCGGGCAGATCAATAATCAGCGTTCGCGCGTCCGGCGCGGCTGGTTGACGAAATGTCGCGGGCACAACGGTGTCACTTCTTTGCCAGCCGCCCAGAAGCTGCTTAAGGGCGCGCATCGCGCGACGGTCGTCCACACCGCCCATGATGACGAGCGTCGAATTGTTCGGATTAAGAAAACGCTCGCGCGCCAGCACCAAGTCTCCGCGCTCTGTGCGGGCCAGTGACTCCGGCGTGCCGTTCCAGACACGCCCGTATGGATAGTCTCCAAAAAGTCGTGTTGAGATGGCTCTGTCTGCGAGTATGACGGGCGAGATGCTCAACGCCTGAACCATCTTGATGCGCGCGTCACGAATTTTAGTTATGACTTCGGGCGTCAGTTGTGTGCTGACCAGCGCAGTCCTGAGAAGCTCTACGATTCTCTCGAAATTGGAAGCGCGCGCGGTCATGGTGACATTGATGGTGTCGTAGTCGCTTGAGACTTCGAGCTGTCCGCCGAGTTCTTCCGTAAAATATTCGCGGGTCGTCGGGTCTGGAAAGAGCGCGTCGCCGAGCAGCGCCATCATGCCGGACTTGCCAGCAAGATCGAAGGCCGCGCCACTATGGATACGAAGTTTCAGATAAACATTCTGGTCGCCGGGGCGATTCCAGACGAGCACGCGCAGCCCATTCAAAAGCTCGTCTCTTTGCGGCTCGGGCAGAGCTTGCGAGCGGACTGTTGGAGCCGGGACGAGCATGAAAATCAGTAGAAGTAGCGTCCACGCGACCCTTTTAAGCGACTGGATTTGAAGCTTCATAATTTGATAAAAAAGGCGTCTCGCCAGAGCAAAAGTCTGGTATTTGAAAAAAATACCGAAAAAAAGCTTGGGGAGAAGCAAAAAACAGTTTAGATGCCGCTCAAGGTTTGCGTCAACCGTTTGGCCTTCAGCCGCATCAAAGGTGCGGTCAACGCGAAAGGGCAGCTAGCTTTAGTTGTATCTGCCCAGAGCAAAAGGGTAATATAATCAGGTTCGCGTTTACGTCCGACACCAAACGCTTGACGGGTCGAAAGCCGACTCCCCAGCAAAGATTTTAAGATAGCCGCTTCGCCGGAAAAGCCCACAGACTTTTGTCGAATCGGTCATACGAGGATAAAGATGAAACAGTGTTCCACCTGTCGGGAAGAGTTTGCCGATAAATTCAGTTTCTGCCCAGTTGACGGCACGCCTTTAGTAGATAACGTAGCGGAAGCCGTCCAGCCCCCTCCTCCTGAAGCAGTAAAAGCGGTCGCCGGAAAGAGTTTCGCAGCAGATATGAGTCAGGCGCAGCCCGTCGCAGCAGCAGCAGTAGCACCGAGCACGGCTTTGGCTCGCGCGGGAGAATACCACCTGACGTTCATAGACGACACAGGATTAACACGTCGTCTGATGACGGAATTGAAGCAGGTCGCTCATAACTCTGAGCTAACCTGGCCTGAGTTCAAGCGTGATCCTTTCGGCTACTCTGGACGTTTCATCAAAGGTTACAGCTCGCTCATCTGGCGTTTCTTCTCCTCAAGGAATGTCGCCATCGCTGTCTCGACCGCGCTGCTTGTCGTCCTGTCAGCGATCATCGCTATCATCGTCGTTGGAAAACGCGAGCAGCGCAGGCAACAAGAGATTGCTCAACAAGAGTTGATCGTCGAGCAGATGATTAACACGGACGATATTCCGCCTGAGGAAGAGAAGACCAAGCCGGACGAGGGCATCGGCACAGGCAAGGGCGGTCGCGTCGGCTTCAACCAGGGCAAGGGCGAAGGCAGCAAGCCCAAGTTTGAGAAGGCTGGCGGCGGCGGCGGCGGCGGACAGCAAGATATTTTGCCACCACAGCAAGGCAAGATTCCTCCACCGTCCGACATTCAGGCGAAGATTCCGACCACGCCTCCGGTGCATACACCGATGCTGCCCGTCGCTGGCGTCAACATTGACCCTGCTCTTTATAAGAATCTGCCTTATGACCGCTTCGGCGATCCGCGCTCCACTTCGCAAGCGACGAGCGCAGGCAATGGCACAGGCAACGGTATCGGCACTGGAACGGGCGCAGGCATCGGCCAGGGTAATGGCCAGGGCGTTGGTCCAGGCAACGGCAGGAACATGGGCGGCGGCGACCCGAACGACGGTGGTGGCGGTCGCGGCGGCGGCAGTGGCAACAACGGCGAGGATTATGCTAACCGCGTCTTCGCGCCGAAGGATGTGACGGTTAAAGCTCGTATTCTTTCGAGACCCGAGCCACAGTACACGGAAGAGGCCAGAAAGAATCAGGTATCAGGCACAGTGGTCTTGAGAGCTGTCTTCTCTTCAGGCGGACAGGTGACCAATATCAGAACCGTCTCGGGTCTGCCTTATGGATTGACCGAGAGAGCCATCGCCGCAGCGCGGATGATTCGGTTCTCTCCGGCGATGAAGGACGGACACGCCGTCTCGCAGTACATTCAGATCGAATATAATTTCAATCTGTATTAGAGAGAACATCATCACAAAGCAAAAGAGGCGTCAACTAAAGTTTGACGCCTCTTTTGCTTTGTGAGTTTGCATTTCCTCTTAAGCCAAACTTTCAGCGACACGGCGGATGCGACGAATACCTTCCTGCAATCTTTCAAGAGAGGTCGCATACGAGATGCGGATGAAGCCTTCCGCACCGAAGCCCGCGCCGTCCGTGACGACCGTCTGCTCCTGATGGAGTAAACGATCCGAGAACTCTTCAGAAGTTTTGACCTCTCCTTTCAAACAACCGCGCACGTCCGGGAATGCATAGAACGCGCCTTCGGGCATGATGCAGCGCAGGCCCGGAATGTTGCTGAGCGCATCCACTAGAAAGCCTCTCCGCCGACCATACTCTTCAAGCATCGTGGCGACAGATTCCTGTGGTCCTGTTAATGCCTCCGTCGCAGCAGCCTGCGCAATCGAGTTCGGATTACTCGTCGAATGCCCTTGCACTGTGAGCATCGCGCGCGTCCATTCCGCTCCTGCTAGAGAATAGCCTATGCGCCAGCCCGTCATGGCATAAGTCTTGGAGAACGAGCCTGCGATACAGAGTCTCTGGCGAAGCTCTGCCGGAAGCGATGCTGCGCTGAATACTTCGCAGGGGGAATAAACAAAGCGCAGGTAACATTCATCCGAGATAACGTAAATGCCGCGCTCTGTTAAGACCTCCATGATGCGACGAAACTCTTTCGGGGGAATGACGCGACCTGAAGGATTGCCGGGCGAGTTCAAGATGACGAGCTTCGTGCGCGGCGTAATCGCGCGCTCGACCTGTTCCGCGTTCAGAACGAAGTCCGTCTCTTCGGTTTCGATATAGACGGGTGTGGCGCGCGCAAATGTGACGATCTCAGGAAACGTCACCCAGTATGGTTTGGGAATCAGGACTTCATCACCGGGATTGACGAGCGTGACGACGGCATTGAAGATGGCTTGCTTGCCGCCGCTCGTCGCGGCAACCTGCGATCTTTCATAAGTCGCGCCGAATTGCTGTTCGTAGAAGTTGATGATGGCCTGTTGAAGGTCGCGCGTTCCGGCCACAGGCGTGTACTTGGTCTTGCCCTGACGCATAGCTTCCGCAGCAGCCTGCTTGATGTTCTCAGGCGTATCAAAGTCCGGCTCGCCCGGGCCTAAGTCAACTACGTCCAGACCTTCGGCGCGCATTGCCTCAGCCGCCATCATCGCTTTCAGCGTTGAAGAGGCGCGCATCCGTGCCACGTTGTCTGAAACCGGAAAAGGTTCGTTAGCTGTTTTCGTCTGTATCATTGGATTCGATAAAGAAAGAGCGCGGCGCGCTTCGAGCGAAGCAGTCTGCTCTTTGAGACCTCTTGCGCCGCGCTTGTCAAAAAATTTTAGTGGCGTGAGCCGCCCTATTTAGAACTGCTCTTCTTGCCGCCTTTTTTGCCACCCTTTTTTCCGCCCTTCTTTGAAGAGCTTTTGTTCCCCTTCTTGCCTTTGCCCGAGCCGCTCTTCTTGCCGCCACCAGACTCTTTGTTGACGGTCGCCCAGGCGCGCTTCTCGGCTTCTTTCTTCGACGTGCCGCGTTTTTCGTAGCCTTCCTCTATGTGCTCGGCCTGGCGTTTCTGCTTATCCGTGTAGCTGGATTTGTCTCCTCTTGCCATTAAAATCTTCCTCCCTTTGAACGTTGCTGAGCGCGCGCGAGAATTTCCTCAAAACCCTCTGCGCTTGAAGTTGATAGAACGGCTATTGAGTATATCACGCGCGAGCCGCATCTTTTTCAACTTCTCTCCAGTTTCTTTCGCATCAACATTTCAATGGAGGCGGGCACGAGTCCTTCAATCTTACCGCCGAGCAGAAAGACCTCTTTGACCAGACGCGAGCTAACGTAAGAGTAAGCTTCCGCTGGCATCATGAAGACGGTCTCAATGCGCGACTCAAGCCGACGATTCATCAACGCCATCTGCAACTCGTATTCATAATCCGAGATAGCGCGAATCCCGCGCACGATTGCATCCGCCTTGCGCTGCACAGCATAGTCAACCAGGAGTCCCTGAAAGTCTTCGACGATCAAGCGACACTGGCCTCGCTTGATCTCTGTGATGACGTGCGAGAGCATTTCGCGCCGTTCTTCAATCGTGAAGAAAGGTGTCTTCTCGGGGTTGACGAGAATGGCGATGATGATTTCGTCGAAGAGCTTGCACCCGCGCTCAATGATGTCCATGTGACCATTGGTCAAAGGGTCGAAAGAACCGGGATAGATTGCGCGGCGCATACTTAAGGGCAGAATCGAGAAGTCCGAAATCCAGAGTTAAGAAGACGAAAGAAAGGTAGCATAAATTAGGGGCTGGGTGTTAGGGGTTGGGGGTCGGAAAAGAAGATAGAAGATTAGAATTGAACCAACCCCTGACCCCTAACACCCAACCCCATCTTGACACGCCCTGCGCTGAATGTTTCAATACGTCTTGACAAAAAACGTGGTGAGTTAAGGCGACTTGCGGCCACGTAAAATAAACCGCTAAACAGCTCGGCGAGTCTTTCCCATAAAGACCACACAACAGGCTTTGAGATGGAAAGCCCCGCGTTGTTTCGGCGCGGGGCTTTCACTTTGTAATTTTTGATTTTGGATTTTTGATTTGCGATTGGAAGAAGCTGAAAAGCTCCTTTCCTGATCCAATCAAAATCCAAAATCGCAAATCTAAAATATGAATAACTTCCTAGACGCATTGAAAGAGCGCATTGTCGTTTTCGACGGCGCGATGGGCACAAACCTGCAAGCACAGAATCTGACCGTTGATGATTTCGGCGGACCACAGTTCGAAGGCTGCCCTGAATACTTACTCATTACCAAACCCGAAGCCATCGAAAAAGTTCACACGGCATTCTTCGACGTGGGCTGCGATGTCATTGAGACCAACTCGTTCGGCGGAACTGCGGTCGTCCTCGCCGAATATCAAATCCCACAGATGGCTTATGAACTAAACTTCAAGGCCGCAGAGCTTGCAAAGAAGATTGCTAACGACTATTCGACCAAAGCGAAGCAGCGCTGGGTCGCAGGCTCTATGGGGCCTGGAACGAAACTGCCGACGCTCGGGCACATAACTTACAAAGACCTCAAGGACGCATACAGCGAGCAGGTGCGGGGACTCTTTGACGGCGGCGTTGATATGTTCATCGTCGAGACCTGTCAAGACCTGTTGCAGACGAAGGCTGCGCTCGCGGCAATCTTCGAACATTTCGAGAAAGTAAAAAGGCACATCCCCGTCATCGCCCAGGTGACCATTGAACTCTTCGGCACGATGTTGAACGGCACGGAGATCAGCGCGGCTTTGACTGCGCTTGAGCCTTTCCCGATTGATGTCATCGGCATGAACTGCGGCACAGGCCCGCAGAACATGACGGAGCACATACGCTATCTCTGCGAAAATTCTCCAATACCTGTCTCCGTGCTCCCGAACGCCGGACTGCCCGAAGTCAAAGATGGAGCGCAGTTCTACGGCGAGACGCCCGAATCATTCACAGCGCAGATTACGCACTTCGCCAAAGATTTCGGCGTCAACATCGTCGGCGGCTGTTGCGGAACAAGACCCGCACACCTGAAAGCAGTCGTCGAAGCGATGCAGGGCGTCGCCCCCAAGCAGCGCAACGCGAAGCTCATTCCATCGGTCTCTTCAATCTATACACAGCAGCCTTATGTGCAGGACGCTTCGTTCCTGATTGTCGGCGAGCGCGTCAATGCTTCAGGCTCGAAGAAGATGCGCGATCTTCTTAACAATGAAGACTGGGATGGGCTGGTGTCGCTGGCGCGCGAGCAGGAGCGCGAAGGCGCGCACGTCCTCGATGTGAACGTTGATTACGTCGGGCGTGACGGCGTGAAGGATATGCACGAGTTGGCCTCGCGCCTTGTGACGAACGTCAAGATTCCGCTCATGTTCGACTCGACCGAGTGGCAGAAGATGGAAGCGGGGCTTGAGCACGCTGGCGGTAAGTGCATCCTCAACTCCACAAATTATGAAGACGGCGAGCCGCGCTTCGCAAAAGTCCTGGAGTTGTGCAGGCGCTATGGCGCGGGTGTCGTCATCGGGACCATTGACGAGCAGGGAATGGCTCGCACAGCCGACGGTAAGTTCGAGATCGCAAAGCGCGCTTACGAGCAGGCGAGCACGAAGTATGAGATTCCGGCGCACGATATTTTCTTCGACCCGCTTGCGCTTCCGATCTCGACGGGCATCGAAGAGGATCGTCGCAACGCGCTTGAAACCATCGAGGCCATCCGCCGCATCAAGGCTGAGTTGAAAGAGGCGCATACGATATTGGGTGTCTCGAACATCTCATTCGGCCTCAGCCCTGCCTCGCGCATCGTGCTTAATTCGGTGTTTCTTCATGATGCGGTTGAAGCAGGTTTGGACGCAGCCATCGTTAACGCGAGCAAGATTCTCCCGCTTAATAGATTTGAGGAGCGCGAGATCGAGGTGGCGCGCGATTTGATTTACGACCGCCGCAAGTTTGAAGGCGACATCTGCACCTACGACCCGCTCACCGAGTTCACAAAACTCTTCGAGGGCGTCTCAGCTAAGACGACGAAAAAGGATTTGAGTAATCTTCCAGTCGAAGAGCGACTGAAACGCCACATCATTGACGGCGAGAAGATCGGGCTTGAAGACAATCTTAAGCTCGCCCTTGAAAACTATTCTGCGCTCGACATCATCAACAACATTCTGCTGGATGGAATGAAAGTGGTCGGCGACCTCTTCGGCAGCGGTCAGATGCAGCTTCCTTTCGTGCTTCAATCCGCCGAGGTGATGAAGACCGCCGTGCGCTTCCTTGAACCATTCATGGAGAAGAAGGGCGGCGCGACCGCGAAGGGCACGATGGTGCTCGCCACAGTCAAAGGTGACGTGCATGACATTGGCAAGAACCTGGTTGACATCATCCTGACCAACAACGGTTACAAGGTCGTCAACCTCGGCATCAAGCAGCAGATTGAGGACATCCTGCGCGCCTGGAAAGAGCATAACGCCGATGCCATTGGCATGAGCGGCCTGCTCGTCAAATCCACGCTCATCATGCGCGACAACCTTGAGTTGATGAACGAGCGCGGTATCACTGTGCCTGTCGTTCTTGGCGGCGCGGCTTTGACCCGTCGTTATGTCGAAGACGACCTGCGCCCTCTTTACAACGGCGCGCTCTTCTACGCGAAGGACGCATTCGCGGGCCTGCACACGATGGACGAGCTGACGGGCGGTGTCGTGCGCTCAGATGTCCCGCAAGCGAAAGCAGCCGCGACCGCCAGCGGCAACGGACATGGCACAACTGAGGACTCGGAAGATTTAGTCGGCGAAGACGCCAAGCTCGGCATACGCAAACCAGCAAGGCCGCGCGCCGTCGTCCAAATCTCCGGCGACACGACGCACACCAATCGCTCGGACGTAAACCCGAACGCGCCGATTCCGCGCGCGCCTTTCTATGGCTCGCGCGTGGTTGAAGACATCGCGCTCGATGATGTGTTTGCTTTCGTCAACGAGACCGCTCTCTTCAAAGGTCAATGGCAGTTCAAGCAAGGGAAGAAGAGCGCGGAAGAATATCGGCGGCTCGTTGCGGAACACGTCCGCCCGACGTACGATGGTTTGAAAGAGCGCGCGAAGCGCGAACGGTTGCTCGTGCCGCGCGTCGTCTATGGCTACTTCCCGTGCCAATCGTCCGGCAACGATCTCATCATCTACCATGATGATGAGCAGACTGAGCGGATGCGCTTTACTTTCCCGCGCCAGCCTGCGGGCAAGCGCCTTTGTCTGGCGGACTACTTCGCTTCGAAAGAATCGGGCCGAATTGATGTCGTGCCGTTTCATCTGGTGACGATGGGGAGACGCGCGAGCCAATATTCGCAGGAGCTTTTCAAAGCGGACAACTACACAGAGTATCTCTTCTTTCATGGTCTGAGCGTTGAGGCTGCCGAGTCTCTGGCCGAACTCTGGCACAAGCGCATCCGCGAGGAGTTGGGCATAGCCGAGCGTGACGCCGAGGAATTGAACAAGCTCTTTCATCAAGGCTATCAAGGCTCGCGTTTCAGCTTCGGCTACCCGGCTTGCCCGAACCTTGAAGATCAGGTGAAACTGTTCGAGCTTCTCGACCCCGCGCGGATTGACGTTGAGTTGACGGAAGAGTTTCAACTCGACCCGGAGCAATCAACCTCCGCGATTATTGTGCATCACGAAGAGGCAAAATATTTTTCGATAGATTGAAAATCGAGTCCAAGGTCCAACGCCCAATGTCCAAAGTCATAAGACGACATAGGGGATTGGACTTTGGACTTTGGACTTTGGACTTTGGACAACGGGCAACTGACAACTGACAACGGACGGGCAATTGACCCAACCCCGGAACAAGTCGCCGTCCTTTCGCGCATCGAGCGCTTTGCTTTCTACCAGGCGCACGAGATGAATCAGGGTCGTTGGAAGCGCATCTGGACCTGGTGCCAGCGTCAGATTGGCTCGCGCTGGATTCAGATGGCGACCTACAACCTGATGAACGTTTACGGTCTCGAACACTTTGAGGCTGCGGACACGATGCGCCCGCTGATACTCGTCGCCAATCATCGCTCGTTCTTTGATATGTACGCGGTTTCAAGCGTTCTCTTTCGCCGGACGCGCCGACCCATGAAGCTCTTTTTCCCTGTGCGCGCAAAATTCTTTTACGAATCAATTGTCGGCGTGCTGATAAATTTCCTGGCTGGCTGGTGGTCTATGTACCCGCCGATCTTTGCTGAAGAGAATCCTGTGAAGCGCGAGTTTGATAAATTCTCTGTGCGACGCCTGACAGACCTTTGTAGTGAAGGAGCGGGCCATGTCATCGGCTTTCACCCTGAAGGCACGCGCAATCTGAACTCAGACCCGTATTCGTATCTGCGCGCGCAACCCGGCATCGGCAAGATTATCAAAGAGGCCAGGCCGCAGGTGATTCCGGTCTTCATCGCCGGACTCGGCAACGATGCCGTCAAGCAGATTATCGGCAACTGGCGTGGCGGCGAACCTGTCCGCATACACTTCGGAGAGCAATTAAACCTTTCCGAGTTTTACACCAAAGGCGACCGCGTCCGCACCTACAAGGAGATAGCTGATTTTGTCATGAGCAAAGTCGCGGAACTTGGTGAGCAAGACCGGGAAATGTTTGTAAAGCAGTGACAAGTGACAAGTGACGAGTGACAAGCGAAGAACTTGTCTTTAACTCGTCACTCGTCACTTGTCACTCGTCACTTATGTCTTTATTGCCTCTTATCATTGTTAACCCCGCATCAGCCGGAAACTCCACGCGCGCCTCCTGGCCTGCGATGGCGAGCGATTTAGCTGCACACTTCGGAGCGTTCAACTGCGCTTTCACAGAGAGGGCAGGCGACGGTCGCACATTGGCTGAGCGCGGAGCAAAAGAGGGAAGGCGTTTGATAGTGGCTTGCGGCGGCGACGGGACGATCTCAGAAGTCGCCAACGGTATTCTCTCGTCAGGCGTTGATGTTGAATTGGGAATTTTGCCGAGCGGAACGGGCGGAGATTTCCGGCGCACGCTCGACATTCCGACGCGCACGGCTGATGCCGCCAGGGTTTTACGCAGAGGGCGCACGCGACGGATAGATGTTGGCCGCGCGACTTTCATCAACCATGAAGGCGCGCAAACATCAAGATACTTTCTGGGCGTCGCCTCGTTCGGCATGAGTACGCACATCATCGAGCGCGTCAAAGAGAGTGATTCGCGTTGGCTTCCACTTGCAGGCTCTGGTTGGCTCGGAGGCAAAATCTCTTTCGCCGCCGCGACCATGCAGACGACGCTTTCGCTTCCCGTCACAAACGTTCTTGTGCAACTGGACGAGGGGCGCGAGCGACGGCTCACCGTCAGCAATCTCTGCGTCGCCAACGCGCGCTACTTCGGCGGCGGAATGAAGGTCGCGCCCGAAGCGAAACTAGACGACGGGCAATTCGATGTCATCACCATCCGCGACATGAGCGCGCTCAAGATTCTGACAAACGCGCATAAGCTCTACAGCGGAAAGCACCTTGAGATGGACGAGGTCTATCAGGCGCGCGCGAAGGTTGTCACGGCACGGTCTGCGCGAAAGAATGAGGACGTGATAATTGAGATTGACGGAGAGTTGCCGGGACATCTTCCCGCAACTTTTGAGATTCTGCCAAAAGCTTTGCGAGTCAGGTGCGCGCTCATCCCTCAATAAACAGACGACCAATCCCGCGACAGATAGGAATTGCCATCAGTCACTTAGATATGAAGTGAGGCTTTGATATGAGGCGAGGCTTTGTGTTTCGCGTTCCCCGTTGCGGTCTCAACTACTTCTTGCGCGGGTCATCAGCCGGGTTGACATAATTGACTTCAAACGGCCCCGTGCCGGAGACCTGGACCACCGTCTCGCCAATCGCCCATGCATAGTGCCTGACTCCCTTGGGCATCAGCGCGAATGAACCCGTAGGCATCTCGTGTCCAGCCGCCGGATCGAATTTCTCTCCCAAGCCCGCTCCGAACGTGCCCTGAAGAACTGTGACTTTCTCATCGGTTGGGTGCCAGTGTGGCGGAATTTTGTAACCATCAGGGAACTTGGCGCGAATGGTGAAAGGCACACCGGCTTTCGACGGGTCTCCTTCGAGGACTGCTAGCTGAGCGCCAGCGGGAAGCGATGGAGGAGCCGGTCCCCACTTCATTTGGTCCGGCGATAGCAAGATATGGCCGTCGTCTTTGCCTCCGACATGAAAACTATTTTTCGTCGCCTGACCTGAACGGGCGAGGACGAGCGTAACGGCTGCGACCAGGGCCAGGATTAAGAAGCTCAGTTGATACTTTTTCATAGCATCCCCTTCTTTCTTACAAGGATTGTGGAAACGCGAGCAGCTTTTATGTCAAATCCGAATGCAAGTCAATAGCTATCGGTTAACGCTATCACATCGCCATCACCAAAATCTTCATGCCCTGCTAATTTTACCGGCAGCTTATACATCCTTCCTCCGGCAGCTTCCCAACACGAAGCGAACCACTGCTTCACAAGGTCAACGGTGACATCTTCCACAGAGAACCTATCTTCATAAGCCTCCATGTCGGTCATCGGCAAATCATCAGCATATTTGGCGAAACTCAAGCTTCGACCGGGAAAGAAACTTTGATCCTTGCGATCTATCTTCTTATTTCTTCCCTCAAAATACATCTCGATTGAGGCATAGCCGTCACCATACTCATCAGGAAAAACCTCAACCTGAATCTCAGACACATCTGGATGAACAGGCTGGGAGAGCATCTCCTTGATCTCATCAATCAACGCTTCCGAGTGACCCTTAAGATGCGACTGATATATCCGCGAGAACTCTTCCACTGCCAGCCCATCCGGCATTACAGGTTCAGTCATTTCTCATTACCTAATAGACATCTAACGCCCGGCAAATGCTCCGACGCCGAGAAAATTCTCTTTCAAATATTTAACTGTATCGAGCAATGTCTCGCCGGGGTCGCGTGATAAGAATCTCAATTCACGTTCAGCTTTTGATGAATCCAAGTACCAGAAGTATTCGGCCATCTCGCAGATTATTTACGGCAGTAGCTTATCGTAATCTGCATGCGAACCAATCCAGAACCAGACGACGCCTTCAGGTTTATCTAATCCCAGCGCGCGATAGTGAGCACCAACACGAACTGACCGGAGGCTTCCAATCTTCTTAAAATGTAATGAGGGATGCTTGGGGTCAGTTTTGAGCAGTTGATAATTCTTATCGGCAAGCTCGCGCACTTCCGTGGGAAGCTGTTCGTAACACTTCCAGAAATTTGATGAGGCAAAATGTTTCAAAGCGGCTTACACTGTCCAGCTTCAAACTCCTGTTCCGCCTCTTTAATCAGAGAATCAAGCCGACCGGCTTTAACATCCTGCTCAATCTGCTTATCCCACACTTGCGCCTGGAATTCGTAGAACCACTCGG
>Ga0182001_10000071_pt1 | contig 23661 bp, 11 predicted proteins | sample BulsoiFelSFmetaG_FD_120485 | JGI IMG/M metagenome (GOLD analysis project Ga0182001, IMG submission 120485) | Bulk soil microbial communities from Mexico - San Felipe (SF) metaG | ecosystem: Environmental > Terrestrial > Soil > Agricultural land | place: Mexico: San Luis Potosi | collected... | reverse complement strand
CGTGGCGGTCTCGTCGGCGACGCTCTCGGTGGCTGCCCTCCCGAACCGGCTCAGGCCGCGCGACGCGCCCGCCGCCGCGCCCGCGAAGGCCGCGCCGAGCACCGCGCCGGTCAGCGCCTGTTCGGCTATCTGCTCGGGGCTGCCGCCGCCGAGGGCGCTGTAGGCCGCGTTCTCGAACGCGCCGGAGAGCGCGCCGCCGATGATGTTGCCGGCGACCCCGCCCCCGAGTGCCCCCGCCACCCCCGCGCCAATCTCCGCGCCCGCGAAGGCGACGGCCCCCCCGACCGCCATCCCGACGTAAGTCTTGGGCGAAGTCCATTCCCACTTGGCGGGGTTCATGTTGTGGTTCACGGCAGCCCCGCCGAAGTAAGTGCCGGCGGCGACGCTGACGGCCGTGATGACGATGAAAATCACGGCGTCGTCTATGCCGAAGATGTTGCCGCTCGGGTCCGTGTAGAGGACGGGGTTGTTGCCGGCGTAGGCGTACTGGTTGAGCGAGGCCGGGGCCACGTCCGGCCCGCCGAGCGTGAAAACGTCGGGCGAGATGAAGCGGCCGAGGCGCGGGTCGTAGTAGCGCGCGTTGTAGTAGTAGAGCCCCGACTCCTCGTCGAACTCCTGTCCCGTGAACTTGGCGCGGAAGCCGTCCGTCCCTTCGAGCATGTAAATCTCGCCGAAGGGCTTGTAGTAGACGCGCGCGAACTTCGCGCCCTGCGCATCGGTGACGAGCGTGGTGCTGTTGATCTGATCCTGCGTGAAGAAGTAGGTGCCTAGCGAGGGCACGCCCTTCAGTCCGTCGGAGCGGGTGGCGAGCGACGCCGCCGTGCGCTCTTCTGCGCGCGTCGGCGGTGGCAGCACGACGCAGTGGGCCACAATTGCCGCCGCCAGCGCCGAAGCCAGCGCGCCGCGCGGTGAGAGCCTCGCGCGGCGCATACGCGACGGCAGGCGCGTGAGCGCCAGCGCCAGGAGGAGCAGGCCGCAGGCGACGAAGGGGGCGCTCGACGACAGGAAGCCGGCCCCCGCCGCGCGCGACGGAGGCGGGGCGCTCTGCTGCGTGGTGACCGAGGCCACACGCCCGGCGGGGCCGACGATGTACTTCGTGTTGCGGCGGCTCCCGTCGGCGAACTTCGTAACCTCGTAGAGCGCGGAGACGTAGAGGGTCTTGATGCCGTTCGGCACGTCCTGCTTGACGACACGCCGCTGCTGGTAGTCGTAGGCGTAGTTGTAGACGGTCGCGCCGCCGCGCGTCGTCGAGAGCAGCGAGCCTTCGGTGTCGAACGTGTACGCCCACGTGCCGCCCTCGTCGGTCTTCGCCGAGAGGTTGCCCCGGCGGTCGTAGCTCGCGGCGAAGACGGTCGCGCCGCCCTTGCTGCCGCTGACGACCTGCTGGCCGCTGACGGCGTAGCTGACACCGTCCTTGAGCGTCAGGTTGCCGGCCGCGTCGTAGCCGAACGAAAGGCTGCCGTAGAGGCCGTCCGAAAGCGCGTTCGTCAGGTAACCCTGCTTGTCGTAGGCGAAGGTCTGGGTGTTGGCCGGCGTTACTTTGTCCCTGATCTCGGCTATCGCGTTGACGTTGTTCCAGACGTACTCGAAGCTCATAAGCGGCTGGGCGGGCGAGCCGGGCAGCGTCGTCGTCGAGGTCTTCGTGTAGCCGTAGGGGTAATAGTCGTAGTCGGAGACGACGCCGTTCCGGTAGACCGTCTGCCTGTACTTGCCGAGCGCCGTGTAGTCCTTGAAGGCGGCGTAGCTCGTGTAGGTTTCGTCGGGCGTGCCGGCCTTCTCGACGAGGCCGACGCTCTCGACGAAGCCTTCCGGCGTGTAGCGCGTCTCGAAGACCGAGCCGTCGGGGTAGGACACGCGCGAGGGACGGCCGGCGGCGTCGTACTCGGTCGCCTGCGTGAAGGTTTCGCCGTCGAGCGTCAGCCACGTCCGGCTGACCCGCCCGTAGGCGTCATACGAGTACTCGTAAGTGGATTGCACGGCCCTGCCCGAGGTCGTGACGACTTTGGTCAGTTGCCCAACCGGGTTGGTGATCAGGGGGTTGCCCTGCGCGTTGTCGTAGGTGAACCTAGTCGAGACTTCGGGGCTCGTCCGGCCGGTGATGCGGCCGAGCACGTCGTATTCGTAAGAGACGGCACGGTCGTCGGCGTTGGTCTGCGTCTTGAGGAGCCCGCTCGGCCAGTAGTCGTAGGTGGTCGTCCCCGTGTTCGTGTCGGTGACGCTCACCTGATGGCCGAGCGAATCGTAACGCACGTCGGTCGTGACACCGTTCGGCTTCTCGATTCGCGTGACGCGCTGGAACAGGTCGTACTTGTAGCCCACCTCGGACGCGGGCTGATCGCCCGGATTCTTCGGGTAGACCCTCTTGAAGACTTTGCCGCGCGCGTTGACGTACGAGACGGTGGTGGATACGTCGGCCGTGCCCGGCGCGACGGTCTCCGCGTTGCTGTTGACGTTGAGGCCGGAGGCGTCGGCGACGATGCCGTAGTCGTCCACGCTCTTCGTGTTGTTGGGCAGGGTCGTGCTGTTGACGCGCCCCTGCTCGTCGTAAGTCAGGACGGTCGAGTACGCCTGCTCCTTGTCGTAGTATGGCTGTGCCTCGCGCGTGGCGCGCGCTTCGTCGTCGAACCCGTAATCCTGCCTGATGGGGCGCGCCTGGTCGAAGCGCCCCGACTCGGACTTCCATGTGCGGCTCAGGCCGTCGAGGTAACTGTCGCTCCAGGCCCACTTCGTCTGGTCGGACTGCTCCCACGACGTGCGGCGGTTCGTCCTCACGAAGAGTTTCGCCGTGGCGGAGGTGGGGGCGAGGTGGCGCGACACGGTGCTGAGCACGACCGGCTGCCCCCGCGGGGCTTTCGGGTCCGGCCCGAGGGTCGCGGTGAGGCGGCCGAAGCCGTCGAGGGTGTTGGAGAAGACGTTGCCGTTTTCGGTGGTGAATTCGAGAGGGATGCCGAAAGCCGCGTCCACCACCTGCTTCGTCCTCTGGCCGAGGGCGTTGGTCGATTCGACGGGGAACGTCTGGAAAGCCGGGTCGTAGGCGGCGACCGTCCGGCCCGAGACGGGGTCTGTAACAGATGTGGGGTTGCCGTAGGCGTCGTAAGCATACGAGGTCACGAGCCACGTGTCGTTGGTGTCCTTCCAAGACTCGAAGGTCAAAGTGTTCCGGGCCGAGTCGTCACTGTAGGTGAAGCGGCTGCGCGCCAGAACTTTGTCGGGGTCGCACGCGCCCGTCGGGCCTACCGTAGCGAAGTTAGTGCTGGTGGCTTGCAGCGGCAGCCCGAGAATCCAGCGGTCGAGGTCGTTGAAGTACTGCGTGCAGGTGTAGATGTCGTCGGCGGTGGTGGCCGTGTCGCCCTTGTCCCATTCGAGGATGACGTTGCCGTAAGCGTCGTAGGTGTACGCCTCGGCTATCGTGTAGCTGAGGTTCGGGCCCTCGCCGCTGTAGTAGGTGAGCGCCTCGGAGTCTTTGAGGACTTCGTAGACCCTCGGGTCGCCGGGCCGCGAGACGCGGAACTCGACGGCTCGCGCGTTCAGGGTTCGTCCGTCGGCGGCGGCGACGACGGCGCGCGTGATGAGGCCGGTGAGCGGGAAGGGCTGCTCGTAGGTGGTCGCGGTCTTGACGCCCGTCTGCCGGTTGCGCGCCGTGATGCCGCGGAAGCCGAGCCAGCCGCGGCCCGTGAGGTCCATTACGGCCCCCGCGTAGGTGTAGTCGAAGAAGTAGGACTTCGGGTTCTCGCGCCCGTCGTTCGTCGAGTGCTCGGCGACGACGTAGAAGGCGCTCTGCACGTCGCGCATGGGGTACTCGGCGCGCGCGTCGCCCGCCGCCTTCGTGTAGACGGAGTTGTCGGTCAGCGGCTTGTAGGCGACGCGCGTCTGACCGCCGACGCCGTTCACGATTCCGGTGAGCAGGTCGGGGTAGCTGCCGGAGTGCAGACGCGCCTGCTGCCGGTACTGGCCGGAGCTTTCGTGAGAGGTGATGTCTGGGAGGCCGTCGCCGTTTACGTCCGCCCAACTGAAGGAGACGCCCGCCGAGCCGAACACGCCGAGGCTGACGGCCGGCGCGAGAGTCGAGGCGTTGCTCGACAGGCTGACCCAGTGGCCGGAGGCGTCGCCGTTCATTTGATCGACCAGCAAGTCTGCGAGCCCGTCGCCGTTGAAGTCCGTCCAGCGGTACGTCGAATTGGGCTGGCCGAAGGAGGGGAGTTGAATCGCGCCGGAGAGCTTCGCGCCAGTCGAGAGCCGGACGGCGTGGCCGTAGTAACTCAGGCTCTGTTTGATCTGGTCGAAGAGGAGGTCTGCGAGCCCATCGCCGTTGAAGTCGGCCCAGGTGAATTGCGCCGGTTCGGAGCCGAAAGCGCCGAGCGCGACCGGCGGGCCAAGCGCGCTCCCGTCGGAGATGCGAACCCAGTGCAGGAAGGGCTCGGCCGTCTGGTCGAAGACGAGGTCGGAGCGGCCGTCGCCGTCGAAATCGACCCACGCCGAGCGGCCTTTGTTCGCGCCGAGCACGCCGAGCGAGACGGGCGCGCCGAGCGCCGCCCCGCTCGACTTGAGCACCCAGTGGCGGAACTGCCCGGAGTTCTCGTCGCAGGTGAGGTCGGCGCGGCCGTCGCCGTTGAAGTCTGTCCAGCCGAACGCGCAGGTGTCGCCGCCGAAGCGCCGCAGGTCTATGCGCGGGGCGAGGCTGGTGCCGCGCGAGAGGAAGGCGTAGTGCGCGTTGTTGCTCTGCCCCGACACCTTCTCGTCCACGAGGAGGTCGGCGCGGCCGTCGCCGTTGAGGTCGGCCCAGGTGTAGGAGGAGTACTGCGAGCCGAACCTCGTCAGGCTGATCGGCGGCCCGAGCTTCGCCCCCTGCGAGAGCAGCACCCAGTGATTGAACGGCGACGCGGTCTGGTCGACGAACAGGTCGGCGCGGCCGTCGCCGTTGAAGTCGCCCCAGCCGTAGACCACGTTTGAGTCGCCGAAGCGCGCCAGCTCGGTCGCCGCGCCCAGCGCGTTCTGCCCCTCCTGCCACGCGAGCGTCGTCGGGGTGAGATTGTTGCCCGCGCCGTCGAAGACTTTGATGGAGGTGACGCGGCTGCGCTTCGTCGAGTTGGCGAGGTCGTAGGAGCACCTGTAGAACCTGACGACGCGCTTGGTCTGATTTTCGGTGAGCGAGGTTCTGACCCCTTGCAGCCGCTTGGCGATGACTATCTCTGAGCCGTCGTGGTAGCTCGTGATGCGGTCGGGGCGGTCTTCGTAGATAAACTCGACCTGGCGGCGCGGCACGAGCTGCGGCGTCGAGGCGGCGTTGCCCGTGTAGTTGATGAACTGCGGGTAGTACTCGCCGTCCGACTTCGAGCGGTTGTCGTAGGTGAATTCGACGTAGTTGCCGTGCCGGTCGGTCACCCTGCTGATAGTCCACAGGCGGACGGCGTTCGACCCCCGGTTGTAAATCCTCGAATTGTCGGTGCCGCCGAACTCCGTCACCGTCCCGTCGCGGTCTGTGACGACGAACGTCTCGGGCGCGTCGTGACTGCCGCCCCTCGTGACGATGCGCGACCATGACTGCTTGTCGGTGCTGTAGCTGCCCGGAGAGACTTCGACCAGCCTCACGCCGTCGAGGCAGAAGGGGTCTTTTCCCACGGGCGCGGACGAGTTCGGGTCGATGAGCGGGTTACAGGTGCCGACCGAGGAGATGCCGTAGAGGCTCCAACCCATGCCGACGATACCGTTCTTGACCTGGCTGTTGTAGACGAGCATCAGGTTGGGCTGCTGGCCGTTGGTGCCGGGGGGCGTCTCTATCGGCACCTGGTAGACGGCTGAGCCCTGATAGTCCGTGGAGAAGTTGCCGACGAGGTCGCCGGCGAGCTGCTGACCGCCCGCCTGTGAATGCGTACCAGGCACGAAGCGGTAGAGGCCGCCCGCGACGCAGGCGCAGAGGGTGAGGGCCAGCGGGATGAGGACGCGCGCGCGCCCGTGCTCTCCGGCGGCCCGCGCGCGCGCGCAGGCGAGACTTTTGAACGCTCGCAGAGAACGCGCAGCGCGTGTCAAGAGGCTTCTCATGTGTGACTCTCCCTTAAACCCGATTTGCCTGTGTTCTCGTGCGGGACGCCGAACCGGCGACACCTGCGCGCCCCGCGCGGGCGGCGGCCCCCAGACGAACGTCGCCGCGGCTACGCCGGGTTGAGGTTGGTCGTGCCGGCCGCGCCGGGCGTGCCGTCCTGTCCGTCGGCGCCTTTCATCGGGCCGGGCTGTCCCGGCTTTCCGTCCACCGCGCCGCGGCCACCGCCCTGGCCGCCCTGTCCGCCGTTACCGACCACGCCGCCGAGCCCCTTCGGGCCGGCGGCTGCCTTGCCGTTCGTGGCCGTCACCCGGGCGCCCTCCGAAGACGGGACGAAGTAGACGATCACGTCCGCGCCATCGCCGCCGTTACCGCCGTTGCCGCCGTTACCGCCGTTGCCGCCGTTGCCGCCGTTGCCGCCGTTACCGCCGTTGGCGTGTTAGGCAACGCAGGTTTTGTCGTGACCGCCGTCGCCGCCCTCGCCGCCGTCGAAGCCCCGGCCGCCCTGGCCTCCCTGACCGCCGACGCCGCCCTGATTGAGCACCGAGATGAACCCTGTGAGTTGACGAATGTTGAGGGTCACGGTCAGCGCGTCCGTCCCGTTGCCGCCGTTGAGCCCGTTATCACCGACGCTCCCGTCGGAGCCGTTAGAGCCGTCCGTCCCGTCGGAGACCACTACGCCGCCGCAGCAGTCGCACTCGGCGTTCTTCCCGTTGCCGGCCTTGCCGGGGGTGTGCCCGGGGTCAGCCGCCGGCTGATTGATGCCGTCCGCGCCTACGATCTGGATGTCGTAGAAGGTTGCGTCCGAGGCCGAGGGGTCTGAGGCCACCTTGATCATCTGTTCGCAGGAGAAGTAGGCGGGCACCGTGATTCGGATGTAGCCGCCGTCGGTGATGGTCACGACGCCGTAGGTCATGATCGAGGTGGTCGAGTTGATGATGAGCGGGTTGGCCGCCGTCACCGTGATGTCCGGCGCGGCGTAAACGTCGGCGACCATCAACGGGAGCCTCTGCCGAATCTGTTCGAGGGTGCCTTCGTCGAGCATGGAGAGCCCGGAGAAGTGATACGCGAGCGCCTTGCGCAGCCTCGCGGGGCTCATGTTCTCGACGGGCTGGTTGAGGTCTGGCGGCCTGACGCGCTTGAGGTTGGCGGCCATGTTCCTGTCGCGCGCCTCTGCGAACCACGACGCGAACTCGTCGTAATCGGGCGTCGTGATGCCGTGCGCGCGGCCGGTCGCTTCGTAATCAGGGTTCAAGCCGAGCCTTTCGACGCTCTCGCGCCAGCGCTGCCTCTGCTCTTCGGAGAGGGTGTCGAACTGGGTGCTCATCTATTTGTCCTCCAGTCTGGAATGCGGTTCCCCGCGGGCCGTGTTCCGCGCGGCCTCGGGGACGGGTGGTCGAGCCGCGAAGGGGCGCGGCCGGGTCATGTGTAAGCGACGAGGCGAGCGCGAACCGGCCGCAAGGCCGCGGCGATTCCGCCGGGCGTTGCTTCAGCGTGTGAGCTGTCTCGGTCGGCGTGTGCGTCCGGCGTGGGAAGAAGGTCGAGGCCCGGTCGTTCGTAAGTGCTAACCCCTGAATGCTCCGTCAGCCGGATAAGGAAGCTCTTAGGTCGTAACTGTCAACGGAGAGACGGCGGCAGGGGCCCTTTCGTGAATTTTCCGCGGGGGCGAATTTTCCCGCCCCGTCCACCAGGCTCACGCGAGGGCATCGAGGGATTTGAGCCAGAGGCACCTGCTCTCGGGGAAGTGCCGGAGCATGCGCGCGAAGCATTCCTCGACCCCTTCCCAAACCCAGGGGCCGCTGACGCTCTGCGCCGCGTCGCATTCGAGCGCGTGCTCGCCGCGGCAGAGCGCGGCGGTCGTCACGACCGCGCCGGCCGCCGCCTCCCCCTTGCCCGCGCGCCAGAGCGCGTAGGCGTAGTAGTACCAGCCGCAGGGCTGCACGGGGTTTCGCTCCACGAACGCCGCGGCGTGTGCGACGGCTTCCTCGAACTCGCCGCGCGCGAGGCGGTAGAGAATCAGCGAAGCGCACGCGAAGGCCGCGCGCGGGGCGAGGCGGATGGCTCTGTGAATCAGGCGGCGCGTCTCCTTGCCTTCCGCGCCCCGCACCATCCCCGCGGCGGTGCGCAGGTCTGCCAGACGAGACAGCGCCAGCGAGTCGCCGGGGTTCAGGTCCAAGACGCGCTCGGCCAGACGCCGCGCCTCCGGGATGTTGCCGACCGCGACCAGCGGCTCGTAGCTGTAGGTCAGCGCCACCACGTCGTCGCGGTCGATCTCAAGCGCGCGCGCGAAGGCCAGGAGCGCACGCTCGGGCGAGTCGTCGCGAAGGCTGACCAACCCGAGCGCGTTCCAGTGCTCGATGTTCCCCGGCTCAAGCATCGCCGCCTTGGTGAACTCCACTGCCGCCGACTCGTAGCACCTGCCGCAGACCTCCATCTGCCCGCAGATGTGGTGGCGCGAAGCGCTGCTCCGTGCGAGCGGCAGCGCGCTGTCGTAGAAAGCGCACGCCTCAGCGCCCCTGCCCATCAGACGGAGGATGGCGCCGGCTTGCATGCGCGCTTCCGGCGCACGCCCCCGCCTCTGCGCCACCAGGCGGTACTCCCTGACCGCGTCCTCCCAGCGGCCCACGGCGTAGAGCAGGCGCGCGAGGGCCAGCCGCTTTACCCAGCCGCCCGGGTGTTCGCGCACATACTTCTCAAGCGTTTCGAGCCGCGTGCGCGAGTTCGCCAGCTCGCCGTCGAGGGCAACGTAAAAGCTCATCTCCGCGCCCGAAGGCAGCATGACCTGAACCGGCCTGCCCGCCGTGCGCCCCTGCGCGACCACGTTTCTTGTTTCAATTCGGAGGTCGGCCACGGGTTGGGGCCGCGTCGTTCGAGTCATGGCGGGGTTGGCGCCGGGGGGTAGTGTGCGAGGCCCGCCCTCCACGAAGTACTCGCACATCTGCTCGCGCAGCCTGACGCGCGCGAGCTGGACGCGCTTGCGAGCGCTCTCAGCGGTGATCTCAAGGCCCTCGGCTATCGCGTTGTAGGTCATCAGCCAGTGGCAGCGTAGGAGGAACGGGTTGCGCAATCGAGACGGCAGCGCCCCGATAAAGTGCTCCATGTAGACGAACTTCTCTCGGCGTAAGACCGCCTGCTCGGGTGTCTCGACTCGGCGCGCGTTCGTCCCGGCAACTTCGACCCTGGCTTCGTCCAGTTGCTCGACCTTCGCCCGCCTCCGCTGCCGCTCCCGGTGGATGTCGATACATATGTTGTGCGTCAGCCTCGCCAGCCAGTACTTGAGGTTTGTGATCTCCCCCGCCTGCGGGGGCAACCTCTCCAGCGCCCTCATCATGGCTTTGCTGAGAGCCTCCTCGGCCTCTTCGCGGGCGCCTCCGTTCTGCCTGATGCAGACACCGAAAAGGTAGCTTCGGTATCTCTCCCAGAGCAGCCAGAAGACCTGCGTTTCGCCGGCGGCCAGCAAGTCGAGGAGGTGGCGCTCCTCGTCATCGGTGACTTCCTCGCTCGCGGCCAAGTGCCCTTGTTCCGGCTGCCCCTCGAAGCAGAAGCCGGTCGCGCTTTCCTGCTCCCCGCAAAGGCGACGATCTCGGATTACAACCTCACGCAAATTGCGATGCGCCCCGGATGGAATCCCATCCGGGCGTCGGCGGCCCTTCTCTGACCCGTGTGCTGGAGCCATGAGGAATGTACCGGTCCGTGAGGGCAGACGTGCGGTTGAACATTTGTTTCGAGAACGGTCTGTCGGTCGTGGGGGCGAAGAGAGTCCGACTGAGCCTGAAGAGACGGTTGGGGAGGCAGGTTCGTGAACTTTTCGAGTTAGGCCGTCGTCACAGGCGGGACTTCTGGTGCGGGTGAGAAGGGTCTAGTAGTCGTTCGATCCGATGGGCGCGGGCGCGGAGAGGTGCTGCAGGGCGGGCGTATGGGTGCGGAGGTCGGTTCTGATGTGATGAAGCAGGAGGCTCCGGCTAATTTCTGTGCAGCGGTAGACTCAGGTTGCGCAGGAGACCACGAAGGAGGTGCAGATGGCGATCCACTGTGGTGTGGACTTCCACGCGCGTCAACAGCCTGTTTGCTACTGCGGTACGGCTGACGGTGCGCTCCACCTCAGCGAACTGGAGCACGAAGGGGATCACGTCCGCGGCTTCTACTCCCGCCTCACAGTCGAAGTAATCGTCGGGATCGAAGCCGGCGGCTACAGCACCTGCTTCGTCGAACTGCTGAAGGGCCTCGGCCACCGGGCGCTCATCGGCGACGCGGCCGAGGTCCGAAGGCTGGCGAAGCGGAGGCAGAAGAACGACCGGCGAGACGCCTCCCTCATCCTTGACCTCTTGCTGCGGGGAGAGTTCCCGCAAGTCCATCGCCCGCCGTTCGAGAGCCGCGAGGTGCTGCGGATGCTGCGCCACCGCCACAATCTGGTGCAGATCCGCACACGCGCCAAGAACGGCCTCCAGGCGCGGTCGCGTGCAATCGGGCGTTAGGCAGCGCCCCCGCCCAGCCCCGGACAATCGAAAGGCGCCGTCAGCGGCACGGTATCGCCCCCTCGTACACCACGCGCGTCCGCCCGCCCCTCTCCAACTCAACGTGCATCGCCGACCCCACGGGCGAGGCGTACCAGCGGACACGGAGCCCGCCTTTCCCCTTCGGCCCCTCCAGTGTGGTGCGGAACGAGGCGTCCGTCACCGACCCCTCCTGACTGTAATTAGAAGTCCAGGCGAAGAGCCCTGCTTCGACCGGCGCGCCCAGTTCGTCGGCCACCACGGGGCTGCTCCGCGCCACCTCCAGCGCGCAGGCGTAGCCGTCGGTGCCCTTGGCGTGGAAGCCGAAGACGTAGACGAAGATGCCGACGAAGGCGAGCACGGCGACGAGGAATAAGAGTCTGCCCACGGTGTTTTTGTCCTCACTCTCGGCCCACACACAATGCAGCCGCCTAACGCTGCCAATCAGCCGCCGCGCACACAACCTGGTAAGCGCCAAGTCCTGCCGATGAAATCAACGCTATTCGCGGTCGGCTGCATTGGCTTATTCGGCTTCGCCGTTGGATAAACACGCATCTGGCGAGAAGCAGATTGTCAGATTTAACCGGAGCCTCGACAGCCTCTTCTGTAAATCCGCGCTTACTTCGATTGTCGCGGACCCGCTCGCCCCGACAAAGCAATCCATCCGCAACCAGTAACCTTGCGCTTCCAACTCGCGCAGCGCAGGTTCGCGTCCCACCAGCAGCTCACACCACCATTCCAATTGCTCGGTCAGCTCTATACCCTTCTTGTCATCGGGCACGAGGCACTTCCAGCCGCCCCACTCATGCACGCTGTCGAAGTAATGAATCGTACCATCATTGCGGACGAACGATCTTCGCTCCGCTCTAAGCCACGACTGGCTAGGCTCAAGCCCAAGCAGTTCCGTAACTCTCTGCGGAATCAGGTCGCCGCCCAACACCATCAGCGTAGTTGAGTAAACGTATTCCGGCTCGCCGTTCATAACCTACTTCTTACGGAAGAAGCCGAACGCCCGGCATGACCCGCCCGGACACAATGTAACAGCCACCCGAGTTGACGAATGACATCCACGCTGAATCGGGTCGGGTGCATGCCGTTGTTATCTTGCCTGTCATTGACAGCAGTCAATATACCTTCAGCGGCTGACGTGTTCACCGCTAAGGGTCCACGACTGACCCCTTAGTGTACCCATAATTTAGGCACCCAATGCAGGGAACAAACGGGAATCAGAAATCATATTTGAGGGCGAGCTGTACTATTCGCGCGGGCGTGACCGTATCGACCGCCGAGCCGAAGCCGGGCGCGCCGATGATGCGGACCGGCGAGCCGAAGTTCGCGCGGTTGAGCGCGTTAAAGATTTCGGCGCGGAGCGTCAGATGTTGACTTTCCGTGACGCGAAACCTTTTGCTGAGAGCGAGATCAAGATTGACGAAGCCGTCGGCGCGGGCCGTGTTGCGCCCGACCCGCCCGCTCTCAAATTCGAGTTCGCTGATGAAGAGGAATTCGCTGTCTTCTACTACGACGGGTCTCGGCAGAAAGTCTGTGAGTAGGCGGCCGGGCGCGATGCCGACCCGCCGCCGCCCGTGCCCGTTAAAGAAGACGAGGCCGTCGGTCGTCGCGGGTCGGTCCGAGAGGTTGCCGTCTACGTTAGCGTCGAAGGGGACGCCGAGTGTGAAGGGCTGTCCCGTGTGCGCCTGAAAGACGGAGGCCACCTGTCAGTCGCCGAGAAGGAATTTGGCGACGCGGCCAGCCTCGCGGTAGAAGGGCAAGTCCCAGACAAGGGACGCCGCGAAGCGGTGGCGCACGTCGAAGTTTGCGTCGGCGCGTTCGGCCCGGATGTTGAATGAATCCTGCGCGAGGACTGGCGCCCCCGAGATGGGGAAGAGTTCCGAAACGTCGTCGATGGCGTGCGACCACGTGTAGGCGACGGTGAACTGGTAGCCGCGCGTGTAGCGGTTGCGTGCCTCGATTTGCAGCCCGTGATAGTTAGAGCTGGCCGAGTTCTCGAAGATTTGGTACGGGCCGAGCGCGCGGTTAGGCCGATTGAAGAACGAGTTCCCACATGGCGCCCCCTCGGGAGGGCAAATGAATGCGCCGATGGCGTGCTGTCTGACGACCGGAACAACCTGCGGGGCGAAAACTCTGTTCACCTGATCGTGCGAAGTCACGTTCGGCCCGAGGTTAGGGGTCGTGAGTCGCGTCAGCTTCGTGCCCTTCGTGCCGACGTAAGCGGCCGAAAGCGAAAAGTCGCCGGGCAGCTCACGCTCGAACGTCAGGTGCCATTGTTGCGCATAGGGCGTGCACAGCCTCATCTCCGGCAAGGTGAAGGCGAGGCCGCCGTTACGATTCCGCCGAAAGATTTCACCGACGAGGGGCACGAAGTCTCCAGGCGTGCCGCCGAACTGGTTGCAGGTACCGAAGCTGTTGCACGGAGTCTGTCGAACGACAAAGGTTACAGGCGAGAACCGACCCTCCTCGCCCCGAATATTAAAGCCGATGCGGTTGAATTGTATGAGCCCGAAGGGGTCGAGTTGGCCGAAGAAGACTTCCGGGTCCGTGTTGATAGGTATTTCATTCGGGAAGACGTTGCGCGACTGACTGACGACGGCCCCGAGGATCGTGTCGAAGTAGACGCCGCAGCCCGCGCGCAGCGTCGTTCTGCCGTCGGAGTCGAGTGACCACGCGAAGCCCGCGCGCGGCCCGAAGTTGTTGCGATCCGGGTCGTAGATGCGCGTGCGCCCGCCCTGCACTTGGCGGTAGGCGTCGACCGCCGCGTCGAAGGCGGCGCTCGAGTCCGGGTTGTCGAAGATGGAGGAGCCCGGCCGCGGAAGGTTGCTCAGCCGGAGCGAGTCCTCGATGCGGTTGTTCACCTCCGACGGCACCGTGTTTAACTCGTAGCGCAGCCCGAGGTCGATGGTGAATCGCGGGTGCACGCGCCAGTTGTCGTTGACGAAGGCGTGGTACTCGGTGAAGCGGAGGCCGATGGTCGAATCCGGCGCGCCTCTGGTAATCGTCTGCATGATTGAGGACGGGCGGCCCAGACTCGCCTGCCGCACGCCTGTAATCAGTTCCTCCCTGATTTGCACTCCGCCGGAATCGGGAATCAGGGATACCGATGTCAACACTTGACCACTGAAGACAAAGCGCGGGCGGTAGAGCCGGTCCAAGACGCTGTTCAATTGGTAGCGCCGGACGTTGCCGCCGAACTTGATAGAATGTCTGCCGGAAACCGCGGTGAGGGAGTCGGCGAACTGGAACGTGTTGCTCACGCGCCGCTGTGGGAAGTCGTACGCGCCCACTCCGACGGGGCTGAACGGCTCAACGACCAACTCGCCGATGGGGCCCGTGCGCGAAACGACCGAGAAGGTTTCCACCTCATCCCCGAATATTACCTCTGCGAACCCTTCCCCAGAGCCTTGGAAGATGAAGGGGCTGCCGGGATACTCGCTGAAGTTCAGCCGCGTGCGCCCGAAAGAGAACCGCGCCTGGTTATAGAGCTTGGGGCCGAGTGTGCTGTCGAGGATGAGCGAAAGGTTCTGCGAGCGCGCTCTGGAATCGAGCGTGGAGTTCATCGCGCGGTTGACGCTCGGCAGTACGCGCCGGTCGGCGGCGTAGCTGTAGCGCGCCCAGAGCAGGTTGTCCGGCGTGACCTGATGCGACGGCATGAGAGAGGCCACGTCGCCCCGGCCGTCGGCGGGCAGCACCTTGCTGAAGGTGTTTGCGACGTAGGGGCCGCCGGGGTTATTCGGCAGCGGGTAGAATGAGAGCGTGCGGCCGCCGAGCGGCGTCGTGTGTGGCCGCGTCCCGAAGGAAGCATCCTCGACGATGTGGGTACGGAATTCCTGCCCGCCGAGAAAGCTCCGCTCCGTGAGCGTCGGCGTCGAGAAGTGCTGCTCGGACGAGGCGTCAACTTGATTGTGCTCGAAGCTCGTGAAGAAGTGCGTGCGGTTGCGCCGTGCGGGGCCGCCGAAGTTGAAGCCGGCGTGCGTGCGCGTAAAGGGGTCTTCGCCGCCCGAGGGGCCGCCGCGGTAGTCGAAGAAGTTTCGCGCGTTCAGGCTTGAGTCGGTGAAGAAGGCGTAGAGCTGCCCGCGGTATCTATTGCCGCCGTAGTCGGAAACGGCGTTGAACTGCCCGCCGAAGTTGCAGCCCAGCTCGGCGTCCCACAAAAGAGTGGCGACGGAAAAGTCCTTGACCGTCTCCAATGGCTGCGGCACCAAGGCGACGAAGCCCTGCCGCCGCACGCCCACGTCCGGGTCGTTGTTGTCCGAACCGTCCACCGAAAAATTATTCGAGCGGGCGCGCATGCCGTTGACGGAGAACTGCCCGGCGGTGCCGACGCCGAAACCGACGCCGGGGCCGCGCACACCGGGCGTGAACGGGGGCGGCGCGACGCCCGGCACCAGCAGCGCGAGCTCGTCGAAGCTTCGCATCGGCACGGCCGCCCCGACGGGTAAGGAGTCCAGTTGTTGCCGGCTGAAGTTGCTGATGCGCGCCGCGTCAATTCCTTGGACGAGTGCCGCCGCCTCGCTGCCGTCGGACGCCTGGGGCCGGCGTCGGCCGCGGACCGGCGGAAGGGCGAAGCACGGACAGCAGCCTCATGGGGGGCGCGGAGACTTCTTCCCGGTCGAGCGAAAGCCGGATGCTGGTCAGGCCGTGATTCGTCTCGTCCTTCCACTCGGCGGTGATAACGTAAGGACCAAGTGGCAAATCCTTGATTGCGTAGCCGCCGAGGTCGTCTGTCACGGCCGTGCCTACGGCCCCGCGCCGCAGGCCGGACACGACGACCTTCGCCCCTCGCAGCCCGTTGCCGGCCCGGTCGGTAACCCTGCCCTTCACTGTCGCCTGCTGGAGCTTTATCTCCGGCAACTTGACTTCACTCTTGACCGTCATGCGGATTAGGAAGTTATCTTTCTTAAAGTCAATGAACCCGTCTTTTGAGGCGGTTATCCTGTACGTGCAAGGGCGGCTATTCGGGATGGTGAAGTACCCGTCGCCATTCGTCTCGCCATTCTCCTCGTTCCCCGTCTCCTCGTTGACAAGCTGTATGTGAACTTCATCTAGCGGCTTGCCCACGCGGTCACGGACGCGGCCGAAGAGCGTGCCGGAGCTGGTTTGCGCCTTGCAGACTCACGACGGCGTCGGGCTGCATAGAATTAAGGCGAGGCTGAGAGAGACGAGCAGGAGCGTTCCATCCTTCGAGGCGGGGCGGGTGAGCATGAGGATCTCCTTTCCGGGTCATTCGGGTGTGCGTATCTCGGGCGGGCGCGCGTACAGGTCGCCGATAGAGAATTTCTCGCCCTTCAAGGTTCGGAAGCAGATGCCGCCGCGCGGGAACGTCTTCTGCGGGTCGGTGAAGAGTCCCAGCGGCGTGAGGGGCTTGCCCATTTTAGGAGGCGGCATAATGGTGTGGGTAATCGTGTTCCCCTGTGCGGCGACGTTTATCTTATATTGCGACCTCTGCTTGAGCTCGACCAGAACTTCGCTCGTGCGCTCGGACTTCAGGTCTATTGCGCCGCCGCGCACGATGTAAGTCACGAACTTGTTCGCGTATTGTCCCTCGGGACCCGAAAGATAGAAGAGGTAATAATTGTCGCCCGAACTATCCGCGCGCAATGCCCACGCCGCGCCCCCGTTGTTGAGGAGCTTGAGGTTAGAACTCATGTTGAAATCTTCGTAGACGACGCCGGACGCGCAGCCGACCCGCGGCTGATCCTGAATCACCAACCGGCCCTTCCCCTCGTTTGGGTCCACCGACCAGCCGCTCGGAGGATGCGTCCACTTATTCAGGTTGAGAAATTCGTCGTCAAATTCCGCGCGCGTAATCCCGTCCTTCCTGGGCCAGTAGTAGACGGCGGCCACGCCGACGGCCAAGACCGCGGCGAGGCCCGCGACGGCGGCGAGAAGTTTCCAGCCGGGACGCGACCTTTTCGCGCGGCCGCCGACGTCCGGGCCGGTCGTCGAGATGTCGTCATTAGTAACGGCCGGGGCGGGCGGCGTCCCGCTCGTCACGGCGCGCGCCGGTTCGTGTGGCGTCCCGCCGCCGACCGCACGCCCGACGCCTGGGTCGGAAACCGCCAGCATGATTGCCGCACAAATCTTGACCAGCTCGTCGTTCAGCTTCGCAGGCATGAGTCCGTCGAGCGGGTGCGCGGGGGTCGTTGACCGCTTGACAATGGCTGATGTCGGTCTCCTTGTAGGCGCTCGCGCTCACGGCCACCCAGACGACCGTGAGGCCCTCTTCCTCGGCGGCGGCGAGCAGGGGCGGCAGTTCATGCGCGGCGATAAAGTCTGAGGCGAGAAAGTTAGGGGTCACAAAAAGGACGGCGACTTTGGCCGCCTTGAGAGCTGCCTCAATCTCTTCCCTCCACTTATCCCCGGCCCGAATCTGCGTGTCGTCCCAGACCTGAATCTTGTGCACCCGCTCGAACGGCTTGAGATGCACGTGTAGCTTCTGCAACCACTTCCGGTCGCTATGGCTATAGCGATGAAGACTTGGTCGCGCATGGCGCTTTTACTTTTCGACGCCGGAGTAGTCTTATGCGCTCACTGAGTTTGCAAGGGGATGTCTAAGACAGCGACCTCGTCCGAACGGTCGCCGGCCTGACTCCAGACCGGGCTGCCGGGGACGCGGGTCTCGTTGTCACGATGATAAGTTAATTTCAGCCGATACTGGGCGAGAGAGAATGGAGTCCCGCTGAAATCCTCGCCCGTTTTGACTATGAAGAATCCGGTGCCGTCGGCCTTGCGTAAGACCTTCACGTCTTCGGCGACGTAGTCTTCATCCGGCAGGAAGTGTCGGGTGTGGACGACCTTTCCGTCGGGCGCCACGATGCGCAACTCCGCGCTGAAGAAAACGCCCCGTGGCTGCTCGACGCTGCCAGCGTCTATACTGACCAGCAGGCCCGGTACAGCCAGCGTGCCGGAGGGGGGTGGGCCGCTGCTACTCGGGAGTGCCTTTAAGACCGTGCCGGCCGGCAACTTCGCGCCCGCCTTGAACGTGTGGTAAGTCGTCCAGTGGTGCCCGGCGAGCCCCTCGGGCGGGAGCACCTGCGGGTCAAGGACCATGCCACTTTTCGGGCTCAGCGGCCAGGCCACGAGACGGCTTTCGATTCGATACCCGGTCAGGTTCAACGGCTCGCGTAAGACCGTAACGACCGAGGCAATCTGCGTCCTATTCGCGCCGAAGTTGACGGCGGCGAGTTTGATGTCGCCCGGCAGCGCCGGCTCCGTGCGTGTGCAGACGGCACGCGAGAAGGCGAGGTCGGTGCGCGGCCAGTCAAACGGCTCGGGGCTCTGTACGAGGTAGGCGACCGGTGCGCCGTCAACCTCGACGCGTGTCACCTGCACTTCGGGCGGGTTCTGCCTGGCCGCCTGCCCCAGTACGGCCGCCGCCAGCGTTTCGTAAGCGCGTGTCTCGTCTTCGGTGGGCCGAGTCTCCGGCCCCGCGGCCTTCGCCAGCGCCCTGTCGAAGACGGCGCCGGGACCGGGCGCCCCTTCGAGTGCGACGCGCCAGGTCTCGTCCTGATAGCTGTGCAGGTGGTGGAAGAAGTTTGCGTAGCGCGACGTGGTGAACGGGAAGCGGTAGACGGCCGGGGCGTCCTGCCGGAAGTCGTCCACGCGCACCTCGGCGAAACGCACACCCGCGTTGTCGTGACAGTAGAGGCCGACGCCGCCCTGCGCGTGCGCCGCGTCGCTCACCCGGAAGACCAGCGCCCCGTCCTGGTAAATGTGCAAAGCCTCCCCCACGGCCTCGACCGTGAACAGGTAGTCGCGCTGCGTCTCGTAAATGAAGACGTCCTCGGCGAGGGCTGTGTGAATACCACCGGCCGCTCTGACCAGCCGGCGGTACTGGCCGTTGCGATCCGCCGAAAAGCGGTAGTAGTTACTCCCGTCGCGGTAGCGAAAGACGACGCCGAGGGCGCCGCCGGCCGCTGCGCTCAGGCGGACGCTCAGCCGGTAGTCCGTCCAGTTGGCGGGCTGCTCCTGATGATTGGAAGTGAGCGACGGGTCGTTGCCGAACAGGAGCATCGTCCCGAGTTTTGACGGGTCGGAGGCGGCGCTAACGCTCCGCTTGATGTGACTCGTCTGGGTCACGTGGCCGCCCGCGGCGCCGACGCTCCAAACGGACGGCGTATTGCTGTCGCCGTCGTCGCGCACCTGCCAGCGGCCGAGCCTGCCGGACGGGCCTTGCGCCGCGGCGCCGGCCGCGTAGCCGTCGAAGCCTTCGTGCAGCAGCAGCGGAGTCAGACGCGCCTCGTAAATCGTGTCGGGTTCGAGCACGCGCCCGGCGATTGCCGAGGTCAGCTTCTTGTCGGGCGGGAGGTCCTTCTCGTCGATGGCCGGTTGGTGGCAGCTCGCGGACTTGGAGAGCGCGAGCCAGCGGCGCTCGCCCGGCGTGAGGGTCGGCGCCGCGCCCTTCTCCCATTTTCCGCTCTCCGTCAGCAGACGCCCTTCGGCGTCGCGCGCGGGCCGGCCGTTCGCGTCGTAGAGGTAGAGGCCGAGGCCGAGGCCGCTCATGCGGTATATCAGGTCAACGTAGTTCTCGTTGAAGTACACGGTGATATCGAAGGCGCGGTAGAAGGGCTTGAACATCACGGGCTTTTCGCCCGCGGCCGGCACCGTCGGCGGGGTCGTCTGCCTCACGTAGCGCGTCAGGTCGTCGAGGCCGCTCTCGAACTTGTCGGCCTCTTCGGGCCTGCGCCCGGCGGGCAGCGAGAGCTTCGCCTTCCCCGGCGGGCCTTCGGTGCGGAAGTAGGCGAACTCGGTCTGGGTCAGGTGCTTATCGCCGGAGAGTTTGTCTTGCCCGTACGCGTCAATCGTAGTGTCGATTTGCAGGCGGTAGGTGGAGAACGGCTCGAACAGCTCGGCCTCCTCCTTCCAGCGCTCGGCGCCTTGCCTCAGGCGCTCCGCCATCTCCGCGCGCTCGGCCAATTCCTTCGGGTCGGGGCCGAAGAGCGCGCAAATCTTCAGCAGGCAGATTTCACCCGTGCTGCTCAACTGCACTCGCGTCAGGTTTTGACCGAAGACTTCGATCAGGTCGCCCACGTTGGAGAAGCCGCGCGTGGCGCGCCCTTCCGGGTCGAATCCGGTGGCCATGACGGCGGGTGACGTGTCGGGGCAGGTGAAGCAGAGCCGGTGCAGATAGACCTTGTTGCTCTCCGCCGTCTGGATGATGAGCCGAATGATTCCCCGCCCTTCGAGGCGGACGACCTCGGGCTGCTTCAAGGGGTTCAGCAGGGTCTTCGTGAAGCGTTCGCCCGCGGCGTTGAACGCCTCGACGGTCACGGGCTTCGAGCCGGCGGGTGAAGGCATCTGCGTCAACAACAGCTCGACCACGGCGGCGGCGCACGGCAGCACCAAGAGCACGGGCGCGACGCTGCGCGGGTCTGCCGAAGTGGGGATGTAGCAGTTCAACCCCGTCATCTCGCCCAGCGTCGTCTGGACGGGTTCGATGGTCGCCGAGGCGTTGACGGGGAAGCTGACGTTCAGATTTATCGTCACGCCCTGCTCGTTCAAAGGCAGCTTCACGTCCCCGCGCGCGCGCTGGCGGAAGTCGAGACAGACGCTCGCGTCCCGCCTCTTCTCGACGAACCACACCCGCACGCGCTTGGCGGGCGCGGCGAGGTTGATGGTGAACGGCACGGCCGAAGTCGGCAACCCTAACCCCATCCGCGGCGCGGGGCTGAGGACGGACGGCGCGGCCGGACTCACCTGCGCCGCCGCCGGGACGCAGAGGGCGCGGGTGAAGTCTTTGACAGGCGGGAAGAGGTAGGTCACGCGGAGCTGCGTCCGCGGCTGCCACGTGAGGGTTATCTCCGGGCGTTCAGACGAGCGCCACGGCGACGTGAGCCGCTGTGAGCGTTCGAGCCGTTCAAAGTCGCAGCAGACCTCGCGGTCGGGAATCTCCTGCGGCACGCAGGGGTAACCGGGGAAGTTCTCGGCGAACCAGCCGGCCGCCGCTTCGCCGCCGTGGCGCGTGTGGTCGAAGCCGGACTTGCCCGACACGATGAGCTTGTCGTTCGACACCTGCCCCGGCGCAGCCGAGGGCGCCTTCGGGACGGCGGCCCACGCGCCGTAGAGGGCGCGCTCGCCCGCGGCCTGCGCTCGGCCCGCGACTGCGACGACGCGCCAGTCGTTGAGATGCGCGTCCCACTTGGAGAGCAAGAGTTGCTTCAGCCCGTAGCGCGCGCGCGCGGAGCCTTCATCGCGTTCGGGGTCGCCGATGCGCTCGAAGGCGGGCACGACCGGTTGCGGGTTGACGCCCACGCGCGCGTCGTCGTGCACGGACGTGCCGAAGGCGAGATGGATGCGGCCGTCGAGCGGTACGACGTTCAGCACGTTCAGCGGCGGTTGGCCGCCGAGTGGCGACCCGTCAACGGCGCGCATGCCCTCCACCTGCCAGTCGTACCGCGGCCCGAGTTGCGGCGGCGCGGAGCCTGCCGGCGGCTCAGAGCCTTTTTGCAGCGGCCACGTCGTGGTGACTTTGAAGTGGCCGACGGCGACCTCTTTGAGCGGGAGCGTGAGGTAGGTAGGCCATTTGGGTGGAGACTTCCATTCGAGAGTGACGACGACGTGCTTGCTCTTCTTCGCCAGAGGCTTCGGCAGCTTGATGGAGAATTCGAAACTGGCGACGACGTGGTAGGGTTCGAATGCGTCGGCCGCGAAGCGCGCTTCCACGCTCAGGCCGAGGCTGAACCCGAAGAGGTTCACCTCGACGCTGCCGTGCAGCAACAGCTCGCCATGCAGTTGCAGCGGCTTCCAGTTGATGACGGCGCCGCCCTCGATGAAAGCCGCCAGTTTGACCCCGACCGGCCCGAAGCCCCAGTTGCGCGCGAACCCGGCCCACGCGCCCAGCGCGAGCCTTTGCGGGTCGAGCATGAAGTAGGAGTTGACCTCTAAGAACCTGAGTATCTGCGCGCGGACTCGTTTGGCGGGCGGCTGCTGGCCGATGTAGAGGTGCCATTTATTCGGAGTCGCGAAGAAGGCTTCGGTGTCGGCGCTGATGGCGATGACTTGCCCCTGCTGCTCGTCCTGCTTGTACTTGGCGCCGAGGCCGAAGAGGATTTGCCCCTCGCGCGGGTCGTAGACGGCGAGCGAGCGCAAGAGCGGATCGTCGTCGAGCTTGGCGCGCTCGGCGAGGATGACGGCCTTGCCGTCGATGAGGATGGTCGGGCCGGGGAAGACCAGCACGAGCAGCGCCTTGCACGAGAAGACGAAGTCGTTGGGCTGGAGGCCCAGCGTCACCCCGACGCCGAACGCCATACTGTTGCGGCGGTTGATCCACTTACTATCAAGGTCGGTGACGCCCACGTCCGGCCGCTTGTACCATCCGTCGTCGTACCAAGCCTCGGCCGGGAGCTTGTTCGGCGCCATCTGCAACGCGAAGAGGCCGGCCATCCCGTACAGCGCAATCGGCAGCGAGCCGAGCGGGATCCCCGTCGGCAGCTCGACGCCGACGTAGATGGCGAAGAAGTTGTAACTACCCTGTGAGCCGCCGCTGGCCGACCCAACGACCAGCTTGGCGTCTATCTGCAAGCCGAGCGATTCGAGTATCAACTTGATGTCGCCGTCGAAGCGCCGCACCGTCTGGCCGCCCACTTCTAGTTCACGGTAGGCCACGTCGCCCTTAAAGTAGAGCACGTCGGGCACCTTGAACTCGACGCCGACGCCGTCGAAGCTGACACGCGGTTTGCGGCCGTCGTCGAACCACGTGACGCGCAACCCCTTGACCGACGCGCCCGCCGTGAAGCCGTCCACGAGCTTGATGCTGCCCGAGCACCCGACCCACTTCCCCCGCTTGTCCTTGTCCTGCCCGAAGCCGAGCTGCGTGATGTTGAGTTGGAAGCCGTGGAAGTCGAGCCCGAAGTGCTCGGGCAAGTCCATCCAACCGCCGTCGAACTTGACGTGCCCCTCGGAGTCGATGGAAAGCTCGCGGAGCCTGAAGGTGGGCCACTCGCTGCCCGAGTTCAGGGGGAGCGTCGGCTGAAGCGACCCGCTCACCGAGAGCGTCGCGACGCCGTGCTGTAGGCCGAACGAGACGCCCTCGATTGCCGCCCAGAAGACGCCCTCCCGCTCGAAGCTGATGAGGCCGGCGTCGTAGTCCACGCCGTCGGGCTGCGCCGCCGAGAGCGAGGCCAGCAGCGAGCCGTCGCCCGAGACCGACACGTCGAGGTTGACCGGCCGCTCGAAGAACGGCAGCGTCATCTCGCACGCCAGCCCCGACCCGACCAGACTGTTCTGCTTGAACTCGAACATCAGCGACTTGAGCGTGCACTCGATGCCGCCGAGCTTGATCGGCTTTCCGCCCGACCACTCCGCCGAGAGCTTCCCCGTAAAACCCCCGCTCCCGACGAACAGCCCCTCACCCGCGATCTCGCCCGGCAGGAAATCACCCTTAATGCTCTCCGGCAGGTAGACCTCCACGCTATCGACCGCGAACCCGCGGCTGCCCGCCGGCACCCCGTCCGGCAACTGCGCCCCGTCCGACAGGCACGGCCGCAGCCCCCTCATCTCGACCACCACGCCCGACTTGCCGAGCATGACCGGCGGCAGGTCAACCGCGACGTCGGACGCGATCTGGAGGCGGCCGTCTGTGTCGGCTTCGAGGTCGAGGCCCGAGAAGACCACCTCGGCCTTCTTCGCCGTTCCGTCGGCGTTGACCTCCGGCTCCCACTTCTCTCCGACCTTGACCACCGGCGTTAGCCACTCCGTCTTCAGGCATTGCACGCTGATGGGCGCGCCCAGCAGGTAGAAGGTTGCCCTCTCGTCGTCGAGCACGACCGCCACGTCCACCTCAAGCTCGTCGCCTGTGCCCACCACCAGCGCGAACCCGCTCAGGCCGGGAATTTCGATGGTCACGGCCTCGGAGATGAACTGCGCCTCAAGCAAGACCGAATCGTCGTACGAGTCGATGAAGACGAAGAAGAAGTTGCTGTCCAGAAACTTCGTACCGACGAGGTCGGACAAGGACTGGCTGAGCGTATCGACCTTGTCCGCGTGAGCCGGGAAAGCGGTGCCCACCTCGTCAAGTATCGCGCTGAAATTTGCCATCGAATCACCTCGCCGCCTCTTCGCGCGGCCCCGACCTCACTCCAAATCCGTCAGAACGCGCGTTGTGTAGCAATGGCGGTT
>Ga0182001_10000070_pt1 | contig 23770 bp, 19 predicted proteins | sample BulsoiFelSFmetaG_FD_120485 | JGI IMG/M metagenome (GOLD analysis project Ga0182001, IMG submission 120485) | Bulk soil microbial communities from Mexico - San Felipe (SF) metaG | ecosystem: Environmental > Terrestrial > Soil > Agricultural land | place: Mexico: San Luis Potosi | collected... | reverse complement strand
TCGCGCATCTTTACAATCTGCGCGCCGATGAGGATGTGCGATCCCTTTTCGCCTTCATTGATGTGCTTGTAACGGACAGGCGCGACTTCAAGCTCGACCGAGCCGTTGGGAAGAGTCAAAACCAGTTGCAGCGTGTAGCCCTGGCCCAAGCTGTAGAGCACGTGCATGCTTTTGGCTGAGACGACCAGTGCGACTCCGCTCTTGCTGATGTCACGCGTATAGCCCATCAGCGGCAAGACCTGCTCCTCGCCGTCCACGCCCCTTTTTGTGGCGACGAGCAACACCCTGAACTCAAGGTTGATGTGCTGTCGCGGGGCTACGCGACGCTCGTTATTTATCTCCCACATGATTTCGCTTCAAGTGAACTCGCTGATGGCGAGGAATGGTTCCGGGTTCTCAAGCGAATCTTTGCAAACTCGCGCCGTCGGAGAGCGCTCTGCGCGGTCGGTTCGCAGAAGCGCATCGCTCCTCAACGGCTTAAGGAGAAAAAGCCGCCCACGATCTCTCGCAAGCGGCTTTTCCGGTGAACTGCTGGGATTGCCCTGAACCTTGTGTGCCTACGATGTGTGCCGCTCGAAAGCTCGCACTAAACAGAGGTCACAAACTGGACGATCCTAACAAATTCAGGTATCAGTCCAGCGGCTTCAAGACTCAGCCACCTCACTGTGATAACTACTCATAAATTTTGGATCACCTCCTTCCCAGTGTTGGCCGCATAATAGAGGACAATAAGTTGTGCGTCAAGCACATTTTTCACACACTATCTTGTAGCTTTACATTAAGCCATTAATCGCGCCGGAAAACCTCTCGCCCTGAGACGAAAACTCTCTCAGCATGCTCCACGCCGAAGAAGTAGGCGACCTCTCTGTAGTCCGCGCAATCGTGGATGATGAAATCGGCTCGCTTGCCCGATTCGAGTGACCCAATGTGGTCGCCTCTGCCCAGACTGTACGCCGCATTGATGGTCGCGGCGGTGATGCTTTCGGCGGGCGTCATCTTCATCTGCGTCGAAGCCAGAGAAAGAACCATCTGCATCGAAGGCGTAGGCGATGAGCCGGGGTTGAAGTCCGTTGCGAGAACGACCGCCAAGCCAGCATCTATCATCGCGCGCGCGGCGGGATAACGCGCCTGACCTAAGGCATAGACTGAGCCAGGCAGGAGAACCGGCTGCACATTTGCGGCTTTCAATGCATTGATGCCAGCAGCATCTGTGTGTTCAAGATGATCTGCGGTCGTCGTCTGAAGCTCCGCCGCAAGACGCGCGCCTCCTGAAAGTGAGAGCTGGTCAGCGTGAATGCGAAGCCCAAGCCCGTGTGTGCGCGCAGCCATCAAGATTCGTCTGGACTCTTCGATGGTGAAGACGCGCTCTTCGCAGAACACGTCCGCATACTCAGCCAACTTCTCTTCGGCCACACGAGGCAACATCTCTTCGATCACAAGAGTAACGTAATCATCGCGCCTTTCTCTATACTCTTCCGCGATGTCGTGTGCGCCCAGGAAGGTCGGAACATAATTGAGCGCCGTTTCCTCATCAAGGCGCTTGATGGCGCGCAGGATTTTCAACTCGTCTGCGACCGTCAAACCGTAACCGGACTTCGCCTCAACGGTCGTCGTGCCACCGCGCAGGAACCAATCTGTGTAACGACGCGATGCCTCGATCAACTCTTCGAGCGTTGCGGCTCGTGTGCGCCGAACGGTTGAGCGAATGCCGCCACCACGCGCGGCAATCTCCTGATAAGTCGCACCCAGAGCGCGCTGCTCATATTCATCAACGCGCGTCCCTGCGAAAACAGGATGCGCGTGCGCATCAACAAAGCCCGGCATCACGACACGCCCGCCAGCATCAACGACATCGCAATCAGAAGTGATGTGCGGCTCTATCTCAAGACGCGCGCCCGTTCTCTCAATCAGCCCAGTGCGCACAATCATCGCGCCGTCTTCGATGATGGAAAGCTCGCGCATCCCCGCGCCCACGCGCGCTCCCTTTTGAGAGCTGGCGAGCGTGACGAGTTGCGAACAATTGATGACGGCGAGCGGTTGAGACATCGAAGAGTCCAAAGTCCAAGGTCCAAAGTCCAAAGTCCAAAGCGCGCGTTTTGACTTTGGACTTTGGACCTTGGACTTTGGACTTACTTCATATACCGATCAAGAAAGTCAGCCATCAGCGGATAGACGATCAGGCGATTCGAGAGCTTGGCGACGCCGTGGCCTTCGTCCTCGAAGAGTTTGTATTCGATAACACTGTTGCGGTCACGCAAAGCTTTGACCATCTGCTCGGCTTCAGTGTAAGGCACGCGCGGGTCGTTCTTGCCAGCGATAATCATCAAGGGCGTTTTGACGCGGTCAACTTTGGCAATGGGCGAGATTGCTCGCAGGAAATCCAGGTCGTGTTCGAGCGAGCCGTATTCGACCTCGCGCAGCTTGCGGCGATAGCCGGAAGTGTTTTTTAGAAAGCTCTCGAAGTTGGCGATGCCGACCGTGTCAACGGCTGCGGCCCAGAGGTCTGGATAGAGCGTGACGGCGGCGAGCGTCATGTAGCCGCCGTAAGAGCCACCCATCACGGCGATGTGTCGCGGGTCTGCCCCGCCTTCTGTCTTCAGCCACTCGACGGCAGCCGCCAAATCTTTGACCGAATCCTCGCGCTTGCGCACGTCGTCCAAATGAGTATAGGTCTTGCCATAGCCAGTGCTCCCGCGCACGTTCGGCGCGAGAATAGCGTAGCCACGCGAGAGGAAATATTGATAGATGCCGCTGAACATTGGCTGCTCTTGACCTTCTGGCCCACCGTGCACGCTGACGATGACGGGCAAGTTGCTGGAAGAATTTCCGCCGATAGAGTTCGGTCCAGAAGTAAAAGTTATCTGCCTTCTTTGCGCGCGGCCTTCAACAGTTTGCGGGCGGTAGTACCAGGCAGGAATCTCTCGCCCGTCGAACGTCTTGTAGTGAATCAACTGTGGCTCAACGAACGAATCTCTTGGAATGCCTGCGGTCGAGCTATGCGTCACCTGCGAAAGCCGTCGCGTCTTCAGATCGTAGAGCCAGATATCCGAGTTGTAACGCGCGCCGTTGAAGGTAATGGCAAGCTTGCTGTTATCTTTTGAAAACTGAAGCCCACCGATAACGCCTTTGCCTGGAAGCTGGACGGGAGCGTCACGTTTCCCCATCACGGTAATCAAAGGCTTGCCGTCTGTGTCGAGCCGCCGAATGTAAAGCTCGCTGAAACCGTCGCGGCCAATCGTGTAGGCGAAGAGGCTGCCGTCATCGGACATCTGAGTCAAATCCAGGTCCCATTCAGTGTTGTCAAGGATGTCAATCTTCTTCGTCGCCAGATTCATCTGTGCGAGCGAGTAGAATTCGCGCTTGTCGTTCGTCCCTAAAAATATCGAGTGGCCGTCAGGCGTGAAATGAACGCTGCCGAATTCCGCCGCGCCTTCGTGCCGGGTCAAGAGCGTCGCCTGTTTGGTCTGTGTGTCAACTAAATAGAGGTCGTTATCCAGGCTCAACTCTTCGTTCTCGTGCGAGACAATGAGGTAACGATTATCGAATGACCAATTGACAGGATTGTTCGAGCCGTCCTGTTGATAGACCAGTTCTTCGCGCCCCGTCGCAACATCCATCACGTAAACGTCAAAGAAATCCTTGTTGCGCTTGTTCGAGGAGTAGCTAATTTTTTTGCTGTCATGGGACCAGCCACCGAAGTTGTAGCGAATGGTCGAGTCACTTGTCAGAGCTTTAATCTCTGAGCCATCAGGCGAGAGCCAGAAAAGTTGCGCGTTCTCGTCGCCGCCTTTCGATTTAGCGAAGATGAGTCCTGTGCCGTCCGGCGACCAGCGCACAAAATCAACACGGTCGCTGTAAAAGGTCATCTGCTCAGGCCAGCCGCCCTGCGCATCCACCATCCAGACCTGCGGCGTGCCGGTGATGTTAGCCAGAAACGCCACGCGGTCGCCGTTCGGTGAAAGAGTTGGCGACGTTGCGCTGCGAATGTTCAGATAACGCTCGATCCCGTAACGCTCTTTCTGAGCGGCAACGCTCGTGCTCTGCGCTACGCTTGAAGCTGATAAAGAAGAGAGCAGAAAAAGTGAGAAGATAAGAAACGCGCTTCGCATTGTTTGCATTGATGATTCTCCGAAAGGCTTTGTTCAACTCGCAATTGTTTGAGCGCCCAGGGCCGCGCTGCGCTCTCTTCTCCATTTGGCGAAGAGAAAGATGGCCGTGCCGATGATGTTGGCGATGGCGATGACGGCGATGATCTTGAAAGCAAACGCAACCCAACTCTCGACGTTGATGATCGGAAAGATGGAAAGCGTGACGTAGAGCAGCGTCATCAGCAAGCCGGATGCTGAAACTATTTTGACCCAGAGCGGAGGGCGCGGCTTGACTCCACGTAACCCGATGAGCGGAATCGAAAACATGACGACATAGGTGAGCGCGTAAAGGATGCCGGACGAATTTTGCAAGAGTTGATATGCCTCCTGCTGACCGACGCCGATGATGCTTAGCAAGCCTATCCCGAAAGTCATCACGCCGACGAAGATGATGGAGTTGACGGGCGTTCTGTATTTCGGATCAAGGCGTGTGAACCATGCCGGTAGAAGGCGATCCCAACCGGCGACCATCGGCAGACGCGTGCTCCCTGTAAAACTGATGCTCGCCTGGGCGAGACGAATTCCCAGAAGGCCAAGGATGACAATCGAGATGATGCGCGCCACGAATCCGAAGACGCTAAAACCCATGCTCAAGACTTGCGGAATCGGACCGAGCAGATCAACGTCGTCAGGGCGCACGAACGCGAGCACCGAACTCGTCCCCAGAATAAACATGATGGCGATAATTGGCGCGGCGATAATCACAGAGCGTGTGATTGAGCGCACGGGGTCGCGACACTCGCCCGCGAGGATGCCTACGTACTCAAAGCCACCGAGCGCGCCAAATCCCATCTTGCCGAGGATGTTCAAGTTCAGAAGCGTGAGCGCGGGCATCGTGATCGCCAGAGGGTGATACTGTGAAATCGTCCCGCGCGCCAAACTTAAAATCGGTAAGCCTATGAGCAGCGCGAAGACAATCAACATGATTATTCCGCCCGCGTTGTGAATCCACTTGCCGACGCCTAAGCCAAGCATCGAAACGACAGTCATCAAACCGACGATGACGAAGCCTCCAAAGGCTATGAACCATTTGCTTCCAGCCAGCCAGGCCGCGCTCGGCCCCAAGGCATAAGAGAGATTCGTGGCAAGCTGAAGACCAATCTCAGAGTTGAGGATGATGACATAGAGCCACAGATTCCAGGCGACCATGAAGCCCAGAAAATCGTTCAAGCCCAGCTTGGCCCACTGATACAGCCCGCCTTCGAGCGGCATCATCTTGTTGAGATAGATGACGACCACAGCCGACGGAAGATAGAAGAGGATGATGGCCGCCACCCAGAAGACTATGTGCGCCGTGTCGAGTTTCGCAGCCGCGCCGACCCAACTGAGGCCCACGATGTAAAGAATCTGCGTCAGCACAAGGTCGCGCAGTCCCAGCTCTTTCTTGAAGACGCGACTGTGCTCCTCCACGCGCTCTTCTTCTGCGTGAAACTCTACGTTTGCGTTGGCTTGAAGGTCGTCGGACATAAAAAGCAGTGAAAAGTGAATAGTGAATAGTGAAATACGTGTTCTTAACTTTTCACTATTCACTATTCACTTTTCATTTCCTCCTATGCGGATGATGTGTGGTCGTGCACGATGCGCCAGCCATCTTTGGTCTTGCGAAAGATTAAGGTGAAGCGACCGTGCGGCGTGTCGCCAGTGCGCGTCAACTGCCAGCGTCCAGTGGCGACGGCTGCGTCCTTGCTGATAAGTTTTATCTCAAGCTCAGAGAAGGCGAGCGTGCCCATCTTCTCGCGCGTGTCGTAGCCTTTCTTGTAGCGATCAAGCACGGTCTGCCAGCCGTGCGTGACGGTGTCGCCGGAGATAAAGACTGTTTCGGGCGAATGCCAGTAGCCACTCATAAATCCCTCTATATCGCCCCGATTCCAGGCCGCGACTTGCATGTCCAGAACAGCTCGAATGGTCGCAATCGTTTCAGCATTGCGGTCATCGGAGGTTGAATGAGTTCGGGCGTCTGCGCCGGACGAAGTAATCCCCGACAGGACGAGCGCCATGCCGGTCATGAAGACAAGAATACGTTTCATCTTTTTCAGGCTTCGGTGTCAGGCTGGTAAATCAGGGCGACAATATACTAATGAATAGTGAAAAGTGAATAGTGAAAAGTTAAAAACAGTTCTTCACTATTCACTATTCACTATTCACTTTTCACTGCTCTTAAATTCTCGCCCAGGGGTTGATTCTCTTTGCGAGGCATTTTTGATAGAGCATGACGAAGTAGATGAGGTCGAAGATGAAGATGGATACGTAGAGAAAGTCCAGAAGCAGTGATGATGGAAAGAGCATGAGAAAGAGAATCGAGGGCAGCAAAGTTCCGATCATCTTAAAGAGCGCGATGTAGATTGATTGCCCCTCGACGCCGTTGCGTCTGAGCAGCATCGAGACGAACATCACAGACATCATCAAGTTCTGCCCGAAGGCGGCATACTTCCCATCCGTATCCTTAAACTCGCGGCTAATGAAGAGCACGGCGCAGAAACTCATCACGAGCGTCAAAGCAAATGTCGGGTAGAAAAGTTTGGCTGGAAGATTTTTGTTAAAGTCGAACTTTCCAAACTTGAGAGCCTGAAACAGGATGATGCAATCGAAGAGGAACCAGACGACGTTGACGTAATACTGCGGCGCGGCGTGCGGGTAGATGAAAGAGAAGATGAACTCCCACGAGATATTGGCGCAGAGCGCAACCAGAGGCATGCCCAGAGCCTTGTCCTGAAAGCCGCGCTTGATGATGAAGAGATACGAGAGCGTCCAGCACAGACCGGAACTGATCTGCAAAGTCCATCTCAATTCGGGCGAGACTGCTAAGAGCATCGAATATCCTAAACGAGAGCTTAACTAGAAGTAACGATAGTGTCCTGTGATGCGCCAGGCGAAGAGCACGTTCTCGACTTTCGCCCCGCCGCCCATGTTGTGAACAATCAAATAATTCTGCGTCTCGTCGGACCAGAGGTTTGTGACCACACCAATGTGATCCGAGCCGCCGCCCAAGTCCCATGTCACGACATCGCCGGGCAAATAGTCTTCCGCTCTATTTGTCACGGGAAGGGATTTCCCCTTGCGCTCGAAGAAGGTTCTCAAGTTAGGCACGCGCCGATGGTCTATATTCGGGTCCGGGCTTTTCAATCCCCACTTCGCAGGATAGGCTGCGAAGTTCTGCTCCATATCTTCGTGAACCTCTTTTTGCAGGTCAACGCCGCCTTTGCGAAAAGCGCGAATGATGACATCCGTGCAAGCGCCCCGCTCTAAAGGCACGTCGCCGCCCGGATAAGAGATTTTCGTGTAAGACTGATCGTAATAGCGCGTGTATTTGGTCTGCTCAAGGGCCGCTTCGACGACACTCTTCAACGCGGGCGAAGAATTGGCGGCGAGAGGCCGCACACGTGAGGTTGTCGGTTGGTTTGAACTCTGACGGCAAGCAAAGGCGGAGAAAATGGCAAGGAGAAGCGTCGCACAAGCTATAGATTTTCGCGTTCTCATTGTCCCTGTCGCTGTGTAAATGTAGATTCTTAGTTTTCAGTTGCCTCCAACTTTAGCTGGAGGATTAAGGTGACAAAAAGAATTCCGCTTTAGCCGAACCCCCTTCAATGATAACCAATCCACTAGCTAAAGCTAGTGGCAACTGATAAAAACATTTGATTACAAAGTACCGGCTTCTCAAATTAAACATCACTTTGATGCCTGTCGTCTCAACCACGACTGCACATCTTCGCGCATCGGCTGCGTGATTTCATGTGCGGCTTCGTAGCTTCTCATTTCGACATCGCTGGCTCGCATTGCGAGTCGCGCGGCGTAATCCTCGACGCGCTCCGGCGGATAAAACTCGTCGGCTTCGCCCGCCAAGTGAAAGACCGAAGCGTCCGTCTGCCTGTACGCTTCGCTCGACTCCCAATCGCCGGGCAAGCCGCCGCAGATGCCGACGACGCCGCGCAAATGTTCTGTGTGCGTGAAGGCAAAGCGATAATTGAGCGCACATGATTGAGAGAAGCCCAGCAGAAAAATGCGCTCGCTATCGGCGACGCCTTCCGTCTCAAGCGCGCCAATTAAATCAATCAGCGCGCGATGATGGGCCAGGATTGAATCCTCAGGATGAAAGTTCGTCAGCCAGCCGAAGCCGTAACGCAGAGGCCCGCCCTTCTCCTTCGGCTCCTTCAAATGTTGATGAAAGCCCTGCAACGAAGCGATGGCGAAACCTTCAGGAGCACAAAGCCTGGCCTCGCGCATCATCTGCCTCTTGTTCGCGCCGTAACCATGCAGCGCGATGAGCAGAGGATGCGGCGCTCTCGTCTCCGGCACATACAGGTCGTAATAGAGTTTGATTACAGCCGAGAGATTGCGGTCTTCGCGCAAACCTTCCGGCTTAGTCGTCTGCAAGATTGTCATCCGAGTTTTCAATCAGGAGTTTGAATTTTCAAATCTCAAAGCTTTCAATCTCTAGTTAATGTATCCTTGCGGCTCATCATTCTCAGGCGTTTGAGCAAGCGCAGGCGCGCTCTCTTCCTCAAGCGTCCAGATGTCGTAAAGCTCCGGCGGGACTTCTGTGATGAAGCGCGAGGGTTTCTGCAAGACTGTCTGGCGATTGTAGTCCGTAATCATCAAAGGATAGGTCAGGTAAAGCTGCTCGCCTGCGCGCGTCAGGGCCACATACCAGAGTCGTCTTTCTTCTTCTTCGCCTTCTGCATCGCGCAGAGAGCGTGGGCTTGGAAACTTGCCGTCCGCTGCCCAGATGATGAAGACCGTGCGCCACTCCAGACCCTTCGCCTGATGCACAGAGGTCAGCGTCAGCATCTCGTCTTCGTCGCCGCCCATGACGACATCTTCCGCCGTCACGGCCTGTGGCGCGCCGTAGCGTTCGGTTGAAAGAAGCGCGAGTTCACTCAAGAACTCTTCGGTCGAATGGTAGCGTGCGCTGTAGAGCGCGAGTTGCCGCAAATCTTCCAGGCGCGCTTCCGCGTTCTCGTAATTGTTCGCCAGGTATGATTCGTAGCCGCGCGTCAGAATCAACTCAATCTGTCGCGCAGGATTCTGACGCGTCTCGTCTTGCACTAGGCTTTCAAGCAGCGAGACAAAATCTGCCCAACCAGCCCCGCGTCTTGGCGCAGCATTGAAATCCGTGCGGCGCACGAGCGCGAGCGGGTCCGGCGCAAACGCCAATCGTTCCCAGATTCTGTTGGCCGTCGCTGGACCAACGTTTGGAATCAAGCGCAGGATGCGTTTCCACGCCAACTCGTCGCGCGGGTTCGTGATGATGCGTAAGTAAGAGATGACATCCTTGATGTGCGCCTGCTCGAAGAAACGGACACCGCTACGAACTCTGTAAGGAATGCCGCGTCTCGTCAATTCAAGTTGCAGTTCGAGCGAGTGATAATGCGAGCGATAGAGGACGGCAATCTCTTCGAGCGGGACGCCTTCGTCTCTCAGCTCAAGAATCCGCGCGCCGATGAAAGCCGCTTGCTGGTCCGCATCGCGCGCAGGGATGAGCGCGGGCAAGAGTCCTTTGGAGTTGCGCGCCGGGCGCAGGGTTTTCGGGAACTGTTTGCGGTTCGAGGCGATTGAGACGTTGGCGAGCGCGAGGATTTCGGGCGTCGAGCGATAGTTTGTTTCGAGACGAAAGACGCGCGCCTCAGGGTAACGTGCAGGAAACTCGTAGATGTTCGTGAACTCCGCGCCGCGCCAGGCGTAGATGCTCTGCGCGTCGTCGCCGACGACCATCACATTGCGATGCTTCACGCCGAGCAGGTCAACGATCTCCGCCTGCAACTTGTTCGTGTCCTGATACTCGTCAACCAGAATGTGCTGAAACTGATCTGCATACAGGTTTGCGATGTCCGGCTTTTCCATCAACAAGCGTTTCCAGTTGAGCAGCAAGTCGTCGTAGTCCATCACGTTCCGCTCGCGCTTGCGCTCCATGTAAATCGAGTCAACGCGCTTGATTGCTCCAGTCAAAGGCTCGAAGTATGGATAGCGACGGGCGATTGTCTCTTCGATGGGGCGATCAGTGTTGTTGGCGAAGCTGATGATGTCTTGCAGGACTTCCGCCTTCGGAAAGCGACGCGCCTTCGTGTCAATGCCAGCCTCGTCAACACAGGTCGAGACGAAATCCTTTGCGTCTTCGGAATCGAGAATCGTGTAGTTGGATTCGTAACCGAGACTGGCGGCGTGGCGGCGCAGGATTAAGTTGGCGATGCGATGAAACGTTCCACCCCAGACACGGCGTGTGTCTCCCGCGCTCGTCAGAGTTTCGACGCGGCGCAGCATCTCGCGCGCGGCACGGTTGGTGAAAGTGGCGAGCATGATGCGCGCGGGCGCAACGCCCTGCTCTATCAGATAGGCGACGCGGTACGTGATGGCGCGTGTTTTCCCTGAGCCTGCACCGGCGACGACGAGCGCCGCGCCCGCGCCGGATGTGGCGACCGCGAACTGTTCTTCGTTCAGCTCCGCGCGGTAACGAGCCAGGCGGTCAGGAGCCAGAGAAGTGTCGCCGCGTTTGATGACGTATCGTGCCATAGCCTCAACTCTGGCTTATAACACGCGAAAAGCAGAATCCAGAAGTCAGAATCCAGAATCCAGAATAATAAGAGCAAGGCTATTGCAGTCTCTCTTTCTTCTGACTTCTGGATTCTCGATTCCGCTTTCCTTCTGTTACCTTTGCATTTGTGGCAGTTGAAAGTTAGGATGATGAGGCGCACTCAAACTTTCAACAAACTTGGGAAGAGAGGTTCAAGAGAGATGAAATTTCCGGGCGGCATGAACATTCAGCAGATGATGAAGCAGGCGCAGCAGATGCAAGAGAAGATGGCGAAGGAGATGGAAGAACTCGTCGTCGAAGCATCGGCTGGCGGCGGAGTCGTCACCGTCTCGATGAAGGGCACGCACGAGGTCACAGCCATCAAGATTGACCCGGAGGCGGTCAAAGAAGATGACCTGGAGATGCTTCAAGACATGATCGTCGCCGCCGTCAACGAGGCCAACCGCAAGATTGACGAAGCGATGAAAGGCAAGCTCGGCGGCATGCTCCCGCCGGGACTGGGCGGTCTTTTCTAGCCCAAAGTCCAAAGTCCAAAGTTAAAAACGCGCGCTTTGGACTTTGGACTTTGGACTTTGGACTTTGGACTTAATCATGCTTGATTATGCAGAGCCAGTCACAAAACTGATTGACGAGTTCAAACGCCTGCCCGGCATTGGTCATAAGACGGCGCAGCGTCTGGCGTTTCATATCCTGCGCGTGCCTGAGGCGGATGTTGAGCGATTCGTCGAAGCCTTGCGCGAGGTCAAAAGGCGCATTGTCTTCTGCTCCATCTGCAACAACCTGACGGATGTTGACCCTTGCCGCTACTGCTCAAGCCCTGGGCGCGACCGCTCTATGATCTGTGTGGTCGAAGAGCCTTACAATCTGGTCGCGGTCGAGAAGACCCGCAGCTACAAGGGGCTTTATCATGTGCTGCATGGCAGCCTCTCGCCGATTCGCGGGCTTGGTCCAGATGACCTGCACCTGGCTAACCTGCTGCCTCGCCTGAAACCTGAGAACAATGATGGCGTGGAAGTTCAGGAAGTAATCCTGGCGACCAATCCGAACACCGAAGGCGAAGCCACAGCCAACTACATCAGCCGTCTCCTGAAACCTCTCGGCATGCGAGTGACGCGCATCGCGATGGGGATGCCTGTGGGGAGCGACCTCGAATACGTTGACGAAGTGACGATGGACAAGGCGCTGGCGAACAGACACGAGATATAGTAGGCAGTAGGCAGTGGGCAGTTGGCAGTAAGATAAGAGTTAATAAGTTGAACGCTCACCTGATAACTTTATGCCCGACAAGCTAAAACTAACTGCCCACTGCCTACTGCCAACTTCTTTTAGAACCTGACGTGTTCTTCTGCCGCTCCCGCCTGGCACTCCTTGCAGTCTTCGGGTTGATCGTACATGTGGGACTCGAAATCAACGAGTGATTTGACGGGCACATCTCCGATTGATTCGGGCGCATCTGTGAAGCGGACGATTGTGCCGCAGCCGATGATCTGCGCGCCCAGTTCCTTGACCAGCCTGACCGTCTCTTCAATCGCCTTGCCGCTGCGGATGATGTCGTCAACGATGATGCAAGGATTGATCTCGCCTTGGTTAACATACTGGCGGAACATGCGCTTGCCTTCTTCTCTCTCGGCCCAGTAAATCTGTTCCGCGTTCAAGGCTTCGCGCACGCCGAAAGCGACGGGGATGCCGCCCGAGCTTGGGCTAATGATGGCGACCTTCGGCAAGTGGCTTGAGATGTCGCGGTCAATGCGAAACTTGCGCGAGAGCGCGACGGCCAGAACGCGCGCCGTGTCGTAATAGCGAAAGGCAAGCGGCATCTGAAAATAATGCGCCGTGTGCTTGCCCGACGGGTAAATGAAATGGCCTTCGCGGTACGCGCCCGTCCTTTGCAAAATCTGCATCACGTTTTCGGGCGACGGAATCAGGTTTACCATTCTTTTGATCTCCAACAAGAAGAGTGATGAGTGATAAGTGATGAGTGATGAGTGAAACCCGACTTCTACTCATCACTTATCACTCATCACTTTTTTTTCGTGCTGCACAGCATACATCAATCCGGCGCTTTTACTCCAACCGATTGAGGGCGCGATTGATGAGTCGTCTTTGCTCACGGCCCAGCCCTGGCGGCAAGCTCTCCAAATCGAACCAGCCCGCGCTCTTAATCTCGGCGTTCTTGCGGCCCAGCTTTCCTTTCGGCTTGCAGCGAAAGATAATCTCGATCTGCCGAGGCTTCTTCAATGTGCGCGCGAAAGCGATCTCGGCGCTCTCAAGCTCAAGCCCTATCTCTTCGCGCAGCTCACGGCGCAGAGCCTCTTCCGGCTGCTCGCCTTTTTCGAGGAAGCCGCCGGGGATGCCCCAGCCAGAGCCTGTGCGAAAGCGATGCTCAAGCACGAGCACGCGCCCCTCCGCGTCCGTGACGACCGCGCCCGCCGTCACCGTAAAGCGCGGCTCAACGAGGCGCACACCCCACCGCCGCAAACCCTTTGGCGCGACACGCCACAGAGCACCGAGCAACCTTTTCATCATGCGCCCGACAATATAAAGGTAAAAGGAGAAAGGTAAAAGGCAAAAGTGAAGAAAGGCGCTGATTCGAGAGAAACGGATAAAGGTATGCTCAAGAAACCAACACGCGATTCTCTATGAAGAATAGTTTACAGGGTTCTGCCTACAACCATTTATGCGGAACATCTTCCGCATAACAACCCAGAATCCGGTATTATGCGGAACACCTTCCGCATATATAGTAATTAGGCTGCTATCCTTAGGCGAAGAAATAACATGAAAAGTAAGCTATTTCAGATGGAGTATTATGATACTTACCATTTCGCGCATATGTTAGATGGTATGTTAAAGCCCAGTTTTGAATATCCTAAGCTAGTAGATCAATTCTTTGATAGTCTTGAGCATGCACAATTCTTATCTGGTTTTCAAAAATTCAGTGCCCTTCATCAGTTTGTTGAGTTTGAAATTGAAACAGTAACTCTGAAGTCTGTAGCTGATGTAGTTGAAGATGCTCTTGTAAATTATGAAGATTATGAACTGTGGATTAATGAGGCGCTGAAATATTTCAAAATTGAACACACAACTTTTGAAGAGTGGCTAGATATAAAAGGTATAGAGCTAGAGAATATATCTAAGAAATTAATTCTTGAATATCATGACTATTTATATGATACAGGGCCATTCCAATCATTATTAGCGCAGTTAACTGAAGAAATCTTCTTTCTCTTATTTATGAACAGGGACTTTTTGCGAAGATTCAATGAGAGTGTAGCTTCTTATGTTAAGCAATTCAAAATTAAGGGTCTTTCTAAAGACGAAAGGTTGTTATTCACAAAAGACGGAGTATTGAAGCGAGATCGTATCCCAGTGTGGGCGCGCAGAGCCATTTACTACCGGGACAGGGGATTGTGTGGCTACTGCCACAGAGACATATCTGGGTTAGTTAATATTCATAGTGATAAGCATTATGACCATATAGTCCCATTAGCCAGAGGTGGAATTAATGATGTTACTAATCTTCAATTACTCTGCGAGAGATGTAATTTGCGAAAGAAACATAAAAATACGAAGGCATCTAAATACTATGAAAGATGGTATCGTTAATAATTACTTGCTGATGATCGGCGCAGCCGAATAACCCATTCAACGCGAGCGGCGATTGAATGGCTTTCATCATTACTCTGTCCTTCAAAGTTGAATGCTTTTCGCCGCGCCCGCTGATGCCGTGCGTTATGCTGCTTCTTATCTTATTACAACTGGGAATTCTAGTTTATGCTTGAACGGAATGATGGGAAGTCTCATAATCTCCAGCATGAGTGAAGAGAACACACAAAACATGTTAGACGGTCGCTCCTTTGAGGAGCGCATCTTTGCCCGCTTTGATGCTCTTGATGCGCGCCTGCAAAAGCTAGAGAGTGAAGCCGAACGCAGAGCACTTGAAACCAAACCAATCTGGGAGCGCGCATTAGCTGAAATCTTGGAAATGCAACAAGGTTTGAATGAGTTTCGTGGTGAGGTGAATGATGCCCTACATGATCTTTCCAGAAAAATTGGCGTGCTTGGCAATGACATGATTCAACTTCGTGCAGACCAAACTCATGTCGAGAACAGGCTTGATAGTCTTGAGTCTAAATCCTAGCAATAGCCCTTTCTGTAATAGGGCCAAATCCTTTCACGGGCGGCCTCACAACTCATTGAACCAGACTCGACTCGCAACAAGCTTACCTTTATTAACGTAATTGCTCTCGGGTTAATCCGAATATTAGATGTCTGGTAGCTTAAAGAAATCTAAGATTATGTCGGGGATTACAATTGCTATTTAACTCGCTTCATTTCCTACTCTTTTTCCCGACCGTCACGATACTTTACTTTCTCCTGCCGCAACGCTTTCGCTGGCAACTGCTGCTCGCGGCTAGTTGCTATTTCTACATGATTTTCCGGCCAGTTTATATACTGGTCCTGCTCTTCACCATTACGGTTGATTACACAGCCGCCCGCCTCATGGAGAAATCAGAAGGCAGGCAGAGGAAGGTCTTGTTGCTGGCCAGCATCCTGGCAAACGTCGGCATCTTGGTTTTCTTTAAGTACTACAATTTTCTTAACCAGTCCCTGCACTCGACGCTCAATCTGTTCGGACTACCCGTGTCCGACCCGCCGTTCTTGAACATCCTTCTCCCCCTGGGATTGTCTTTTCACGTCTTCCGCTCCTTGAGCTACACGATAGACGTTTATCGCGGCGAACTCAGGGCTGAAAAGCATCTGGGCATCTATGCGCTCTGCGTGATGTTCTTCCCCATCCTCGTCGCTGGTCCAATCGAGCGCCCCCAAAACTTATTGCCGCAGTTCCGCGAGCGCCATTTTTTCGAATACGAGCGAGTCGTCTCCGGCCTCCAGTTGATGCTCTGGGGGTTTTTCCAGAAGGTGGTCATCGCCGACCGCCTCGCCCCGCTCGTCAATGCCGTTTACAACGACCCGCGCTCTTACCACGGCATCTCATTCATAGTGGCGACTGTGCTCTTCGCCTTCCAGCTCTACTGTGATTTTGCTGGCTACTCAAATATCGCTCGCGGCGCGGCGATGGTGATGGGCTTCCGCGTCATGAGAAACTTCGACCGGCCTTTCCTGTCTGAAACCATCAATGATTTCTGGAAGCGTTGGCACATCTCGCTTTCCACCTGGTTCCGGGATTATCTGCTCTTCTCACTCAAGGGCAATCGCATCAGGTGGCGTTTCTACTTCAATATCTTTCTGATGTTTCTGGTGAGCGGACTCTGGCATGGCGCGGCCTGGACCTATGTGGCGTGGGGAGCGATTAATGGTTGTTACCTAATTGCTGGGGCAGTGTGGCGCGACGCGAGCAAGAGAAGAAATCCGGCTGTGCCGAGCGCCGTCTGGCTGAAGTGGCCTGTGCGTGCTTTGCGCGTGCTGAGGACTTTCGCGCTCTTCTGCTTCTCTCTGATTTTCTTCCGCGCCAACAGTTTCGCAGATGCTTCGTACATTATCAGCCATTTATCCGACGTGCCGCATACGTTAAGGCTCGATGGCCAGTTCATACAGATGTTCGCCCTGCTGCGTGCGAGCAAACTCGAATTCGCCGTCGCCCTCTCGTCACTGGCTTTACTCCTGGTCGTCGAAATCTTACAGTACCGCTACCGCCTGCGAGACTTAATCAGACAGCAGCCCGTCTGGTTCCGCTGGGGCCTGTACTATGCATGTATCATCGCCATCCTCCTCTCAGCCGCGATCAATGAATCGCAGCGATTCATCTACTTCCAGTTCTGAGCGGAGAGATGCGCGCAAGTTTTTCTCAAGGCTCCTGCTTTTCGCCCTGCCGCTCTTGCTCTATCCGCTCTTCATCTTTGTCGTTGACCCTTTTAACTTCCTGAACCCGCACTCGCCCGTCTCGGACGAGGCGAAGCTGTTGACCGCCGCCAAGCTGAATCCGTTCATCTGGAAGATGAACATGTTTATGAAAAAGCCCGTTGCCAATATTCTGCTCGGCGACTCGACGGTGGGGACCCTCCGCACACAGAAGATTCAGGAATTGACGGGCGAAGATTACTTCAATTTCGCTTACAGCGGCGGGACCTTCAAAGAGGCCGTCAACACCTTCTGGTTCGCCGCACAGTTGGCCCAACTGCGAAAGGTTTATATCGGCATCAACCTCATACACTATAACGATGCGGCCTACGAGGACAGGACTGAATCTTTCGTCAGGATAGAACGGTTCCCCGTGACCTATTTCTTTGACCGCACAGTCTTGCAGTCGGCCCTCTATGCCACGTACACGGAACTGACCCATTCCGATCCGGCGATAGGAGTTCCACGCATAGACCGTGAGACCGGCTGGCGAGAGACGCTCAGGAGCAACGCCAATGCATACAGAGACTTTTCTTACCCTGTGAGGTTTAGACAGGAGTTGCTGAAGATAGTTCAGTATTGCCGGGAGCACGCAATCGAGATTTTCTTTCTTATTCTCCCCTCACACGCTGACCTTCAACATCTGGCAAAAGATTTCAAGCTTGAGGATGCTCACGATCAGATCATCCGAGAACTGTCCGCGATGGCTCCTGTCTATGACTTCGACTATGAGACCGAGATCACCACAAATAAGGATAACTTCAAAGACCCGATCCACTTCACGGATCAGGTCGGCGATCTCCTGGTGAACGAAATCTGGAGCGGTCATCTCGAACACGGGCGCAAGTATCCGTAGGCGCTGGGCCAATTCGCATCTTGCATAAGGTCTATTCATTCTTTCATGTTGGGGCGCAAAGATCTTTACCACAGAGGAGGCAGAGGAAAGAAAATTATGAATTATGAGTTTTGAGTTTTGAATTAAAGAAGCTGCAACTGCTTGCAATTCAAAATTCATCATTCATCATTCATAATTTCTTTTCGTCCTCTGTGGTTCAACTCACTTCTCATGACACACAAGAATGAATAGACCTTGCATCCAGCAAATTTTGTCTTCCACCTTTGGCGCTTTGCCTTTATTATTAAGCGCGTTCCCGAAAATGCTCTCTTCCACAAAGCCTTTAACAGATTCTGACAAAAGGAAACTTACAGGAAGCTTATGTCAGCCAACGCGACCGATGCGGTCAACCAGACAACCGAAGCTCCAGCCGAACAGCCCGGCGTGCCGAAAAAGATCGTTAATGCGCAAACCGTCTGCAACGAGAAGAACGAGAAGGGCAAGCTCTGCAACGGACATTTGAAACAATTGCAGACGGGCGGCGAACCGGCTGAGATTCATCTCAGAGGCGACGACGTGCTCTTCAAGTGCCAGGCGTGCGGCACGCTCTACATGGGACCGCCGCTCGGCCATGTGCGCGACCCCTTCAAGCAGCAGCGATTCGTCGAGATGGAACTCTCCGAACTTTTGCAAGCCGCAGGCGGAACATTGCCCGCGATTGTGAAGAACGAGAAGGGCGTCTATGTCTTGAAAGAAGAGACGGCGCATCACGCTCCCGCTTCTCCTGCGCCCGCCGCGAAGCCTGCTGCTAAACCTGCTGCAACTACTGCGCCCGCAGCTTCAACCACAGAAACGAAAGCGCCCGCGCCGACAGCGAAAGCTACAGCGCCAGCCGCGCAAGCTGGCGCAATTGATCCGACACACCTGTCACCATCGCAAACTGCCTTCGGTCCAATACCGGGAGCGGATGGCCCAGTGCCCGGCGAGACGTTCGAGCAGAAACTCGTGCGCCTGCGCGCCGTCGTCGCCGAAGCCAAAAGACGCAAAGAACTGTTGGCCGCAGGCGAAGGGCTATTACCAACGCAGGCCGCGCCGCAGACCAAACCGACGGCAGCCACAACCTCCGGCACTGATTCATCTGCTCAAGCAGACCTGCATCGCCCTGCGGCAGAAGCGCAGGCCGCGACAGGTCAGGCTTCAGCCGTACCCTTGAGTCCTGCGGCGGCGACGGCCTCGCCCGCAGCCGGAGCGGAAACTCCGGCAGACCTCGCGCCCGATACGGTCACGGAAAAGAAGCCTGCGCGCAAGGCCACGCCCGGAGGCACACTCCATCGTGCTCCGTGGGACACAGGCCCAGTGCCCGGCGAGACCCATGAAGAGAAGATTGAACGTTTGAAGCGCGTCGTCGCGGCTGCTAAAGAGCGAGCGGAGCAAGAAGGCAGAACGAAAGGATGATTGATTGCGGAACGCGGAATGCGAATTGAATAGATAGGAGCAGGAGGCAGTCGGCAAGAGATAAAAGCGATTTGAAATCTCAAATTTGAAATCTGGAATCCACCTGTTTCCTGCTCCTGCCTCCTATTCTTCAAAATCCGCAATCCGATATTCGCTGCTCCGCAATCGGCTTACTTACTCTTCAACTTCTTCAACATCTCCGCGCCGTTCATATTCGATGGGTTAAGCTCAAGCGACTTCTCGTAATTCTTAATCGCAAGCTCCTTCAAGCCTTTGTTCATGTAAGCCTCGCCGAGGCTGTCATAGACGTTTGAGGATTTCGGATAGGCTTCCGTGTTGAGCTTGAAAATCTCTATCGCTTTATCCAATTCATGGGCTGACATCAACTGGTAACCTAGATTGTTCAGAGGATTTTCAACGTTGATATATGTGTTCGCAGGGTCGGCCAAAAACTCGCGCATGCGTTTTTGGGCGAGCACTACATCATTCGCGTTGAGTGCGTCCATCAACTGCGCAGTCAGCTCTTTCTTCGGCGTGTAATTGAGGATGGCCTTCATCGCCGGGTCTGTGTTTGAGAAGTAATCTGCGGAGGTCAACTCGGCTGCGATCTGCGGCCCGGTCCAGAGGCGCGTGTCGCGCGGGTCCAGGTTCTGCCACCAGAGGGTCGAGGCGCGGACGACCAGGTGGCTATGAGGCAACTCAATGTGCGCCGGGTCGCCGTAGAAGTTGACGTTCTCGCCCGTTGGCTCGCCGACGAAGATCGTGTTCGTGTACTTCTCAAGCTCGTTGACTAGATTCTGCGCCGCAGAGAAAGTAAAACGACTCGTGATTACAAAAAGATGTCCGCGCTCGTCCACCTTCGATTTAATCAGGCCGACGACGAGCGGCTTGTTGAGATAATTGTTGCCGCCACCGTTCCAGCGCAGGTCCAGCACAAAACGATCAACCGCGTTCTTTGCCACGAAATCGAAGAGGCGTTTACTGAACGCCTCGACCGACTCGTCCTCCTTATTCGCCACGCCGTTGAACTGCACATAGACAGTCTTTGAATCCGGCAGGTACTCAAACCAGTATAGATTTTTGATGTCTTTGAGATAGAGAGGGACGGGCGCTTTCGCCATTGTGCGGGCGTCCGTCCAACCTTCCGGGACGATGTGACTCCAGGCCGTCACTCCCTGCACAGGCGGCCACTCGACAGGCTTCAACTCAAGCGTCATCTGCTTTCCCTCTTTTTCGAGGACGACAGACGCGCTCTCCATGTTTCCGACAATTCCGACCGCATTGAGGACTTCGGGCGAGGTCAGGTACATGGTGGCCACAGCCTTCAGGCCAAACTCGTTGTTGTGATCGTGAAAGGCCAGAGCTTTCACCGCATCGAATGCCTCTTGCGCGCTCGCGTTTCCAATCTTCAAAACTTTTGCGCCGACCGCGCTGGCATGCTCTCGGTCGGCAGCGACGACGAAGAGGCCGTCTTTGAAGAAATAGAGCGAGAGCGGGTAAGAGCGAAAGCCAATCTTCGGGTCGGAGAGCGGCCCCGCAATGCTTGTGTGCCCGTCCTCGATCATTGCCACGATGCGCGCCAGCTCGACGATGATTTGATGACGGGCAAGCGTAGGAATTTTCTCGTAGAGATTTTTGACGGCCATTTCATACTGCTCGCGCGTCACGGCATGAAAGAGATTTTTGTGATGCTTCACCATCTCGTCGGCCATGTAGCGCAAATCCTCGCGCCAGGCTTCGGCCTCAGCTTTCGTGACGGTAGTCATTGATGAATGGCTGCTCTGAGCTACGAGCGGGACGACAAAGAGAGTGAGACAGAAAATTATTCCTGGAAACAGTCTGCCGGTTTTCAACATGGCTTTTCTCCTTTGAAGCATATCAAGGCGAAAGACGGTATATAGTTAAAACGCAACTTGCCTTATCGAGAAGACACCACCACGATAATTTTTGTGGCAAAAAGATAAAAAGTGAGCAGTGAGCAGTAAGCTGTGAGCAGTAAGTTTTAGGTTGTTGAGTTAAAGGTTATCGGTCGAGCCTTCACTCATCAGACCTAAAGCACTGCTCACTGCTCACTGCTCACTGCTTACTCTCTTCCCTCCAATAGTCCGGCGTCTCTTCCGCTTTCGGGTCGCGCCTTTCCATCCATCTTTCGGGACGTTTGAGTTCCTTGAAGCCGAACCTCCGGTAAAGTTCGTGCGCGTCCTTAGTGGCGAGCGTCCAGCGACGAAAGCCTTGCAGGTCAGGATGCGCGAGGACGACTTCCATCAGCCACTTGCCCAAACCTTCGCCGCGACACTCTTTGATGATAAAGACATCTGCCAGCCAGCCGAACGTCGCGTAATCTGTGACAACCCGCGCAAAACCGACTTGGGCGTCATCTTTATAAATTCCAAAGGAGAGCGAATGCTCGATTGACCGTTTGATAGTTTCGATGCTGCGCCCTGTGGCCCAGTAAGATTCATTGTTCAGAAAATCGTGTATCAGATGAAGATCGAACCGCGACTTGTCCGTGCTGATCCGGTAATCCCCGCGTGACCATTCCTGGACCATCTCTTGTCTCCCCTTTACCTGTTTCTCAATCTTCTCAGCGCGACAACGCCTATGCCCGCCGTGATGCTGATGCCGCCGACGACGATTCGCCAGGTCAACTCTTCACCGCGCACGATCATTCCAAGCGTGACTGCAATCAACGGCGTGACGAGCGAGATTAACATCGTCTTCGTCACTTCCATATGCCCGACCAGCCAGTAGTAGAGAAGGAACGCGACCGACGAGCCGATAATCGCCAGATAAAGGAGCGAAAAGAGCGCGAGCGGTGTCCAATGCAATTTCAGAGGATTGCCCTCAAACCCGATGCCGATGACGAGCAAAGGAATCAATCCGGCGATCATCTGTCCGGCAGCGAGCACAGCGTAATCGAGTCTGACGGCGCGCGCTTTGACGAGCACGTTCGAGTAGGCGACGGCGAATGCGCCGATGACAATCGCCACGCTCCCTTCGAGAGCCGCACGACTTCCCATCTCCATCTGATTCGAGAAGATGAGGCCAACGCCCGCAATGCCTAACAGGACGCCGATCATTTTCGGCCATGTGATTCTCTCAGACGGAAGATGCAGGTGCGCCAGGACCAGGCCAAAGACAGGGATGATCGTTTGCAGGATGGCGGCCAGCCCTGATGAAACGCGTTGCTCTCCCCAGAAGAGCAGACCGTAATTCAGAGTGAAAGCGAGAAGGCCAGTTCCTGCAATCAAGACCCAGTCGCTTGCCTTGCGCGGCAAAGGTCGCTTGCGAACGATGATGATGATTAAAAGAATCAGCGCCGCGATGACAAAGCGGATGCCTGCGAACGTGAAAGGCGGCAAGTCTTCAAGCCCGAGCTTGATAAAGAGCCAGGTCGAACCCCAGATCAGGCTCAGGATCAGCCAGACAACGATGGGCATCTGAGACCTGTGTGTTGCCGCCAGCCTGCGCGGAAAATTTTTCCTCTTGACCTGTGGAGTCTCAGCTTGCGCAAGTTGCGGCACAGTCTCCGGCTCAGCAACTGCAAGCTCTTTCTCAGCTATGGGCGTTGGCATCTTCTTATAATAAACCTGTAACATGCTCTTGATAAACTTACGTTCGGCGGAAGCCGGTTGTTCAATTCCAAGCATGAAGGATTCAAACAAGTTCGCTTTGAAGTCAAAATTCAAAACTCATAATTCAAAACTTTTCTGATGTCTCTTCGTTTCAAGTTCGTGCTTATTTTGTGCGCTGCTCTGGCGGCGGGCACGATTGCATCCTTTGTCTGGAATCTAAGTGTGGGGCTTGGGCTGGCGCTGGCTCTCTTGGCGGGCGCGGGACTCATGAGTTTGCCGACGCATAAAAAGGAGAAGGCAGTCTCTTCCTTCCACTCGCCTGTTCATGATGCGCTGAAGCAAGAAAGAGCGGCGGCGAATGCCCTGGATGCTCATGCAGAGACGCTGCTCGCAGCGATGATGAACGGGATGCGCGAGGGCATGCTGGTTATTGACGAAGAGATGCGCGTCATCGCGTCGAACCGTGCGGCGCGCGAGATTTTCAAGCAAGTTGAAGGCGAGCTTGAATCGCGGCGGCTGAGCGAGCTGACGCGCAACCCTGTGATTCATTCGGCGTTCACCGCTTCGCTCAATGACAGCGAACAGGCCGAGACCAAAGTTGAGATGCAGGGCGCGGGTGGTCCGATCTATGATCTACGGGTTGTCCCCTTGCGTCTGAATAATGAAGCCAACTCTCGCGGCGCGTTTGGTGTCTTCTTCAACATCACCAGGCTTGAAAGGCTTGAGCGCGTGCGGCAGGAATTTCTCTCGAACGTCTCGCACGAGTTGCGCACGCCCTTGACGGCCATCATCGCCTTTGTCGAAACGTTGGAAGACGGCGCGATTGAAGACCAGGAGAGCAATCGTCGCTTCCTCTCAATCATCCGCCGCAATGCAGAGCGGATGCACAACCTGATTGACGACATCTTAGAACTCTCAGCCATCGAAGCCGGAAGAGTCCAAATCGAACCTGAGCCTCTCTCTCTTCACCATCTGGTCAACGACATTTTGACCGCGCTGGCTTCGCGCGCCGAAGCGCGCCACATAAAACTGGCCAACGAAGTCTCGACCGAGACAATCGTCTTCGCAGACCCGCGCCGCCTGGAACAGATGCTCACGAACCTGACCCACAACGCTATCAAGTTCAACCGCGAAGATGGCTCTGTGACACTGAGGCATGAACGCGAAGGCCGCCGCGACCGCATCACAGTCTCTGACACGGGCGAAGGCATTCCACCAGAGCACATCAACCGTATCTTCGAGCGTTTCTACAGAGTTGACCGCGCCCGCGCGCGCGAGATGGGCGGCACGGGCCTTGGCCTCGCCATCGTCAAACACCTGGCGCGCGCACACGGCGGCGAAGTCAAAGTCGAATCAACAGTCGGCGAAG
>Ga0182001_10000069_pt1 | contig 24914 bp, 22 predicted proteins | sample BulsoiFelSFmetaG_FD_120485 | JGI IMG/M metagenome (GOLD analysis project Ga0182001, IMG submission 120485) | Bulk soil microbial communities from Mexico - San Felipe (SF) metaG | ecosystem: Environmental > Terrestrial > Soil > Agricultural land | place: Mexico: San Luis Potosi | collected... | reverse complement strand
TCCTGTTCCAGATTCGGGAGTCGCTGCGGCAATCGGTTATGCGGCGCAGAGCGGCATCAACTATCGTCAGGGGCTGGTGCGCAATCATTACGTCGGGCGCACCTTCATCGAACCCAAGCAATCAATCCGCTCCTTCGGCGTGAGGATCAAACTAAACCCTGTGCGCGATCTGATCGAAGGCCGCCGCGTCGTCCTGATTGACGACTCCATCGTGAGGGGGACGACCTCGAAGAAGATTGTGCGAATGGTCAGAGAAGCGGGCGCGCGCGAGGTTCACGTGCGTATCAGTTGCCCGCCGACCATTTCGCCATGTTTCTACGGAGTGGACACGCCTTACAAAAAAGATTTGATCGCGTCGCAGATGTCTGTCGAAGATATCCGCCGCTTCATCGAAGCGGATTCGCTCGGCTACCTTTCGCTCGAAGGGATGCTCGAAGCAACCGGCATCTCACAGGATTCGTCATGCACTGCATGCTGGACGTGCCGTTATCCAACGCGCATCACGCGCGAAGCCGAGACGCAGTGGGCGCGCGAGCACGAGCCTGTTCCATCAGATGTTGCTGATTGAGTATAGCCAAGAGAGGCAAGCTCTCATTCACGCACGTCTTCAGCCGGGCGGCATGAAGCTCAAAAGCCTTATAGCCTTTAACCATTTCAACGGTTTCTCCGGCAAATCTGCGGGAATGTTTCGACAGACATTGGCGTTAAGGGAAAACCGTGAAACGGTAGACGAGAGTTCTATGGCTATTAGTCACCCGGCTGAAGCCGTGTGAGAATGATAAAAGGGCAACTCATTTAATCGCGTCCGGTAAAAAGTTTGCGAGCAAGACAACGACTCTTAGATGAATCCTGAGCCAAGCCCATTAAGACAGCCGCCGCGTAATCCTTCAGCGAAGGAAGGAATGCGCGTTCTCATTGTGATTGGCATTCTGGCAGCCTTTCTCATTATCGCGGGCGTCCTGCTCTTCAAATACTGGAAGAAGAAAGAGCCAACCCCACAGAACCCGCCGCCTTCGGGCGATGAGCTACAGGTTCACGTTCTGGATGTGGGCCAGGGCGACTCCATCTTAATCATCGCGCCCGGCGGAAAAGTGGTGCTCGTTGACGCGGGCGTGCCCGGCAGCGGCAAAGTCGTCCTCGACGCGATGAAGCGTTATGGGGTTGACCACATTGATCTCATGGTCGCCACTCACGCTCATGCAGACCACATCGGCGGCGCGGATGAAGTCCTGCTGCATACGAAAGTGAGCGCCGTGCTCGATAGCAAAGTTCCGAACACGACGAAGAACTACGAAGACTTTCTCGCGGCGATTGATAAGACGGGCGCGAAGTACATCGGAGCTTCGCCCGGACAGAATTTTGATCTCGGCGGAGGCGCAAAGCTCTCTGTCTTAGCTCCCATTCAGCCTTTCTTCACCAAAGACCAGCTCCGTTCGGGCGCAAACGAGCCGAACGCCAACTCGGTCGTCACACGGCTCGATTACGGAGACTTTTCGATGTTGCTCACAGGCGATGCCGAAGCCGAAACAGAGGCGCGTCTGATGCAGTCGGGTGCGAACATCAAAGCCAAAGTTTTGAAGGTCGGGCATCACGGCTCGCGTTACGCTTCTTCTGAAAAATTCCTTCGTCAGGGTGGTTTCGAGGCGGCGATCATTTCCGACGGCGCGGACAATCGTTACGGCCACCCGTCGCAGGATGCGCTCGACCGTTTCAAAGCTCTCAACATCAAGCTCTACCGGACGGATTTGGAGGGGGAAGTGACCGTTATCTCGCGCGGGCAGGGTTATGAGATTAGAACCGAGAGGCCAGCATCGGGCGACCTCTGGGCCGGACGCACGCCGCCTGGAAGAGAAGAGAATAGTGGCGATAGCGCGGACACAAGACAATCGAGACGTGCGACTGGAAGATAAGAGATTGCAAAGAGAGTTTGCTTCTTGAATGTTTCATCAGGGAGAAGAATGAATGGCTGAGAGCGACGAGCAAAAACAATCAGCGTCATCGAAGCAGCTTCATGCCGCGATAGATCGCATTGAAGACGGCGGCATGGCTGTGCTCTATGTCGGCGATGATGAGAAAACGCAGATTGACATTCCGCTCTCTCTGCTCCCCGAAGGCGCACAGGACGGCGATCACCTGCGCATCACCATCTTGATTGACAAGGGGTCGCGCGATCAGGCCGCGAGCCGCGTCAAGAGCTTGCAGGAGAAGCTCGCGCAGAAGAGCGGGACTGACGAGCAGAAGGACTTCAAGCTCTAACAAACTTGCAGGAACTTGCAGCCGGAGGCCCATGCGATGTATGAAACGCGCTGCTGGAGGATTAAGCTTAAATCTGATTCCCTGGATCGCGTGCGCGAGTGGGCGCGGACGATTAACCAGAGAAAATCTGAGGCAATTGAAACCTTGCGAGACGAAACCGTTCTTATCGAATCGGTATTTCTTGAGAGGACGGAACAGGGCGATTATCTGATTGCGATTATGAAAGCCGAAAGCTTTGAAAAAGTAGCGGAAGCAGCTAAAAAATCTGCTCACGCGATTGACGAATATCATCGCCGTGCGATGCGGGAAGTTCGTGAGGAACAAACGGAACTGGAACTGCTCGTTGATCTCGATAGAATTTCAGAAGTTTAAGAACGTAATCATTTATTCGTAACTCTTTTCTGACGGAATAAACTATGGCACGAAGAGGTGGTGGGGCTGGATGCGCGCTTGCCGTTTTAGTGGCGATTGCTGGCGCAGTCCTTGGCATCAGTTACAAGTTCGGTTTGCTGTGGTGGAAGCAAAAGCCTCCGCCGCCATCCGGCAAAGAGATGCAGGTGCATGTCCTTGATGTCGGTCAGGGCGATTCCATCCTCATCATCTCGCCCGAAGGCAAGGTTGTCCTGATTGACGCTGGCGACGAGAAGAATGGCAAAACGGTAGTGGACGCGCTGCATCGCAACAACGTGCAGCAGATTGATTACTTCATCGCCACGCACATGCACCCGGACCACATCGGCGGTGCGCCCGAAGTCTTCAACAACTTCAAGGTCGCCAACATTCTGTGGAACGATTTCCCGCCGCCCGAAGCCCAGACGGACGATGCCGCCAACGCCAACAAGAACAGCAATCAGAAACAGGCTAAGGGGCAGGGCAAGAATCAGCCTCAAGGCAAGAATCAAGCGCCGGTTAAGAATCAACAAAAACCGCCGATGGTGCGCGGCAAGGTTGTCAAGTTGCCGACCGTCGAAGCCTACGACAATTTTCGCGCGGCGGTTGAGCAGAGCGGAGCCAAGTTCGACAAAGCCGTGCCGGACCAGGTCATTGATCTTGGCGGCGGCGCGAGTTTGACCGTGCTTGCGCCCACACAGCCTTTCTTCACCAAAGACCAGATGATCTCCAGCCGCAAGGGAAATGAACAGAACGCCAACTCCATCGTCATGCGCCTGGTCTATGGAGATTTCTCCATGCTGCTCGCTGGCGATGCCGAAGAGCAGTCGGAAGATCGTCTCGTCGGGAAAGAGGCTGCGCTCGACGCGAACGTTTTGAAGGTCGCGCATCATGGCTCGAAGTATGCTTCTTCGGATAACTTTCTCAAGCGCGTCTTTCATAAAGAGGACAATCAGCCCAAAGCGGCCATCATCTCGATGAGTGAGTTCAACCGTTACGGGCATCCCAGCCAGGACACGCTCAATCGTTTGAAAGCGGCGGGCGTCACCCAACTCTTTCGCACGGACTTGCAGGGCGAGATAACGATTACAACGACGGGCAAAGCGAAAGACGGCAAGCTCTACGAGATTAAGCCCGCGCACGACGCCAAAACGGATGTCTGGACTGGCCGCGAAGGAACGAAAGATGATTCCGCGCGCTCAGGCTTCATCACCTACGGCGATTACGAACCGGCTAGAAAACCTAAAAAGAAGTGACGAGTGACAAGTGACGAGTGACGAGATTAAAACTCGTCTTTGCTCGTCACTCGTCACTTGTCACTCGTCACTGATTTTATGAAACCTATTTCATACAGCGATGCGGGCGTTTCGATTGAGAAGGCGACGGCGGCAACGGAAAAGATAAAGCAGCTTGCGCGCTCGACCTTTAATGAACGGACGCTCTCCGAGATTGGAAGCTTCGGCGGAATGTTCGACGGTGCGTTTCCCAATCTCCGTCAACCCGTTCTCGTGGCCTCTGCCGATGGCGTCGGCACGAAATTAAAGATTGCTTTTCTGACCGAGACGCACAACACAGTGGGGCGCGATCTGGTCAACCACTGTGTCAACGACATTCTGGTGCAAGGCGCGCGCCCGCTCTTCTTTCTCGATTACATAGCGACGGGAGTGCTCGCGCCGGATGTCGTCGCCGGAATAGTCGAAGGAATCACCGTCGGGTGTCGTGAAAACAATTGTGTTCTTCTGGGCGGCGAGACGGCAGAGATGCCTGGCTTTTACGCGGAAGGTGAATACGATATTGCAGGCTTCATCGTCGGCGTCGTTGACCGAACGAAAGTGATTGATGGACGAGACATCACGGCAGGCGATGTCTTGCTCGCGCTTCCTTCGGTGGGACTGCACACGAACGGTTATTCGCTCGCGCGCAAACTCTTCTTAGAGGTCGCGGGCTATCGTGCCGAGACAAACGTTCCAGAGCTTAATCAAACGGTTGGCGAAGCCTTGCTCGAAGAGCATAAGAGTTATCTGCGCCCGCTCGAAGGCTTGCTCGACGCGGGTTTAATTAAAGGACTGGCGCACATCACAGGCGGCGGTTTGACGGATAATGTCCCGCGCATCTTGCCCGAAGGAACAAGCGTGCTCATAGAGCGCGACACGTGGCCTGTGCTTCCCGTTTTCAAGTTGATGCAGGAGATTGGTCACGTCTCGGACACGGAAATGTTTCGCACCTTCAACATGGGTGTCGGCATGGTCATCATCTCTTCCGCGAACGCTGCCGACGCAATCAAATCTCATCTCAAAGAGCGCGGCGAATCCGTTTACGAGATCGGTCGCGTAATTGAAGGCAATCGGGAAGTAGTTATTAAATAGTCCAAAGTCCAAAGTCCAAAGTCAAAACGCGCGCTTTGGACATTGGACTTTGGATATTGGACTTTGGACTTATGTTTCGTCTTGGCATTCTTATTTCAGGTCGCGGGTCGAACATGCTGGCGCTCGCGGATGCAGTTGTCGAAGGTCGTATTCCCAATGCGGAAATCGCTGTCGTCATTAGCGACCACGAGGATGCGCCCGGCCTGGAGCGCGCAATGGAGCGCGGGATCGAAGCGGTTGCTATTGAACGGCGCGGGCGCACGCGCGAGGAGCATGAGCGAGAGATAATCGCTCAACTCAAGTCGCGTGCGGTTGATCTCGTCTGCCTTGCCGGTTACATGCGCCTGCTCTCGCCCTGCTTCATAGAAGCTTTCCGCAATCGCATACTCAACATTCACCCGAGCCTGCTTCCGGCATTTCCCGGACTTGAGGCGCAACGTCAGGCCATCGAGCATGGAGTTAAATTTTCCGGCTGCACAGTTCACTTCGTTGACGAGATGCTGGATGGTGGGCCAATCATCGTGCAGCGGGTTGTTCCTGTGCTTGACACTGACACACCGGACGCGCTCAGTGCGCGCATTCTCGTCGAAGAACATAAGGCTTACGCGGAAGCGGTCGCGCTCGTTGCGAGCGGAGAGTTTGAGATTGAAGGCCGCCGCGTCCGACTCCGTCCAGCTTAAAATTTAAGAGAGGTATGAATGTCATGAGAAGGCAAAAGCTTTCCATCAGATCAATCGTCTTCGCGCTTGTCGCTTGCGCGTTTCTTTCCGTGCAAGCTTGCGCCGCCGAACATCTCAAGTTCAAGGTCGGCATCAATGGCGGGCTTTCTGCTGAACCTGTTTCGGGACGGCTCTTGATTTTCATGACGAGCGCGGACAAGCCTTTAGAGATGATTGAGCCGGACTTTCTCAACCCGCGCTCAGTCTTTCTGACAGGCATGGAGATTCACAATTTGGAACCGGGCAAGACGGTCGAAGTTGACCCTGACGCGCTCGCGTTCCCCGCTCCATTTTCGTCGGCTCCGGCGGGCAACTATCAGTTGATGGCTTTGCTCGATCAAGACCATTCTTACACCTACGATGGCACGGGCGCGGGCGATCTTTACAGCGAGGTCAAAGTGGTCGCTAATCTCACTCCGTCTTCGGCGCAAACGGTTGAGTTGACACTATCGAAGCGCGTGCCCGAACAAACCGTCTCTGACACGGAATCCGTCAAGCTCATCAACTTCGAGAGTCCTTCGCTCACGGCGTTCTGGGGAAGACCGACCTACATGCAGGCAGGCGTTGTGCTGCCGCCGAGTTACGCGAAGAACCCGACCGAGCGTTACCCGACCGTTTACCTGGTGCATGGATACGAAGGTACTCATCTCTCTGCATGGAAGCGTGGACCAGAGCTTGTACAAGAGATGACCGAAGGCAAGACGCCTGAGATGATCTATGTTTTTCTCAACGCCAAATGTCCGCTCGGCCATCACGTCTTCGCGGATTCGGTGAATAACGGCCCCTGGGGACACGCGCTCACTGCGGAGTTGATTCCATATCTCGAAAAACGTTTTCGCATGGACGCGCGTGTTTCCGGGCGATTCCTGACCGGACACTCTTCGGGCGGATGGTCAACGCTCTGGTTGCAAGTCAACTACCCGGATGTCTTCGGCGGCACATGGTCCACCTCGCCCGACCCAGTTGACTTTCACAAATTCACAGGGCCGGATTTAACGAAGACTCCGCCGCAGAATTTCTATTGGGGCGCGGACAATAAACCATATAACCTGGTGCGCTTTCACGGTCGCGAGATTATGACGCTCCAGGATTACGCGCGGCTCGAACGTGTCGAAGGTTACTATGGCGGACAGATGGCATCGTTTGAGGCAGTCTTTAGCCCGCGTGGTGAGGACGGTCAACCGATGCCTTTGTTCGACCGCGAAACGGGACGCATTGACCCGGCGGTGCAAAAATATTGGGAGCGTTATGACATCACTCGCCTGCTGAAAAATAACTGGGCGACACTTGGGCCAAAGCTTCGCGGCAAGCTGCACATCATCGTCGGAACTGCCGACACGTTTCATCTTGAAGAAGCAGTTTATCTCTTGCGCGACGCGCTCAAGTCTCTCGGCAGCGACGCACAAGTTGAGTTCATCGAAGGACGCGATCACTTTGATCTATACGAAGGCGGCTTGAGCGAGCGCATCGCACAGGAGATGTATGCTGTGGCGCGACCACAGGCAAAGCGAGCGGCCAACAAATAAGAAGTTAAGAGATAGAACTCTGTAGGGGCAGGGCTTGTCCCTGCCCGCTTTCGTTCAAAACCAGAGACGGGCCGAGGACAAGCCCTGCCCCTACAATAATCCATCAGCACTCTATATTTTATTGCGAGGTTCAAATGAGCAAAGTCAACATCGAGGAGAAGCTCTCACTTTTTAATGAGCAATGGAAGCCGAAGATTGTCGGAGAGTTGAACGGGCAATACGTCAAGCTCGTGAAGTTTCAAGGCCCATTCGTCTTTCATCATCACGACACGGAAGACGAGATGTTCCTGGTCGTCAAGGGTCGCTTTCGGATGGACTACGAAGACAAGAGCGAATGGATCGAAGAGGGCGAATTCGTCATCGTGCCGCGAGGCGTGGAGCACAAGCCCGTCGCCGAAGAGGAAGCGCACGTCATGCTCTTTGAGCCAGCCACAACGCTCAACACCGGCAATGTTGAGAACGACATGACTGTGCCGGAGTTGGAGAGAATCTGAGAGTAAGCAGTAAGCAGTAAGCAGTGAGCAGTAGTTAATGGCTGATGAGTTGAAGGGTTTTCTGACAGCCCTTTACTCAACAACCTGAAACTAACTGCTTACTGCTTACTGCTCACTGCTTACTACCATCTACTTCCTTTGGCCCAGAGCGACCGCGCGGTTGAACGCGGCATAGACTGCTTTTGAAAGCACGGTGCGGAGCGAGCCTTTCTCCATCTGGTAGATTGCTTCGGCAGATGTGCCGCCGGGCGATGTGACCATGTTGCGAAGCTCCGCCGGATGCTTGCGCGACTCCTTGGCGAAGAGGACCGAGCCGAGCATTGTTTGAATGACCAGCTCCTGCGCTACATGGCGCGAGAAGCCCATGTGAACGCCCGCGTCCGTCAAAGCTTCCTGACCAGAAAGATGTAGGTCGGGCCTGTCGCCGAGAGCGCCGTCGCCATGTCAATCATTCTTTCATTCTCGACATGCATCTCCTGGCCCAGCGCGGAGAGCATCGCGCGCACCTGCCTCTGCTCCTCAAGGCCTACTTCCGGCGTTGCGGTCCAGGCAGTCATTCCCTGACCGATTTGCGCGGGCGTGTTCGGCATCGCGCGGACGACCATCGGGTGAAGCAACTCTTCGGCGATTACTTCGAGACGCGCGCCTGCGACAATCGAGAGAACGAGCTGCTCCTGTTGCAAAGCGCCTTTCAATTCATCGAGAACTATCGAGAGCCTTTGCGGCTTGATTCCGAGAATCACGATTGAACTGGAAGACTCGTTGCTTGACGTGCCGTCATCAGCGCGTTTGTGCGTTGCCGCTTCAAGGTTACTTTCGAAGATGCGGATGCCGTATCTCTCCTTTAACTCTTCGCGGCGCGCGGCGCGCGGGTGACTGCCCGTGATCTGTTCCGGCGCGACCAAGCCTTGCCTGAGCAATCCGGCGAGAATCGCTTCGGCCATCACGCCGCAGCCGATAAATGATAAGACTGTACCTTTGAGTGGATTGTCCTTCGCGGACTGCTCCGTCTTCTCTGACATGTTCAGCTCTCTTCTCTTTAATCAAGCATTAGTCTGAATTCATCTTTGAAGATAGCCGAAGCGGTTGCTGTTCGTAAATCGTGATGAGAGAAAAGCAGATTCTTTCTTGTCACGATTTACGATTCACGATTTACGATTTATCATTGGCGCATGACGATTGACGAACAAATCGCTTACCTCAGCAAAGGCGCTGTGGATGTCATTCGCGAGGAAGACTTGCGCGCCAAGCTTGAACGAAGCGCGCGCACAGGCGTGCCCCTTCGCGTCAAGCTCGGCGCAGACCCGACCGCGCCCGATATTCACTTAGGTCATACGGTTGTCATTCGCAAGCTGCGAGCGTTTCAAGAACTGGGCCATAGGGTCATCTTTCTGATTGGAGATTTCACTGGACTGATCGGCGATCCTTCGGGCAAGAGCGCGACACGCCCGCAACTCTCCCGCGAAGAGATCAACGCGAATGCCGAAACTTACAAGACGCAAATCTTCAAGCTGCTCGACCCTGAGAAGACTGAGATACGTTTCAACTCGGAATGGATGGACCAGCTCGGCTCGGACGGCTTCATACGCCTGGCCTCGCACATCACGGTCAAACAAATCCTGGAGCGCGACGATTTCGCCAAACGTCTTGCGGAAGAACGCCCCATCGCTCTGCACGAGCTTCTGTACCCGCTGACGCAGGCTTACGATTCCGTCGCGCTTCATGCGGACGTAGAGCTTGGCGGCACGGATCAAAAGTTCAATCTGCTGATGGGCAGAAACTTGCAACGCGAATACAATCAAGAGCCGCAGGTCGTCATCACGACGCCGCTTTTGGAAGGCACGGACGGCGTGCAGAAGATGTCCAAATCGCTCGACAACTACATCGGCATCAACGAGCCGCCCACAGAGATGTTCGGCAAGCTGATGTCCATCTCCGACGAGATGATGTGGCGTTACTACGAGCTTTGCACAGATATGAGCATGAGAGAGATTAGCTCTTTGCGCGCTTTGGGTGAAAGTGGCGAGCGCAACCCGCGCGACATCAAAGTTGATCTGGCCAAACGCATCATCAAGGACTTTCATTCTGCTGATGAGGCGAAGAAGGCAGAAGAAGAGTTCAACCGTATCTTCAAACAAAAGGAAGCTCCGACGGACGTTGAGGAACATACATTGCCATCAAATTATCCTCAAGGGTGGAATTTATCTCACTTGCTAGTTACTGTTGGACTGGCAAGCTCAAAAGCTGAAGCAAGACGGTTAATCCAACAGGGCGGCGTATATATTGATGATGAACGGCAGACGATTGTTAATTCAGCGACAATATGGAAACCTGGGATGTCCGCTTTAATCAAAGTGGGTAAACGTCGCTTCGTTCGTGTTCATTTCAGCTAATAAACTTTGATGTCCGAGCTTGGTGTTTCATTAGTTGCCACTAGCTTTAGCTAGTGGATAAGGTGAGTGAAAGGGAAAGGCTTTAGCCGAATTTAGAAAAAGCTTTTTCTATGGCTTTAGCCTAAAAACTTTGGGATTTGGCTAAAGCCAAAAGCTTCATAGCAGACTCCATCCACTAGCTAAAGCTAGTGGCAACTGATAGTAATCTTTCAAATGTCAGCAGCCATCGCCAAAGAAGAGACTCTCGTCATCGAAACGCCTGAGCGCGTGCCTTTGCATTTCGCGCTCGCCTCAATCGGCAATCGTTTTCTGGCGTGCGCCTTCGACCACTTCTTGCAGACGCTCTGCTATTTTCTGCTCTACCTGATCGTCGTCAATATCGTCAATGGCTTGAGCGTCAGCGGACTATCGAGCGCGCCGAAGTGGGTCGTCGCGCTCTATTACATCATCAGCTTCATCATCTGGATGAGCTATTTCATCATCTTCGAATGGGCCTGGAACGGGCAGACGCCCGGCAAGCGTTGGCTACGTTTGCGCGTCATCCGCGAGGACGGGCGACCCATTACTTTCTGGGAAGCCGCCGTGCGCAATCTCTTGCGCTTCGTTGATATTCTACCGCTCTACTCCGTCGGCCTCATCTCTATCTTCATCAGCCAGCGCGATCAGCGCATCGGCGACCTCTTCGCCGGAACGGTCGTCGTCCGCGAGCGCGAGGCAGAAGCTCCATCATTCGATCAAGTCTTCGGCGCGCCCGTCTCCGACTCCGCCCTGCGTCGCTCGTTTCGTCCCGTGCAGTTTACGGCTGACATCGGTTCTATTACCGAGCGCGAGATCGAAGTCGTCGAAACATTCCTGCGCCGCCGCTGGGACTTGCCGGACCAATCGCGTATGTGGATGGCCTGGCGCGTCTCTCTGCCACTGCTTTACAAACTGCGCCCCGCTTATGACATCAACACGTTTACCTACGAAGGATTTTTAGAAGAACTGCTGCACCGCTACCGCGAGCGCAACCGTTTCAAAAGATAAGTAGGGATTCAGATTGAAATATCAGAAGCGGATTTGCCCGGACAATTCGCCACCCTTAATTGACTAGAGGTATTCTACAAGCATGGACTTCCCTCAATTCAAAATGACATTCGCCGATATTATAGATGCCCTCTGCAAGTATCCTAAGATGTACACAATGAACGGCACGTTCGGCGAGGTCTTAGCCTTCCTTGATGGATATGCTAATGGCAAGAGGCTTGGAAACCCAGTACGCTCAGGCTCATATTTCCATCCTTTGGGGAAATGGCTTGCCGCTATGAGAGGATACGCCGAAGATGCTGACATTTGGGCAACCTTCATCAACGAACATCCCGACGAAGCAACAGCATTAAGAGAGTTCGCCCGTTTGTACCGCGAGTATGCCGATACCAAACCCGCTTTCATCTAATCGGATATGAACTTTTCAAGAATCAGTTATTCAAACTGACCCACTACCCTTAATTGAGTGAAATTGACGCTCCTCTCAGGCGTCTGTTACTCTTCTCTGTTTCGCACATTGTCGGTAATTTCGACTAGAGAAAGGGTAATCAAAAAAATGGCTCGTGATGTTTTTATTCTGGGTGGCAAGCGCACGCCGATGGGCGAGTACGTCGGCGCTCTGAAAGATATTTCGGCGATTGATCTGGGCGCGATTGCCGCGCGCGGCGCGCTTGAAGCGACCAATGTTTCAGCAGACGAGATTGATCACGCCGTAATCGGAAACGCTCTGCAAACTTCAGGCGATGCGATTTACGGAGCGCGCCATGTTGCTTTGAAAGCGGGCGTCCCGTTTGATCGTCCCGCGCTCACCGTCAATCGTCTTTGCGGGAGCGGTATTCAAGCAATCATTTCCGGCGCGCACATGATTCAATTGGGTGAGGCCGAGACCGCGCTCGTCGGCGGCATGGAGTCTATGTCGCAAGCTCCGCACGTTATTCGCGGCGCGCGCTCGGGCTTTGCTCTCGGGCAGGGCAAACTCGAAGACAGTTTGATGGTCGCGCTTCTGGATACTTACTGCAACACGCCGATGGCCGGAACGGCTGAGAACCTTGCGCGCCGTCATGAAATTTCGCGCGACGAGCAAGACAAGTATGCTCTGCGTTCGCAACAGGAAGCCAAGCGCGCTCTCGATGCTGGCATCTTCGCAGAAGAGATCGTGCCCGTTCAAATCAAGACGCGCAAAGGAACTGACCTCTTCTCGACGGACGATCACATGCGCCCCGAAACAACGCTCGAAGGTCTGGCGAAGCTTCGCCCGGCATTCAGCAAAGATGGCTTCGTCACAGCAGGCAACGCGTCTGGTATCGTAGATGGCGCGGCGGCGCTCGTCATCGCAGGCGAAGACTATGTGAAGCGACGTGACATGAAACCTCTGGGACGCATAGTCAGTTGGGCTTACGCCGGAGTTGAGCCTGAGATTATGGGTATTGGGCCTGTGCCTGCTGTGCGCCAGGCTCTTGAAAAAGCAGGCTTGAAACTGGATGACATTGACCTCATCGAAGTCAACGAAGCTTTCGCCGCGCAATATCTCGCAGTCGAAAAAGAACTCGGACTCGACCGCACGAAGACGAACGTCAACGGCGGCGCAATCGCGCTCGGTCATCCGCTCGGAGCAACGGGAACGCGGCTCGTCCTGACACTCCTTAACGAGTTACGCAGGCGCGAAGGGCGCTACGGCTTGGCGACAGCCTGCATCGGCGGCGGGCAAGGCATCGCCATCGTCTGCGAGAGGGTGTAAAAGGAGAAGCCTGAAGCCGGAATTCAGAAGCCGGAATGAGAAGGGGCGAGGAGTGCTTCGGGCGGCTCGCGTTTCTTCTGGATTCTGGATTTCGGCTTCTGAATTCTGGATTTTTCTTTTCCGTCTTTTCGGAGAAAATCCAAAAAAATGGGGGACTCTCGGCGCTCACAAATTATAGCCCCGAGATAATTCCTGATAAATCACGTTCTTATGTTAAGCGACGGTTTCTCTTTTCTCTCGGCATAAGTTTTGCCGTATCGAATTCGTTGCGGGCACTTACGTTTGAATTTGAAAAACAGCTTGAAAGATTTTGCCGGTAAGCACGCCCAGTTCGACCGGACATTTATTCGCCGAAGATTTCCGTGAGCATCTTTGATGCATGATGAAAGTTTGTTTCTATTCCGTAGGTCGCCATTAGCGTTAATGTCACTCCTCTTGAGATTCAATAATCCAAAACATTCTCGAAATTTTACTGAGTCTCTAGCTCTGCCCGCTTGCCTAAGCGCGCAGAGCAAGGGGTTCAATCCAACAATCCTTCTGTAAGGAGTTCCCAGCATGTACAAATCCCTTCGGTTATTTCTTGCCACGCTTCTTGTGTTCACGTTGAGCGCGTTGGCATTTGCCCAGTCAACGGTCACTGGCGCAATCGGCGTGACGGCCACAGACCCCAAAGGCGCGGTCGTGGCTAACGCGACCGTCACCGTTCACAACACTGAAACCAATAAAGAAGATACGGCGATGACGGATGGCGAAGGTCGCGCGCGCATCGTCAATCTTCAACCCGGCACTTACACTGTGACGATCAATGCATCGGGTTTCGGCGTTTACACGCAGGACAAGGTCGTGGTCGAAGTTGGCCGCGTTACTTCTCTTGAAACCCCGCTCACCATCGGCGGCCAGACGGCCAACGTCGAGGTGACGAGTGAAGCTCCCGTCATCAACACATCGCAGCAAGACTTCTCGACCAACATCAATCAGGTCTCTCTCAATAATCTTCCGACCAACGGTCGTCGTTGGTCGAACCTTGCTATTCTGACGCCGGGCGCGACTCCCGACGGCACATTCGGTCTCATCAGTTTTCGCGGCATCTCGGGTCTCTTGAATAACAGCACGATTGATGGCGGCGACAACAATCAAGCGTTCTTCTCTGAAGAGCGTGGCCGCACGCGCATTGGCTATGTGATTAGTCAGGCGGCGATCCGCGAATATCAGGTCAACACTTCAAACTACTCTGCGGAGTATGGACGCTCTGCTGGCGGCGTGATTAACGCTGTCACCAAGAGCGGAACTAATGAGTTTCACGGCTCGGCTTTCTTGTTCGACCGCAACAACAAGTGGGGCGCTCGCAATCCGCGCAGCACGGTGAATCAGATTATTAATGGAGTCTCAACTCCGGTTGCTTACAAGGCTCCAGATACGCGCTATCAATTTGGCGGCACAATCGGCGGTCCGATTGTGAAGGACAAGGCGTTCTTCTTCTTCTCTTACGACCAGCAGAAGCGCAACTTCCCGGGCGTGGCCGTCTTCACCGTTCCCAGTTATCTGAATGCCGCCACCGGCACTTCGACGAATGGCGTCAATACCACTTTGCTGACAGCGGCAACCAGAGGATTAACGACCGCTCAAATTGGCTCAACGGTGGATTTCATCAACAGCCTGACAGGCCCCACGCCGCGTCGTGGCGATCAGAAACTGTTCCTGCCGAAGTTCGACTGGAACATCACTCCGAATAATGCGTTCTCAGCAACCTACAACCGTCTGCGTTGGGCTTCGCCCGCTGGAGTTCAAACGGCGGCGACGGTGACGCGCGACCGCAATGGCTTCGGCGATGACTTTGTGACATCGGATGCGCTTAATCTCCGTCTCTCTTCGACGATATCGAGTAAGCTGGTCAACGAGGGACGCTTCCAGTGGGCTAAGGAGCTTGACTCACAGTTTGCCCAACCGGCACTGCCGGGCGAGCCAACTACGGCCAACGGGTTCTCTCCGCAGGTCGCTTTGACCAACGGTTTGACTTTCGGCAAATCAACTGGCTTAGACCGGCGCGCTCTGCCCGATGAGAGACGCCTTCAATTCGCCGACACGATGACGTACTCTGTTGGCAACCACACCCTTAAATGGGGCGCTGACATAAACCACGTCCATGAAGTATATGACGAACTGTTCACTGAGGCCGGTTCTTACACTTATTCCAACGTTGACGACTTCATCGTTGATTACGTGAACTTCACGACCAACAACTCTTTGAGAAATGCTGGCAAAGTCTGTGCGAGCAGCACGCGCCTCGCAGGCAAGTGCTACACGAGCAACTACCAACAGGGTTTCGGTCCGCCGCGCTTTGAATTCGCAACCAACGACTATGCATTCTTTATGCAGGACGATTGGCGCGCGACACCGCGTCTGACGCTTAACCTCGGACTGCGTTACGAGTACGAGCAGCTTCCGCAACCGTTCGCTGCTCTTATCAACCCGGCCTTGCCGCAAACTGCGAACAGGCCGAGCGATAAGAACAACTTCGGGCCGCGCATCGGGTTCGCCTTAAATGTCAGCGGTGATGGCAAGACAAGCATTCGCGGTGGCTATGGAATCTACTACGGGCGCATCAATGGCTCGGCCATCGTCCAAGCGTTGATTAACACGTCAGTTGCAGGCCAGAGCCAGATCGTCGCTTCAGTGTCAACCACCTGTCCGACCGTCAACGGTTTCGCTCCGGGTAACCCCAACAATACGGTCTGTCCGAACGCCGCCGCCGTCGCCGCAGCGAACCCTGCGGCTCCCATCTTCCCGAACATTTTGCCGAGCGCGCCTTTGGGTTCGGCTACTGTCAACTACTTTGCGAGCGACTTTCAAAACCCGCTCGTTCATCAAGGTGACTTTATATTCGAGCGTGAAGTGGCGCGAAACACTGTCGTCTCCGCCTCGTATCTCTTCAGCTTCGGGAAGCATCTTCCGACCTTCGTGGATACCAATCTGAGTCCGGCGACAGTAACTAGAACCGCCAACATCGTAGATGGTCCATTTGCAGGTCAGACCGTTTCGTTCCCTTATTACTTAGGTGCTGCTCGTCCCAATCCGAATTTCGGCCAAATCCAGGAGATTCGCAGCAACGTCAACTCCAAGTATCACGCGCTGGTCTTGCAGGCAAATCGTCGCTTGACGAACGGGCTGCAATTTCAAGCCAGCTATACGCTCTCCAGGGCACAGGATAACGGACAAAATTCGCAAACCTTTACCCCTAGCTTTTCAGCTCCCTTCGATCCTTTCAACCAGCAAGCCGAGAACGGGCTGTCCGCTTTCGACCGTCGGCACAAATTCGTGGCGAGCGTTGTCTATAACACGAACTTCGCCAGTTTGAAGGATAACAAAGTGGGCCGGGCGATCTTTAACGGTTGGACAATTGCGCCAGTCGTCAACATGTTCTCTGGCGCACGCTACACCGCCAATACATCAGGCACCAACGGCGTCAGCACTGTCTTTGGCTTTAGCCAGGCCGGTGGTCTTAACGGCTCGAACGGCTCGCTTCGGTTCCCGCTCTTGCCGAACAACTTCTTCAAGCAACCGTCAATCAAGTACGTTGACCTGCGTCTCTCGCGTCGTTTCGCTATCACTGAAAAGACGCATCTGGAAATTATTGCGGAAGGCTTCAACATCTTCAACCGCACACAGGTCACGAGCGTCAACACGACGATTTACAACGTCAATGGATCTAACGGTGTTGTGAATCTGACATACAATCCTGCCTTCGGCACGACGACCGGCGCTGACGGCTTCTTCTTCCGCGAACGGCAGATTCAACTCGCCGCGCGTTTCGAGTTCTAACCCACAAGGTAGAGCTTGAAAACTACAGGGTGCGCTCTCCATAAAAGGAGCGCACCCTTTTTGTTTACCTCGACAGAGCGATGCGGTGAGCCAGCAGATTTAACTCGACATTCACCTGCCTGTAAGGCTTGCGTAAATGTCTTCCGGCATGATAGAAAGTGCTCCAACATTTGGGTATCACTTGGTCTGTATCACGCCTACTTGGGGTCAAAGCTCTAAAACGTAATAGAAATTCCAAGGCAACAAACTGTGATTGTTCTTCAAACTCACAGACTAACTAATTAAACTCAACAATCTGCTCTGAAGGAGTTCCCCAGCATGTACAAATCTTTCCGCTTACTTTTTGCAGCGCTATTGGTCTTCGCGCTGAGCGCAGCGGCTCTCGCGCAGTCAACGACGAGCGGCGCAATCGGTGTGGTTGTCACAGACCCGCAGAATGCGGTCGTGCCGAACGCCACTGTGACTATTCACAACACCGAGACCAATAAAGAGGACACGGCCACCACTGACAGTGAAGGTCGTGCCCGCATCGTCAATCTTCAACCCGGCACTTACAGTGTGACGGTCAACGGCTCCGGCTTCGGCGCTTACACGCAGAATAAGGTAGTGGTCGAGGTTGGCGTCGTCACTTCTCTTGAAGTCCCCCTGGCGCTGACGACGCAAACGGCCAACGTCGAGGTGACAAGCGAAGCTCCCGTCATCAACACAACGCAACAAGACTTCTCGTCGAACATCAATCAGACTTCGATTAACGAGTTGCCGATCAACGGTCGTCGCTGGTCTAACTTCGCTCTGCTCACGCCGGGCGCGGTGCCCGATGGCACATTCGGTCTGATCTCTTTCCGCGGCATCTCAGGATTGCTCAACAACAACACGATTGACGGCGGCGATAACAACCAGGCGTTCTTCGCGGAAGAGCGCGGGCGCACACGTATCAGCTATTCAATCAGCCAGGCGGCGATCCGCGAGTTTCAAGTCAACACCTCCAGCTACTCCGCAGAGTATGGACGTTCAGCAGGTGGTGTGGTCAACGCCGTGACCAAATCCGGCACCAATGAGTTTCATGGTCAGGGCTTCTACTATCAGCGCAACAACAAGTGGGGCGCGCGCAACCCGCTGGCGACCAACACAGTCCTCGTCAACGGAGTTTTCACTCCGGTCGGCATCAAGCCGGAAGATGTGCGGCACCAGTTCGGCGGCAACATCGGTGGTCCAATCAAGAAGGACAAAGCCTTCTTCTTCTTCAACTATGACCAGCAGCAGCGCAATTTCCCGGGCCTTGCTAGATTCGGACAGAACGGTTTTCTGAACTTGAGCACCACCAGCCGTACCGCGCTGCTGGCGCGCGGCCTGACCAGCACACAGGTTGACGACACGCTCAACTTTCTTAACAGCCTGAGCGGTGAAGTCCCGCGCAGGGGCGACCAGACGCTCATCCTGCCGAAGGTTGATTGGAACATCAACAGCAATAACACGTTCACGGCGACTTACAATCGGTTGCGCTGGAACTCGCCGAACGGCATCCAGACGCAGGCAACCAACACGCGCGCCAAAGATAACTTCGGCGACGATTTCGTTGACATAGATTGGCTCACCTTGCGTCTCAACTCGACGCTCTCGTCCACATTGCTCAACGAGGCGCGCTACCAGTGGGGACGTGACAAAGAGACTCAGTTCAGCCAACCGCCGCTGGCAGGTGAGCCGACCAACTCAGTCGGAGGGCGCGCGGCACAGGTCAATTTCGCAGGCGGAAACGCCTGTGCCGGTGCGGTTTTCTGCTTCGGCATCCCTGAGTTTCTTGAGCGCGCAGCGTTCCCGGATGAGCGCCGCAATCAGTTTGCAGACACGATGACGGCCACGCGCGGCAATCACACGCTCAAGTTCGGCGGCGACATTAACTTCGTCACGGACATCATCAACAACCTTCGCTTTTCCGGCGGCGAGTTCATCTACTCGGGCGCGAACGCCCTTCCCGACTTCATCGTTGACTATGTCAACTTCAAGACCAACGGAGCGATTCGCGCTCTGACCGGCGGGACCAATGGGCAATGCATCAGCTCAACACGGCTCGCCGGACAGTGCTATGGCGGCAACTTCAACCAGGGCATCGGCCCGCTCGGACTGAAGATGAAGACGACCGACTTCAACTTCTTCGTGCAGGACGACTGGCGGTTCTCTCCGCGTCTGACCTTGAACCTTGGTCTGCGCTACGAGTATCAGAAGAACCCCGACCCGATTAACGTCAACCCGGCGGTTCCGCTGACGGCCAACAAGGTGAGCGATTCGAACAACTGGGGGCCGCGCATCGGCTTCGCCTACGACATCACGGGCGACGGCAAGACATCCATTCGTGGTGGCTGGGGTCTTTACTACGGGCGCGTCATCAACTCGACGGTTTACAATGCGCTCATCAATACAGGACTCGGGCCTGACCGCGCACAGCAACAGTTGACAATCGCTGCCAACAACTTGCCGCCGTCAACATCTACCTGTAATGGGCAGCCTGTCACCGCGACGAATTGCCTGCCCATCTATCCGAATCTGCTCGTGCCGATTGGGGCAACCACGACCAACGTGGTGGTGCGGCCTGCCGTGCAGTTCTTCGCCTCTAACTTCCAGCTCCCGCAGATTCACCAGGCCGATTTCATCTTCGAGCGCGAGATCACGCGCAACACCGTGGTCTCCGCTTCGTACCTCTTCAGTTTCGGGAATTCTCTCCCGAACTTCGTGGACACCAACCTGCCTGCGCCAGCGCGCACCGTGTCGCTCTCGGTTGTGGGCGGCCCGGCGAACGGCCAGCAATACGTAACGCCGATCTTTGTCGGGAACAGGCCGAACACGAGCTTCGCTCAGTTGACTGAGATTCGCAGCGATGTCTTCTCGAAGTATCACGCGCTGGTCTTGCAGGCAAATCGTCGTCTGACGAACGGGCTGCAATTCCAGGTCAACTACACGCTCTCAAGGGCTGAAGACAACGGGCAGAGTTCGGTCACTTTTACGTCAAATAACCTTCCGTTCAATGCCTTCGATCAACAGGCCGAGAAGGGTCTGTCTGCTTTTGATCGTCGGCACAAGTTTGTGGCGAGCGTCGTTTACAACACCAACTTTGCGAGCCTCAAGGATAACAAGGTGGGACGAGCGATCTTCAACGGCTGGACGCTTGCTCCGATCCTGAATGCATTTTCAGGAGCGCGCTATACGGGTAACATCTCCGGCTCCATTAATCCCACAACGTTCGGCTTCGCATCGAGCAGCACTCCGGGCGGTGGCGCTAACGGGTCGGGCGGCGCTGGTCGCTTCGGTGGCTTGCCGCGCAACTTCTTCAAGCAGCCGAAAATCTGGTACGTGGACATGCGCCTCTCGCGTCGTTTCGCTATTACCGAGAAAACGAAGCTGGAAGTGCTGGCCGAAGCTTTCAATCTCTTCAACCGGACACAGGTGACGACCGTCAACACGACGCTTTATACACTGTCGGGTTCGACCCTGACCTTTAGTCCATCATTCGGAAGCACCACTGGGGCGGACAGCACGCTCTTCCGCGAGCGTCAAGTCCAACTCGCCGTCCGTTTCGAGTTCTAACCTTCAGAGGTAGAACTTCAAAACTTAAGGGCGCGCTCCCTTTTCAAAAGGGAGCGCGCCCTTTCTTTTTGCGAAAATAGTATTGAGAGTAGGATGCCTCGCCGCTCTACGAGAAGAAAGTTTCCCACAGCCGCGCCCAATTCTGCTAAGATAATTTTGCCCCGCGTGGCTGCCATTCTCGCGGCCACCCGTTGCTTCATTTATACGTTCATGGAACATACAGATTTCTTTCCGACAGGTTCGGTCATCAACCACCTGCCTAATGCTGGAACTGACTCCGCAGACATCTTGAGCGCGGCGTTTGATGCGCTGCCCGATGCCGTCTATCTCTTCGACGCAAGTAGATGCCTGAGCAGAATTAATCGCACGGCTCTTCAAATCGAAAGGGTTGAAAGTGATCCTCTCAGGGGTCGCCGGTGCTGCGAGATGTTTTGGCGTGTCGAGGGGGCTGAAGAATGCGTCGTCGAACGCGCCGTCGCGAGCGGAGAAAAGGTCGAAGTCGAAGTGATGGCGGGCGAGAGGGGAGATCGCCCGATGCTTCTCATCGTCGTTCCTGTCCGCGACTCCGCAGAGACTTTAACGGGCGGCGCGTTGGTCGTCGCGCGCGACATCTCGGAGCTGCGGCGCGCTGAGACCGAAGCCTTCGAGCATAAGGCTTTCATGTCAAGCCTCGCGGATTTGTCGCCCGATGAAATCTACGCCTTAGACATGCAGGGACGCATCACTTGGATGAACGAACGCGCTGAGTCTGCAAACGGATTTATGCAGACCGTGTTGCTCGGCAGATTCTTCGCCGAGATCGTCTCCAAGGATTCAGCGGAGATGGCAAGCGCGAATATCAAAAAGACTCTGAGCGGTGAAGACACGCATAACGAGATTCAAATGGCGCGCGCGGACGACACAGTCTGCCATGTCGAAGCGCACACTTCGCCGCTCTGGCGCGACGGCGCTGTCACAGGCGCGCTCGTCTTCTTGCGCGATACGACTGAGCGCAGGCGAGCGCACGAGCGCATGGCGCAGTCGGACAAACTGCGCGCAGTCGGCGAACTCGCCGCAGGTGTGGCGCACAATCTCAACAACGCCCTGACAGTCATTCAAGGCCGCGCGCAACTTCTGCAACGTCGCACGGTGGACGAAGCAACCTCGAAGAGTCTGGAAGTTATCGTCAATGCCGTTGCCGACGGCTCGAAGACACTCCGGCGCATACTCGATTTCGCGCGGCGCGATCATGCAAAAGAGTTCGCGCCTCTCGATTTGTCTGAGTTGATAACCTCAAGCGTGGAGATTGCGAAACCGAAATGGCAGTCGAAGTCGGGCAAGCGCTCCGGCAGCATCAATGTGCATGTCGAGAATCGAGGCGCGGTTCATGTCCTTGGGGAAAGAGCGGAGTTGCGCGAGGTCGTCCTCAATCTTCTCTTCAACGCGGTGGACGCGATGCACGACGGCGGCGAGATAGAGATTGGCACGCGAGCCGAACTGGACAGCGCGTGCTTCTGGGTCGCTGACACAGGCTGCGGCATGCCGCCCGAAACGGTTGAGCGCATCTTCGAGCCTTTCTATACGACCAAAGGCGAGAGTGGAACAGGACTCGGCCTCTCGGCCTCTCACGGCATCGTCACGCGCCACAAAGGACAGATCATGGTCGTCAGCGAACCCGGCCTCGGCACACGCTTCGAGGTCAGGCTGCCGCTCTATGAAGGAAGACAGAAGATAGTGAAAAGTGAATAGTGAATAGTGAAAAGTTGAAAACCTTTCTTCACTATTCACTATTCACTATTCACTAACCATGTCCGAAGATCAAGCATCTCTGTGCTGCCGTCTGGTGCGGAAGCGTACAGGGCCAGTCTCGTTAAGATGAATGCCTCAGTTCCAGTTCATTACTCAAACCTCCCTTACTCTTCAACGCTTTACTCGCTATCAAAGTCAAATTGACTCCTGCTCAGTTCGGCCTGGCATGTTGGTTGCCACCTCGAAGTCTCAATAAATGGGCCAAGAGGGAAGCAACGCGGCAACCTCGCGCCCTGCTATTTAACCGCCGCGTATTAGCTCAAGGAGGATTAAGTTATGGGACTGCCGAACAAAGATGAGGTGGAAGGCAAATTCGATCAGGCCAAAGGCGCTGTCAAAGAGAATGTGGGTCGCGCCATTAACGACCGAGATATGGAAACAGAGGGCGCAGCCGACCGCGCTGGCGGCCATCTGCAAGAAGGCTACGGCACGGCCAAACGAAAAGTTGGCGAAGCCATAGAAGATGTCGGCAAAGCTGTCGGCAAATAGTTAATTGAAGTTTTGAATTATGAGTTTTGAATTTTGAATCAAAGACAAAAGCTTTCAATTCAAAATTCAAAACTCAAAACTCATAATTTCTCAGGCGGCTTTGCGCTTGGCCGCGCTCTCGGCAAGCTTCTTGAAGCCTTGCAACTCCTCATCAATCTCCTTTTCAGGATCGTTGCCAAAGAGTTTTGCGACGAGCGTGCCCAGGTGTCCGGCAGGAGGCATGTAGCCGAGCGCGACATGCATGGATGTTCGATTGCGTCCGGTCTCTTCAAACGTCACTTCGCCTTCCATCTCCACATCGCCGCGCACAGTCCGCCAGGCAATCCTCTGATTAGGTTCAAACGCAATGGTCTCCGCTTCCCATTCGACGTTGATGCCAAGGGGGGCGTCGGCTGTCCAGCGCGTGAAGTTCTCTCCGGTGCGCCGCACCTCTTTAATGTGCTTCATCCATTTCGGGAAATTCTCGAAGTCAGAGTAAAGGTCGAAGACCACTTGGACGGGCGCGTTGATCTTGATGAGCTTTTCGGTTCTCTCCATGACAGCCCCTCGATAATTAAAAATGCAAAATGAAAAATGCAAAAGCGAGGCGATGACAAACTCATCAATTTTGCATTTTTCATTTTAATTTTACATTTCTATTCCTGTCGCACGTGCTCGGCTCCTAAGTCTTCAAGAAGCTTTTCGAGGTTGTCTGCGTCATCGCCGTTTCTGGCTTCGACGCCGAGCAGGATGCCGCCGCCACGAATTCCTGCTTCATAAACTCTGGCTCGATGCTCAGGGATGCCTGCGCCGATGAGCGCGCCGATGATGCCGCCGGTTGCCGCGCCAGCGCCTAAACCTGCCAGCGCCGCGGCGATTGGTCCAGCGACGATAATGCCCAGACCCGGAATGGCGATGGAAGTTCCGACCGCAACAATCGCAGCGAGCACCGCGCCGACTGCGCCGCCGACTGCGCCGCCGATGCCAGCGCCATCCGCAGCATGTGAGCGCGTCTGCACGGCGAACTCTTTGCTTCTGGTCGCATCGGACATCAAGACGCTGATGTCGTCGCGCGTGTAGCCGCGTTTGAGAAGCGCATCCACGGCTGATTCAGCCGCCGCGCGTGATTTGAAAAGCCCTGTGACCAATGTAGCTTTGGTGGCCATAGTGTTCATCACTCCTTAAATGATTTTCCGAAAATACATCTCTTGGCAAAAGCTCGCGCGTTTGCAAAGGCAGGAAATGGCAATCCTTATGCCGATGCCGCTCGCCTTCAGCCTCACGTCAGGGGAATTAAGGGGATTTGCTCCCAATGTTGAGTTAGGTGACCATCAGTTGTCAAATTCTGATGAAGGGCGCGAAGCATTCGTGCGTATCAAAGCAAAACAAGCCGCGCTCGTCTTTGGCTTTGAAAGCAGACGCCTACAATTAAGTCAGGAGTCGTGAGTCAGGAGTCATGAGGCAGTTTGATTTTCTTTGACTCCAGACTCTAGACTCCAGACTCACGACTCAATTAAGGGGGAGCAGACATGATTAAAGCCGTCATCTTTGATATTGATGGGACGCTCGTAGATTCGGTTGACATGCACGCCCAAGCCTGGAAGGAGGCGTTCGAGCGGTTTGGCAAACAGGTTTCCTTTGACGACGTGCGCCATCAGATAGGCAAAGGCGGCGACCAGCTCATGCCCGTCTTCTTCACAAAAAAAGAGCTGGCGGAGTTTGGAGAAGAGTTGGAGAAATACAGAGGCGACCTTTTCAAACGCGACTTCTTGCCACGCGTCCGTGCCTTCCCGCATGTCCGCGATCTGTTTCTGAAAATCGAAGCCGACGGCAAGCGCATCGCTCTCGCTTCATCTGCGAAAGAAGAAGAGCTGAAGGAGTATAAAAGAATCGCGCGCATCGAAGACCTTGTTGAAGAAGAGACCTCTGCGGATGATGCGGACAAGTCCAAACCGCACCCGGACATCTTCGAGGCCGCGCTCGAACGCCTGCGCGATGTCAAAGCAAGCGAGGCAATCGTCGTCGGCGACACACCTTATGATGCGTTGGCTGCGGGGAAAATAGAGTTGAGAACTATCGGTGTGCTTTCGGGCGGTTTTCCCGAAACGGAATTGAGAGCAGCCGGGTGCATCGAGATTTATCAAGACCCTGCTGATATACTCGCACGCTACGAAGAAACTTTAATTGCTAGAAAAAAGTAGTCAGTGGTCAGTGGTCAGTTGTCAGTTGATTAAGGGTTGATGAAAGCGCTGCTTGACTGACAACTATAACCGCTAGCAGCAAAAACAACTGACCACTGACAACTGACAACAGCTTTGAGAATCCTGCATATCAGTTCGGCGCGCACGCTCG
>Ga0182001_10000068_pt1 | contig 25001 bp, 13 predicted proteins | sample BulsoiFelSFmetaG_FD_120485 | JGI IMG/M metagenome (GOLD analysis project Ga0182001, IMG submission 120485) | Bulk soil microbial communities from Mexico - San Felipe (SF) metaG | ecosystem: Environmental > Terrestrial > Soil > Agricultural land | place: Mexico: San Luis Potosi | collected... | reverse complement strand
GGACGCGCCAATTCAGAGCGAGCCTGTGACGAAAGAGGATGTTCATTCGGGCCAGAACGGGCAGGGAAGCAGCGAGTCACAAGTTCCCATCAACCCTGCGGCCAACTCCCCCGAAAACTTTCGCGCGGCAAGAGATAAAAAATCAGGGTGGAGAAAATGGGCGCTCGTCGCGTTCATCGCTCTTATCTTTCTGGCGGGCGGCGCTTATCTTTTTTTGCGCCGCGAAAAAAAGGTTGAAGCGACTGCGGCGTCCAATTCGCAAATCCATTCAATCGCCATCCTGCCTTTCAAATCTTTAGGCACGGAAGGCGCAGATGAATACTTAGGCTTGGGCATGGCCGATGCTCTAATCACAAAGCTCAGCAGCATCGGGCAGATTAACGTGCGACCGACCAATTCGATTCTCAAATATGCCAACTCCGAAGAGGACTTGAGCACGATAGGGCGCGAGTTGACCGTGGATTCCGTGCTCGAAGGGCGCGTGCAGAAATCGGGCGACCGCATCCGCGTGACCGTGCAAATGATTAGAGTCAGCGATGGCGCGCCGCTCTGGGGCGATAAGTTCGATGAAAAGTACACTGACATCTTTACTGTCGAAGACCGTATCTCTGAGGAAGTGGTCCAGGCTCTCCTGCCGACACTGACGGGCGCACAAAAACAGCAACTGACGAAGCACTACACAGAAGACACGGCGGCTTATCAGTCTTACATTAAAGGTCGCTACTTCTGGAACAAGCGCAATGATGAAGGTTTGAGAAAGGCGATTAGCTATTTCGAGGACGCGATTATTGAAGACCCTAATTACGCTCTGGCCTACGCCGGACTCGCGGACGCTTACGCCACGCTCGGCGTCGTCGAGGGTGTAGCGCCACAGGAGAACATGCCGAAAGCGCGTTCGGCGGCGATGAAGGCGCTTGAGCTGGATGACGGGTTGGCTGAAGCACATGCCTCGCTCGGTTACGTCAAGCATCGCTTCGAGTGGGACTGGGCAGGGGCTGAACGCGAATTCAAGCGCGCCATCGAACTCAATCCAAAATACGCGACCGCACATCAATGGTACGGCTGGTATCTAATCTCTCTCGGCAAATTCGATGAGGCGCTCGATGAATTCAAACTCGCACAGCAACTGGACCCGCTCTCGCTCTACACCAATCTCACTTTAGGCATGCCTTACTTCTACTCGCGTCAGTACGAAAAGGCGGCAGAGCAATACAAAAGAGTGGTGGAGATGAACCCGGATTTCTGGCTCGCGCACTTCTGGCTCGCCAGAACATATGAGCAGGCAGGGAAGTATGACGAGGCGCTGGTAGAGTATCAAAGAATGGCGAAGCTGCGCGGCGAAAATTTATCAGAATTCCCGGTCGTCGGTTATCTCCAAGCTCTTTCGGGTAAATTGACGGAAGCGCGCCAGATTCTGGAAGAGGTGCAGCGAACGGCAAAGAGCCGTGGCATTTCTTCTTACCCGATAGCGGTTCTCTGTTTGGGTCTCGGCGAAAAAGAGAAGGCGCTGGAGTGGCTCGAAAAAAGTTTGAAGGAACGAGATGCGGTCATGACCTTTCTCAAAGTAGATCAGCGATTCGATAGTCTTCACACAGACCCGCGATTTCTTCAGTTGATTAAAGAATTGGGGCTGCCGCAATAAAATATTTTTCGCGCGTCAAGCAGCGTTCTCGCCAGTTTTGAAAGGCTCGCGCCGCACATGCGCGCGACTTTTGCTTCAGACAATTTGCCTCTGAGACCCTGAGAGTGTTAGATATGTCCGCGCCGCCTGTCGCTTCAAAGGAAAGAGACGACAGCGACTCTCTTTATTCCGGCTTTCCCGTAACGTCAAGAGAAAATTAAGAACACGCACTCGTCCACAGCAGATTGAATCGAAATCTTTATGGCAAACAATAGCTTCGTTCACCTTCACCTTCACACTGACTACTCACTTCTCGACGGCGCAATTCAGGTCAAACCGCTCGCCCAGCGAGTCAAAGAGTTGGGTATGCCCGCCTGCGCGATGACCGATCACGGCAACATGTACGGCGCGGTCTCTTTCTACAAAGAGATGAAGGCGCATGATGTCAAACCGATCATCGGCTGTGAAGTTTATCTTGCGCCGGGACACAGAACGGACAAGAAAGAGGCGCAGCGCGGCGAAAAGCCTTACAACCACATGATTCTTCTTGCGAAAGACCGCGAGGGTTATCACAACCTCGTGCGTTTGACCTCAAAAGCTTTCAAGGAAGGTTTCTATCGCAAGCCCAGAATTGACCGCGAGCTGCTCTCTCAATTCAGTGGTGGACTAATCGGTCTCTCCGCCTGTCTTTCAGGCGTGCCGCAAGCTCACTTGAAGAATGGGAAGCTGGACGCAGCCGAAAAGTCCGCATCCGAATTTCAGGACATCTTGGGCAAAGGAAACTATTTCCTGGAGATTCAGGACCACGAGCTTGAAGACCAGCGACGGATTAATCAGAACCTGATTGACCTCTCCAAAAAGACAGGCATCCCGCTCGTCGCCACCAACGACGCGCACTATCTCTTCCGCGAAGATTACGAAGCGCATGACGTGATGCTCTGCATCGGCACGGGTCGCACGGTCAACGAAACGAACCGCATGCGCTTCGGCGGCCCACAGTGGTATGTGCGCTCGCCTGAAGAGATGTCGCAGATTTTCACGCACATTCCTGATGCCGTCACGCGCACTCTCGAAATCGCGGAGATGTGCGATCTCAAACTTCCCCTCGGCGAAAATCAGCTTCCGGTCTTCCCGATTCCGCGCGAGGAAGGCGACCTGACGATTGACGAATATTTTGAGAAGGTCGTCCGTCAGGGCTATGAGAAGCGCAGAGAAATGGTCTGGGACGCGATGATCGCTCAAGGCAAACTCAAGCATCCCTTGAGCACCTATCAAGAACGCATCTCGCGCGAAATCGCAGTCATCAAGCAGATGGGTTTCCCCAGCTACTTCCTGATAGTTTGGGACTTCATCAAGTTCGCCAAAGATAGAAAGATTCCCGTTGGTCCAGGGAGAGGGTCAGCGGCAGGTTCGCTCATTGCTTACTGTCTCGAAATCACGGACGTTGACCCGATTGAATATGACCTGCTCTTCGAGCGTTTCCTCAATCCGGAGCGCGTCTCGATGCCTGATATAGACATAGACTTCTGCGTGCACGGTCGCGGCGAAGTCATCAACCACGTCACACAGCTCTATGGGCGCGAGAGCGTCTGCCAGATCATCACCTTCGGGACGATGGCCTCGAAGGCCGCGATTAAGGATGTGGGGCGCGCCCTCGATATGCCTTATGCGGACGTGGAGAAGATTGCGAAGCTGATTCCGCCGCCCATTCGTGGGCGCAACGTCTCCATCGCGCAGGCTTTAGAGATGGTGCCGGAACTCAAACAGGCTTTCGAGATGGACGAGCAGACGAAGAAGGTCATAGACATCGCCAGGCGATTGGAAGGCTGTGCGCGTCACTCTTCGGTCCACGCGGCGGGAGTGGTGATTTCTCCAAAACCGCTTGAAGAGTTGGTTCCCGTTGCCGTCAACCAGAAACAGGAACTGACCACGCAGTTTGAAATGGCCGATCTCGAAAAGACCGGCATGCTCAAGATGGACTTTCTGGGCCTGACGACGCTTTCGATCATCAGCCAATGCTGTAAGACCATAAAAGAGACGACCGCACGCGAGATCATCTGGTCCGAGATTCCATTGGACGATGCGCAGACATATGAGCTTTTCGCGCAGGGACGTACAGATGCGATTTTTCAGTTCGAAAGTTCGGGGATGGCTGAGATTTGTCGAAAGCTCAGGCCCAAGTCAATCGAAGACCTCTCGGCCTTGAACGCCTTGTATCGCCCTGGTCCACTCGACGGCGGGATGGTTGACGACTACATAGACCGCTATCACGGCAAGAAGCCGGTCGAGTACGCGACGCCGGAGATGGAAGAGATTTTGCAGAACACCTACGGCATCCTTGTTTACCAGGAACAGATTATGCAGTTGGCGCAGCGTCTCGGCGGCTACTCTCTGGGCGAAGCAGATTTAATGCGCCGCGCGATGGGCAAGAAGAACCGCGAAGAGATGGCCGTCCATGAAGAGAAATTCATGACGGGCTGCGCCAAGAACAAGATTCCGAAGAAGAAGGCCAAAGAGATTTTCCGCCTGATGGCGCAGTTCGCGGACTATGGTTTCAATCGATCACATTCTGTAGCCTATGCGCACGTCGCTTACCAGACGGCGTATCTCAAAGCGAACTACCCGGAACATTTCTACGCCGCAGTCATGACTTACGTGGCGGATGACGCGACGAAGATTCTCAAGTACGCGTCTGAGTTACGCACGCAGAAGATACGCATGCTGCCGCCGGATGTGAACGAGTCCGGTCCAGGATTTACTCCCGTCGAGGGCGCGATTCGCTACGGATTGTCGGCCATCAAAGGCATCGGCCAATCGGCTGTCACTCCGATCTTAGAAGCGCGCAAGGAGAGACGCTTTAATTCTCTCTTCGACTTCTGCGAGCGTGTCACTGAAAAAGGCGTCGGCAAGCGCGTCGTGGAGAGTCTTGTCTGTGCGGGCGCGTTCGACTCGCTCAAGCCCGAAAGCGAGACACAGCACAAGTGGCGCGCAAGTCTGCTGGCGACTGTGGACCGGGCGATTGAATCGGGCGCGCGTCAGCGACGCGAACGCAACAGCGGCCAGGTCGGAATGTTCACGCTCGTCGAAGCCGCCGACACAAACGCCCAGCATCTTCCACTCGCGTCTGCCCCGGCCTGGTCCCACAAAGAGTTGCTCGCTTATGAAAAGGCTGCGATTGGCTTTTACGTCTCGGGTCATCCGTTGGAAGATTTCGCGGACAAGATCGGGCAACTCAACTGTAAGACGGTCGCAGACCTTGCTACCCTGGAGCCTAACTCGCATGTTCGTCTCGCAGGCGTGGTCTCAGACTTTACTGTGCGCAACACGAAGAAGGGAGACCGCTACGCTTTCTTTCGGCTCGAAGATTTAACAGGGGCTGGCGTCAAATGTGTGCTCTGGCCTGAAGCTTTGAAGGCAAAGGGGAAGGATGCGGCGAATGACGCGCTCCTGCTCGTCATTGGCAAGCTGGACGCAAGTGGCGGCTCGCTTCCAACCATCGTCTGTGATGAAGCTTCCTTGCTCGAAACGGCGCGGATTCCGATGCGCTCCTTCGGCGTCCAGTATCCGACGGCGCGCGTCGCGGAGACGCAAACTCTCGTGATAGAACTTTTCGATGCGACAGATATTTCCGCAATCTGCGAGAAGGTCTCGCAGACGCTTCTGACGTATCCTGGAAGCTGCGAAGTCTTTCTTGACCTGCGCTTGCCGGAGACGGGCGAGAGAGTCAGATTGAGACCAGGACACGCGCTGAGGGTTGCGTCCACAGAGAAGCTGAACGATGGATTGAAAGCCGCTGGGGTTCAATTCAAGTGGGTGTGATGAAAGGATGAGGGCGGAGGGATGAGGGATGAAGTAAGAAAAGCATCTCTCTTTTCCTTCATCCCTCATCCCTTATTAAAAGCATGCCGACACGACGTGAAATCATTAAGCTCGGAACTGCTGCGATGGCCGCGCTCGCGCTCGGTCGCGCAGGTTTTGCTAAAGACAATGTGCAGACGCCAGTCTTCTCGCACCTTCCGCGCTGGCGGGGCTTCAATCTCCTGGAGAAGTTCACGCTCGCGCTCAATGCGCCGTACGTCGAGACGGACTTTGACATGATTTCCGGTTGGGGCTTCGACTTTGTTCGTCTCCCAATGGATTATCGCTGCTGGACCGAAGCGCCCGGTAAATATAAAGAACCAATCTTGAGCGAGATAGATCAGGCGATAGCTTTGGCGCGCGAGCGTCACGTTCACGTCAACCTCTGTCTTCATCGCGCGCCGGGCTACTGTGTGAACCCGCCGAAAGAGGCTCTGGACCTATGGGCGGATGACGAAAGCGGTGCGGAGGCGCGCAAACAGTTTGCAGATCAATGGGCGATGTTCGCTGCGCGTTACAAAGACGTGCCATCGTCCGCGCTCTCATTTGATTTAGTCAACGAGCCTGCGAATATCTCTCCCGCAGCTTACGCTCGCGCTGTCCGAGCCGCAGTTGAAGCGATCCGGCGCGAAGACCCGCAGAGACTCATCATCGCGGATGGGTTGATGTATGGAACGCGCCCTGTGCCTGAGCTAATCGAGTTGCGCGTCGCGCAGAGCACGCGGGGCTATGCGCCGATGTATGTCAGCCACTACAAAGCGAACTGGATTCCAGGCTCCGACACGTGGCCTGCACCAACCTGGCCCATTGCCGGTGAAGGCACGGCGAAGTGGGACAGGGCGCGGCTTCTAACGGAGCAGATTACGCCCTGGCTTGAGTTGCAGAAGAAAGGCGTCGGCATCCATGTCGGCGAGTGGGGCGCATACAATCGCACGCCACACGATGTTGCGCTCGCGTGGATGCGAGACCAACTCGCCCTCTGGCGCGAAGCCGGATGGGGCTGGGCGCTCTGGAACTTTCGCGGCACGTTCGGTGTGCTAGACAGTGCGAGGACGGATGTCGCTTACGAAACTTACAAAGGGCACAAGCTGGACCGAAAGATGTTGGAACTGCTTCGCGAAGCCTAATGTCCTTAACAGCCGATTGAATTACTTTCCGCTCCCTGCTGGAAAATCGTCTGTGCGAAACGGCGATGCGGGTAGCCCTTCCTTGTTGTACAAATTGCTGGCAGGGTTATCAGCCCAGGCGTAGCGAACGGCGACGGGCTTTTTGACTTCCGGCGATGAAACAACAACGTCCTTGCCTTTAATCACCGCGTCAGCCCAGACGAAATGTCTATCTTCGCCTGCGATGGCGAAGCCCACCAGCTTGTCGCCGTCTTTAGTCATCAACCCGCCGTCCGTGTGGTCAAACGAAATGCGAATCGTATCGCCTTCGACTTTCATGCTGCGATAGATTGGACCGGAGGATTCTATCTTCTTGTCGTAAGCGACGCGCAGTGCTTCGAGCGCGAGGCGATTGCCCACGTCCTGTTTGTCCTTCGGGTGTATGTCTTTGGCGTCGCCGATGTCTATCGTAACGGCGAGTCCGCTGTGCTGGACATGCTCGGAAATATAGAGTTGCGAGTCACGCAGCCGCGCCCATTCGGAATCGGTCGGCACGTCCCTGCGCGTCATGAAGTTGGCGAGCTGAACAATCAGGAAAGGAAAGTCGCCGACCTGAAAGCGCGCGCGCCAATCCTGAATCAGAGTCGCCATGACCTTTTTGTATTGCTCGGCGCGTCCGACATTGGATTCTCCCTGATACCAGATCGCGCCTTTGATGGCGAAGGGAATGAGGGGCGCAATCATGCCGTTGTAGCGAGCGAGCACCAGTCCAAGATTGTTCGAGGTGAACGCGGGCGGCGCTTCTACTTTTTCAATTGAGACGCTTGGACGATAGCTCCAATCGCCTGCGAGCGAGATTGCTGCCGCGCTCTTTTCGGCTGGCGCAATCTTCATCTGGTCCGGCGTTCCCCAGAAGCCGCCCGCGCCTCCCGTGTCGAGCACGCGCACGGCGATAGTGTTCGCGCCCGGATGGACGAGCGAAGCGCCGATCTTATAAATGCGCGGCGTGTCATACTGGTTCATCGCGCCAACCTTGACGCCGTTGACGAACGTCGTGTCGCGGTCGTCAATCGGACCTAAAGAAAGCGTCAAGTCATGTCCGGCCCAATCACTGGGAAGCTCAAACGTCTTGCGATACCAAACGACGCCGTCAAAGCCGGGGAGCGCAGCGTCTTCCCATGCCTGCGGCAATTTTGCTGTCTTCCACTCCGTCGTCTCAACAGAAACGGCAGCCCAGCCCGGAGGATTGGCCGAGCCTGGATCGTTCTTCGTCCACCACTCGTCCATCTGCTTATCAATATCAGCAGGACCACCGCCTACTGGATCATTCATCGTCTGGGCCAGAGCTTTGATGGCTGGCACAAAATCCGGCATCGTCGAGAGAGCTTCTTCGCTGACCCAGCCTTCGGCCACAGTGCCGCCCCACGAAGAATGAATGAGACCGATGGGCACATTTAATTCCTGCTGCAAGCGGCGTCCGAAAAAGTAGGCGACAGCAGAGAAGCCGCCCCAGCCTCCTTCGGCAACGCTCGCGGGAGTGCAGACCTGCCAGCGCGCCTTAATGGTCGTTTGCGGCGTTGCGGAAATTACTTTGGGAACACTGTAGAGACGAATCATCGGATAATTTGCATGAGCGACCTCTTCATCCGCGTTAGCGACTTTCGTCAATCCCATCTCCATGTTCGACTGACCCGAAGCGAGCCAGACATCACCGACCAGCACGTTGTTCAAGGTCACACTTTGTGGTCCTTTGACAGTCAGCGTGAAGGGTCCACCCGCCTCGAAAGGTCCAAGCCGCGCCATCCATTTCCCTCCGGCGTCCGCTACAGCCGTAGAGCTTTTGCCCTGAAATTCGACTGTGACGCTCGCGCCAGGGCTGGTCCATCCCCAGATGGGAAACTTCACTCTGCGCTGCAAGACCATGTCGTCCGTAAAGAGCGGATGCAGAAACGGATGCTCGGCATTCTCTTGCATCTGCGTTGATTGCGCTCTCGATGCGCCGAAGAGAGAGCCGAGAGAGAGGATTAGAAAAATGGTGGTGATGATTCTTCGCATATTCAAATCGTTCTCCAACTACTTAAAAGTAAGACTTCACTCTCATTCACACACGGCTTCACAACTCATTGAAACTCAAGCACGACGACTGACTTCGAGGGCAGACTTAACATGATTTGGTCGCCCTCAGTCTTAAAACCAGTGAACGGCGCGGGCTTGATTGTATCGGGCTTATCGAACGTGTTAATCGCATTCATCGCGGGCGCGGTCAAGACGCGACCAGAGATGTTCCTGGCGCTCATGCCAATGATTTTCGTGGTGACCTGCGCCGAGTGATTCGGGTCCAGATTGACGATTGAAAGATGGAGTTTTCCAGCCGCGTCGCGCGAAGCCGAAGCGTGCAACGAAGGGATAGAGGCTTGCCCGAACTTGTAATCAGGTGCGGTCAACTCCGTCGGAATCAACGTCGCGCCTTGATGAACCTTGTACATCTCAAAGACATGATAGGTCGGCGTCAGCAACATCTTCTCTTTGTCTGTTAGAATCATCGCCTGAAGGACATTAATCATCTGCGCGATGTTGGCCATCTGCACGCGGTCTGCGTGTTTGTGAAAGATGTTGAGATTGATAGCGGCAGCGATGGCGTCGCGCAGACTGTTCTGTTGATAGAGCGCGCCCATGTTCTTGCCCGGTGCAGCGTCGTACCATGTGCCCCACTCGTCAACGATGAGACCGACCTTCTTCTGCGGGTCGTGCTTGTCCATGACCGCGCTGTGTCGGCTTATCAACTCGTCTAAATAGAGCGTGTGTTCTAAAGTCTGATGCCACTCTGCTTCGCCAAATTCTGTGGCCGAACCCTTCTTATCCCAGTTGCCCGTCGGCAGCGTGTAGTAATGAAGCGAGTAGCCCTGCATCTGCCTGCCCGCCAGAGACATCAACGTCTCGGTCCAGTTGAAGTCCGAAGGCGTGCCGCCGCTCGCAAACTTCTGCACGGTGTTGCCCGAATAGCTCTTGACGAATGTGCCGTAGCGCCGGAACAAATCCGCATAGTACTCGGCGCGCATGCTCCCGCCGCACCCCCAAGGCTCATTGCCGACCGCCAGGTAATTAACCTTCCAGGGCTTCTCGTGCCCGTTCTGCCGCCGTAGATTCGCCAGCGTTGAGTTGGAATCCGAAGTCATATATTCGATCCACTCCTGCAACTCCTGCTGAGTTCCGCTGCCGATGTTACCGGCGATGTAGGGTTCAGCCCCGATCAATTCGCAGAAGTCCATGAACTCGTGCGTGCCGAAGGCGTTCGTCTCAATGCCGCCCCACCATGTGTTCACCCTTTGCGGACGTTTGTCGCGTGGTCCAATGCCGTCGCGCCAGTGATACTCGTCAGCGAAACAACCACCGGGCCAGCGCACGACTGGAACGTTCAATCTCTTCAACGCCGCCACAACATCATTGCGAATCCCTCGTGTGTTCGGGATGGGAGAGTTTTCTCCAACCCAGAGACCGTCATAAATGTCGCGTCCCAGGTGCTCTGCGAACTGGCCGTAGATATTACGGTTGATTGTGCCTTGCGGCTGGTCTGCGCGAATGACCAAACCAGCCTTGAAAGGCTCTGCGGTCTGGGCCGGAACTCTGAGTGACATCGGCGCGGCGATCAGAGAGAAAGCCAAGATAGATAGCCAGCAGCGTGAGCTAAAAGACATCCACACAGTTTTCATTAAATTAATCTCCTCGGCGTCCGAACTTTTTGCGCCTCTCACTTATTTGATTTTGATGGCTTCCGTTAAGGTCAACTTGCCCTGTAGTTCGATTTCTGCGGATGAGCGACCGACGAGAACATCGAATGCGCCCGCATCAGAGCGCCACGCCTTTGCTTCGGGGTCGTAATAGGAGAGCGAGCGCGCATCGAGCATGACCATCACCCTTCTTTTTTCTCCGGGGTGAAGGTTCACTTTCGTGAAACCTTTCAGTTCCTTGGCGGGTCGCGGTAATCGAGCGTGAGCGTCGCCGACATAGACCTGCGCCACATCCATGCCTTCACGTCGCCCTGTGTTCTGCACGTCGAATGAAACTTCATAGCGTGGACCGGAAGAGCTACCGGCGACGGGCTTGATGACAAGATTGCTGTACTTGAATGTGGTGTAAGAGAGACCGTAGCCGAAGGGATAGAGCGGCTTCGTTCCGTTCTTCTCGTAGCCGCGATAGCCCACGAAGATGTCCTCTCGATACTCGACTCGCTTCGTTCCATTCAGAGGATAGTAGCTGTCATGGACGGGGCTATCTTCCCAGCGACGCCCGAACGTAACGGGCAAGCGACCCGAAGGGTTGACATCCCCGAAAAGGATTTCAGCCAGGGCTGTGCCGCCTTCCTGTCCCGGATACCATGCTTCAACGAGAGCAGGCACGCGTTCATGCCACGCGTTCATGTCAAAGCCTCCGCCCGAGGTGGCGACGACCACAACGTTCTTGTTGGCCGCGAGCATCTCCTGAATAAGTTTGTCCTGGCCCGGAGGCAGTTGAAAAGTTCTGTCCGCGCCCTCACTTTCCGTCTCAGGACTGAAGCCGACTGCGACGACGACCAGATCGGCCATCGAAGCGAGCTTCTTTGCTTCAGCTTCGACCACCTGATCGCGCGGCACGATTCCAAGTTTCAAGCGCGCGCCGAGCCAGTTAGACCGACCGCGATGCTCCAGCACAACCTTGTGCGGCGCGGCATCGAGCGTGAGCGTCGCCGTGCCCGTGAGCGCGGTGTTCACAGTCCAATCGTCAAGGACGAGCTTATCGTCAACGTAGAGGCGGTACGCGCCACCATCCTCGCCCGTTGATTGCACGAAGAGATCGTGCTGGCCCGCTGCTTGCGGAGTGTAGTAGCCGGTCCAGCGCGCAGACGCGGCTTGGTCCGGCATCGAGCGCGCGCCTGCTCCAAAATTAACGTGCCATTCGGTGCGCGTGATTGTCGGAGTCCCCTGTAAGGTCTCGTTATTGAAGTATTCCACGTTGAGGCCGGGCTTGCCGTTCGCCTGAGCGGTAGAAAAATTTGTTGCATCAGCCATCTCACCGAGCGTCGGCAGCCCGCGAGCGTAAAGCACACGCCCGCTCGTGCCCAAGTAATTGCTGAGACCCTCTAAAAAACTCTTCGCCGCAAAGGGCTGCACGCCCGCGCTGCCGCCACCGACCACCACAGCCGGATAAGCTGCGGGGCCAACGATGGCGATTGATTTAACCTTGCTCTTATCAAGCGGCAACAAGTTGTTATCATTCTTCAAAAGCACCATGCCCTCTCTCGCCGCTTCGAGCGCCGCTTGCCTGCCCTGTTGATTGAATCGCGGAATCGTCATGTCTTGCTGGTCGTGGTCAAGCCAGCCGAAGCGTATCGCCGTGCGCAGAATGCGCCGCACATGCTCGTCAATCGTGGCGACAGAGATACGGCCAGCTTTGATTGCGGGAAGGAGCATCTCTCTGTTCATGTGCGCGCCCGATGGCATCTCCAAATCCTGGCCTGCGTTTGCTGCGGCCACGCCGTCATAAGTCGCAAACCAATCGGACATCATGATGCCGTCGAAGCCCCATTCATTCTTCGCCACGTCCGAGAGCAGGTGCTTGTTTTGCGACATGTGCTCGCCATTGGTCAGGTTGTAAGAATCCATAATCGCGCCGACATGCGCTTCACGAACGGCGGCCTCGAAGACCGGAAGATAAATCTCGCGCATCGCGCGCTCCGAGATAATCGAGTCCGTGTTGTGGCGGTCGAACTCCGAGTTGTTGCCCATGAAGTGCTTCACGGTCGCCGAAACATTCTGGCTCTGCACGCCATTGATGTAGCCGACCGCGATGCGCGAGGCCAGGAACGGGTCTTCACCGAAATATTCAAAGTTGCGCCCGTTCATCGGCGCGCGATAGATGTTGACGCCCGGCCCCAGAAGAAAGTTGACGCCTTTGGCTCGCGCGTCGCGCCCGATCTCTGTGCCAACGCGCGTGGCGAGTTGCGGATTCCAGGTCGCCGCCAGCGCGATGCCGCCAGCCATCGTCGTCGCCGGACCAAAGTTGCGCACGCCTATCGGCCCATCGGCCATCTTCATGCGCGGCAGATGGACGCGCGGAATAGCGCGTATGAAAAAGTCGTCAACGCCGCCGAGCAAATCTATCTTTTCCTCCAGAGTCATCTGGCCGAGAATTGCTTCGACGCGGCTCTCAATCTGGGCTGAAGACTGGGACGAAGAAGAAGGCGTCTGTGCCATCGCTTGCATGAAAGTAGAACTGAGAAAGATAAGAGCCGTGATCGCCACTTTAATTTTCTGCATCGAATTTACCCTTCCTTATCGCTCTATTTCTCAACCGAGAAGAAGCCGGAACGCGTGAACGTGTTTGTCCCATCTGCAACTGTGACTTTCAGTTCGTACTCTCCGGCTGGGATGTTTTCGAGCGGAAGTCCCGCCACGTACTGAATGCGTCCCGCCGCGTCCGGCGCGCTCAACTCGACCGGTATCTGGGCCAGCGACTTTCCCTTCTGCCGCAACTCGATCATTAACTTCGGTGCGGTCTGAGACCCGGACGGCAGATAGACTGTGAAGAAGAAGGGCAGTTGTTTGCTCGCTTCTTTGTGCACGGCTTCGCCCAGGTTAGGGTAGAGGAGCAGGTCACCGACCTGAAACGGGTTGCCCGCCTGCGCGTTGGCCGGAGCCCTCTCGGCGGTTCGGATGATGTGGACGCTGCTCAAGCGCAGCTTGCTTTCGTCGCCGTCAGCGACTTCGAGCGTTCCGGTGCGCACGCTGGCGCGGCCTGTGAGGTGATCGTAGGCCACAGCCTCGAACTTGTAGCTGCCGGGCGGCAGATTCGTTTCCTGATAGAACAACACGTTCCCTTGCCTCGCCGCCTCAAGCTCGTCGAACACTCCGCTTAGCTGGTATTGCTTGCTCAACTTCTTGACGACCTGACCCGATTGGTCCTTCAGCAAGACGACGATAGAGAAGTCCGTCTTGTAGAGTCTCTTCTGGCTATCAACGTGAAAACTGAAGGCTTCCATAGGGGCTTCGACGGCGATGGGCGCGCGACCGGGCGCGCCCGCTTCCGGGAAATTGAACGCGGCGGCTTCGACGGGGAAGATGTCCGGGCGCGCGCCACGGCTTAGCAGCGCGAGCGCGGGCACCTCGTAGGAGAGGACAGGCGAGGCGAAGGCCCCGTTGATGGCGAAGTAGCCCTTGCGGCTCTGCACGACAAGACCGGGACGTTTGACCTTGATCTCAATCTTACGATAGCTCCCGTCGTAGTTCTGGTTCTGCGGCGAGTAGCTCATCATGTAGTAGGAGTGGAGGTCCTCGTCAACCTTCTGTAATCGCGTCTGGATGTCGTTGGTGTCGGTGATGTAGGAGCCGCCGGTCTGGTCCGCGAGCTGGCCGAGGCCGCTGTCCGGGTTGAGGTTGAGCAGGTCTTCGTTCCGTTCGAGTCCTCGCGTCATAGGGAGTGTGCTCTCTTCGTTACTCGCCTCCTGAATGAGCCGCAGATTGCTCCGCGACGTTATCTCTTTGCGCGTCTCTTCAGTCTTGCTCTCGGTGCGCAAGCCAGCGGCGTCAACCGTGTAGATACTGACATTGCTCCGGTTGGCGGCATTAATTAGGGCGCGAAAGGGGCTGGCCACGCTCGGCGGAATGATAAGCCCCTCGGAGAAGAGAATGATGGCCTTGCGTCCGGGCAGCACGCCCAGCGAAGAAGCGACTTTGAGCAGGCCGTGCATCGTCGCCATACCCTGCTGCTCGCGTTGAAACTCTTCGTTGATCTCAAGGTCCCAAAGCTCCAATTCGAGGAGCTTCTTCTCCATCTGCGCCCCGGCATTCTGAGGGTTGCCGCCAGTCTGCTTAATCACGTTGCCGAGCCGCTTCCTCACGTCACGCGCCTGCTCGTCATTGGAGTTGTAATGAGAAGGATTGCTCGCGCCAGCTTTCTCTATAGCCCTTCTGACAGATTGCATATCGTTCGTGTAGGGCTGAAGCGTGACCAGCGAGAGGTCTGTGAGAAAAACTCCGACCAGGTCATTCTTTTCGCCGACATAGCCTAGCGCTGCACGGCTCGCGCGGGCGCGTCCGTCCGGCGTGAGCCTGTCGAAGACAATGGCGACCGCGCTCAATCGCTGTCCTGCTTCGGCGCGCTCGGAAGCCGAACTGGCTGGACCGGCGGCCTGACTCTTGGCGCGCGACGTGCCCGCAGCATTGCTGGCGGCGATGTCACCGCCGCCAGTGACATCGCCGCGCCGGACCAGATGAAACGAATTGACCTGCTGCGCCACGCCGTCTTCGTAAACTTCCAGGTCGGACGGGCGGAGGTCATACACCGCCCGTCCCTTCTTATCTCGCACCACGACATCAAACAAGACTTCGCCAGCGTTGACGACCACCTTCTGACCACTCTGTTGTTCAGAGGCAGGTTGTGTCTGAGCACGGCTCGCAATGGTCATCACCGCGATGCAGACAGAGGCGAACAAGAGACGCGTTAAGGTGCGCATGGTTTTCTCCTCAAGCTGCCCATCGAAAATCGGGCGAGGCAACATGGCCGCTCGGCGCAGCTACATTTTTTTGAGTCGAAGCATCAAGACATCGTGCGCGGGAACATCCGCTGCCAAAGCGCTCTCGGTCGTGCCCATGTCGCGCCTGGCCCACAGATCGCGCAAAGCGTAACGGGTCGTCTCAAATCGCGCCTCTCTGTTCGAGAGAGTGTCTGCGACCAATTCGTGCTTCCAATCGAAAGAGACCTTGCGCGAAGACGTGTTGCGATTCAAGATAGCAATCGCCCAGTCACCGTCTTTCAAAGGTTTGAACCAGACCTCGACGCCATCTTTCGCTGAGTATTGGAAGGCTTCTATGCCGAGCGCGTCTTGATTGACTGCGATAACTTCGCGGTTCGTTAAGATTTCTTTTGTCTCTGCGGACATGCTGCGCAAATCATTTCCAGAGATCAAAGGAGCTGCGAGCATGCACCACATGGAAAAGTGCGCGCGGTCTTCAGATTGACTCATGCCGTTGCCGACTTCGAGCATGTCTGGATCGTTCCAATGTCCTGGCCCAGCGTGCGCGCGCAAGCCTTTTTGCATATCCAGAATCTGGACGACGCCGTTCTGTTTCCATGTCCCGTGATCTTTTATGCAATCGAAACAGTTGTAGATGTCGCCGGTCGTCCGCCAGAGGTGGCCGATTTTTCCGGCCCAATCCCAGGGCTTGTTGCTGCCCCATTCGCAGATGCTGAAGACGATGGGACGCCCTGCGGAATAGAGCGCGTCACGCATCGTCAGGTACGCGCCCTCGGCGTTCAAAGCCTCCGTGTTGCACCAGTCGTACTTCAAATAGTCCACGCCCCACTCTGCATAGGCGAGCGCGTCCTGGTATTCGTGGCCGCGACTTCCAGGGTAACCGCCGCAAGTCTTCCATCCGGCGTCGGAATAGATGCCCATCTTCAAGCCTTTGGAATGTATGTAATCGGCTAAGGCTTTCATGCCGGAAGGGAAGCGTTTGGAGTCCGGCTGAATGAAGCCAAGCGCGTCGCGCTGCCCGTGCCAGCAATCGTCTATGTTGACGTAAGTGTATCCGGCATCCTTCATGCCGGACGAGACAAGCGCATCGGCGGTTTCGCGGATCAACTGTTCGCTGACGTTGCAGCCGAACTTGTTCCAACTGTTCCAGCCCATCGGCGGCGTCTGAGCGAGCTGCTCAAACTTCTGAGCGTGGGCGTTGATTGAGAAGAGATAGATGAGTAATAGAAAGATGATTCGTTTCATTGATCCTTCAATGCACGAGGTTCGTGTCTGACTGCGATTGAATGTAGGTCTTACCAGAGCCGGTCTTGTCAGTACCGCAGAAAAGCAAGGATGAAGGCGGAAGGAGGAAGGATGAAGGAAAAGAAAGAAGGAAAGAGCTTTGAGCTTTTCTTTCTGCCTTCATCCCTCATCCTTCATCCTTGCTTTTCTGCGGTACTGACCCGTAATCTGCGTTCCATCTAGCTGCCTTTGCGTCTTCCGATCATGTCGAGGCCGACCGCCGCGACGAGAATGAAACCTTTGACGATGTCCTGGATGTAGTTCTCGACGTTCTTGAGCGACATGCCGTTATCGAGGCTCGCCATGAAGAGCGCGCCGAGGATTGCGCCGAAGACAGTGCCGCGCCCGCCCATCAAACTCGCTCCGCCGATGACACAGGCCGCAATCGCGTCCAACTCCAGAAGCGTTCCCGCGTCGGGCGCGCCACTTCCAACGCGCGCCGTATAAATCACGCCCGCGATTCCTGAGAGCACACCCATGATGCAGAAGACCACAAGGATGTGACGACGCAAACTGATGCCTGACAGTCGCGCGGCATCAGGGTTGCCGCCAATGGCGTACAGGTAACGACCGAAGGTTGTGTTTTGAGTCAGCATCGCTCCAATGAGCGCGATAGCCAAAAGGATGATGACCGGGATGGGCATCCCTGCATAAGAGTTAAGGGCCAGGATGAATCCGAGAATGATTAAGGAGGGAACGACGATTCTTAAAGCTGTGGTAATGATGCTCGGCGCGCCGAGTCCGTAGCGAACACGAGCGCGTGCGCGGCGAAGTGTTAGATAGATGATCGCTGCAATCGCCAGAGCCGCAATCACAAGTCCAACCGCAGGCGCGACGTAACTCTGTCCGATGTTCTTATATTCTCTTAAGCCGATTGGAATCGTGTTCCCTTGTGTGACGCCTTTGATGATGCCGCGCCAGACCAGAAGGCCGCCGAGCGTGACGATGAAGGCCGGGATGTTCGCATAGGAGACCAATGCGCCTTGCAGTGCGCCGATGACGAGACCGACGATGATCGCGGCCATGATTGATGGAATGAATCCCCAGCCGAGCCACGTCAGGACGACCGCAGAGATGCCGCCCGAGAGACCCACCAGAGAGCCGACCGAAAGGTCTATCTGTCCTGTGACGATGACCATCAACATGCCGACGGCCAAGACACCCGTGACGGCTGTCTGCCGCACAAGGTTAGAGAAGTTGCGCGCCTCCAGAAAGACTCCGTTGGTCAGCCAGGTGAAGAGCAGCCAGATGATGACGAGCGCAAACACCATCGTGTAGGCGCGCAAGTTCGTCATCGAAATTTTGACGCCGCCGATACTCTTCTGCGGCTCAACGTCTGCTACAACGGGCGGGTGCTCGACCACACTCTTATCGGTTGCTTGGCTCATACCAATGCCTCACTGCTGATTTAATCAGAGCTTGCGGGCTAAGACTTTTGCCCACTGATACAACAAAGGGGGAAAATTAGCAACTAGGAAAAGTTAGAATCACAGACTCAAGCCGCAACCTGCGCTTGTCCGGTCGCGCAGGCCATCACTTTTTCGGGCGTGGCATCAACGCGCGTGAACTCGCCCGTGATGCGCCCCTCGCGCAGGACCATGATGCGGTCCGACAGACCGAGGACTTCCGGCAGCTCCGACGACACGAGAACGATTGCCAAACCTTCGCGCGCCAGCCGATTTATCTGCGCGTAAATCTCCTGCTTCGCGCCGACATCTATGCCGCGCGTCGGCTCATCCAGAAAGAGCACGCGCGGGCTTGTCAAAAGCCATTTTGCAAGGACGACCTTCTGTTGATTTCCGCCCGAAAGAGTTCCGGCAACCGTCATCACATCCGGCGCTTTGATTCTTAAATCACGCGCAGCCTTCTCGCTGACGGCGCGCTCCGCGTCCGGGTTGGTAATGAACTTGCCGGAAACTTTTTTCAAGCTCGCCAGTGTCGAGTTGTTCAAGATAGTCTGGTCGAGCACGAGGCCGAAACGTTTTCTATCTTCGGTCACGTAGCCGATGCCATGACGAATCGCGTCCTGCGGACTCTTAATCTGCACAGGTCTGCCCTGGACAAAGACTTCGCCGGAGTTGCGCCCAGAGTGCGCGCCGAAGATGGCGGTCAAGAGATCGCTGCGGCCTGCGCCCATCAAGCCCGCAATGCCTAAGACCTCTCCGCGACGAACAAAGAAGCTGACGCGGTCAACCAGGAGCTTGCCTCGCACGTTCGGGTCTTCGACCGTGATGTTGCGCGCTTCAAAGACCGTCTCGCCGGGCGCGTGCGACGCTTTCGGAAAGATGTCGCCGACTTCGCGCCCGACCATGCGGGCGATAACACCGGCCTGGTCCATCGCGGATGTAGCTTCCGTTCCCACCGTGCGCCCGTCGCGCAAGACTGTGATGCGGTCTGAGAGACGAAAGACCTCTTCGAGCTTGTGCGAGATATAGACCATGCCGACATTGCGTTTTCTCAAGCTATCGAGAATGCCAACGAGCGTTTCGACTTCCGTGTCGGTCAAAGCTGCGGTCGGTTCATCAAGGACGAGGATGCGCGCATTCTGTGAAAGAGCTTTGGCAATTTCGACGAGTTGCTGTTGGCCTATGCCAAGATTGGCGACTGGCGTGCGCGGCTCAATCTGTAGATGCAGGTCTTCAAGAAGTTTTCGCGCCTGGCCATAAAGCTCATCCCAGCGCACGAAGCCGAAGCGGTTCGGCTCGCGTCCCAAAAAGATGTTCTCGCCGACCGTTAGGTCTTTGACGAGCGAGAGTTCCTGAAAGACGACGGCGATGCCAGCAGCTTCGGCTTGGCGCACATTGCTGAATTGCTGGACCTGACCGTTGACGCGAATCTCGCCGCCATAAGTGCCGGATGGGTAAACACCGCTCAGGACTTTCATCAAGGTTGACTTGCCCGCGCCGTTTTCGCCGACGAGCGCGTGAATCTCTCCGGCATGGAGATCGAACGTCACGCCGTCGAGCGCACGCACGCCCGGAAAGGTCTTCGTGATGTCGCGCATCTCCAGCAGAGGCACAGCTTCGTTCATCGTCTTTGACCTCACGCCAAGAACCTGATGATGGCAGAGCAGGGGATAGATGTGCTTGACTATATTGCAGAACGCAAGGTTGTCAAGCTTAATTTGAAAGAGGACGCAAAGAAGTGATGAGTAATGAGTGATGAGTGATGAGTTAAAGACGAAAGACTGTTCTGTTTTCAATTCAAAATTCAAAACTCAAAATTCATAACTTCTTTGCGCCCTGCTACTGCTCTCCAATGTGATAGATGGATGTGTTCGGGTGATATATTTGCCAGTCGAACCAGTAGTCTTCGAGCACGGAGACTTTCTGTAATTGTCTGCCTGCCAGTGGCCCAGAAGTAGCGCGCCCCGTAAAATCCCATTCGCTTCCAGTCTCGGCGTCCACCAGTTGCGGCGCAGAGTCTCCGGCCTTTCTGAAAAACTCAAGCTTGCGCCCATCCACGTTTCTCTCGTAGGCGCGGACAGACCTGTTGTCTTGCCCGACGACAATGAGGAGGGGGACGCCGCCGATGGTGTCAACCACCGGACTCTGTTTCTGCAAAGCTGAAAGCGGATATGCCTTCGAGATGTTGTTGAGAGTGAGGCCGATGACAAGCGCGCGGGCTTCGAGCGGTTGCTCTGAATTGATTGGCGTGACGACTGGCACGCGCGTCATGCGCTCTTCCCAATTGGCCGGAGCGTATTCTTTAGCGGCGGCTATCTTTTCATCAGGCTTGAGCACTCTCCCTTCGGGCTTTTCAGTCTTCCAGATGCCGAAAGATACTTCGTCGTGCTGAACTTCCTTCAAGCGTTTGCCTTTGAGTGGTCCAAGAATGGCTTCGCCAGTGACCTGCTGCCACCAGGAGCCAGTCTCTTCATCGCGCATGATGAAGTTCTGGTTGTTGATGCCCGCCAGATGAAAGTGAAGCGTGCGCCCGTCAACAGTTGTTTCCCACACCAGACCGGTGTGACAGAGCGTTCAATAGGTGGCGACTAAAGGTGTGCCGCCGACTGTATCCTGCACAAGATGATGATAAGCCATCAGGCGAATCGGATAAGCGACCGCTTCCTGTCCGACTTCGACAGTCATTACGCGATCATTGTCATCCACGAACGTTGCTTCGCCCACCTTCGCATAGGCAGCGTTCGGCAGTGGATTGAACATCCACTCGAAATGATTCTGTCGCGCAGCCCAAACACACGCGCCCGTCAGGATGAGCATGATGGCCAAGGCTGCTTTACGCCACCAACGTCGTGCGCCCTTCCAGAGCCAGAAAGTTAATCCGAGCGCAATGATTAAAGCGATTACCGTCAGAAGCGGCGACCAGCGACGCAAGATGTAGGCGACTTCCATCTCGCGCGCGGTCTGAGGGCGGAAGGGTTGAATCAGCCAGACTGGAATCACAATTATGGCTAAGACCGCGAGCGTGATGACCAACAAAGAAGCCCAGGCGATCCTGCGCTTCACCTTTATCTTATTCTCGCCGAGAATCAAACTCTCATTCATGCAAAGCCTTCCTGTCAATTGCGGATTTTAGAGAGCGGAGCGCGCTTTTGAAACCACACAGCCTTTGCGACTTACATCTCATCTTTGCGCCTTTGCGAGAAACAGACGGTCAGTTCACGCAAAGGCGCAAAGTGAGCACAAGTCGCAAAGATTGAGCACTTGTATCTCAATTTTAAGTCGCCTTAGAAAGTTACTCGCGCTGCAAACTGAAATGCGCGTGGGCCACCTGAGCCGAAGACTCCGCCTGCGGTCGTCACCGGTTGACCGAAGCTCGTTGAGCGCAGGAAGCCCGCATTGGTCGGGTCGTTGCTGTCGCGCACGAGCACGTTGGAGAAGCCCGAATAGTTCGACTTCGAGACCCCCAGCACGTTCGTCACGTTGAAGAGGTTGAAGACCTCAACCATCGGTTGAATCGTGACGCGCTCGCCAAAGCGAAACATCTTCGAAGCGCGCAGGTCGAACGAATTGAAGTTGTCGCTAAAGCGCGCATCGTCGCTCACGAGCGGAAGCGGTTGCCCGCCGACACCTCCCGCAGCATTGAGTTGACGAAGAAAGTCATTCAACTCCGCGCCAGTGTGAAAGAGTCTTCCTCCGGCGTTGCGTTGCAAGGTGGGGATGCGCGACGAGCCGTCGGGCAGAAGTATGTCCATCGGCACACCGGAAGCGAGAGTCAGGATGGGCGCGAGTTGTATTCTGTAGGGCAAGTCAACCACGCCCGCGAAAGTAAAGCGATGACGTTGATCGTTCGGCGTCGGCCCATATTCCAAACGCAAGTTGTTCGAGTCAATCGGCCCATTCGAGAAAGGAATCTGATCGTCGTTCGCGTAGTTGAAGCTGCGCGAGAGCGTGTAAGAGGCGCGGAACTGATAACGATGTGCATAACGCTTCTCTAAGCTCAGGAGCAGGCCGTCGTATTTCGTGTTAACGCTCGATTCCAAATTCTTCACAAGGTCTGGACCACCGACCACAGGATTGAAGACGGAGCCGACTGTACGCCCGATGATGAAGTGTGTCCCGAAGTTGTGCAGGTAATCGGCGCGCAGGACGAAGTCTCTGAACATCTCGCGCTGAATGCCGAGGTTCGATTGCTGCACCATCGGGTTCTGGAGTTGATTGTCAATGATGTTGATGCCGCCTGCGCCCGCACCCGGTAGTACGAAGCCAGAGAACGGATTGGCAAGCGTCGGCGCGGGCGGCGGAAACTGTCCGCACGCAGGATTGAAGAGACATTGCGGCTGGATGAAGAAGACGTTTCCGGCGCGGACTTCAATCGGCAGAGCGCGCCCGTCAAGCCCGCGCTCCAGAGTTTGAAGTTCGAGCGTCACGCGGTCGTAATAGATTCCGTAGCCGCCGTGAATGCTCGTGCGCCCGTCTGTCGTCGAATAGTTGAATCCAACACGCGGGCCGAAGTTATTAATATCGCGCCCGCGCGTTCCCCGCAGGAACGGAGTGACGAGCGGATTGATCTCATCAACACGGCTGATGTTCTTCACATCCGTGTCTAATTCATAGCGTAAGCCAAGATTCAAAGTGAGATGCGGCGAGACGCGCCAGTCATCCTGAGCGAAGAAGGCGAAATAGTTGTTGTTCGCGTTCGGAAGAACGAGAGGACGAGTCGGCACTGCGCTGCGCAGAGTGACCGCGAAGAGCAGGTCGTTATCGTCAACGCGCCCGTCGCCATTACGGTCGAAATCAGGGAAGTCTTCTATCAACTCGATGCGACCTTGCTGGAAAACTCGGAGGTCCAGGTCAGAGCCGACGCGCTGAGCCTCGCCGCCGAAGTTCAATGTGTGATGGCCTCTGACCATCGTCAAGGTGTCGCTGAATTGGAGTCGAAACTGCTTCGTCCCCTGCGGCACGCGGAAAGACGCGCCGTCCTGAATGCTCGGGAAAGTAAGCTGTGGACCGGGCGTGACGGGTTCAATATCGTTATGAAACGAGTTGATGCTGAAATTAAAATTGTTCACGTCGCGTGGCGAAAGCACGCGCGTGTAGTTTGTAAGAAGCGATTGGGCGCGATTCGTGCTCGACTGTCTCTGTGAAGCGGACCCGATGGCGCGGTCAAGCGTGCTCGGCGATACGTCATCCTCACGCTGCAATGAATAACGCAAGCTCAAATGGTCAACATCGGTCGGTTGCCAATCGAGGCGATCAGTGACGAGAAGATCGTTGAGCGGAGCGGGCGCGAAGCTTCTGTTGATGGAGCGCGTCGCCAGATTCCTTGTGCCGACTAACGTCGCGCCATCCTGATTGCGATATTCGAATGATGCGAAGAACCACGCCTTGTTCTTCTTAATCGGGCCGCCGAGGGCGAATGAATATTGCTCGCGGTCAAAGGGCGGCTCCTGTCCGAGCGTGCGGTCGAAGGTTGCGGGCAAGCCCTGTAGTTTGCGGTCGCGGAAATAGAAGGAGCCTAAGCCGTGAAACTCATTTGTGCCAGCCTTAGTGATGATATTGATGACGGAAGAGCCTGAGCGGCCTAGTTCGGCGGAGAAGCGGTTGGTCGCAATCTGAAACTCCTGCACGGCGTCCTGCGAAATATTTTGGATCGCTCCGCCGACGACATCGTCGTTGATGTCCGCGCCGTCAACCGTCACGTTGCCGCCGCGCCCGAGTTGACCGGCTGACGAGATGACGACCGTGTTGGTCTTTGTCGGGTCAAAGTTAGGCGCGGGAGAATTGCCGGGCACGAGCAGCGCAAGCTCTAGAAAATTGCGGCCATTAAGCGGCATACTTTCGATTTCACGTAGCGTAACCACATCTTCGACAGTTGTAGTGTCTGTATTAACTAATGGACGAAGATCAACACCGCAATCAACGCAAACGGTTTCTGTTACGCTACTAACTTCCAGCCTAAAGTCTGCTCTGATGCCCTCTCCAACTTGAAGCAATATCTTTTCATAAACAGCAATCTTAAAGCCTTTTGCTTCTGCCCTGACCTCGTATTCACCAACAGGTAAGTTCGTAAAGACATATAGCCCTTCGCTATCGGTTGTTGTCTCACGCTTCGTGCCCGTAGCCTTCTGCGTGGCACTTATCTGCGCCCCTGCAACTACTGCCCCATTCGGGTCAATAATCCTGCCGCTGAGCGTGGCCGTTGCGGATTGTTGAGCGTCAAGGCAAGGAGTTAACGCGCACACGAGCGCGATGCTCAAGACGAATCTTAAAAGCGACTTCAATTCGAGTTCCCCCTTCGAAATAAAGAATGCCTGGCTAACAATCAAACACCACGCGAACTCTCTGGATGAGCCGTGGGCTGCTTAATGCTACTTTGGTTTTTAACCCTTGCCCCCGATTAAGTGGTGTGCCCGGTCCCGGGCTGAGAAAAATCTCTGGTGAATCAAAGGGTGTTCGGTCTAGGTCTGCAACAAAGTTAAGGAGGGAATTACAAGACCTTTGAATCACCGCACCCGAGACCGGTAGTTTGATGACTTACAGTGCGCAAGCTAACATGAATTAAATGTCCGTGTCATGAGGCAGAAGTTGGCTCATCATCTCCAACTTTAGTTGGAGATGGATGAGTGTTCCTCTTGAGCTACCTCAGATGAACAATCCCGCGCTGCAAGGCTGTCGTCGCGGCCTGCGTTCTGTCCGTCACATTGAGCTTGCTCAGGATATTATTGATATGGCTCTTGACGGTCGCCTCGCTAATCTTCAACGCGGCGGCAATCTCTTTGTTGCTGTGGCCGCGCACAATCTCTTCGAGAACTTCCATTTCGCGTCCAGTTAAATCCGAGCCGCTCATGCGCTCGGCCAATCTTTCGGCGACGACGGTCGGAAGCTGTCTGGCCCCGCTGTGAACTTTACGGATGGCGCTCTCCAGCTCTTCAAAGAACATGTCTTTCAGGAGATAGCCTTGCGCGCCCGCTTGCAATGAGCGATAGATGTCTTCATCGCCGTCAAAGGTTGTCAGGACGATGATGCGCGCCTGCGGAAACTCTCGCCGGATGCGTGTGATCGCCTCGACGCCGCTCAAAACAGGCATGCGCAAATCCATCAAGGCGATGTCAGGCCGGTGTTGGCGAAAGAGTTCGACAGCCTCCTGCCCGTTTGTTCCTTCGGCGACGACCGTCATGTCCGCGACAGTATTAATCAACGCGACGAAGCCCTGCCGC
>Ga0182001_10000067_pt1 | contig 25318 bp, 20 predicted proteins | sample BulsoiFelSFmetaG_FD_120485 | JGI IMG/M metagenome (GOLD analysis project Ga0182001, IMG submission 120485) | Bulk soil microbial communities from Mexico - San Felipe (SF) metaG | ecosystem: Environmental > Terrestrial > Soil > Agricultural land | place: Mexico: San Luis Potosi | collected... | reverse complement strand
GGCCGTCAATCTCTTCTGGGCAATCGAGCGCATGCGCAGCGCCTTCCGCCGTGCAAAGGCGGAAACGGATGACCCGGAGGAGGTCAAACAACTTCTCATCGCCGAGGCCCAGGCGATATTCAAGGAGGACATCGAAGCCAACCGCAACCTTGGCCGCTTCGGCGGCGAGTTAATCCCGGATGGCGCAACCGTCCTCACGCACTGCAACGCCGGCGCGCTTGCCACAGCCGGAGATTACGGGACGGCGCTTGGCGTGATCCGTGGCGCGCGAGACGCTGGCAAGCGCGTCGCCGTCATCGCGGACGAAACCAGGCCCTTTCTACAGGGAGCGCGACTCACGGCCTGGGAACTGGCAAAGGACGAAATCCCCGTCACGCTGATTACAGACAACATGGCCGGGCATGTGATGAAGCAGGGTAAGGTTGATGCCGTCGTCGTCGGCGCAGACCGCATCGCGGCCAATGGCGACACGGCGAACAAGATTGGAACGTACATGGTTGCTGTGCTTGCCAAACAACATGACATTCCGTTCTACGTCGCCGCGCCAATCTCGACGCTTGACCTCACGCTGGCCTCCGGCGAAGAGATACCGATTGAAGAACGCGACGCCCGCGAAGTCACACACGTCAGAGACCATCAACTCGCCCCCGACGGCGTAGAGGTTCACAACCCTGCTTTCGATGTGACTCCAAATGAGTTAATCGCAGCCATCATCACAGACAAAGGAGTCGCGCGCCAGCCCTACACAGAGAGTTTGCGACGAATGGCTGAAAGCTGAGAAGGGGAGTTTATTTGAACGTTACGAACTTGAGTTCGCGCCCAATGTAATCGTAAGGCAAGGTCAAGACGGTTTTAGCGCGCGGCGAAACGGCTCTGCTTCCACCATTCAATCGTCTTCCGCAATCCTTCTTCGAGACCAACTTGCGGCTCGAAGCCGAGCAACTCGCGTGCGCGCGTGATGTCTGCTTGGCTGTGACGAACATCGCCCGCGCGCGGCTCTCTGTATTCAACCTCGACCTCCGTCCGGCCTGTGATTCTCTTCAAGGTTTCAAGCAACTCGTTGAGCGTGATTCTCTCACCGCGCGCAAGATTCATCACCTGGCCGATGCCTTTCGTCGTCTCTGCCGCGAGCAAGTTACCGCGAACCACATCGGCGATATATGTGAAGTCGCGCGTTTGCTCGCCGTCGCCATAGATGACAGGCCGCGCCTCGCTCAAGAGTGCGCCCGAAAAACGCGAGATGACGCCGGAGTATTCCGAGCTAGGGTCTTGGCGCGGGCCGAAGACATTGAAATAACGCAAGGCTATCGTTTCCAGATTGTAAGCGCGTGTGAAGACCTGGCAGTAATATTCGCCGACCAGCTTGGCGACGGCATAAGGCGAGAGCGGGTCAGGGCGCATCTCTTCAACCTTAGGCAAAGTCGGTTGGTCGCCGTACACTGAACTCGAAGCTGCATAAACAAGACGCCTGACGCCTTTTTGGCGCGCTGCGTTCAAGAGCGAGAAGGTCGCGTCAACGCAAGCCTCGTGTGTCTCCGCAGGATTCTTGACCGAGCGCGGGACGGATGGAATGGCCGCTTCGTGAAAGACAAGCTCGACATCTGCTATGGCTCTATGAAGCGCGGCTTCATCCGTCAGGCTCGCCTCATGAAAATCGAAATCGCCTGTGATCTCTTCCAGATTCTCTCTGTATCCTGTGGAAAGATCATCAATCACACGCACGCGCGCGCCATTTGAAATCAACGCCTGCGTAATATGTGAGCCGATGAAACCAGCGCCGCCCGTAACAAGTACGATTCCCGATAGTGGCATCTTAGTAGTTTTGAATTTTGAATTTTGAATTTTGAATTGAGAGCAGCGGCTTTCGCTTTATAATTCAAAACTCAAAATTCAAAACTCATAATTTCAGTTATCTACCGACTCCGATGTAATCGAACCCTAGTTCACGCATGTCTTCGGGTTCGTAGATGTTGCGCAGGTCTGCGATTTTGGGCGTCTTCATCAGGCCGCGTATGCGCTTCATGTCGAGCGCGCGAAACTGATTCCACTCAGTTATAAAGATAAGCACATCCGCATCTTTAACGGCTGCATATTCGTCTTCGGCGTACTCGATGTCTTGAATCACTTTTCGAGCCTCATCCATTGCCGCCGGGTCGTAGGCGCGCACTCTCGCGCCCCGCTCAACGAGACCGCGAACAATCTCGATGGAAGGAGCTTCGCGCATGTCGTCCGTCTCGGGCTTAAACGAGAGGCCGAGCATCGCCACCCTTTTATCTTTGAGATCGCCGACCAGCTTTTCAATCTTGGGAATCATCCGAACGCGCTGCCGCTTATTGACTTCGACGACCGCATCCACAATCAACGCTTCCCCGCCGAATGAGCGCGCGACCGCCGATAGCGCCCGCGTGTCTTTCGGAAAGCAAGAGCCGCCAAAGCCAGGCCCCGGATGTAGAAACTTGCGCCCGATGCGACCGTCCATCCCAATCCCGCGCGCCACATCGTGAACATCGCAGCCGATGAGGTCGCAGAGATTGGCAATCTCGTTGATGAAAGAAATTTTCGTGGCCAGAAAAGCGTTCGCGGCATACTTGGTCAACTCGGCAGCTTCGACCGAGGTGATGACGAAAGGCGTCTCGATCAAATAGAGCGGGCGATAGAGGTCGCGCATTATCGCAATCGCTTCTTCATCGCGGCTTCCGAGGACAACACGATCCGGGTGCATGAAATCATCAATGGCTGCGCCTTCGCGCAAAAACTCAGGGTTCGAGACGATGCCGAAATTGTTGCGCCCACGTTGGCCTTCGCGGATTAGCTTGCGGAGGCGTTCGCCTGTGCCGACAGGAACGGTTGACTTGGTGACGATCACCTTATAACCGTTCATGCATTCAGCGATTGAGCGAGCGGCTGATTCGATGAACGTTAAATCCGCCGAGCCATCTTCTCTCGGCGGAGTTCCGACCGCGAGAAAGATGACGAGAGCTTGCTCGACTGCTGATTTCAGATCGGTTGTAAAGTGGAGTCGGCCAGCCTGTGTGTTCTTTGAGACGAGTTGTTCGAGACCTGGCTCGTAGATAGGAATGATTCCGTCCGAGAGGCGCGCGATCTTTTCACGATCAACGTCAACGCATGTTACGTCAACTCCAAATTCGGCAAAGCAAGCTCCGGTAACAAGACCGACATAACCGGAGCCGATTACTGCAATGTGCATTCTTTTTTAGTGAAAAGTGAATAGTGAATAGTGAATAGTGAAAAGCAAGAACGCGGTCTTTAACTTTTCACTGTTCACTATTCACTTTTCACTATTAGTTAATCATGGACAATTCAAAACCTTGCGGGTCAAGCTGGCGACATCTGTCGCTCGACCCGCAAGGTTTTGGTCAGTTAGCCGTGCTCTCTTAAAATCAACGGCACGGGAAGATTATTTGTTAAGTCCGATTACTTGGTCGGGCTGATGACAACGACATTACCACCGAAATTGAGGTCGTTGTTGCTGCTACGACCGGCAATGATCGCCGCTGCAATCGCGCCGCCTGCTGCGAGCAGGAGGGCTGCCAAAGCGCCACCGCCGAGACCCTTCATGCCTTCCGTTTTGAGGCGTGTGCAGCGTGTGCCCGGCGCAGCCTGACCGGCTGTGTCCTGCGAACCGGCAGCGATTTGAGAGACCTTGCTGCCTGCGCGAAGCTCAACCTTGCCAACCTGAGTCGCAACAATCGTGTTGCCGCATTCGGTATCAATCGTGAAAGCGTCGGCTTGCGTGTTGTCGGCGACAACCGCTCCGTCTTTGGTATTAACTGTCGCACCGATGCCCTGTGGAATCGAAACGCGAGCGCGTCCTGATTCGAGCATCGCATTGATGCCGGTCTCGCTGAAGCTGACTTTCATAATCGTGCTCGGCAAGAGTTCGACACGACCGAGTTTGCCGAGGCTGACTACGGCGCTTGAATTAGCAGCCGTTTCGATGGTGCTGTCCGTAAAAACGGTCGCACCAGAGATTGCGCTCTGGCCGTTGACGGTGACCTGACCGGAGACCGACAATTCGCCAGAATTTCCTGTTTGGCCTAATTGCCCAGGCGTCGCCAGCACTACCATCGAGTACACGCTCAAGACGGCTACAGCAAGGCTAAACGCGATGGACTTGCGGCTCCAAGTTCTGCTGATCATTAATTCTCCTCCCGTAAGTGAAAAAAAGTTTTTTAGAGCGCGCCGCGTAACCCGAAGGTTCGCGGGAGGTGGATGTTTGTGTCCTTCTCGCTAGCCCCACCTCGACTTTTCAAATCCGACCGCGCGAAACATTCCTTAAAAAAGCAGGCATGAGAGCCACTAAGGGCTTCAATATCTCCGCCTTTTTACACGAATCCTGACCTCGTGTCAACAAAGATTTGCGTAATGGTGGCATTAACTTAGCACACTCTATCAGCTTTTCCAAGATAATTTTACGGGCAGCAGCCGAGCCTTCCGAGACCGACACTGAACCCTCTAATCCTTATAAATTTCGACCATCGGCTGGCCATCTGCCCCGACTTTTCCCCTGTACATGCCAGAGGTGCTGAAAGACATGGCTATGTTTCCGTCTTTATCGAGCGCGATCAGGCCGCCGTTGCCACCCAATTTAACGACCTTTTCGATGACCGTATCGGCGGCCTCTTTGACGTGTAAGCCTTTGTATTCCATCAAGGCCGACAGATCGTGCGCGACCACAGAGCGGATGAAGTATTCGCCATCGCCTGTGGCAGAGATTCCGCACGTGCGGTTGTTTGCGTAAGTGCCCGCGCCGATAATCGGCGAATCGCCAACTCTGCCGAACTTCTTATTTGAGATGCCACCTGTTGAAGTTCCAGCCGCGAGGTTTCCTTCCGCGTCGAGCGCGACCGCTCCGACTGTCCCGTATTTATGATCGAGTGGGTCGCCGTGATCTTTCTCTTGCTTTTTGTCCTGAGGCTTATTGTTTTTCTCTTCTTCGGCCTTCTCGCGCTGCAAAGCCTGCCAGCGCGACTCGACATAAAAATAGCTCTGCGGGACCAGCTCAACGCCCTGCTCTTTGGCGAAAGCTTCTGCGCCCTCGCCGACCAGCATGACGTGCTTGGATTTTTCCATCACCATGCGCGCCAGGCTAATCGGGTTCTTGATGTGCTTGAGCGAAGCGACCGCCCCGGCCTTCAGAGTCTTCCCGTCCATGATTGAAGAGTCAAGCTCGTTTGTTCCGGCGTTGGTGAAGACCGCGCCCTTGCCCGCGTTAAAAAGCGGGGAATCTTCCATGTACCGGATCGCGGCCTCGACAGCATCAAGCCCGGATCCGCCTTTCTTCAAAACTCCGTAGCCGAGCATCAAGGCATCCGTGAGCGCGTTGATGTACTCCTTCTCGCGCTGTGGCGTCATGTCTTTTCTTTGAATCGTTCCGGCCCCGCCGTGAATTACGAATCTGATTCTCGGTTGTTGAAGGAGAACGGGCTGCGCTGGACTGGATTCCCCGCTCGCAGCTTTGACGATTGGATTAAGCTGCGCGCCGAGCGCGATTACGCCAGCGCCCTTAACGGTCTTGAGCAGAAATTTGCGACGGCTTTCATCATTTCTCATCGGAGTCGGGATACCTCACCTTGTCAATGTATGGAAACCAGAGCGTTGCCTGTCAAAGTTGTTTTTAAGATGAGCCTTCTCTTTCGGCGGCGAGCATCTCTTGATAGTCGCGCTCGGCGCGCTCTGCTAAGAGGACTGGAACGATGACTCGATAGGGATGCTTGGCCACGAAAGGCGGAACTTCTCTGACCTCAGCGCCGAGCGCGCGAAAGGCTGCGACTGCCGCTTCATCCGACAACTCTTCGATGCCATGCACATCTGCGGCGCGCTTCAAAGCTCCACGCAGGCGGTCGAGCGGAAGGTCACGTCCGGCCAGAACTTTCCCGCGCGCCTGGAAATCACCAAGCGCATAGAGCACGACCCGCTCTGTCTCAACTGCAGCTTGCTTGTTTCGTCTCTCGAACAATGTCGGCTGGCGCATGTGAGTAATAAATACTCATTCGCCTCTTCAGGTCAAGGCGCGCCAACGCGTCTCTGGCGAGTCGTCTGCTCGCCGGACGTTGATGCAGAGGGCAAAGAGACCTTCGCGCCCTCTGCCGCAGACGCCGATTTCTCTTTCTCCATCAACTCCGCTTGCTCGTATGGGTCCAGTCGCGCGAAGACGTAGAAGGTATCACCCGAGCGCACTGTGCCCAGAAACCTGAAAGTGTTTCGATAGACTTCGCCGACATGAAGCGTCGCAGGCTTGGGCGGAGTCTCGAAGAGATTGCCAAACTCATCGCCCGCCGCCGCTTCTAACTCAGGCAGATAGTCGTTTTTGTTCTGACGCGCCATGCGAACCGCCATCTGGCGCAGAGCGCGGATGCGATTTGAGTTACGTATGTAATACTCGCGCGTGACTTCGTGTCGGCTTTCGCGGGCATCAACGACCTCTTGCTCGTCCTTCAGATAGCCGAGATATGTGCTCACTATCGGCCCGAACTCTGGAGTCGCAGCGGCACGGCGTTGCGCCTGCGCCTTTCCACTTCCTGCGGCACAGACGAGTGCCAGCAGCAACAACATCAAAGAACACCTTTTTCTTCTCATGGCTCTTTACACCCAAGACCTAAAAGTCGAACCGTTTTCAGAAAGGAGTTTACGTGAAGCACAGTTTATCACAAGAGCGCGCGAGTGCGTTGCGCCTCCAGTTTGAGCAGTGTTACATTTTCACTGCAAAGAGCTTGTAAATTGATTCGGATAACATTTCATGGCCGACGATTCTCAAGGGCAGGGGTTCAAAGGCAAGCGCATCGCGCTCGGCGTCTCAGGCGGCATCGCCGCTTACAAGGCCGCCGAAATCCTGCGCGGGCTGCAACGCGCAGGATGCACTGTGCGCGTTGCGATGACGAAACGCGCCTGCGAATTCATCACGCCTTTGACATTCCGCGCGCTCTCGGGCGCGCACGTCGTCGTTGACGATTATGCGCCCGATAATCCAGACCCAATCGCGCACATCACCTTCTCGCAATCGGTTGATCTGCTCCTCGTCGCTCCGGCCACAGCCAACATCATCGCAAAATTTGCGAACGGCGTCGCAGACGATTTTCTCACCTCAACCTATCTGGCCTCGAACGCTCCTGTCCTCATCGCGCCAGCTATGAATACCACGATGTGGAATCATCCGGCCACGCAGCGCAATCTTCGACGATTAAGAGAGGACGGTGTGCATATAGTCGAGCCGGATGCGGGCGAGATGGCTTGCGGAACATTCGGGCCTGGACGATTGAGCGAGCCGGAGCGAATCGTCGTCGCCGCTCTTGAAATATTGAAAGAGCGAGCGCAGCACGCGAACGAGGACATGGCGGGCGAGCGCGTTTTAATCACTGCGGGCGCGACGCGCGAAGAGCTTGACCCCGTGCGCTTTCTCTCGAACCGCTCTTCCGGTCGGATGGGTTTCGCACTTGCCGAAGCAGCGCGCGCGCGCGGAGCCATCGTCACGATTGTCGCCGGAGCAACCAGCATCGGGCCGCCCGCCAATATCAATCTCATACGCGCCGTTTCTGCCGCAGAGATGCACGACGCTGTGATGAAGGAGGTCGAGGGCGCGACCATCTTTATCGCCGCCGCAGCCGTCTCAGATTATCGCCCGGCAAAGCGCGCTCCTGCGAAGATTAAAAAGTCGGACGAGAATCTGACGCTCTCGCTTGAGCCGACGCCGGACATTCTCGCGGAAGTTTCCAAAGCAAAGAAAAACGGCCTGCTGTTGGTTGGCTTCGCAGCCGAAACAGATAAAGTGTTAGAGCATGCTCGCTCTAAAATGAAGCGCAAAAATCTGGACGCCATTGTCGCCAACGACATCACGCGCGCTGGCGCGGGCTTTGACACTGACACGAATATCATTACGATTGTCACGCGCGCGAGCGATGAGCCAATCGAGTTGCCGCTGATGTCCAAGCTGGACGCGGCGCATCGCATCATTGATGAAATCGTTCGGCTGCGCAGGGCACAGAATGGGGAATAAGGAAGAGACAGTAGTGGAGAGGCTCTCTTCGTTGGTTTCGGATGCCAGCGAATATTTAAGTTATCTGAGCGAGCTTGGCGTTAAGGGATTGGAAGATGCTGCTCACTCTTTGCAGCCAGAGGTTGCAAAGAGTGAGCATGTCAGAGCCACCGCCGGAAAACAGAATGTACCGGAAGCCGCGCCGAGTAACGCCGCGCTTCAACGAAACGCACAGGCTTCCGCACGAATTGAATCGCCCCCACAGAGCGCGCCTCCGTCCACTCCACAGACAGGCGTCGCACAACCTTCAAAAGAGCAAAAGGTCATGGCTAAACGAACGACGAAAAAATATCCTGATGCTGAGCCGCCTCCGCCACAGGAGACGCTCTTTGGCGAAATCAAGCCCGCAGACGAAGAGAGCCTGCCGCGCCGCGACGAAACTCTCGAAGACATCTGGAACGATATAGGCGAGTGCATGCGCTGCCCGCTCTGCTGTCAGGGACGCACACATATCGTCAACAGCGAGGGCAATCGCAAAGCACGTTTGCTGTTCGTCGGCGAGGCTCCGGGCGCGGATGAAGATGCTTCGGGTCGCCCGTTTGTCGGACGCGCCGGGCAACTCCTGAACAAGATCATCGAAGCCATCGGCTTGAAACGCGAAGACGTGATGATCGGCAACGTCAATCGCTGTCGCCCGCCGCAGAATCGCCAGCCGACCTCAGACGAGGCCAAGACCTGCAAGCCTTTTCTCCTGCGCGAAATCGCGGTCATCCGGCCAGATGTCATCGTCGTCCTCGGCAACACGGCGATGAAGAACCTGCTCGACACCAAAGAGGGCATCACACGCTTGCGCGGCAATTTCCAGGATTACAAAGGCATCAAGGTCATGCCTACCTTCCATCCTGCCTATCTTCTCAGAGACCCGACGAAGAAACGCGAGGCATGGGAAGATATGAAGAAGGTCAGGGACTATCTGGATGGTAAGATCAAGCTTTAAGCGATACATGATGAGTCAAGAGAGTATCCGCTTTACTTCAATACCCGGCACACCTCATAGCGGAGGAAACTAAAGATGAGAAGAGTTTTCTGCTGGCTGCTCGCCGCTTTCCTGTGTGTAGCAGCACTCACCACGCCGCGCGACGCTGTCGCTCAGGGTCAGCAAGCGGAGTCGCCCGCCGCGCTCTACAAGGCCGTCGAAAACTACCCGCGTGACCGCCGCGCAGAGATGCGCGCCCAGGGCCAAACCCTTGACCGCGAAGCTTTCGAAAAGATCGGGCGCGAGCAGCGCGAACTGGCCGAGCGCAACGCGGCCAAACTCGCTACGCGGACAGACCTCGCCGGACTCGACCTCTACTATCTCGGCGCGCTCTACAACAGCGCCGAGAAGAAGAAGGAGGCGCTCGAAACAATGCGCCGCTTCCTCGCTGACAAGACGGCGGCGACGGGGAGTGCCGCACAGTTTGCGCGCAACCTGGTCGTCGTCTATGCGGCGGATAACAAGCTGTTTGACGAGGCCGAGGCGGCACGCGCCGAGTATCTCAGCCACGAGCCGAAATTGCCGCTCCACCTTTTCCAGAATGAGTACGAACTCGGTCTTCAGTACCTGAAGGCAAAACAGTACGACCGCGCTCTGGAGCGAGCAATGGAAGCGTTCCGGCTAGCGAAGACGTTTGAGGCGAAATCATCACTGCCGACTCAACGCGAGAAGATGGTCTTTAATGCCGGAGAGACTCTCTACGAAATCTACTCAGCGGCAAAGAAGAAGGACGAGGCGCTGAACACCGTCGTCGAACTTTTCCAACTTGCGCTCGATCTGCCGTCGGCCAACCTTTATCGCATGATCGCGGCACGCTTCCCGGACAAGGTGGACGACGCCCAGCGGGCGATAGTCGCGCGCGCGTCCTCCAGAACAGCCGCCCCGCCTGAGTTGACGGTCGCCGAGTGGCTCGATCAGCAGCCTCTCGCACTCGCAGACTTGCGAGGCAAAGTCGTGCTGATTGACTTCTGGTACGAGTGGTGTGGACCATGCCGCATGGCCTTCCCTTCACTTCGAGATTGGCAAAAGAAGTACAAGGAGCGCGGGCTGGTGGTCATCGGGCTGACCGACTTGCAACGCACATTAGACCCTGATAAGAGCCGCGAGCAGAAGATGGATTTCCTGCGCCGATTCAAAGAGGGAAACAAGATGACGTATGCGGTTGCCGTCGCTGAAAGGGCTGGCGATAACCTGGAACGTTACGGGGTCAATGCCTTCCCAACCGCCGTGCTCATAGACCGCCGTGGCGCAGTGCGCTTCATCAGCATCGGCGTCAGCCCGGAAGAGATGTCGCGCTTGGGCGAGATGGTCGAAAAGCTCGTCAAAGAACCTGCCCCGTGATGAGCAATGGCATCCCAGAAATGGACAGCCTGGATGCCAGGTTTTTGTTGCATCAGTGCAAGTAAAGTTTCTTATGCAATCTTCACTCTTTAACGAAACGCCTGAGACGAACGAGACTCTGGATGAGATTAACGCGGAGATGCTACAACGCGCGAAGCTGATGCCGCAGTTCGCCGGGCGCGTCTTCATCCTCGGCGAAGGCAAGAGGGGCGCACGGGCTGCGGTCGTCGGCGAATCGCCCGGACCACCCGACATAGATTCAGGCCGTCCCTTCATGGGGCCTGCGGGTCAGATGCTTGAGCGCATCCTCGAATCCATCGGCCTCAAGCGCACCGATTGCTATCTGACCAACACGGTCAAGTTTATTTCGACAGGCGATGAGATGACGCCCGAAGTTCTCTCGTTCTTCACGCCTTACTTGCATCGTGAGCTTGCGGTCGTTCGACCCGATGTTATCATCGCTTTCGGCAACACGCCGACGCGCGCTCTGCTCCGCACCAAGCAACCGATTTCAAAGATGCGCGGCGAGTTTCACGATTTTCAAGGCACGAAGCTGATGCCGACATTCAACCCGGCCTATCTCCTGCGCGACCCGACGAAGAAGCGCGAGGTCTGGGAAGACATGAAAAAGGTTCGCGCTTTTCTTGCTTCGCCCTAAACGAGTTCTCTCGCGCTTCACCTTTTAATCTCTTCACTGTAACTTTACTCATCGTGCAAACGTCAACCGCTCCAGAGCGCGCACAGAACTCAACAGAGACTCCGCTGCCACAATATGCAGAGGTTGCCATTCCGCTGCACGTGAGTAGGACGTTTACCTATCGCCTGCCGGTTGCGCTGCAAAGTGATGCTCGCCTCGGCTCTCGTCTTCTCGTTCCCTTCGGTCGCAAACGCTTGACCGGTTACATTGTCGCGCTTCTGCCGACACTAGACCCGGCGGCAGATTTGACTGACGCTGAAATAAAAGACGCTGAAGAGTTACTCGATGCCGAGTCACTGCTCACGCCGGAAGTGTTGGAGATCACGCGCTGGGTCGCCGAATATTATGCCGCCCCTTGGGGTGAAGTCTTGAAGGCTTCGCTTCCGGCAGGTTTGAATGCGACGGTCGAGCAAGTCCTCACAATCACGCCCGAAGGCCGCGACGAGTTGGCGCGCCTGCCACTGAATCGCACCATGACCGCGCGCGCACGCGCCCTGCGTCTCGTCGCGGACCACGAAGAGCTGTCGCTTCGCCTCATCGCGCAACAGATCGGCGATGCGCGAGCTGGCTCAGTCGCCCGCGAGCTTGAGCGCGCCGGATGGGTCAAGCTCACGCATCGCGCGCGCAGCGTGCTCGCCAAAGCGAAACGGCGCAAAGCCGTGCGCCTCTTGCCTGTCGAAGAACATCTCGCGCCGGAATCAGCCCGCGCTCTTTCCAAAGCTCAACAGAGAATCATCGAGACGTTGATTGACGAAGGCGGCGAGATGGGTTTCGCGGACCTTTTGGAAGCTGCGGACGCGAGCGCATCAACCATTCAGACGCTTGAGAAGCGGCGCGTCCTCGAAGTCTTCGTCCGCAACGTCAGGCGTGACCCACTGGCGACCGCAACCTTGCCTCAAATCGAAGAGATGGAGTTGACGAAGGCGCAAGAATCGGCTCTCAAAGAGATTGAGAAGCCTTTGAAGGAAGGTCGCTACAGCGCGTTCCTGCTTCACGGCGTGACGGGGAGCGGCAAAACTGAAATCTATATCCGCGCGATGCGCGCCGCCCTGCTGCAAGGGCGCACGGCGATGATGCTCGTTCCCGAAATCGCGCTGACGCCAGTCTTTTCGCGCCGCCTGCGCGCGCACTTTGGCGATCAGGTTGCTATCTTTCATTCCTCTCTGACGACGGGCGAGCGTTTCGACGAGTGGAGTCGTTTGAAGCGCGGGCTGGCGCGCGTCGTCATCGGCACGCGCTCCGCAGTCTTTGCGCCCGTCTCGCATCTTGGCCTCGTCGTCATTGACGAAGAGCACGAAACTTCATACCGGCAACAGGAGTCGCCCTACTACAACGGGCGCGACACAGCCATTGTCCGCGCGAGCCGCGAAGGCGCTGTTGTTGTTTTAGGATCGGCCACGCCTTCGCTCGAATCTTTTCACAACGCGCGCAACGGCAAGTACACCTATCTGCAACTCGCTGAAAGAATCGCTAATCGCGCGCTGGCCCGCGCCGAAATCATTGACATGCGCGAGGTCTTCGCTCATCAAGGCAAGTCGGAAGTTTTCTCCGAAGAACTGCTCGCGGGCATAGAAGAGACGCATGCTCGTGGTGAGCAATCAATCATTCTCCTGAACCGCAGAGGCTATTCGAGCTTCGTCCTCTGTCGCTCGTGCGGCGAATCAATTCACTGCCCGAACTGCGACGTAACGCTCACCTATCATCGCAGCGAGATGAGCATCATCTGCCATTACTGCAATCATCGCCGCGCTGCACCGCAGCGTTGTCCAACGTGTCAGGGTAAATATATTTACTATGTCGGCGAAGGGACAGAGCAGATTGAGGAGATGCTCCGCAAGCGTTTTCCAGATTTGCGCATCGCGCGGTTGGACCGCGACACGACCTCGCGGCGCAAACTTTTCGAGCGCGCCATCCTTGAATTCGGCGCGGGCGAACTTGACATGCTCGTCGGCACGCAGATGCTGGCCAAAGGCCACGATTTTCCGAACGTCACGCTCGTCGGCGTCGTCTCGGTTGACGCTGGCCTCGCTCTGCCGGATTTTCGCTCAGCCGAAAGAACGTTTCAGCTCATCACTCAGGTCGCGGGACGCGCGGGTCGCGGCGAGCGCGCAGGCAGAGTCTTGATTCAGACATATCATCCGAAGCATTACGCTCTGAAACACGCCTGCGCGCAGGACTATGCGGGCTTTTATGACGAGGAGATTCGCTATCGCAAGAGCCTGAGCTATCCGCCGTTTGTCGCGCTCGCATCGCTTCTCATTCACGGCGAAGATTTGACGCGAACGCAAACCGTCGCGGCAGAGTTAAAGCGAGCATTAGAGGAAGCGAATACTGACCGCGCGTGCCGCATCTTAGGCCCTGCGCCTGCTCCGCTCGCGCGGCTTCGCGGCGAACACCGCATACAGATTCTCATCAAATCGCGCAGCCGCCCGCGCCTGCGCGAGGTCATAGACATGGCGATGGCCGCAGCCGCCGAGAAAGGTGCAGACCTGCGCGCCGTTAATTTAGAGATTGATCCGATTAATCTGATGTGATGAAGTGAATTTTGAGTTATGAATTTTGAATTTTGAATTGAAAGCCGTTGTTCTCAATTCAAAATTCAAAATTCATAACTCAAAATTTTCTTTCTTCTATTCTTGCGCTAAAATCCTGCGCCATGAAACTTAAAGAATTAGCGGAGCAGACAGGCGCTCAACTCGAAGCCGGAGACGCCGCAGCAGAGATAACCGGCGCAGCCGGATTGGATGAAGCTGTTGCAGGGCAGATCACTTTCCTGGCCAACCCACGCTACACGCCGCGCGTGCAGACGACGAAAGCCTCAGCCATCTACGTCGGCGCAGGCGTCGAAGTCGGAAGAGAGATTGCCGTTCTTCGCGCTCCTGATCCTTATCTGGCTTACACGCGCGCGCTCAGACTCTTTCATCCAGAACCGATGTTTGAGCCGTCCATGCATCCGACGGCTGTGATTGACTCGACTGCGCAGATTGGCGAAGGCGTCTGGATTGGCGCGCACGTCTCGATTGGCCGCAATGCCATCATCGGTGCGGGGGTTCGCATCTATCCGAACGCGACTCTCTATGATGATGTCCGAGTCGGCTCAGGGTCTGTCATCCATTCCGGCGTGAGCATTCGTGAAGGCTCACGCTTGGGCGAGCGCGTCACAGTTCACAACAATACTGTGATCGGCTCGGACGGCTTCGGCTATGCGAAGGATGAAGAGAAGCGTTGGTTGAAGATTCCACAGACGGGCATCGTCGTGATCGAAGACGATGTGGAGATTGGCGCGGGCACAACGATTGATTGCGCTTCGGTCGGCGAGACGCGAATCAAGCGCGGAGCGAAGATTGATAATCTTGTGCAGGTTGGTCATTCCTGCACCATCGGTGAAGATGCGCTCATCTGCGCTCAAGTGGGCCTGGCAGGAAGCTCTCACGTCGGCAATCGCGTCATCCTCGCAGGCCAGGTTGGAGTCGCCGGACATTTGACCATCGGCGATGATGCCGTGCTGACTGCCAAAAGCGCGACGAGCCACTCAGTCGAGCCGGGCAAGATGATCTCAGGCATTCCGGCCTTCGATAACCGCGAGTGGCTGCGCTCGACCGCAGCTTTTCGCAGACTCGGCGAGATGCAAAAATTTATTCGCTCACTCGAAGCACGCCTCTCCTCGCTTGAGCAATCGAAGACTCAGGACAAAGCTGAAGCTTGAAATAATTTTGGCTTGAGATTTCCAGACTTTTTATGTGACAGCCCCGCCGTCAACAATAACCACTTCGCCGTTCATAAAGCTGTTGCGCTCTGAGACCATGAAGGCTGCGTATTCGGCCAGTTCTTCGGGTCTGCCCAGACGACCGCTTGAAACCCAGAAATCGTGCATCTGTAAGAGGCGGTCCGGCAATTCGTGTGCGAGGTCTGTGTCGAAGATTCCGGCGGCGATGGCGTTGACGGAGACGCCGAAGGTGGCCGCCTCGCGCGAGAGACATTTCGTAAAGCCGATCATCGCGGCCTTCGATGTCGCATAATGAACAGAGGTCGGCAGCGAGCGGATCGCGCCGATTGAAGTGATGTTGAGAATCGTCCCCTTGCGCTGGCGAATCATCTGTTTATAGATGGGCTTGGTCACGGCAAAGAGGCTGTTGACGTTTGTCGAGATGACTTCATCCCACGCGCGGTCTGTCATCGTCGCAAAATTGTCGCCCTTGTTGATGGCCGCGTTGTTGACCAGAATATCAATCCCGCCCCACTGTTCGACCAGCTCGCGCGTCAACTTTTTCATCCCGACGCGGTCTGTGATTGGAACTTTGTAAGAGAGAGCGCGACGACCGGACGAGCTGATTTTGTTGCGCGTCTCTTCTGCTAAATCATCGCGCGAGTGATAACTGAAAGCCACGTCCGCGCCTTCGCGCGCAAAGACCGCACACATCGCTGCGCCAATGCCGCGCGTGCCGCCCGTGATAAAGGCTCTCTTTCCTTCGAGCAAAAGGCTCACCTTGATAGGTCTCCAAAAAAAGGCCGCTTCAAATGGTGGAAGCGGGACTCTGAGATAAATTGCTTGATCGTTTCGGTTAGATTAAACCCGAAGAAAGGTCTTCCGGTCAACAAGGCAGGGCTGTCATGATTTTATCTTTCAACCAGAACAGGCTCTTCGCGCGCCATGACCGGCTGGGGAATCAAGGAGGTAATCTCTTCGACGATCTGTCGTGTTGAATTGGGAATCGCCAGGCCCAGAGCAGCCGCGCGCATCGCCGCATAGTGCTTTGAATCTTCGAGCATGCGACGAATCACAGGTCCAATGTCGCCTGCGCGACTGAGAATGACGCCCGCGCCGCGCTTTTCAATCATCTGCGCCGCGCCAGCCTCCTGTGGCATCGGCTCGGTCGTCGCATCCGCGATAATCGGAACACGACAGGCAAAGGCTTCATAGGTCGTCAAGCCGCCGAGTTTCGAGATCATCACATGTGCCGCGCTCATCAACTGCTCGATCTGTTCCGAATAGCCGATGACCTTAATCGGAAACTTCGCCTTCGACGCGACTGATTCAGCCTCAATTCGTAGCTCTTCATTTCGTCCGGCCAGAAAGATGGCCTGCACGTCCAGATCGCTCCGCGCGAACTCGCGGAAGATGTGTGGGATGTTTCCGCCTCCGACCCAGCCCGCGTTGACGAAGACTGTGAACTTGTGCGGGTCTAAGTTTAATGCCGACCTCGCGGCTTTGGCCGCCTCTTCATCCGACCACTGAAACTTAGGATGGATGGGCATGCCCGAAATCTTGATACGCTCGGGCGCGACTCCATAATCAATCAACTGTTGCCGCGCCTCTTCGCTCGCCACCAGATAGAGCGTCACATCGTTGCAGGCCCAGCCTCTCCAGAAACCGTAGTAAGGGTCAGTGACGACCGTGATGAGCGGAATCCTGTCGGCCAGGCCAAGCTCTTTCAGCACGCGCGCGATGGCATGTTGAGTCAGGGGATGAACGCTGACGACGACGTGCGGGCACCAACGCTCGAAGAGGTCGCTCACGTACCCAACCGTTTTCTTATAAAAAAATTCTCTCGTTTCAGGACGAAAACGATTGACAGCCCAGTAGAGATATTTCATCCAGTGCTGCTTGCGCCGCAAGAGCCAGTTATAAAGGCGGACAAGCTTGGCTGTGATTTCGTGAGACTCTTCGATGGCGCGGACGACGCGCACGGCGTAGGAATCGCTCTCAAAAAATTTCTGAACGCCCGCGACAATAGCAGCAGCAGCGGAGCGATGGCCTCCGCCCGTGTCTGATGAGATTATTAGAATCTTTGGAACCCTTGACCTGAACATTCCCCTTCAGCGTGCCCCCTACGCTATGCCCCGATTGTAACACCATCCGCCTGCGGCTCGTTGAGGTTTATTTTCTGTCGTGCCTTCTTCATCTCGCGCTCTAACCGTTTAATCTGAATCAAGTGCTTCGGATTAAACGGCAGGCTCGGGTAATAACTGTTCGACTCGTGCGTGCAGAAGCAACCGTCGGCAGCTTTCCTGCGCCTTGCTTTCATCGCAGGCGAGAGCCACAACTTCTGAAAGTTCCAATCGTAGTCTCTTAAATTTCCGACCGGCTCAAGATTCTCGCAGGATGAGACAGTGCCCTCGTCGTAGATGACGCCGCCCGCCGTTCCAGCGTAACAGGTCATCTGCGCCTTCTGCTCTTCCTGCGTCTTCGCAATCAGGCCGTGCATGTAAATATCAATCGCGGCTTTGAAGAATCCTGCGTTGCCGGAGTAGTTATTCTTAATCGCAGCGTGGCGCGAATCGTCGTCAATCATCTGCGCGAGCCGACTGTAGCGCGCGTGGTCAATGTCCAACTCGATTGGGTCTGCTGATGGCGGACGGATGTAGTTGAAGTTGACCTTGTCGGGCCGCAGCTCGTATTTCAGAAAGTCATACCACTCGAAGATCGTGTCCTGATTCGAGTGCATGAAGCAGGTGCAGGTCTGTATGTCGAGTCGCGGATACTCTTTCTTAATCGCTTGAAGTGAGCGCGCAGTGTCAATCGCAATGTCCCACGAGCCGGGTTTTTGTCGAATCTTCTCGTGCTGCGCCTTGAGGCCATCAATGCCGAGGGCGACTGTGACGTTTAATGTCGGGCACTCTTCAAGGATGCGCGTCACATCCGGCATGATGCGCTTCTGAATCTGCCCGTTCGACATCAAGTAGATGGATTCGAGCTTATTGTTCTCGTAGAAGGCGCGCGCAATCTCCGGCAAATCTTTGCGCGTGAAAGGCTCACCTCCTGCCAAAATCAGAACGCCCAGGTTGCCGCCCAAAGTTTCGGAGATGCGCTCGATCTCATGTGTCTTCATCTGCAACTTCTTGCGCGGGCGGTCGTCCAGTTCGTCTGTGAAGAAGCAGTGCGTGCAGCGCATATCGCAAACGGAAGTCACCAGGATATTCAACAGCACGGGCGCAAACGGCTGACCCAGGGCCAGCCGCGCGTAACGTTTCAAAAGCTCTCTCGTCGTGTAATCCATCTTGATTCTTAAAGCCTAAGGCAAACTTACAACCACATAGTTACGATTTTCTCACGAAAACCAAACTTAAGAGATACGCTATTCATAGAGTGGTGTCAAACATGGGAAGAGGGCACAGCTAAAGCTCTTGTCAGTACTGCCTGCGGTAGCGGGCGGGTCTGCGAAGGGATGAGGGATGAAGAAAGCAAGGCGGTCTTCTTTTCATTCATCCCTCATCGCTGCCGCCCTCATCCCTTCGTTAGCTGGCGGTACTGACCCGTAATCTCACATCAAGGTCGCCCGCGCCAGAATCGTGTCCGGGATATGCTCAAGGAATCTGGAGACCGTTGGAAGCGCATCCTCGCCCATGTTGCGATATGCGCCCATCGGGTAAGTAAAATAGAGTTGCTCTTTGGCGCGGGTTGCGGCGACGTACAAGAGTCGTCGCTCCTCCTCTAAATCCTCAAACTCCTCTGCCGAGCGCGATGATGGGAACCAGCCGTCCGTCATCCAGATACAGAAGAGCGTGTTCCACTCCAAGCCTTTCGCTGAATGGACGGTCGAGAGCGTGACGTAGCCCGTCGAGCGCGCTTCCGTTTGCGCCGCGTCCGACGGGTCCATCGCCACATCAGCCAACAACTCCGAAGCCGTCTTGTAACGCTTCGTGATGACTTGCAGGTGCTCAAGGTCGCGCTGCCGACGTGGATAATCGTCATAACGCGCTTTCAAGATAGGACGATAAAAACGGAGCACTGTTGAAAGCTGTGTGTGCGGTGATTTGTGCTCGATGATTGTGCGAAGCACGTGCGCGAGTTTTACAAGTTGGTCTTGATAACTTGTGCGAGCCGGAAACTGCTTCAAGCGATTGAAGAGAGTTTCTTTCGCTTTCGGCGTTCTGAACTCACGTCTTTCGATTCCAAGGTGGGAGAGTATCTGCTCGACCGTCGCGTCGCCGATGTGGTCAATCAGCTTGAGCATGCGAAACCATGAGAGCGTGTCAGCAGGGTTGAGCGCGACGCGCAGAAACGAGAGCGCGTCTTTGATGTGTGCCGATTCGGCGAAGCGTATGCCGCCGAACTTGCGAAAAGGAATCCCGTGCTTGCCAAGCTCTAATTCCAGGTCGAAGGAATGAGAGCTGGCGCGAAAGAGCACAGCGATTTCATGCAAGGGCACGCCCTCGTCGCGCAACTCTTCAATGCGCTCGCAGATGAAACGCGATTGCTCGTTCTCGTGACGCGCGCTGACGAGCATGGGCGGCGCGCCTTCCGCCATCCGCGAGAAGAGTCGCTTACTGTAGCCTTCGCTCGCCTCGCCGATAATCGAGTTCGCTAAATCCAGAACCGGCTGCGTGCTGCGGAAATTCTCTTCGAGCTTGATGATTTGCGCTTTCGGAAACAGCTCTGGAAACTCCAGCATGTTCTTGAAGCTCGCGCCCCTGAACGAGTAGATGGCCTGGCATTCGTCGCCGACCACCGCGACGTTGTCGTGTGATGTGGTCATCAAGCGAACAATCTGCGCCTGTAAACGGTTCGTGTCCTGATACTCGTCAACCATGATGTAGCGATACTGGTCCGAGAGCCGCTCGCATAATTCCCTGCTCTCTTCCAAAGCATCGCGCAGCCGCACGAGCAGGTCGTCGTAAGTGAGCATCTGGCGCTCGCGCTTGTAATCATCAAACGCCTTGAAGAGTTGCTCTAAATCACGTCTTTCGCGCGCCAGATGCGGGTAATAACGCTTGAGCGTTTCTTCAATCGTCAGCAACTTGTTCGCCGCCATGCTGTAGATGGCGCAGATGGTCCGCTTGCGCGGAAAGCGACCCGTCTTGCTGGTAATTTTCATCTGCCGACGCAAGAGGTCAATCAAGTCTTCCGTGTCGCTCGAATCCAGGACTGTGAAGGAACGCTCGACACCCGTCAGCTCCGAATATTTTCTGAGAACGGAATGAGCCATCGAATGGAATGTCCCGCCAGAAACGCGCTGGCAACGCGCATCCGCCAGTTGAGCCGCACGCGAGAGCATGCTCGTCGCAGCGCGCCGTGTGAAAGTCAAGAGCAGCACGGATTCAGGACGCACGCCGGATTCAACCAGACGCGCGACACGATAGACGAGCGTGCGCGTTTTCCCTGTGCCTGCTCCGGCGACAATCAAGAGAGGCCCGTCAATCGTCGTCACGGCCTTGTATTGCGATTCGTTCAACTCGCTTTCGTAATCAATGCGAGGGGCGCGAGCAGATTGCGCTGGCTGGCGTTTGAGGACGAGGCGTGTTCTTCCGGACACAATCATCGAGCGGCCTAAATCGAGATCGCGCTTGAGAGCTTCAAGGTCGGAGAGAAGCTCTCGAACAGTTTGATAGCGGGCTTTGGGAGCTTTCGCCAGAGCTTTGCTGAGTATCCTTTGCAAATCTTGCGGAAGGTCTGATTTGAGTATGTGCGGGGCTGGCGGCTCTTCGTGCAAGATCGCGTGCATCGTGTCAATCCGGTTTTCATCGGCGAAAGGATACTTGCCCGTGAGCATCTCATAAAGCACGATGCCGAAGGAGAAGATGTCGCTCCTCAAATCAACGCGCTGTCCCAGGAGTTGTTCTGGCGACATGTAATTAATCGTCCCCAGAATCATTCCGCTCTGCGTGTTGACTTGAATCAGAGTCTTCGCTGCGCTCTCCACAGGAAATTTTGGCTGGCGCTGCTCGGTGAGCTTCGCCAGCCCGAAGTCCAGAATCTTCGCGTAACCGTCATCACTGATGATTAAGTTATCGGGCTTCAAATCACGATGCACGATGCCGTGCTCGTGCGCTTTGGCTAAGCCTCCGGCAATCTGAATTGCTATGCCCAAAGCATCTTTGAGTGACATCAAGCCCGCAGCCAAAGTCTGCCTGAGCGTCAAGCCTTCGACATACTCCATCACGATGTATGGCTTGCCGTCCGTCTCGCCGATTTCGTAAACGGTCAGAATGTGCGGGTGATTGAGACTGGAGGCGGCGCGCGCTTCCTGTAGAAAGCGGCGACGACGGTCTGCCTGAGCCATCGCTTCCGGCGTGAGCATCTTCAGAGCCACGACGCGCTCAAGCTTTTCGTCGTGCGCTTTATAGACTGCGCCCATCCCACCCATCCCCAAAGGGGCGATGATGCGGTAATGAGCGATGAGCGTGCCTTCGACCCGTTCGATAGGTTGCAGTTTTCCAGAGGAAACCATGAGTGCGCCAGCAAAAATTCCGAAATGAAGCTTGATCTATCTTGCTATCTGTTTTCGGGCAAACAGAGGAGCCGCTATTTTACCACATCATCTTCAACATAGGCTTTGTCTCTTATAACGAACCCGAGCGAATGGCAGTTCAATCAGTGTCCGGTCATTATTAACCACAGAGGACACAGAGGGCACAGAGGGAAGAAAAGAATTGAAATCTTGAATCTCAAATTTGAGATTGCTCTTCTTTTCATCCTCTGTGCCCTCTGTGTCCTCTGTGGTTAGAATCACCTTGAATCAACAATTGACTGAATAGAACCTCGTAGCTTAATCAGGCAGATTGCATCCATCGCGCCGTTACGATTAGACTGCTCATTGCTCAATCAACCACAATCTTAATAAAGGCATCTCGACATGAAAGCAAAATCTGACGCAATTATTCACAAAGAGCAGGCAGAGTATCTGGATCATCTCCTGCCTGCCAACACAGGTCTCATCGCAGAGATGGAGGCGGACGCTCATCAAAACAATGTGCCTATCGCTGACCGCGAGGTCGCGCTCTTTCTTGAGATCACGGCGCGGGCTATGCGCGCCCGGCGCGTCCTCGAAATCGGGATGGCGATTGGCTACGCGGTCGTGCATCTGGCGCACGGGATGGAAGATGATGGACTCGTCGTGACCATCGAGCCGAACGACGAGATGATTCGTCGCGCCGATGGTTATTTAACGCGCGCTGGCGTGCGAGAGCGGGTCAGAATCGAGAAGGGATATGCCCTCGATGTCATCCCTCGCCTGACAGACACATTTGATTTAGTTTATCTGGATGCAATGAAGGAAGAGTATTCTGATTACTTAGACCAAGCCTTGCCTTTGCTACGCGTCGGAGGCGTGGTGGTCGCCGACAACGTTCTCTGGGGCGGTCAGGTCGCTGGTCAGATTCGCGCCGAGAATCAAAAAGCATCAACGGAAGCCCTGCGCCGATTCAACGAGCATTTCATCAATCACCCGCAACTGCGCTCCGAGATTCTCTCTTTCGGCGACGGCATCGCCTACGGCGTCAAGATAAAATAGATTGCAGATGACTCAGTTGTGAACACTAAAACAGATAATCCATAATGTCTGTGACTCTGCGACCATCTCTGCGGTCACCTCCTTTGATTTTCTTCACCGTGCAACGGCCAGATCAACCTCGGCGAGAGACAACAATTTTGAGTCAGGCTCAAAAGGCAATAAGTTGACTAAGGAACTTAGAGGGTTAGTCTGAGGAGCAGGGCTGGCTACAGGAGAAGCAGGTGAGCTCACCTGCTTCTCCTGTAGCCAGCCCTGCATTGCTTGCGCCTGCGGCTGAGCTGGCGCGTGGGAGGAGGAAGGTGATAATGAGGCTCATCTCCTGGCGCTCGACGCGTGGGGTGGTGCCCGGTTGAATTGGAATCGAGAAGGCAAAACTCTGCTCATTAAACTTAGTGAAGAGGTTCAGAACTTCAAGCTAACCTGTGAAGTCACAGGCTTCTTCCGCTCAGCCCCGGCTGTCAATGAACGTGCAGGGACATTTTTTATGTCTCTACCCGTTAATGACTATGAGAGGGAAAAGCTAACAAAAAATTTTTCAATGAAGAGCTAACGGTAATTAAGAGGCGGGCAAACAGGTTGTCGAACTTGGAAGTTATGCAATCATGGTCGAGTCTCCAGAGAGCAGGCAGACCTTGACGTTGATTGTTTCTCTTAACCAGGTGGTTTAATATCTGACGCCGCTCAGGCTCATCACGCACGTAAACTATTTTCAAGTTTGATAAAAGCCCGAAATGACAGACCCTACTCGATCTGACGCGAAGTCTCGGCAAGATGTAAGTCCCGAAGCATTCAGGCAGTTTCTGGCAGTTCTCTCCCCTGAGACTGATGAAGCGAGCCACCTTTACACGCGCCTGCATAAGAAACTTGTCGGCTTTTTCAACCTGAAAGGAATCTCCGATCCAATCGGCGCGGCTGATGAGACTATTGACCGTGCGGCGATCAAGATTGCCGCTGGAACGATTGTGCCCGATGCGAACAGATACTGCCTGGGAATCGCTCGCAACCTCATCAAGGAAAAATTACGCCACACGCAGAAGGAGATTTCGGCTTTTCGTAGCTTTATCGAACAACTGGCCAATTCTTCCGAAGCACAGGTGGAAAGAATCTATCGCATTTTGAAGCCCTGTTTCGAGCAATTGGCCTCCGAGGAACAGCAACTGCTCGTTGCCTACTGCCAGGTCATGAGCGGGAGTCCCCGCAGCGAGCATCGCCGCCAATTGGCCGAGAACATGAAGACTACTATGCTGGCCCTGCGGATGCGCGTGACGCGCCTGCGCAAAACCTTGACGGATTGTGTCAAGAAAAGCTCGGATGAAATCTAAAGCGCCGATTAAAATCTGCAACAGATGCCGGATTTGTTGCATACTCATATAGAAACCAGGGAAAGCGGCCTGGAAGTAATGTTTAGCTAAGAGTCTCCCGCAAAATAATGACGGACGAACGAATTATTGCTTATTTATTGGGTGAACTACCCGCAGAAGAATCGGATCAGTTCGAGGACGAGTGCTTTGCCGAAGAGCATTGGCCGATGCAGATTAGTCTGGCCGAGGAAGACTTGATAGATCATTATCTGCGGGGCGAGTTGACCACTGAACAGCGACAACGCTTTGAGCAGAACTACTTGACCACAGAAGCTCGCAAAGAGCGCGTCGTGATGGCCGCCTCACTCTTGCGCCATGTTGACGAGCAGAGCCACGACTCTATAGCAGAGGACGCTAGAGAGGTAACCTGGATCGGGCGACTTCGCGCCTCTTGGGGTGGCCCTAGATGGGCGCTCACCACAGCCCTGGCTCTCGCCTCAATCGTCATAGTAGTCGGTGGGTTGCTCTGGCTCTATCGTCCTCTGCCATCAAGACCCCAGACCTTTGCGACCTTAACCTTGACCATCAGCAGCAACAGTCGTGGAGAGGGTAGCCCGGTCAGCAAAGTAAAAATTCCGCCGGAAGCAGAAGGGCTGAGAGTCTCCTTAAAGCTGCCAGACGGATTGCCTCAAGTTGGACGCTATCGCATCCAATTGGAGAATGAGAAGGGAGAGACTAAGCCTGTGGAGCTTGCCGGACAGGAGACTCAATCTGTTTCGGTGCTGATTCCGTCTGCTCAACTCACGCCCGGCGAGCATGTTCTCAAACTCTTCATCGTCAAAGACGATGGCACAGAGCAGCGAATCCCCGGCAGCTATCTCTTCATCGTCGAATAGTCGCCCGCTCTCCGCGCGCTGTTCGCTTCACATAATAACGACGATAACGCCAAGCCGCTCCAGCTAACAACACCAGCGAAAGACCGCCCATAGCTATCTTCAAGGACGACGTTCCGGCAGAGCCTGCGGGCGCTGCCCTGATGACTTGGCGATATTCACCCTGCAACGTAAACGCCGCCCAGTAGTAAGGAGACCGCCCCTCCTGCCGTAGACTGTTCTGGGCTGCGCCCAAAGCTTCTGCTGGCGTCATGCCGCGTTGCAGCAGATTGGCATAGAAGCGCTTCATCAACTCGGCGGTCGCTTCGTCGTCCACCTTCCACAAAGTCGCCACCACAGTGGACGCGCCCGCATACATAAAGCCTCGCGTCAAGCCAATCAACCCTTCGCCCCGCACTTCTTTGCCGAGACCCGTGCGGCACGCGCTCAAGACGACCAGATCAACCGGCGCACGCAGGCTGTAAATATCTTGCAACCCGACGAATCCGTTCTGCGCCCGCCCGTGAATATCAACCATGGAAAGCAAGAGGCCGGAATTTTCGGGGCGCTTGGCGTCCAGCAATGCATGAGTGGCGAAATGAAGGATCGCAAATTTAGATAAATCCGTGCTCTGAAGTTTCTCTTTGGTGGCGTCGAAACCCGTTGCGATGAGAGTCTCTGCTCCAGCCACGTCACCGAGATTGGCTAATTCACGCTTAGAATAAAAGAGCGGCTCGATAGTCGCCGGGTCCAGAGTATCCTCCGTCAGCTCAAGGTCGCGCAGGGCAGGACGCAAGCGTTCACTGTCGGGAATCTGCGCTGAGACGACCTGCACGCTTTTCTCGTC
>Ga0182001_10000066_pt1 | contig 25759 bp, 22 predicted proteins | sample BulsoiFelSFmetaG_FD_120485 | JGI IMG/M metagenome (GOLD analysis project Ga0182001, IMG submission 120485) | Bulk soil microbial communities from Mexico - San Felipe (SF) metaG | ecosystem: Environmental > Terrestrial > Soil > Agricultural land | place: Mexico: San Luis Potosi | collected... | reverse complement strand
TTAACACATTACCGGCGAGCGTCACTTGCTTCAGAGTGGCGGAAAACAAATACTCTTCGAGTTAGAGACGCAGGCTATTGATAGGTAGCCCCGCAACGGTTCATTGAGTTGTTCAAAGAAGGCCAGCCGAGAAGGCAGCCAGCCATTAATAAAGAACGATTTTATTGAAGCGCTAATGAGAGGTAGCCAGAGACCCATTAGCCGATTATCTATGTGTCGAACGCTCGGCAAGATAGTCTCATCTCTGTGGTTTGTCAATATAAATTTTGCTTTATGAAGAAATCTAAATTCTGATGACACATAGCCTTAAGCCATGATGCAAAATTACGCGACCGTCGTTGCCGGAGCATGATTGTGAGGCTGGCTCTCATCAAGAACGACTCGGGATGCTCACGCTTAAGAAGCGGCAACTGGGCGCAGGTTTTCTTGTAGGAGCACTCGAAGCCTCCAGACCATTTCAACTAGCGCTTGCATTGCGTATTCGTAAAACGGGTCGTTATAATGCGCTCTAAGTTTGGCCGATCAGATCAAGACAGAAAGATAGAAGAGATCAAGTGTCCGTCTTCTCGATTAAGAGCCTGCGGGGCGTGCTGCTCCCATTCCCCACTCCATTCGACAATGATAGCGGTTTGGACCAGCGCGCCTTGCGCTCCAATATCGAGAGGTGGAATGCAAGCGGTGTCGCCGGATATGTCCCGCTCGGTTCGACCGGCGAGCGCGTGCATCTCGGTGATGACGAGTATCAGAAGTTGATTGAGGTAACGCGCGCCCGTGTCCCGAACAATCTGGCTTTTATCCCCGGCGCTGGACAACAGAGCGTGCGAGCGACAATTGATGAAGCGCGCATCGCAGCACGCCTGGGCGCAGATGCCTTGCTCGTCATCACGCCAAACTTTTACAAGTCGGAGATGACGCAGAATGCTCTCGTCAACTATTACATGGCGGTGGCTGATGCTTCACACGTGCCTCTCTTGTTGTATAGTGTGCCGCACTTGACGGGCGTGACGATTCAGCCCGAGACGATTGCGCGCCTTAGCGAGCACGAGAATATCGTCGGGGTCAAGGATAGCTCGGGCGACATCCTGGCTCTCGCGGAAACCATCAGGCTCGTCTCCAATGATTTCGTAGTGCTCACGGGCAATGGCTCAGGGCTCTATCCGGCGCTGTGCATGGGAGCGCGCGGCGGTATCCTGGCCATCGGATGCATCGCACCACGTCTGGCCGTTGCCATCTATGATGCGTTCCAAAGTGGCGAGCATGAGCGTGCGCGAACTTTACAGCAGCAGTTGACTCGATTGACGCGCGCCATCCTCGTGCGCTATGGCATTAGCGGATTGAAGGCCGCGCTTGATATGCTTGGCTACACGGGCGGGCGCGTCCGCGCGCCGCTCTCTGACTCAAGCGAAGAGGCGCGACGCGAAATAGCTGCGGTCTTGAAAGAAACTGAAATGATGAATGAATCTGGAGTCGAGAGCCTGGAGTCCGGAGTCAAAAGCTAAAACTGCTCTTGACGAGATGACTCCGAGACTCTGGACTCCAGATTCTCGACTTAAAAAAATGAGCACAACGGAAGCTGCATGTTACAGCACACCTGAAGAGGCCGGACTCCGCGTCGAGGCTCTGCCGTTTGAGCGGATTCCGCACCAGACGCGGCTCTTCCTAGATTACCTGCACGATCCCACAGCTCTCAGACGTTTCTATCCATCGGCGGTTCGCTTCCATCATGAATTGGCTGAGCGCGCGCCGGAAGTTTTGAGCGCGTACAAGACGGATCGCAAAGAGCTTTGCGATGCGCTCGAAGCTATGAACAGAGCCTGGGGCGCATCTGATGAAACTCTCGCCAACATCCAGCTACTGCGCGAGGCCGATTGTCTTGCGATAGTCTCAGGCCAACAGGCTGGACTCTTCACAGGTCCACTCTACACAATCTATAAAGCTCTCTCGGCAGTCAAACTCGCGGGCTGTCTCTCGCAGCGCGGCAACAAGGCTGTGCCTGTCTTCTGGATTGCGACGGAAGATCACGATTTCGCCGAAGTCGCCACCGCAGAATTCATCGCTTGCGATTGTCGTCTGGCAAACGTTTCTGTTCCTTCCGAGATGCATGAGGAGGGCGCGCCTGTCGGCCATGTTCGTCTAGACAATTCCGTTGACGAGACGATCAAGCGTTTTCTGGATATGTTGCCGACGACCGAGTTCATGCCCGAAGTCGAACGACTTTTGCGCGAGACATGGACGAAGGGCGAGGGGTATGGCCATGCTTTCGCGCGCATGATGACAAAGCTCCTGGGGCGCTACGGCCTCATCTTGCTCGATCCGCTTGACCCAACACTGAAGCGACTCGCCGCCCCGCTCTATGCCGAAGCCGCCAGGCGCGCGCCCGAAATGGCGACGGCGCTTGTTGCGCGCAGCCGCGAGTTGGAAGAGTCCGGCTATCACGCACAGGTCGCAACTTCTGAAACCGTTTTCCCGCTCTTTCTTCACACGGAAGACGGAGCGCGTCATGCGGTCGCGCGCACAACGAACGGCAAGTACAAGAGGAAGGATTCGCGCGAGGAGTACACGGCGGAAGAACTCTCAGAGATGGCCGAGCGTGATCCACAGAGGTTCAGCCCGAACGTGACGTTGCGCGCGGTGGTCCAAGACTACTTGCTACCGACGGTCGCCTACTTTGGCGGCGCAGCCGAGATCGCCTACTTTGCGCAGACGGCTGAGGTCTATCGCATTCTCAACCGTCCCGCGACGACTATCTTGCCGCGCTCAAGCCTAACGATTGTCGAACGTCGCACATGGCGCACGCTCGAACGCTATGACCTGAAGCTGACTGATCTCTTCGAGGGATTGGAGACAATTCTCGCCTGCGTCGTCGAAGAACATTTGGGGACAGAGACGGCGCAGACTTTCAAGCGGACGGAAGAGACGATCAATCACCAGCTCGATGAATTACAGGAGCAACTGAAGGACGTTGACGAGACCCTCGCCGAAGCGTTGGAGACAGGCCGCCGCAAGATCAACTATCAACTCGAAGGTCTGCGCTCGCGCTTTCACCGCGCGCAGATGGGGCGCGATGCGGCGGCTCACCGTCAACTCGAACGCGCCTTCGCCTCGCTCTACCCGAACAAGACTTTGCAGGAGCGCCACATCAACATCACGAGCCTCCTGGCGCGCCATGGCACATACATCATCAACTGGATTTACGATGCGATCAATCTAGGCTCTTCCGATCATCAGATAGTTTATTTGTGAAGTGAGCAGTAAGCAGTGAGCAGTGAGCAGAGAAGACGGCCACTGCTTACTGCTCACTGCTTACTGCTTACTGTCATGTCAAAAATTCGCGTCCTCTCGGATCAATTAGCCAATCAAATTGCCGCAGGCGAAGTCGTCGAGCGTCCCGCATCTGTGGCGAAGGAACTGGTCGAAAACGCTATTGATGCGGGCGCGCGTCGCCTCACCGTTGATATCGAAGCGGGCGGGCGCAGACTCCTGCGCGTCATGGGCGATGGCGAGGGGATGACGCGCGACGATGCTGTCCTGGCGTTTGAGCGGCACGCGACATCGAAGATCAAAACGGCGGAAGACTTAGGGAAGATTGCGACACTTGGTTTTCGCGGCGAGGCTCTGGCCTCAATCGCGTCGGTCGCGCGCGTCGAGCTTGTAACGAAAACTGAAGAGGCGGAAGCCGCGACGCGCGTTGTCATTGAAGGCGGTCGGATGCGCGATGTTAAAGATGCAGCGCACCCGAGGGGGACGACCATCACCGTGCGCGATCTCTTCTTCAATGTTCCGGCGCGAAGAAAATTCCTGCGCTCGGAAGCGACGGAAAGTTTTCACCTGACGAATCTCGTCACACATTACGCGCTCGCGCATCCAGAGATAGCTTTCACCTTGACGAATAACGGGCGCGAGACTTTGCGCTGTGCGCCCGCCGTTGATTTACGCGAGCGTGCCTATCAAATCTTCGGCGGCGACTTTCTCGAAAATCTTTTGGAGGTCGAAGGAGGACATGACGAGGTGGCGCGCGTGCGCGGGTATGTTTCCGCCCCGCGCGAGCGGCGCACGTCGCGCGATGCACAGTACCTTTTCATCAACGGTCGCTACGTGCGCGACCGTCTGGTTGGGCGCGCGCTCTCCGAAGGTTATCGCTCCATCTTGCCGCACGGAGTCTATCCGGCTGCGCTCTTGTTTCTCGAAGTCCCGCTCGAAGAGGTTGATGTCAACGTCCACCCGGCGAAAATTGAAGTGCGCTTTCGCCGCGCGGCTGCCGTCGCAGATGCTGTGCGAGAATCTGTGCGCGCCGGATTGGCCAGCGCGGGCTATGCGCAAAAGATTGAAGCCGTTTACGAACGGATTGCGCCCGCGCGTGACGACGCTCGCACGTCTAAGTGGAGTGAGCGTGAGGATGCTGCGTTCAACTCGTCCGAGAATGCTTCATCTCTCAAAGCTGTCGAAGATGGAAGCACGCTTGTCGAAAGTCAGCTTTCAGACATCACGCGCGAGATTATTCCTCCCTCCAGGCAGGGAAGCATGGAGTTCGGTTTCGCGCCGCCCGCGTTTGAAGAGCCTTTCAAGCGAGAGCCGAACGAGCCTGGACCACAAAAGGCCGAGACGGCGCGCGGCCTCGACGCTATCTTGCGCCACGCGCAATCCTCGTCTGATGAAGCGAAGGCTGATGCTGGAATTGATTCGGCTGCAAATTTCAAACAAGAGACGATTGGAAGAAGCGAACCTGTCGTTAACGTTGAGGAGCAGACTTCATCTTCTGATAATTCCGTAAGCGCGTTGCCGCCGCTCGCATCGGCTGCGAATCTGGTCCGCGAAGTTCCACTCGAATCGGTCTCGACCAACATCCGCCCGCTCGGACAGCTCGAAGAGAGTTTCATCATTGCGACAGACGACGAAGGCTTGCTCTTGATTGACCAGCATGTCGCGCACGAGCGAATTCTGTTTGACAAGTATCGTGCGTTGGAATCCACGCGTCCGGCGGAATCGCAAAACCTTTTGCTGCCGGAGACATTTGACCTCACGCCCGCGCAGGCTGCGGCTTTCGAGACGGTCGCCGAAGAGCTTGAGACCTACGGCTTCGGACTGATGCGTCTTTCGGGTCGCACGGTCGCTATCAAAGCCGTGCCCGCAGACCTGCCCGCAGGTGAAGCGCGCAACATGCTCGCGGAAGTTTTAGAGACGATTGATGCGGAGAAGCGTGGGGCGGCGCGCGCGACCTTGCGAGATGAGATTGCAGCATCCTTAGCCTGTCGCGCCGCGATCAAGATCAACACGCCTTTGGCCTATGAAAAGATGCGCTGGCTGATTGACAGACTCCTGCTGACCTCTTCGCCCACCACCTGCCCGCACGGTCGCCCCATTATCCTGCGCCTGATGACGCGCGACATCGAAAAAGGTTTTCATCGAAGCTAAAAGTCTCTTCAATCTTTCATCTTTGGCAACAGGCTATTAACCACAGAGGACACAGAGGAACACAGAGGATTGAATAGAGAAAATCAATCTCAAATTTGAGATTCGAGATTTCAAATTCACTTTATTTTCTCTGTGCCCTCTGTGTCCTCTGTGGTTAGAAATTTACGTTCACAGCTTGCCGAACGTCTGCATCGCTAACTCTACATCCGACAGGTCAGGCAAAAGCGCGTCAGGTTCGCAGGCGAGCAGGTCTTCGGGCGAATACATTCTTCCCGTAGCGACAGCGACCGCTTTGGCTCCGAAGTGTTGGGCACATGCAATATCATTTGGCGTGTCGCCGATGACGATGAACTGCGAAGGTTGAAGGTCCAGGTTGAGATGAGCGTTGATGCGCGCGGCGGCGAGCGCGGGCAAATCGCGCCGGTCATGCGATTCGTCGCCGAACGCGCCCGGTAAATCGAAGAACGCCGAGAGGCCGACGAGCCGCATCTTCAGGCGCGCCGCAGGCTCTATGTTCCCGGTCAGAAGCGCGTTTTGGTAGCGAGGGTGTGCACGAGTCGCTTCCAGAACTTCACGCGCGCCAGGCAAAGGGTAGAAAAGATTGCTATCATTTCGTGTCGCGCGTTCCATCTCATGCATGTAATGCACTTTGAGGTCTTCAATTCTCTCGCGCACCTCATCAGACGTGAACCCTTCATCGCGCAACGCCTCGATGACGATCTGCAAGTCAGTCATGCCGGAGACGGACATCTCCGGCAACCTTCCGGCAGTCCCGAAGACGCTCAAGAGCATCGGCACAGTGTAGTCCTTAAACGCATCTCTGCGCCCAGAGCGCATCAGCGTTCCATCAATGTCCCAAAGAAGGATGCGAAGAGATGAAACAGAGAAAGCGGAAGGCAGAGAGCAGTAGGCAGCAGCAGCAACGTCTGTATCTTTGTTGCCTACTGCTTTCTGCTTACTGCCTTCTCGCTTTTCATTCATCCCTCATCCCTCCGCCCTCATCCCTTATTCTACTATCGCCAGCACGTCGCCTGTGTTGACGGTTGCGCCTGCGGTGACGTTGATGGTTGTGACTTTGCCTGTCTTGGGCGACTTCATCTCGTTCTGCATTTTCATGGCTTCGACGACGACGAGGCCAGTGCCCTCTTCGACCTCAGCACCCGTTTCGACCATGACGCGGACGACTTTGCCGGGCATCGGCGCGAGAATCTGCGCCGTGCCGTCCATCTTCGCGCCCATGCTCTGTCCCGCACGGAGACGCTTCGGGTCGGTCAAGGTTGCCTGGAATGCACGGCTGCCGACCGTGACATCAAAAGCCTCGCGTCGCGCGCCCTGACCGCTCACGCGACATTGGTAAACGCGCCCTTCGTTCAGGAGCAAGTAAACGCCCTCTTGTGATGAATGGGCTTCGATTTCGTAACGGCGACTATCAACTTCTGCGACAACATGAGAGCCGTCGCGCTTGATCTCAAGCTCGCGTTTGTCGCCATCAATCTCAACGATTAGTTTCATAAGAATCGGTAACGCATTAATGGTTAGATCACCTGCGATAACGGGCTATTGATAGATGTCCGACCCGCCCAGCTTAAGCAGGCGGTACTGACCCGTTGGCGACCATTCACAACTATTCAAAAATTCTTCTTTGCAATGCTGCTCGACCCGCGAGACGCCATTGACTCTGTTCCTGTGCGCGCGGTTGATTGTTTGATGCAGACTGCTTTTGGGACCGCATGTAATCGAGCGCGGCAGCGATAGCTGCGATGTCGCGTGCTCTTGTTTCTGACTCGTCAATCTCTTCGCTTGGAGCTTGAGAGCTAAGCGTGGCGTTGCGTCGCTCGAAGAAGCGCGAGATGAAGCCTGTGTCCAAACGTCCTTCGATGAACTCCTCATCGCGGACGATTTCGCGGAAGAAGGGAAGCGTCGTCTTTATCCCACCGACTGTGTATTCGTCGAGCGCGCGGCGCAGACGGTCAATCGCCTCAGCGCGCGTGCGCCCCCATGCGGCAAGCTTCGAAATCATCGGGTCATAGTAGATAGAGACTTCCGCGCCCGCTTCAACTCCGCCATCGTCACGCACGCCTGGCCCGGCTGGGACTCTCAAGTGCGTGATGCGACCGGGCGATGGCAAAAAGTTGTTCTCGGGGTCTTCGGCATAAACGCGACACTCGATGGCCGCGCCCCGCCATTCGACATCCGCTTGCGTGAATGAAAGCGGGAGGCCAGCCGCGACCCGTATCTGCTCGCGCACAAGATCAAAGCCCGTGACCAACTCGGTCACCGGATGCTCGACCTGGAGGCGCGTGTTCATCTCTAAGAAATAGAAGTCGCGCGTCGCATCCGCGACGAGAAATTCGACTGTGCCCGCGCCTGTATAGTTGACCGCGCGCGTTGCAAGAATCGCCGCTTCGCCCATCGCAGCGCGCAAACTCGCATCGTTAATCGGCGACGGGCATTCTTCAATCACCTTCTGATGGCGTCGTTGAATAGAGCATTCGCGCTCGCCTAAATGAACGTAGTTGCCTTGAGCGTCCGCGAAGATTTGAATCTCTATGTGGCGGGGTCGCTCGACGGCTTTTTCGAGATAGACCTCTCGGCTGCCGAAGGCCGCAGCCGCTTCCGACTGCGCTGTCTCAAAAGCGGATTGCAAATCTTCTTCCGCATTCACAAAGCGCATGCCTTTACCGCCGCCGCCAGCAGAGGCTTTGAGCATCACGGGATAGCCAAGGCCGCGCGCCACCGTTTGCGCCTCGTCAAAAGATTCGAGCGGTGTAGTCGTGCCCGGAACGATTGGGACTCCGGCAGCGGTCGCCACGCGGCGCGCACTCGTCTTCTCGCCCATCAAGCGCATAGCTTCTACGCTTGGACCTATGAAGGTCAGTCCGGCGCGGGCGACAGCTTGAGCGAAATCTGCGTTCTCAGCCAGAAAGCCGTAGCCCGGATGAATCGCTTCGGCCCCGCAACGCCTCGCCGCATCAACAATCTTTTCTATCTTCAGATAGCTCTCAACCGAAGGCGCAGGACCAATCAAGTAGGCTTCATCCGCAAGCCGCACATGAAGAGCGTTCGCATCAGCTTCAGAAAAAACAGCGACGGGCGAGATACAGAGGTCGCGGCACGCACGGATAATGCGCACGGCGATCTCACCGCGATTGGCGATTAAAATTTTGCGAAACATAAGAAGTCTGGAGTCTAGAGTCTGGAGTCTGGAGAGTCAAACAGACTTTAGACTTCAGACTCCAGACTCTAGACTACCAGGGAATTGCCCGGCTGATGTGGGTCGTAGCGAATGGTCACTGATGCGCCGGGAAAGTAGATTGATTCGCGGCGGCGTTGTTCTTCATCCAGGAGTTGCGATGATTCATACTCGACGCCGCTCACTTCGTAACGGAAATAGATTTGTCTGACTGCGCCCGCTTCGTCGTTGCCTGTGTCTAAGATTGTGCCGTCGGTGATGCGCCCGTTGGCGAGCAGACGCGCCCGCCTCTCGGCTTCGGGGTCACTCTTCTTTCTACGAAAAAGGCTGGACAGGGGCATCCGCGCGCTCTCTTCGGTCACTTAAGGTTTGTTTTGAGCTTCAACGGGTCGCGCTGACTCTTCTGTTTCGATGGGCTTGACGATCACGCCGTCGCGCATCGTCCAGTCATCTTCCGTCCCAAGCTTCCTGTCTGGTCCAGGCAGGCGCAGCTCGTATTTTGTGAAAGAGAGTCCGCCATCCGATTCGTCATCCATTGAGCGCAAAGAAGCGTTGCGCAGCGCAGAGCCGCGAAGGCTGCGCGACTTCTTCTTCGGCAAAGCGGCCAGGTCTGCGCCGGGACTGTAGGCGCTTGGATCAATGTTACTGAGCGCGGCGGCGATTGAGCCGTCCGGGTCCGGCAGAACTCTGAGGTCATCAGGCGTCGTCGGCAATGAGCCGAAGCGAGAGCGATACTGAAGAAGAGCGCGTTGAATCGTATAACCCTGCGCGTAGATGCTCGCATCGGATGCGAGTTCGCGTTGTTTGATGCGCGCCGGGATGGTGATGCCGATGAACGTGACCATCATCAAGGCAACGAGCGCGGCGGAAGCAAGCCCGCCATGCGCCAGCCGAGCGGCTAGAAAACGGTTCGGATTGCGGCGAATGCTCTTGCAGATCAAATGACTCGCCCAGAAAGCGATCAGGCTCGCCGGTAGGGCAAACCATTTCAGACGCCAGGCGGCTGTCTCGGCTGCGCCCATCAACGACCAGAAGCGGAAAGAGACGGGCGTGCGCTCCGCAAGAGCGACGATTGTGCTGATGAGAAACGTCAGGAGGAGCAGGCCGCCCATCACGCCCGCAAAAAGCGAGCGGCCATAGGTCGGCAGTTCGCTGACGGGCTTTGAAAGAGGAGGGCCGACAGCGCGCGCTCCACAAGAAGCGCAGCCGTCATGCAGGTCGCCTTCAAATTTGAAACCGCAACACGGGCAGACAGTCAAATTCGTTTACCTCAAATAACTTTGTGGGGAGATTTCCAGGAACACTTTGCGGTGGCTGCCTCCCGTTATCAATCAATGTGTCGCGCCCGCATTGCGCGCAAAGTCCGGCTCAGGTCTTCCGGACTTTCCGGCGTTAGATGCCGTTTTATAGTTTTCCGCTGCCGCAGAAACGTGCGCCGCATCACCTTTCTTCACCTCGTGCCAAGTGTGATACATACGGTGCGCGAAAGTCCAGTAAGAGCCGACCGCTAGAATCCAGAGCACTGCGGGCATGCGGTTGGCGAAATAGTTCTCAGACCCCCAGTGCGTCGAGAGCGCGCCGATAATCAGGAGGACGACGCGTTCAGGTCGGCGTAGAAAACCAACGTCGCATTTGGGAATCAGGCTCTCGGCGCGCGCGCTCGCATAAGAGACCATCACCGAACCCATCATCGCTGCGCCCGCCAGAAAAACGTTGAGGGTCGAGTGAAACTCCGTATCACGCGCGTAAAAAACCATCAGGCCGACGAAGACAACCATGTCCGAGAGGCGGTCCAGCGAAGAATCAAGAAAGCCACCGAAGCGCGTCACACGCCCCGAAAGCCTGGCGACCTGACCGTCGAGCATGTCGAACAGGTTGGCGACGATGAGTATGATTCCAGCCCAGAAGAAATAGCCATAGCCGAAGAGCAGCCCGCATCCGACGTTGATGGAAACCCCTATGATCGTGAGAACATTCGGATTGATCCCGCCGTACGCCAGCCAGCGTACCATCGCACTGATAATTCTTTGCGCGCCGCGCCCGATGCTCGCTCCAAACACTTCTTGGTCATTCTCCTACTGTAACAAAAGCGAAAAGGCTTTACCGGACACGCTCGGTAGAAGCCCTTTCAAACAACGCATGATAGGGACGCGCCCGAAGGCTTGTCAAGAAAAACAGTGACGAGTGACAAGTGACGAGTGACGAGCAAGAACAAGTCTTTAACTCGTCACTCGTCACTCTTAACTCGTCACTGTTTTTCATCATGGATCGTCGTCAATCTTTTAATCTCGAAGGTGCGTGCGCCAGCAGGGGTGCGCACCGTCACCTCGTCGCCCTCTTCTTTGCCCAAGAGGCTTTTGCCTACGGGCGACATCATCGAGATCATCCCACCTTGCGGGTCGCTCTCTTCCGGTGTAACTAAGCGATAGGTTAGCTCTTCATCGCGCTCGGCGTCATAGAGCACAAGCGTCGAGCCGTAACCCGCGCGGTCTCTCGGCACTTTCGATAAATCAATCGAGCCTATCTCGCTGATGCGCTGGCGCAACTCAACGATGCGCGCCTTGACCACGTTCTGGCGGTCGAGCGCAGCGCGATACTCCGCGTTCTCGCGCAAATCCCCGAACTCCAACGCACGCTTAATCTCCTTCGGAAGATGGATGCGCAACTCACTTTCCAGCTCATCCAGCTCTGTCTGTAGTTTCTGCTTAATCTCTTGTGTCACTTTTAACTCCTGGAACAGGGTGCTTGCCCCCTAAACGGAAACAAACCGTTTCACGTGTTGACTGCAATTAAATTGCAAGGAAATAAAAATATGCATTTTGGTTGATTTAGTTATAACATCCTTCGGGCATTACCACGAAAGTCTGACAACTGAAACTTTTTCATAAAGCACGACGCCTCTCCTAATCGCCTTTCAAAGGGCGCTTCTCGCGAGCCGGTTCTATCTTGCCCTGTGAACGCTCGGCACATCGAGCTTAAATTCGTTCAATGCACTTCGAGTGCCGACAGACAGAGATAATTGTCTTTACCGCTCGTTTGAATGAGCGGAGGGGAAGATATTATGTCAGAACTCTATTCGAACAAGAAACGATATGTGCTCCTCGTGGATGATGACGCGGAACTCAGAAAGCTGGGGCGCGTGAGTCTTGAGCGCGCTGGCTACGGATTCGCAGATGCCGCCGATGGAAGCACTGGCTTACGACTGGCCCGCGAAATCTATCCCGATCTCATCCTGCTCGATTATATGATGCCGGGCATCAGCGGGAAAGAAGTATTCGTCACGCTCGCCACGAGCGAGGATGAACGCCTGCGCCAAACGCCGGTCGTCATGCTGACGGCCAAGTCAGACAACGTGGACGAGCAGCGCGAGTTGTTAGAGTTGGGGATGGCCGCCTACCTGTGCAAGCCTTTCGGCCACCGCGAGCTGCTCAACGTTATTGATAACGTGCTCATCATGGCGCAGATCAAGGAGCGCAATCGAGTTCTTGAGATGGAAGCCCGCCAGTCCTTCGTCTCAACCGTTCGCGCTCTCATCTCTTTGCTCTCTGTGAAAGATAACTACACGGGCGAGCATTCGAGCATGACCGCAGACCTTGCCGAGAAGGTCGCGCTCCGTTTCAACCTCTCCGAGCAAGAGATTATGGATGTCAAGCTCGGCGGCCTGCTGCACGACATAGGCAAGATCGGCGTGCCTGAATGCATCCTCTGCAAGGCGGCCTGCCTGACGCCCGAAGAGATGATCGTCATGCGCCAGCATGTGCATTACGGCGAGCAGGCTCTCGAAGGCGTGCCGCACATGGAGACTGTTCGCGCCATCGTCAAACATCATCACGAGTGGTGGAACGGCGGCGGCTATCCAGATGGTCTGAAGGGCGAGGAGATTCCTCTGGCGACGCGCATCGTCACGGTCGCAGACGCTTACGACGCGATGACAAGTGATCGTCCTTATCGTCGAAGATTATCGCAGGTTACGGCGATTGAAAGATTGCGCGCGGCAGCAGGCTTTCAGTTTGACGCCAGCGTCGTCGAAAAGCTGGTCGAATGCCTCTCAACCTATAACTTAGAGCAATCGCCCGCGCTCTGCCTCAAATTTTTAGACCGACTGCACCACGCTGCGTAATGCAAAATGCAAAATTAAAAATGCCAAAGTGAAGATGAAGAAACACGCCTTCGACCTTCACTTTTGCATTCTACATTTTTAATTTTGCATTACTTTGTGTTATCTTGACCGTCTTTTAAACCTGCCGATTTTCCGCCTAATCTTGGGCTTAATTATAGAGGAGTTAATGAGAAGAGTATGGCTACGTCTAACGTAAACGCTGGCACAAACGGGCAAAACTATGGTCGTGTCGTGCAGATTATTGGCCCTGTTGTTGACGTTGAATTTGAAGAGAAACATCTGCCGCCGATCTATCAAGCATTGCGCGTTACGTCCGAAGGTTTCGACGTTCCCGAACCGATTGATGTCGTCTGCGAAGTTCAGCAGCACCTCGGCGAGGGTCGTGTCCGCGCTGTCTCGATGCTGCCGACCGATGGCATGGTGCGCGGGATGAAAGCGATTGACACGGGCGGGCCGATCACCGTGCCCGTCGGCGAAGGTACATTGGGCCGTGTGATGAATGTCATCGGCGAACCTGTGGACAATTTGGGGCCGGTCAAATACGAACGGCGTTACCCGATTCACCGCCACGCGCCCGATTTCGACGAGCAGTCAACCGAATTGCAGATGTTCGAGACGGGCATCAAGGTCATTGACCTGATCCAGCCCTTCCTGCGCGGCGGCAAGATCGGACTGTTCGGCGGCGCGGGCGTCGGCAAGACCGTGCTCATCATGGAACTCATCAACAACATTGCCAAAGCCCACTCAGGCTTTTCGGTCTTCGCAGGCGTTGGCGAGAGAACGCGCGAGGGTAACGATCTTCTGCGTGAAATGGTCGAATCGAAAGTTATCAACTTCGGCGATGCCTTCTATCACCACTTTGAAGAGACAGGCGAGTTCGACATGACCAAAGTGGACATGCAGGCCATCGAAGATTCAAAGGTCGCGCTCATCTACGGCCAGATGACAGAGCCGCCGGGAGCACGCCTGCGCGTCGCCCTCTCAGGCTTGACGGTCGCAGAGTATTTCCGCGATCAGGGACTTGATGTGCTGCTCTTCATTGACAACATCTTCCGCTTCACGCAAGCCGGTTCTGAGGTCTCCGCATTATTAGGCCGGATGCCTTCGGCTGTGGGCTATCAACCGAACCTGGCAACGGAGATGGGCGAGATGCAGGAGCGCATCACGTCAACAAAGACCGGCGCTGTCACTTCGATTCAAGCCGTTTACGTTCCGGCGGACGACTACACAGACCCCGCGCCCGCGACAACCTTCGCGCACCTTGACGCCGTGACCGCGCTCTCTCGCCAAATCGTCGAAATCGGAATCTATCCGGCGGTTGACCCGCTCGCATCAAGCTCACGCATTCTGGACCCGCGTATCATAGGCGAAGAGCACTACAGAACAGCGCAGGACGTGAAGCAGGTGCTGCAACGCTATAAAGACCTGCAAGACATCATCGCCATTCTCGGCCTCGATGAGCTTTCGGACGAAGACAAGCTGACGGTCTCGCGCGCGCGCAAGATTCAAAGGTTCTTCTCGCAGCCAATGTTCGTCGCCGCACAATTCACAGGTCTCAAAGGCCAGTACGTTAAACTGGCAGACACAGTGCGCGGCTTCCGCGAGATCGTTGACGGCAAGTGCGACGACCTGCCCGAACAGGCATTCTTCATGGCTGGCACAATCGAAGACGTAAGAGCCAAAGCTAAGGAGATGGCCGCGCAAGGGTAAAAACAGTGGCGAGTTAAGAGTGACGAGTGACAAGTTAAAAACCTGTTCCTGCTCGTCACTCGTCACTCGTCACTAATCACTAATTTATGGCAGAACAGATTCAATTAGAAGTCGTCACACCAGAGCGTCGCGTGCTTGCGGAGGCGGTTGATTCCGTTAACGTGCCGGGCGCAAACGGCGAGCTTGGCATCTTGCCAGGCCACACGCCGCTGATCTCACAATTGCAAACGGGCGTCCTCTCTTACGCGCAAGGCGGCACAGTGCATCGCCTGCACGTCTCGGGCGGTTTCGTCGAAGTTAATGCAGACCGCGTCTCCGTGCTCGCCGAAGTCGCCGAGCGTCCAGAGGAGATTGACGCCGCCCGCGCACGCCTCGCACGCGAACATGCCGAAAAGACCTTGAGCGCGTTTTCCGGCACGGAAGAAGATTTCGAGATCGCCCGCGCCCGCCTTGAACGCAACGTCGTCCGCTTGCAACTCGCTACGGGCGTGCCGAATATTAATTCTTAGAAGAAGTCCAAAGCCCAAAGTCCAATGTCCAAAGTCTGAGCAATCGCCTTTGACTTTGGACATTGGACATTGGGCTTTGGACTTTTATTGTTTCATGCTTGAAACAATAGCCCGAAGACGGTATAATGCCTGCACGTTGAATGAGACGCAGAGAGCAAGCGTTTGGAAGAGGTTAAAAGAGATGTCACAAGTCATAGCCGAAGAGAGCTTTGAAGCTGCGCGTTCCGTTTCCGGGGAGGCGACTCCTGAAGATGTTCAGGCCGAACCTTCTTTGCGTCCGCGTCGTCTTGATGAGTACATCGGGCAGACGAAGGTCACGAGCAATCTGAAGATTTTCCTGAAGGCCGCTCGTGCCCGGCGCGAGGCGCTCGACCACGTTCTCTTCTATGGCCCGCCGGGATTGGGCAAGACCACGCTCGCCAACATCATCGCCGCAGAGATGGGCGCAGAATTAAAGAGCGTCAGCGCACCCGCTATCGAGCGCGGCGGAGACCTGGCTGCTCTGCTGACAAACTTGCAAGAGGGCGAAGTCCTCTTCATAGACGAGATTCATCGCCTGCGACCGCAGATCGAAGAGGTGCTCTATCCGGCGATGGAGGATTATCAATTAGACGTGATGATCGGGCAGGGAACTGCCGCGCGCTCGATCAAACTTGAATTGCCGAAGTTCACTCTGGTCGGCGCGACCACGCGCGCCGGACTCATCACTGCTCCGCTTCGCGGGCGCTTCGGCATCATTCAGCATCTTGATTTCTATTCGCAGAAAGATTTGGAAATCATCATCCATCGCTCTGCTGAAATTTTGAATGTGGAGATTGAAGGCAGTGGCGCGCGCGAGCTTGCGCGGCGCGCACGAGGGACACCGCGCATTGCCAATCGTCTGCTTCGGCGCGTGCGCGATTATGCGGAAGTCCTGAGCGACGGACGCATCACCCAGATAGTCGCGCGTCGCGCGCTCGATGAGATGGAAGTTGACCGCTTCGGCCTGGACGAAGTTGACCGGAAACTCCTCTCCGCGATCATCGAAAAGTTTGACGGCGGACCTGTCGGCGTCGGCACCATCTCGGCTTCGATTAGCGAAGAACGCGAATCAATCGAAGAGATCATCGAGCCTTACTTGATTCAAATAGGTTTTCTAAACAGAACGCCGCGCGGTCGCGTCGCTACGCGCGCAGCTTACAAGCACTTGGGAATTACAGCGCCTCAGAAAGAACGAGACGCACTGGCAAGTTAAAAGTTAGAAATAAAAGAACGAGCAAACAGGGGGAAGAAAATGACGGACAAACAGACACAGGAACAGGCCACAGAGAGCAACACCATTAAGAATCCTGAAGATTGGACGGCGGGCGACGAGCCGATGACGGGCGCGCAGCGTTCATATCTCAAGACGCTCTCCGAAGAGGCCAAAGAAGAGTTCGATGAGAACTTGACGAAGGCTGAAGCTTCAAAGCGCATTGACGAGTTGCAGCAGAAGACGGGGCGTGGCCTTGAGACAAACGCGCGGGGCGCAAGCAAGTAAAAATTTTTCAAGTTTCGGTCGGGATAATTGACTGGCCGAATGAAGCCGAAGGCGATATGTTCGGGAAGCGGATCGGGAGCCACTTTGCGGACAGTCCCCTTCGGTCTTTTTTAGTAGTGGTTCAGTTTCAAAGCAATTTCACCACAGAGGACATAGAGGGCGAAAGGAATTTTGAGTTTTGAATGTTGAATTAAGGAAGCGAGACTGCTTTCAATTCAAAATTCAAAACTCATAATTCATAATTCCTTTTCAATCTTCTGTGTCCTCTGTGGTGAACTGTTGGCTCAATCTCCGCTACTCAAATTTCAAACTGAACCATCACTCTTTTTTTACGTTGTGAATTGAAACTAGCTTTTGCTACCAGCCTTAATCGCTTCGCGCATCTCCACGACAGCTTTCTCTAATCCAACAAAAATCGAGCGCGCGACGATGTTGTGGCCGATGTTGAATTCCGTTATCTCTTCAATCGCGGCGACTGCGCCCGCGTTCCTGTAGGTGAGGCCGTGCCCTGCGGCGACGCGCATGCCGTATTGCATGGCGAGCGTGGCCGCCTCGCGCAATCTTCTCAATTCGTGCGCGGCTCGCATCGCACCTTCGTTGTGCGCGGCGCGCGCCCCCAAGGTCGCCTCAGCATACTCAGCCGTGCAAAGCTCCACTTGTTGCGCTCCGACATCACGCGCCGCTTCGATCTGCTGCGCGTCCGGGTCTATGAAGAGGCTCGTGATGATGCCTCCTTCGCGCAGGCGATGGACTGCGGCGCGAACGATTGAAAGACTCGCGCGCACGTCCAACCCGCCTTCGGTCGTTATCTCTTGCGGATTTTCCGCGACGAGCGTGACGGCATCTGGCGCTGCCTCAAGCGCAATCTTCATCATCTCTTCGGTCGCGGCCATCTCGACGTTGAGATAGGTTGTGACCGTGTGGCGAAGAATGTGCAGGTCGTCGTCCTGAATGTGGCGGCGGTCGCCGCGCAGGTGAATGGTGATGCCGTCCGCGCCCGCGCTTTCACACACAAGCGCTGCGGCAATAACGCTCGGCTCTGGAGCGCGCCGCGCCTGGCGCACGGTGGCGACGTGATCTATGTTGACGTTGAGACGAGCAGCCATAAAAGCAGATGTTAGATGCTAGTTTCAGGGTACGTCAACTTCAGGCTCTCAATTTCCCGCGTCGGCTTTGAAAGCGCTGCCGAGCTTGCGCGAGGCGTCTGCTTTTGAGAAAGGTGGCGTGGAAGAATGCAGCTCGCGCTCTCTGTCTTTTGAGCCGACGCGCGCCGCTGCAATCGCCTCATCGTAGATGCCGCGTTTCACCTGGCTGCGGATTCTGCGAACCTCTTCCAGCAGGCGCGGCGTGTCGCGCATGACGCTCAGCTTACTGCCCTCGTTATGGTCCCAGCGCACGGCTATCTCTTTCAGGCGCAGTTCCGCGAGGTAAGCGACATAGAGGTATTCCACGTCGAAGCCGAAGCGTTCGATGGTCGCGGCTTCGATGATCGGACGGCAGACATCTATGCGGAAAGCCTTGAAGCCGCACTGCGTGTCCCAGAACGGCAGTCCCGTCGCCAGCCGCACGATGAGGTTGATAAGGCGACCGCCCTGCTCTCGCCGCCAGGGTTGATGCACTCCGATGAGACTGCGATCGAGAGCACGAGAGCCGAAAGTCAAATCGCATTCGCCGCGCTTGATCGGGGCGACAAGTTTTGGAGCTTCCGTAATCGGCGTCGACAGGTCTGCGTCCGTGAAAAGAGCGATGGGAGCTTTCGCCGCAAGGAGACCTGTGCGCACGACATAGCCTTTGCCCTTGTTCTCTCGATTTCGAATCACACGCGCTTCGACATTTCCTTTGTGCGCGAAACTCTTTTCCGCGACATCCGGCGTTTCATCGCTCGACCCGTCATCAACGACTATCACTTCGCTATTGGGGGTATTCTGATTAAGATACTCGAAGACAGTCCGCAACGAGTCGCCGAGCCGAGCCGCCTCGTTGAATGCAGGAATGACGATGGAAAGGGAGAAGGGCATCTGAATAAATTTTGAGTTTTAAGTTTTGAATTTTGAATTGAAAACAGAAGCTCTTGTCTTTAATTCAAAATTCAAAACTCAAAATTCATAACTTGTTTTTAACTATATCACACGCTATCTGCTTCAATCCTGTTTCGGTGACGAGCACTACGCTATGCTATATTTAACCTGTGCTTCGCATCGAAGCAGAGGGTAGAGTTAAAGAGTTTTTGGAGCATAACATGACAAGAAGGTTTGGCCTAGTTGCGCTTGCCATTATCATCTCGGCGACGATTGCCGGTGGAATGGTTGAGATTATTCAGAAACAGACCTCACACTCTCAGAGCAAGCACGGGTCAACGGCGAGCCACGATGTCACGGATGATTATCAGGAAGCTTTACAGGTCATCGGCGACGAGTACGCAGGCGACATTGATTACGAAAAGGCGACGCAGGCGTCCGTTCAGGGCATGCTCTCGACCTTAGACCCGCACTCGATATTCTTTCCGCCTGCGGAGTTCAAAAAGCTACAGGAAGATCAGGACTCGGAATTAACAGGCATCGGCGTAACTATCCTGCGCCACCGCGACGGCGTTTATATTCAATCCGCCGTCCAGGGCACGCCAGCCGCGCGAGCGGGCTTGCGCTATGGCGACCGCATCGTCGAGGTTGATGGCAAAGACGCGCGCGACTGGACGAGCGAGCAGGTCTCCAAGAATGTGCGCGGCGAGCGCGGCGAACCCGTCAAGATCAAGATTGAGCGCGCAGGCTCGCAAGCCCAACTCTCCTTCACAATCGTGCGCGAGTCGGTTCCGCAACCTTCAATCCGCAACGCTTATATGATCCGTCCGGGCACGGGCTACATAGGCTTGACCGGGGGCTTTCAGCATACGACGGCCAGGGAGTTGCGCGAGGCTCTCGATAAACTGAAAGCTCAGGGGATGCATCAGGTGGTCTTGGACCTGCGCGGAAATCCGGGCGGTCTTCTCGACCAGGCGATTGAAGTGGCGAGCGATTTCTTGCAGCGCGACCAGCCCATCGTTTCCGTGCGAGGCCGGATCGAGTACAAAGAGCCTTACACCTATCGCGCCAACGGAACCGAACCCGAAGACGTTCCGCTCGTCGTTCTCATCAACCACAACTCGGCGTCTGCTTCTGAAATTGTCGCGGGCGCGATGCAAGACCTCGGTCGTGCTTTGATTGTCGGTCAAACAAGTTTCGGCAAAGGATTGGTCCAGCGCATCTACAAGATTCAATACGGAGCGGGACTGACTTTGACGACTGCCCGATACTACACGCCTTTCGGACGCTCCTTGCAACGCGACTATTCGAACGGCTCGCTCTACGACTATTACGTTCGCCACGAAGAGGACGAGGATGCAGCCCCGGCGAAGAAAGATCGCACACCTGCGCAAACTGCGATTGACCCTGTGCAGGCGCAGGCGACACCTTTGCCGACTCCGACGCCAACAGGCTCGCCCGTGCCGACCGCTGGCGGACGTATCTACTATGGCGGCAACGGCATCGCGCCCGACATAGAGGTCAAGCCGCTCGAAGTGACCCCGCTCCGCTCGCGGATCGCCGAAGCAGCGTTCTTCTTCACGCGCGAGCTGGCCGCAGGACAGGTTCAGGGTCTTGAATCTTACAAGGTCGATAAGACAGATTACGATCACAATTTGAAACCGACAGACTATCCAATCACGGATAAGGTGGTCGAAGCCTTTCGCCAATTCGTGCAGCGCGACGGCAACCTTGGGATTCTGCCGAAGCAGATTGATGATGAGTTGGATTTCGTCAAGCTGCGCATCCGCGACGAGATCGTCACAGCCGCTTACGCGACTGACGCCGGAGCGCGCGTTCTTCTTGACAGCGACCCGCAAGTCCTGCGCGCGATTGACGCCCTGCCCGAAGCCAAGCGTCTCGCCGAGAGCCTCCGCAACAGCGGCGCACAGGGTTAGGATGAACACTTGTCAGTGCCGCCCAGCTTAAGCACAGGCGGCGCTGACCCGCTCTCGCATTGCGACCTGAAGATTATTACCCAATCAATTATAGCCAATTGCAATTGAGTGTAGCCGACGGGTCAGCGAAGGGATGAGGGATGAGGGCGGCAGCGATGAAGAAAGAAAGCAAAGCGGACTTTCCATCTTTCTTTTCATTCATCCCTCATCCCTCCGCCCTCATCCCTTCGTTAGACGATATGCATAAATTGTTTATTAGAAGACAACGCAAATTGGCCCTCTCTTTCGCTGGCCTCCTGATCTTTACTTTAAGTACATTAACTTCGCAGGCTGCGCCGCAAGGCAAAGCAAACACGGGCGCGAACGTTCATGCTTCCGCCGCTCAAGCGGCATCTGTCCAATCGGACACGACGGTCACAATCTATGGCGTCAAGATTCATTACATCGAGATGGGGAGCGGCCCCGTTGTTGTTTTGCTTCACGGGCTTGGCGGTAACTATACGAACTGGGCTTTCAATACGGCGGCCCTCGCGCAGAAGTATCGCGTCATCGTGCCCGATCAGATCGGCTTCGGAAAATCGGACAAGCCCATCATCAACTACCGCATCGCAACTTACGTTGATTTTCTGGACGCCTTTCTCAAAGAGTTGAAGATTGAGCGTGCCTCATTGGTCGGCAACTCATTAGGCGGCTGGATCGCTGCCGCTTACACGATTGCGCATCCTGAAAAGGTCGAGCACCTGGTCCTGGTTGACGCCGCGGGCTTCGCGTTCGCCAAAGATTTCGACATGAATCAACTATTCAAGCTCAATCCTTCGACGCGCGCAGACATGAAGGAACTCTCAGGCCGCGTCTTCTACAACAAACAGCTTTTCCTGAGCGACTCATTTATAGACGCTTCGCTGGCCGCGCGCATCAACGCTGGCGACGGCTACACCATACACAGCATCACCGAATCAATGATCAGGGGCGAAGATTTTCTGGATAACCGGTTGGCGGCCATCAAACAGCCAACGCTCGTCATCTGGGGCAAAGAGGACGGCTTGCTTCCGCTCTCGGATGGCGAGCGATTTCAAAAAGAGATTCAGGGAGCGCAACTCGTCGTCTTCGACCAATGCGGGCACGTTCCGATGGTTGAGAAAGCTCTGGACTTCAACGCCGCCGTCTTGAAATTCTTAGCCGCGCTCACACCTCCGACGAAATAGCCGACACACGCTAGAGCAAACGATTATTAAAATTCATACCGGCGACACAGCCGAGTAGTCCAAGATTATCTCCGATGCAGATGTCAGGACGTTCGCCGATCTGACGGGCGATTACAATCCCGTTCGAGTTTGAAATAAGAAGTTGTTGCCACACGCTTCTATCCCAAAAGCTACACGCGAACTCGATTCTTATACTTAATAGAAGATGCGGCTGAACCGCTCTGCCTGCGCTCGAATTCCTCCGCGCTAAAGCTCAATAAAAGGGCACGAAGTCCACAAGGAGTCTGTTCCTTGTGTATTGGCACGGCCATTGCTCTATTTAAGCGCGGGAGGTGGTAGAGATGAAAAAACTTTTAGCAACAGTGATGAGTTTGATTCTTCTTGCCGCAGTGGTTGTGCCTGCGGGAGCGCAGACTCGCTACAGTCAGCGCGTCTATAGAGACTCTTATAGTCAACAATACGATTATTACGGCAGAGACAATCGCTCCTTCTGGGAGAAGCATCGTGACAAGATTACGACGGCGGGTGGCGTTTTAGCTGGCGCGCTTCTGGGCGGCTTGCTCGGCGGCAAGAAGGGCGCGGTCATAGGCGCAATCGCGGGTGGTGGCGGCGCAGCCGTTTACACCTACAAGGGACGCGACAGGTATCCCAGATACTAAGTGCTTTGAAAACAGATTGAGTTCGGTCGTCCCTGTAATAACATAAGTGGGCGACCGTAAACTGAAGCCCGGATGCGAAGGGGAGAGCGCATCCGGGCTTCACGTTTTAGGAAGATTCCGGCCAATTTGCGGGAAAAGAGCCGTTTTCCAGACAAGTCCTTGATATTGTTGAGGTTGGGAGACTGGCGGTTGACTCCTAAAGAATCAACGATGAGTGTTGAAGAGTCATCGTTGACTCTTTAAGAATCAGCGATGAGTGTTGAAGAGTCAACGGTGAGTGTTGAAGAGTCATCGTTGATTGTTAAAGAGTCACGCTTGACTCTTCAGGAGTCATCGTTGAGTGGTAAAGACTCAAGCGAGAGTGTTTGAGTCTCTCCGTTGAGTCTTTATCACTCAGCGGAGAGACTTTGAGACTCTCGCTTGAGTCTTTGAATTGAAAGTCTTTTGTCTTCAATTCAAAATTCATAACTCACCATTCATAATTCCCTCCGCGTCCTCTGCGGTTAAACTCACCTCTCATTACATGCAAGAATGAACAGACCTTAATAGTTTTGAAAGGTGGCACTTCCGCAACTTCGGGACTTGATAGTATATTGAAGGCTGCCACATAAGAATTCAGGACTTATACATATTCGATCAGAAGGAGAGCTTTATGAAACTCATAGTGCGCCTGTTTTTGACCTTAGCGGTCTGCTCAATGGTCGTGCCCGCGACGTTCGCAAAGAAACGCCCGCTTCCGCCTGCGGCAAACATCGCAGGCATTTATGAAAACTTTACGGTGGGCAAACAGTCTGGTGACCTTGAAGGCATGAGAGTCGTCATCGTCGCCGCCGGTGGCGCGTATCACGCCATCGTGCAGATTGCTCAGGGAGGCGCGGAAGACCCTGCGCCTGAGTTTGTTAACGTGACCGTGAAGGGCATGAATGTCAGCTTCACGGCTAGTGCTAGTTCAACAACATATACTGGCACAGTGACGGTAGCCGGTTTAAGAATTAAAGGCGAGTCCGGCCCTGAATTGCTCAAGCGACAATCCTGCACGACCTATTTCAACATGGGTCCCTGAGCGGTCTGCTGAGGGGCAAAGCCCTTGTGCCCGGCGTCTCTCTCGCATGATCGCCGGAATTCAAAAGGGCGGAAAGAGCTTGAAAGAAACGTGCTATTGAGATATAAGGCGCGTCACCATACCTTCTCTCGTGGGAGATTGGAGGTATGGCAGTCGGAGCGGCACATCTGGAAGCGAGGCCAGTTGTGCCGCTCCGCTTTTGCTCTGACGATTGGAAGCTTGTTTGATTGTGAGTCGGATTCAGCAGACAGTTCAACCACGCGCTCTCGTCAACATGGCGGACGATTGAGCCTTGCTCTTCGAGCATCGTCAAGAAAGGCATGAGGTGGTGGCAAATCGTCTGCGCCGGATCGTGTGTCTGGGCTTCCCTGCGCGCAAAGCTCTCTCTGGAAGAGAATCCAAACGCTTTCCATCAAAAAGCGAGAGACTTTGCGTGGAAGTTTTATGGCTCGACTAAACCTTTCTTGATGTTGCGCTGCCAGGCTTCGTAATTCCTGATCCTGCGCTTGGCCTGCTTGCGCGTCAGTCGCAAGGTGCGGGCGACATAATCAATCCGCACAGTACGATCTTTTTTCTTGTCGTAAGGGTCTCCGGGCGCTTCCAGATAAATTTTGTAAGCGCGCTTCCATTCATCTTTAATCTCTGGCGTTGCCTGTACGCCACGCAGCTCTGGCATAACCTTAAGTCACCTCTGCACTCAGATAGGAATAGACTGCTGAACTTCTCCGAACAGGATTAGCTAAAAAATTTGCAGCGTCTTAGGTGGGAGTTCATGCAAGCGCCACACGTGTTAATACGGCCTTCCGGCCCAAATGGTTGCCATCTCTCAACATAATCGTATAATTCGCTCTCATTCGGCAACCCTTTTCTGACACGAAAACAGAAGTGCATTGACTCGCAAGGCCGATTGGCGTAAATAATTTCACGAAACAGTGTTTGAAACTGAAGCCGACCACGGAGGCCGAGTGGGTGTCCGCGGCGAGTTCGCTTAAGGGAGAGCAGGGGATATTGGTTTCTAAACAAGTTCTCGAATTGGCCAATGTCCTGCCCGACCCTGCTTGCTTCGTTTCGGCAGACGGCAAAATAATTGCCGCGAACCCTGCGCTCGCACACTTGCTCGGCCACTCCGTTGAAGCCTTAAAAGCGCGTGCTCTCACGGATTTAGTCTTAGACTCGCCTGAGAAAGTCGAAGACTACTTGCGCTCATGTTCAGAGAGCGCGACTGTAATTTCCACCTCGCTTCTTTTCCGCACACAGACAGACGAGCAAATCTCGTGTCATTGCGAAGGCTCAGCCATTAAAGTCTCATCTTCTACTTCTCAATCGCTAATTTTTCTGCGCCTCGAAAGAGAAGAAGGTGAAGCGCGCGAGACAACTCGACTTCAACAGAGAATCGAAGAGCCGCGCGAGAGCGAAGCTCTTTACCGCGCGCTTTTTGAGACGACGCTGGACGGCATCATGATCGTTGACGATCAAGGCTACTACGTCGAAGTCAACGACAGCCTCTGCCGGATGTTGAAGACTCCGCGCGAACAATTGGTCGGCGCGCATTTCAGCCAATTCATCCCGCCCGCAGTCTTGAAGGAGGCGGAGACGGATTTCGTGGAATTGAAGTCTTTCAGTGCGTTCGAGGGAGAGTTTCCAATGATAGCCGCCGATGGTCAGGTGATTGAGCTTGACTGGATTTCGCGCGGCAACTTCGTTCCCGGCCTGCACTTCTGTGTGGCGCGCGAGATCACCGAACGCAAGCGAGCGCGCGAAGAGCTTGAGCGAAGCGAAGAAAAATATCGCGGCCTGCTTGAAAACGCCAACGACATCATCTACTCGCACGACCTTGAGGGAAACTATCTGACCATTAATCGCGCCGGAGCAGAGATTACAGGCTACACGCGCGAGCGCATCCTCGGCGGATTGAACATCGCTCAGGTCGTCGCTCCTGAACATCTGGAGCTTGCTAAAGAGATGACGTTGCGAAAATTAGATGACCCCTCGCCGACCATCTATGAAGTGGACATCATCACGAAAGACCAAAGGCGTCTGACCTTAGAAGTCAGCACGCGCATCGCTTATAAAGAGGGCCAGGCTGTCGCCGTCGAAGGCGTTGCGCGCGACGTGACGAGGCGCAAGCGCGCCGAAGCTTCGCAACGTTTCCTGGCGGAGGCGAGCGCGCTCATAGCCTCTTCGCTCGACTACGAAACGACGCTCGCAAGTATCGCGCGCATGGCCGTACCAGACATGGCCGATTGGTGTGCTGTTGATCTCTTGGAAACGGACGGATCATTAAAGCGTTTGGCTGTCGCGCACATTGATCCGGCGAAGGTCGAATGGGCGCACGAATTGGAGAAACGTTACCCGCATGACATGAACGCGCAGCAGGGCATCCCGAACGTCCTGCGCACGAGCAAGGCTGAAAT